>Ga0207674_10011028_pt1 | contig 10165 bp, 11 predicted proteins | sample KBSCornC72_FD_184303 | JGI IMG/M metagenome (GOLD analysis project Ga0207674, IMG submission 184303) | Corn rhizosphere microbial communities from Kellogg Biological Station, Michigan, USA - KBS Corn C7-2 (SPAdes) (version 2) | ecosystem: Host-associated > Plants > Roots > Rhizosphere > Soil ...
GGGCGTTTGATCGAGCTGACCGGGACGCCAGCGCCGAATGGTCTGAAGGATCTTTGGGGCCAAGTTTACTTCATCGATAAAGGGCACCGGCTGGGAGACAGTTACAATGCGTTCCTCAAGCGCTGGTTCATCAAAGAAGCTTACACACTCAAGATCATCCCCAAAGCCAACGCCGAAGCCGAAATATATAAAAAACTCTCAGATTGCACTCTGGCGCTCCGCCCGGAGGATTGGTTCGATCTTAGAGCACCCGTTCATACTGTCCGCACGGTTGAGCTGCCTGATGCTGCGCGTAAGCTCTACAACAAACTCGAACGCGACATGTTCGCCGAGCTGCAGGCTGAAGCGTCCAAGCACGAGATAACCGCCCCCATCGCACTGACTCTCACGACCAAGCTGTTACAAGTCGCTGGGGGTGCGGTGATTGACGTCGAGAAGCAATGGGCCAAGGTCCATGACGCCAAGCTCGACGAGCTGGAAGAGTTGATTGACGAGCTGAACGGCGAGAACGTTCTCGTGGTGTACAACTACGTTCACGAGTGGGAACGCTTCAAGGAGCGCTTCCCCCACGCGCGGCGGTTTGTCAACGAGAAAGATGAAGCCGACTGGAACGCCGGCAAAATCCCCTTCATGGCGATCCAACCGCAGTCAGGCGGTCACGGGATAAGCTTGCAACATGGCGGCCGTTGCATTATCTTTTTTACCAATACCTTCAATTTGGAGCTTCGCCTCCAAGTGATCGAAAGATTGGGGCCGACTCGCCAGGCTCAATCAGGTTACGATAGGTCGGTCTTAGTATATGACATCGTCGCGTCGAACACAGTCGACGAAGAAGTGCTCTGCGCTCTGACCGAAAAAATGACCGTACAGGATGCACTCATGCTAGCTCGCTCGCGCCGCGGAACTCTCCATAGTGCCATTGGCACTAAAACCGACGAATTCGCAGACCTTCTCGGCGCCCTGGCGTGAGCTTCGGCGAGTACGTCGAGCATGGCTGGGCGCTGTGTCGCATCCGGCCCGGCACCAAGGCCCCGACGCCTGAGGGCTGGCAGCGCCAGGAAAATGCTATACGCAGTCCACAGATTGCGTATAGCTTGCTGGCCGCAGGCCTAGTCCACGAGTGGAGCGGCACCTGTGCAATCGACATTGACGACTGGGATGTCGCCGAAGCATACCTTAAAACGCACGGTATCGACCTTAGTGCGCTGTTTATGGCGCATGACGCGGTACAGCTCCTCAGCGGGAAGCTGGGTCGGGGGAAGCTCCTCTATCGCCTCGAAGTGCCGCTTCCGACGATCAAGCTGGCCCCGTATGAGGGTCCAGTTGACGAGCAGACTGGCAAGCCGAAGAAATACAAGGCCCTGGAGCTGCGTTGTGCCGGCGCCCAGGACGTCCTGGCGCCGTCCATTCACCCAGAGCTGGGGACGCCGTATTTCTGGCAGTATGGCGATCCGGTCATGGGACATTGGTCGAACCTGCCGCCACTGCCGGCTGCATTACGGGCGCTCTGGCAGACGCAGACTGGGGGCGCACCGTCGGCCAGCGATCCGGCCAAAGATGCCCGCGGGCTGAACCTGCGCGAGTTGGCCGAGCTAATTATCAAACGCGATCCCGACGACTACGAAGAATGGATCAAGATCGGCCAAATCCTTCACCATGAGACACAAGGCTCGCGGGATGGGTTCCAGCTGTGGGATCGCTGGAGCCGCCAGAGCGACAAGTACAGCGACGCGAAGACACAGACGTGGACGCGCTGGAATGGCTTCGGGCAGAACGACGGGACCGCGTACGCCGCTACCGTGGGACAACTCATCCAAGAGCGCGTGGCGGCGCCCACTGAGTTTGCCCTTGCCGAGCCGGTACGCGATCCCGAGGAGCCTGAGGACACCGGCCCGACGCGAGAGATTGATGCCGTTCTGCGCCCGCGCGTGGTGTTCCTGCTGGACCAAGAGCGCTACTATCACAAACCGCTTCCCAAGGGGCACAAAAGCTTCCAAGCGGGTCTCGATACGATCGGAGCGCAGGCGCTGAAAGGTCCCGCGTTCGACATCCTCTATGCGCCATTCATGCCACATCGCGAGACGATCATCACGGCGAAGGATGGCAGCAAAAAGGCGCAGACGGTAGTAGAGGACGCTCGGCGTTGTGTTCGCAATAGCCGGCGTATTCCGAAAGTGAACGGTGTAGGTTTCCACCCGGGCGCGGGGCGCATATTTCAAGACACGGGCGGCGACTTCTTCAACGAGTACGAACCTTACGTTGTTGAGGCACTGCGGCCGAAACCCCACGAGCTTGATGCCTGGGCGTTTCTCTGCTCGCGAATCGAGGACGACACATTTCGTAGCTGGCTCCTGCGGTTTTTCGCGCACATGTTGGCCAAGCCGGGCGTGAAGATCCAAAGCGCCCCGTTGCTGGTATCAGACACTCAAGGCACCGGAAAAACCACGTGGATGCAGACTATTCCGCGGCTCCTGTTCGGCGACCGATGGGTGCGAGAGATCTCCTCCAGCATGCTCGCCAGCAACTTCAATGCATACTTGACATCCACATGGTGGATCGCGATCGAGGAGTTAAAGACTGACGGCCCGCGCATGGACCGACTGACGATCGCGAATAAGATAAAGCCATGGATCACGAGCCCTACGATTCCGGTAGAATTCAAGGGCTTGAACGCTTACAACATCCCGAACCGAATGCAGATCGGCGCCTCGTCCAACTTCCGCGACTCCATGCATTTGGATAGCGGCGATCGGCGATGGGGCGTCATGCGCGTAGTTGAACACCAAATGACCGAGGCCGAGAAAGCAGGGCTTTTTACGGACTTTTTGAACACCGACCGCGGTCCTGGCGTTGTTCGCTGGCTCGTTCAGCAGCAGAGCTTGACGGGTTTTTCACCGTCTGCCCTTCCGCCAGAGACCGCCGCCAAGCGCGTCATGGTGGAAGCGGGCTACGGTCCGTGGGAGACGAAGCTGGCCGAGGCCATGGTGGATGGCACGACCCCATTTGACCGCGACGTTATCGCGCTTGAGGACGTCCAGATGATCCTGCGCAGCCTCAATGCGGAGGTATCGCGAAAGCGGGTTGGAATGCTACTTGGCAAACCGCCGTTTAGCGTCAGCCGGAAAAGCACCGGCTCAAAAATTTTATACTGCTGGCGGAATCAAGTTTTCTGGGATGGGCAGTCTTGCGCTGACTGGGAGGCGCACCGGGAGTCGGGGAACCGTCCGGCCGGCGCGCTGAATACCCGCGTTCCGGTTGCAATTTTAGGCGCAGCGGGGGAAGATGAAACCTCCGAGGATACCGATTTTTCCGACCTACTAGGGGCTGTAAATGTCTGATCAGATGCCGGAAGGCGTGACCGTAGACCGCACTGGCGACAAGCCAGTCCGCACCGACAACCGCAGCGTCATGAAGATGCTTCACGACGAGCTGGCTGCGCATTTCGGCGCCAAAGAGCCGACCGTAAACAGCGGTGGAAAGCGCATGGGGCTCGACGAGGCAGTTGATGAGGCTGTAAAAGGCGCCCCGGCGCCAGGCTCCGAAGAGTACTGAGCTTGATGCTTGATCCGATCCTGCGGCGGGATATCCAGCAGGCAGAGCGGTTGAAACTCACCGCGTACAAGGACACCAAGGGGTTCTGGACCATCGGCTGGGGGCACAAGTTGCCGAATCAGGATCATGGCGCCTGGAAAGGGTACACGTGGACTCAGGATATGGCGGACAGCGCTCTACAGGCGGACATCCTCGACGCCTGGAACCACGCGCAGAAGCTCCCCGAATGGTCGGCACTGGATACACGCGCACGGACCAACGCGCTAGTTGAGTTGGTCTTCAACATGGGTTGCAAAACATGGCTGGACTTCAAGGATACGAGGAGTGCGATTCGCCGTCAGGACTGGAAATGCGTCTCCGCCGAGCTGAAGGACTCGAAGTGGTACGGGGAAGTACATGCGACGAGAGCAGACCGGTTGCGCGATTATTTTCTGACGGGCTCCTATCCCCCATCGGTGGCCGGAAGTTTGCTGTATGCCTCCTCGTCATCGGCCTGGCCACATGGCTTTGTGCCCGCGGCTCGCTCGCTGGAGGATATTGGGTCACAGCCGTGACGTTCGCGGCGGGCTTCTACAAGGCCGCCAACATCGTGGCGACACGGGACGCGCAGAAGTGAAAACGGCTGCCGTAGGGCTCCTAATTCTGCTAACCCTCGTCGGCGTTGCATCCTGCGAAATTTCTATTTGGCGGGAATGTCGACAAGCTAATAGTTGGCTCTACTGTATGAGGTTAATGGATAAATGAGCGATGAACCCCTCACATGTGTGTTTTTCGGTGGTCCACTTAACGGTCATGTCCGTTGCGTACCGGCGAATCAGTACGCGTACCACGCCCGCGCACTGTCGCCGGTAGCGATCCCGTTAACACTTGAACAGGCAATGGCAACTCCCGTAAAGGACGTTCCAATGCACCGTTACGAACGAAAACCTGGCACCGCCGTGTTTGTTCACAAGTCATGACTGCGCTCGTCGCAATCGCCGCCCTCTGGGCGCGCATCCCAACAAAGGACAAACTGTATGGAGCTGCTATTCTTGCATGTCTGGTTGCTTTTGGTCTGTATACTCGGCATGAGCGTGCTGTGGGCGCAGCACAAGTTGCGGCAGCGCAGGCGAAAGCTGCAACAGCTCAAGCGGCACTTGCTACAGCTCGCACGGCAGCGGGACGAACGAATGCAACAACTGCTGAGGTGAGATATGTTTCGACGATCAACGCTATTATTCCTGACAGCCCTCACTTGCTCGTGCTCGACTCCGAGGCCGCAGCTGCAGCAGTGTGTGCAGCAAGCGATCCCCCAGCAGGCCTTCCAGCCGCCGAAAGCTCAGTCGAGCGTTCGCGCGACATTGGCCCCGAACTCGACAAAATCGGCCGAGACAGCGACGCCCAAGTAGTTTTCCTCCAGAACCTTCTGAAATCCTGCGTCGACATCGGCGCATGCAAGGTGACTAACTGATGCCTGCTCATATGTTGACAGATGACGAGCTACAAGAAGCGCTATCACTGTATGAGATCCATGGAAGTCAACACAAATGCGCTGAAATTCTCGGAATCAGTCGGCCTACGTTTCAGCACCGACTGCGTCAAGCGAAGTTGCGAAATGCACAGAACAGGATAAAGGAACCCGGTGAGCGCCCCATCCAGCCCGATACGCCAGAGGGTTTCGAGGTCCGTCAGATCAGCACCGGGTATGACGGTGAGGGCAATGTAACCGGGCAATGGGTCGGCAGTCGCCTCGAGGGGACCCATACCGAGACGGTGCCAGAAGGGCACATCGTCAAGGGGCTATCAACGCTGGTCGACGAGCAAGGCAAGACTCGCGCCCAGTGGATCAAGACGGCAGTCGACACCAGCAAAGTCAAAACTGCCCTGGACGCCGCTATTGAGGCGGCGCTGGAGGCTCTGGAACCGTATCCCACAATTCCGGCTCCTTTGGGATATCTCGATGCGGATCTCCTGACGCTCTACACCATGACTGACTGTCACGTTGGCATGTTGGCCTGGGGCCTGGAGACCGGAGAGCCGTGGGACCTGACTATCGCGGAAGAATGCCTCACTAAGGCGTTGTTCCAGATGATTGACACTGCGCCGGCCAGCACTGTCGGACTGCTCAACCAACTTGGCGACTTCCTGCACTTCGACAGCATGAAGCCAGTTACGGCCGAGCACGGGCATATCCTCGATGCTGACAGCCGATATCAGAAGGTCGTCAAGGTCGCCATCCGCATCATCCGGCGCGTGATTCAGTACATGCTGACCAAGCACGAGTCAGTATGGGTACTGCTCAACGAAGGCAACCACGATCCGGCCGGCAGCGTGTGGCAGCGTGAAATGTTCGCGATCCTCTTCGAGGAAAACCCGCGCGTACACATCGAAACCAGCCCCACGCCGTACGTCGTGAAAGAGTGGGGCATCAACATGTTGGGGTTCCACCATGGCCACCTCGCCAAGAAAGAGAAACTGCCCTTGCTGTTCGCAGCCCGGTTTCCCGAAGTTTGGGGCCGTACGACAAACCGTCACGTGCATACCGGACATTATCACTGTATCGACGAGCAGGAACACCCAGGACTCACTGTCCTACAACATCCTACACTTGCGGCTCCCGACGCCTACGCTACTCGCGGCGGTTGGATTTCTAAGCGCCAGGCTATGAGCATCACGTACCACCGAGAAAAGGGGCAGGTGGCGCGGGGCTATACGATCCCCTAACAGCGAGCACTTACCCACTTGGCACAAACAAAACTTGGGTCTATAGCGGAAGCCTGGGCAAATATTGCCGTCGGGTTCAGTATAAACTACGTGGCGAATCTCTGTATTTTCCCACTGTTTGGGATGCACATATCGCCGCTCAACAACTTCTATATGGGGTGCATCTACACCGTAATCTCTCTAGCACGCAGCTATGTGCTGCGGCGTTGGTTCAATGGCCTCAAGTTTGGAAACACAAAATGAAACTACCCACTGACCCCAAGGAGCGTAAGCAGCTCCAGCTCTACACGTTCATGTTCAACTATTTCCCGGATGCCTGGCTCGAGGTCGTCCGCATTGCGCGGCTCGGCAATGAACAACACAATCCCGGCGAGCCGCTACACTGGGCGCGCGGTAAGTCCACCGACCAGATGAATGCAGCGTTCAATCACGTGTTTGACTACGGCACCGGCCAGCGCGTGGACTCAGATGGTGGCTACCATCTCGCCAAGGCAGTCTGGCGGCTAATGGCGCAGTTGCAGCTCGACGTGGAGCAAGACCAGCGTGACCAGACGGTCCACTGGACGCCGAAGCCGGAACAATATCAGCACAAAGCCGCTGTCGGGGCTGACCTTACGTATCCGCTCCCGGCGGGCGCTGACGGCCTGGCGCGGGCGCTCCACGCGACTGCGCAAGCTGCAGCAAGTGGTCCATCACGGCGCGATGATTCGCAGACGCCGTGGAATCTTGCTGATCGAGCCTTGCATGCAGACGGACCAACTCCTCCCGCGTGGCCACGGTTCCCGCAAGTGCGGCCACCCTCGAAGCTGTAGCCTCATCGCGAGCTTCATGCTTGCGCCAGATGATGCCGGCAAGGGCCGCGGCTGCAATCCAGCCGCGGCTCAGTAGGAGGTCTTGCAGCTCGCCGAGCCCCATTATGCGAACCCGATCTCGAGTTCAGCGTTCATGGTGATCGACGTCGCGCCGCCGGCGGAACCCGTCAAGAAGTCCGTAGAGTCGAGTTCCTCTTCGCCATACCAGTCCGCATGGCTGTTCGCCGGGATCGACTCGCCGGCAAAGGCGAACTCAGTGCCCGCTGCGCTGGCGCCAGTCGCGCCAATCCAAAACGAGCAGGTAACCGCACTGGTCGATTTGTTCACGACGCGTAGATGGCGAAGGATGGCCCGAGGCTGCGTCAGCGTGACGCCGACGGGGCCGGAAAGCGACGTAATGGCGGCGTTCACGAGGTTCGTGACGCTCGTCGAAACGGCGCTGTTCACTTTGAATAGGCGATTTTCCATAACTATTCCTGCGGCGGGCTAGCATCCGCCTCCGTTGGGACTATTGTAAGATCACCTGAGGCCAAGCCGTCAAGCAATTCGTAGATGTCCGAAACGGCCTTGATCTGGTCGCGTCGGGCCGGAATGGTGATGTGCTCCACCATCTGTAAAAGCGCATTGGCAAATTCTTTCGAGTTCATTATGTAGTACTCAGTTGGGGTAAAGGGGTATCCAGCGTTGCGTTCCACCGACCGTCACGCCCAGCCAGGAAGCTGGGCCGCCGCTAGTGCTGCCCGGCTTATTGTTCGTGAAGCCTGATGGATTTTGGGTGCCCGTAGTGGGAGTTGCGTTGACCGTAAATGCTTCCACGTTGCTGATTAGAAACTTGATGGTGCTCGAGGTGATCGCCATGCTGGGGCCGCCAGAGCCGGTTGCATATATGTTAAGCGTGCCGTTGGCGCCGATTGCGGCATCAGTCGTGCTACCCGAGCCCACCCACCCGAGTACCGTACTCAATTGGACGACCGCAGTTGGAGTGCTGTTTTTAACGATAAGGGCGTTTGCATCTCCGTTCACGTTCACTTTTCCAGTGAACGTGCTGGCGCCAGTTCCCAGGAACGTAAATGAATTGTTGTTAGTCGCGTTGCCAAGAGCGACGTCGGTCAGTGCAGCACCGGAGCGCGTGAATTGGAGTGCATGATTCGATGTAGTAGAGAGGTCGTCGGAAATTGTCTGTATGACGAACACATTCCCGGATGCCAACTGTTCCCAGTACTTTGCATCGGCTGCGGAGCCTGTCGCTTTGAACGACAGAATAGGGAGAGTAGACGAGAGCAGCACTGAGTTTCGTAACAGGTCAGTAGACCCCGCACCGCCAGCGAATGTGAATTGTACTTCTGATGCAAACACAGAGCCATTTGAACTCAGGTTCAAAATATCTTGGCGCGTAACCGACCCTTTCGGGCAAGCTGCGAATGTGAATTTTATCCCGTTCGCTGTGTCGCTGAAATTCTCTGTCGCAGCGATCGAGAAGTCAGCGGCGCTGTTAGTTGGCCCAGTTGTGCCGTATCCTCTCGAGCCCATCGACCAAAATATGTCGCCTGACAGTGTTGCTGTTGGGGCTGCCAATGTGCCGTTGGCGCGGAAACAATGAAAGTTGTTCTGAAAAATACTTCCAGCGGCTCCGTATGAACTCATCCGAAATACTTGATTTGCGGTGTTGTCATTCACCAAATCGAACAGATGCGGCGCATCCGTGCCGCCGAGCGGGTTAGCGTTGACTACGTTGGTCCCGATGAGGATCGCGGTCCCCTCGGAATATGCAAACCGATGCTGGCGGCTCCATGTAGGAGTTGCACTGTTATCCAGAGGCGGCAGCACGCGCGGCCGTGGGCGAGCTTGGCGATACCCCGGAAAGCCGCTCGCCGTCGACGCTGTGCCGGCAGGGCCTTGCGCCCCAGTAGCGCCGCGTTCCCCCTGTGGCCCCCGGAAGCCTTGCTTGCCTCGAGGGCCAGGACGCAAGATGCTGATGCCATCGGCGCCGCGACTGCCAGCTGTACCGTTTGCGCCAGGTGCTCCGGGTATGCCCGGCGGCCCACGTCGACCAGCGCGGCCAGGTGGTCCCGGCCGGCTGGTGAAGTCGGTTGGAGGTTGAGTGATCCATGTCCCGTCAGGCAGACGCCGCACAATTCCAGCGGTGCTGAGATTCGCTACTTGAATGACGTTCGGCGGGATGGCTGCGAGCTGATTCCAGAGAACAGTGGGCTGAGCGCTCTGCTTTGTTACACCGAGCGCAGCCGCAAGATTCTGTAAAGTAACAACGGTCTTGCCATCGCTGAAAAACAGATCCGTCCCGAACGTGGCGCCTTCGGTCGCCTGCGGGTTTAACAGAACACTGCGATTTTGGCTCCCGACGACGGGAACCTTGATTTTGTTGTTAATCGCCACTGTCTTTGGCCTTCGGCTTTGAACGCTTCGCAACCGCGCCGCGATCTTTGCCGAACATCTCGCGCTGCCCTGGCTTGTACGCACGGCCCGGCGCCAGGGCCATGCCAAGCGATTGGCGCGGCTCGATGTCGACCGTATCGCTTCGCGGGATAGCTGGCGCGGGGGCAGCCGTGCGCGCCGCGATGCCTTCCGGCACGCCCTGGCTGCGCACAGCCGCAACGTCGCTCAATGCTTCACCAAGACGACGCGGCGGCTCCTCGGCGAGCGCGAGGTCACCGGCCATGTGCGCTGGATCGACGCGAAACGGGATACCCTGCGGCGCAGAGGCCCCCATAGGAGACAGCGACAGACCCAGCGGCGCGGGCTTCTCGACTCCCGTGCTAAGCACGTCGGCCAATGGAATGCCGCCTCTGTCGGCTCGTGGCGGCGTAATCGGGCCGTTGTCCGTCGCCAGAGTAAGGCCGCCCGTTGGGTCCGGCGGTCTCTCGCTAAGCGGCGGCTCCTGCGCGCGGCGGCCGAACGACGGCACGTAGCTTTGTTCGGTCGGGGTCATCTCCCGGCCAAACTTGGCGTTCTGGAAAGCCTCCGACATGGGGTTCATGCCGGGCAGCTTTTTGATGCCCGCACCGATGAAATTGTGGACAGCTTGCAGCTTTGTGTGTACGCCTGGTCCGGTGTCGGCGCCGGGTAGTTTCGTCACTTCG
>Ga0207674_10011029_pt1 | contig 10164 bp, 9 predicted proteins | sample KBSCornC72_FD_184303 | JGI IMG/M metagenome (GOLD analysis project Ga0207674, IMG submission 184303) | Corn rhizosphere microbial communities from Kellogg Biological Station, Michigan, USA - KBS Corn C7-2 (SPAdes) (version 2) | ecosystem: Host-associated > Plants > Roots > Rhizosphere > Soil ...
CTTTCGGGCCTAAAAAGGCGCGCAGCCGCGAGCTAGCCTTCGGCGGGTGCGGAAGCGGTTGGACGTCCTCCTCGTCGAGCGTGGTCTTGCCAAGAGTCGCGCGCAGGCGCAGGCGCTCGTCATGGCCGGCCTCGTCCACGGCTACGAGAAGGCCGGTCAGCAGGTCGACGAGGCGGCTGAGCTCGTCGTCGAGCGTCCGCCGAGGTTCGTCTCGCGGGGCGGCGACAAGCTCGCGCACGCCCTCGAGGAGCTCGGTGTCGACCCGGCCGGGCGCGACGCGCTCGACGTCGGCGCTTCGACGGGCGGCTTCACGGACGTTCTGCTCCAACGCGGTGCCGCGCGTGTGATCGCCCTCGACGTCGGGCGCGGCCAGCTCCACGAGCGCCTGCGCGCCGACCCGCGGGTGACCGTGCTCGAGCGCACGAACGCCCGCGAGCTGACCGAGCTGCCCTTCGCGCCCGACCTCGTGACCTGCGATGTCTCGTTCATCAGCGTCCGTGTCGCGCTGCCGCCCGCGCTTCTGCTCGCGAAGCCCGGCTGGGAGGCGCTCGTCCTCGTCAAGCCGCAGTTCGAGGCGGGCCGCGAGGAGGTCGGCCGCGGCGGCGTGATCCGCGACCCGGGGATCCACCGGCGCGTGCTGCGCGAGGTTGCCGAAGCCGCTCTCGCGTGGCCGGCGCAGCTGCTCGGCGTCGTAGACTCGGGCCTGCCCGGCCCGAAGGGGAACCGGGAGTTCTTCCTGCACCTCGTCCACTGCGAAGACCCTTCGCTGCCCGATGAGCTCGACGCCTGGATCGAACACGCTGTCAGCTGAGCCCGTCCGCACCGCGGCGGTCGTCACGCATGGTCACCGGGAGGTGATCGGCGAGGCGCTCGAACGCCTCGAGCGGGTCGCGGGCACGTGCGGCGTCGAGCTCCTCTATCCCGAGGACGAGGCGGAGAAGCACGACCGGCCACCGGACGGCGAGCTCGGCGCCGCGGACCTCGTCGTCGTGCTCGGCGGTGACGGGACGATGCTGCGGGCGCTCAAGCGCACGCTCGGCTCCGGGCCGCCTGTGATCGGCGTCAACTACGGTGCGGTCGGCTTCCTGACCTCGATTGCCGCAGACGACCTCGAAACCGGTCTCGAGCGCGCGTTCCGCGGCGACTACCGCGTCGCCGAGCTGCCCACGATCCAGGCCCGCGCCGGCGCCGATGAGCATGTCGCGGTGAACGACGTCGTCGTCGCCTCCTCGGTCATCGGCCGCATGATCGAGCTCGGCTGGGCGATCGGCGGGGAAGATCTAGGCGTCCTTCCCTGTGACGGCGTCATCTGCTCGACTCCTTCAGGCTCCACGGGCTACAACCTCTCGAACGGCGGGCCGGTGCTCGTGTGGGAGCTCGACGCGCAGACGGTGACGTTCATCGCCGCGCACTCGCTGCACGCGCGGCCGCTCGTGGTGGCGCGCGGGAGCGACGTCGAGATCGAGAACCGGACGCGCGACGTGCCGGCCCAGGTGCTGATCGACGGCCGTTCCGTTAGGCAGCTCGAGGGCGGCGAGCGAGTCGTCGCGCGGCTCGGGGACGAACGCACGCGGCTCGCGCACCTGCCCGAGGCGACGTTCTTCAGGAGGTACCGGCAGACCTTTGCTTCGTAGGCTCCGCATCGAGAACCTCGTGCTGATCCGCGAGGCCGACCTCGAGCCGGGCTCGGGGTTGAACGCGATCACGGGCGAGACGGGTGCCGGGAAGACGATCCTCGCGCAGGCGATCGGGCTGCTGCTCGGCGCGAAGGGGGATGCGGCGTTCGTCGGGCCCGGCGCGGAAGAGGCGTATGTCGAGGCGGAGTTCGACGTACCGGACGGGCTGCTCGACGAAGACGAGCTCGAGGCGCTCTCCGAGCTGAGGCCGGAGGACGAAGACGGGCTCGTCCTGGCGCGACGCGTGTTCGCCGACGGCCGGACGCGAGCCTACGCGTGGGGTCGCAGCGCCGCGCGGGAGGATCTCGCCGCCGCTTCGGAGCGGCTGATCGCCATGTCCGGCCAGTTCGAGCAGCGGCGGCTCGCGCGACCGTCGTACCAGCTCGACGTCCTGGACGCCTTCGTCGGCGAGGAGCACCTGCGATTGCGCGCCGAGCTGCGGGCGGCCTGGCGGGAGCTCGGTGCGGCTCGGCGCCGGCACGACGAGCTGAGCGGTGACGCGGCGGCCGAGGAGGCGCGGCTCACGGAGTTGCGCGCGCTCGTCGAGGACACCGATGGGTTGACGGACGATGCGGAGGATGCGCTCCGCGGCGAGCGCGAGCGGTTGCGGCACGTGACCGAGCTCGCGGCTGCGGCGGGCCGGGCGGTCGCGGCTCTCGCGCCTGACGAAGGTGACGGCGCCTCGGCCCTCGTCGGAGGGGCGGAGCGGTCTCTGGCAGAGGTCGCCGGGATCGCGTCGGAGCTCGAAGTGGCTGCGGGTGAGCTCCGAGACATCGAGCTGCGGTTGACCGAGACGACGCTCGAGCTGCGGCGCTTCCTCGACTCGCTCCAGGCAGAGCCGGACCGGCTCGAACAGGTGGAGACCGAGCTGGAGCGAATCGCCGACGCGAAGAGACGGTTCCGCTGCGAGACGTACACGGAGCTCCTCGCGCGGGCTACGGATGCCCGGGCGGAGCTGGCCGCGCTCGAAGACGGCACCGATCCGCTGCAGGCTGCTGCCGCGGCGCTCGCCGAAGCGGAGAGGCGGACGACGAAGCTCGCCGAACGGCTGTCGAAAAATCGCCGCGCGGCTGCCGAGCCGTTCGGGACCGCGGTCGAGGCCGAGCTGCACGGTGTCGGTCTGGGTGACGGCGAGTTCAGAGCCGAGCTGCGTGAGCGCGACCCCGGTGCGACCGGTACCGACGAGATCTCGTTCCTGATCCGGCCCAACGCGGGGCTTCCGTTCGCGCCGGTGGCCGAGACGGCTTCGGGTGGAGAGCTCTCCCGAATCGCGCTCGCGATCGCAGCGGTCGGCGGTGGCGAGACGATGGTCTTCGACGAGATCGACGCCGGCGTCGGCGGTGAGACGGCGCATGCGGTCGGCGAGACGTTGCGCCGGCTCGCGGAACGGGCACAGGTGATCACGATCACCCACTTGCCGCAGATCGCAACCGTCGCCGACCGCCACTTCAGCGTCCAGAAGATCCCGGGTGACCCTACGCACACGCGGATCGAGCAGCTGGACGAGGACGGCAGGCAGCAGGAGGTCCGCCGTATGCTCGGGGGCCAGGAGTTCCTGCAAACGGTGCGATGACCACGCTACGAACGTTCGTCGAGCACACGGGGCCTGCCCGGCTCGACCGGAGGACGAAGAACCTTGCACGCCGTTTGACGCCGGACGACATCGCGATCATCGACCACACCGATCTCGACCGCGTCTCCGCCGAGGAGCTGATCGAGTCCGGCGTGCGCGTGGTCGTGAATGTCGCGCCGTCGCAGAGCGGGCGGTTCCCGAATCCCGGGCCGCTCCTGCTCGTGCGGGGCGGTGTGAGGCTGATCGACGCACAAGGCGCTGCGCTCTTCGACGACGTGTCCGACGGTGAGCTGCTGACCGTGCGTGGCTCGAGCCTCTACCGCAACGGGACGTGCGTGGCGTCCGGGCGTGCGCTCGAAGCGGAGGAGCTGGCGGAGGCGCTCGCGGAGCAGCAGAGCCGCGTGACCGAGGCGCTGGAGTCGTTCGCGGACAACACGATGCGGTACCTGCGCGAGGAGGGACGGTTCCTGTCGGAGGGAATCGACTTTCCGCCGCTCAAGACACGCTTCCGCGATCGACACGCGCTCGTCGTCGCGCGTGGGCCAGGGCACAAGCGCGACCTGCGGATCGTCCGGCCGTACATCCGGGACTTCAAGCCGGTGCTGATCGCAGTCGACGGCGGCGCGGACGCGCTGCTCGAAGCCGGGTACCGGCCGGACGTGATCGTCGGCGACATGGACTCGGTGTCGGATGCGGCGCTTCGGAGCGGGGCCGAGGTCCTGATCCACGCGTACGAGGCGGGCGATGCGCCCGGTGCGGAGCGGGCCGAGCGTCTCGGGGTGGACTACGTCGTCGTGCCCGCGGCCGGGATCAGCGAGGACGTGGCGCTGCTGCTCGCGTACGAGAAGGGCGCCGAGCTGATCGTCGCCGTGGGGACGCACTTCAACATGATCGAGTTCCTCGAACGGAACCGGGCCGGGATGTCGTCGACGTTCCTGACCCGGCTCAGGGTGGGGGAGCTGCTCGTCGATGCGAAGGGCGTCTCGCGGCTCGTCAGCCGGCAAGTCGGCGTGTGGCCGCTCGTCGCTTTCATCGCTGCGGGCCTCGGTGCGATCGTCGTCGCGGTGCTCGTGTCGCCAGACCTCCGCGAGCTGCTCGACCTGCTGGTGAACCGGCTGCTCGAGCTGGTCGGTCTCCGGTAGGCGGCCCACAGCCCTTAGGACCGGTACCCCCGACCTCCTCCCCGCTGCGAGCGTATCGAGGAAATCCGCACGCGTCAGTGCCGGCTCAGCGCCGGAATCGTGACAATCACGAAGCCGTGCGCATCGAAGCACACACCGAGTTGATCGCCGGCCGACCCGACGTCTGGGCGCTTCTCGTCGAGCCGGAGCACCTCGCCGACTGGTGGCCCGCCTACGCGTCCATCCGTCCCGACCGGCGCGGCCTCGCCGAGGGCGCCCGCTGGCAGGTCGTTCGCGGTGGGTCGATCGGCCTACTCCGGCGGCCCGAATCGGTGGGCACCCTGGTCATCACCGCCGTCGAGCCCGAGCACCGCTTCGCCTGGCACGACGTCCAGCAGCGCTTCACCGCGGAGCTCCTCCTCGAGCCGGCAACCGACGGCATGACGCGCGCAACCCTGACGATCGACAGCGCGGGCCTACGCGCCGTGGCCGAGGGCCTGCGCCCGCTCCCGAAGCACGCGCTCGCCCGACTGCACGCCCTTTGCCAGACTGCTGCCACTCTGTAGGACTCAACGCCCATGTTCGACCTCCGCTACCACGTTGCATCCCTCGCCGCCGTCTTCGTCGCGCTCGTGATCGGCATCCTCGTCGGCGTCGCCATGAGCGGAAAGGTCGACGACGCCGAGAAACAGAGCCTGAAGAGCGACGTGAACCGGCTCGAGGCGCAGCTCAACGCGGCGAGCGAGGGTCGCGCCAAGGTCTCGCGCGAGCACACGGCACTGCGTGCGTTCATCAAGAACGCGTACCCGATGCTGATCGCCGATCGCCTGCCCGGCAAGCGGGTCGCGGTCCTCTTCGTCGGGCCGGTCGACGCTGGTGTCATGCAGCAGATCGAGCAGGCGATCTCGGACGCCGGCGGCCCCGCACCGATGCGACTGCGCGCGCTCAAGGTTCCGCTCGACCCGACGAACCTCGACGGGCATCTCGACGGCGATCTCGCCCAGTACAAGACGTCCGGTCTCGACGACCTCGGCCGCGAGTTTGCACACGAGCTCGTGAACGGCGGCGACACGCCGGCCTGGGACGCTCTCACGTCGCAGCTCGTCGAGGAGAAGGCTGGAAGCTTCCGCAAGCCGGTCGACGGCGTCGTCGTCGCGCGGACGGTGAAGCCGCAGAGCGGGCCGACTGCGGCGTTCCTCTCGGGGGTCTACGCGGGACTGGGCGACGCGGCGGTGCCGGCCGTCGGCGTCGAGCCCTCGGATGTGAGCCGTTCGGCCGTTCCGACCTGGAGCCAGGACGGGCTGTCGACGGTCGACGACATCGATGCGCCGGCCGGACGGCTCGCCCTCGCGCTGCTCCTCGGCGGCGGCTCGGCCGGGAACTACGGCCTGAAGGCCCGCGCCGACGACGGGATCGTGCCGCCGATCGAGGCGCAGCCGAGTGGCTGATCCCGCCGCCGTCCTCGTCGCCGCGCGCGACGAAGAGGGCACGATCGGGAGCACGGTGAAGTCGCTGCGGGAGCAGTTCCCGGACGCCGAGGTGATCGTCGCCGACGACGGCTCACGCGACGCCACCGCCGAAGCGGCCGAGCGAGCGGGTGCGCGTGTGCTCAGGCTGCCGAGGCGTGGCAAAGGGCAGGCGCTCACCCTGGGAGAGCAGGCAGCTCCGCCCGGAGCGATCGTCCTTGCGGACGCCGATCTCGTCGGCGACCTCGGGCCGCTGGCCCGCAACGGCGACGACCTGACCATCGCCGCATTCGCAGAGCGCCGCGGCGGGGGCTTCGGTATCGCGAAGTCCGTCGCTCAGAAGCTCATTCGCGCACGTGGCGCCTTCGACGCCCGCGAGCCGCTCTCCGGTCAGCGCCACCTGAGCGCAGCCGCACGCGAACGAACCTTTCCGGTCGCTCCAGGCTTCGGCTGTGAGGTGCGCATGACGATCGACGCCGCCCGTGCGGGGCTCCGTATCTCGGAGCTCGAGCTGCCGCTGTCCCACAAGGCCACCGGACGCGACGTCCGCGGCTTCGTCCACCGAGGCCGTCAGCTCGTCGACACGCTCCTGGCCTCGGGCCCGCTCGCGGTCAACCATCGTGGGTTGCGCCTGCCCCTCGTCGGCTGGACGCTCGCGCTTCGCCGCGACCCGGCCGTCGCCGCTGTTGCCGCGATCGGCCTCGCCGACGACCTCTGGTCGGGGCCGGAGCGGGGCTTCAGCCGACATCTGCGGACCGGCAAAACGACCGGCGTCCTCAAGCTCGTCGGCATCCCGCTCGTCGGCCTCGTCGCGACGCGCAAGCTATCGGGCGCGCTCCTCGTCGGCCTGACCGCGAACTTCGTCAACCAGCTCGACACGAAGCCCGGCCGAGCGCTCAAGGCCTACCTCGCCGGCGCTCTTCTCGTCGGCGCGCCCACCCGGAGCGCCGTCTTCCTGCTGCCTTACGATCTCCGCGAGAAGACGATGCTCGGAGACGCAGGATCGAACGCGCTGGGCGCGATGCTAGGCTTGAGTTCCGTGGATCGACTCACGGGACGAAGCCGCTGGCTGGCGATCGGGGCGCTGGCCGGGCTGACCCTCCTCGGTGAACGTCGCTCTCTCGGCGCGCTGATCGAGCGCGCGCCGGGCCTCCGCACGCTCGACCGCCTCGGGCGGCAAGCGTGACGCCGACCAAGTACGTCTTCGTCACCGGCGGGGTCGTCTCGTCCCTCGGGAAAGGCATCACCGCAGCCTCGCTCGGCCGCCTGCTCAAGTCGCGCGGCCTGAGCGTGCAGGTGCAGAAGTTCGACCCGTACATCAACGTCGACCCGGGGACGATGAGCCCCTTCCAGCACGGCGAGGTGTTCGTGACCGAGGACGGCGCCGAGACCGACCTCGACATCGGCCACTACGAGCGCTTCGTGGACGAGAACCTCTCGCGCAACGCGAACCACACGTCCGGCTCGATCTGGTACGCGGTGCTGCGCAAGGAGCGCAAGGGCGAGTACCTCGGCTCGACCGTCCAGGTGATCCCGCACATCACGAACGAGATCAAGGAGCGCATACGCCGCGCGTCCGACGCGACGCCGACCGACGTCGTCATCAGCGAGGTGGGCGGGACGGTCGGCGACATCGAGTCGCTGCCGTTCCTCGAGGCGATCCGCCAGTTCCGGCGCCAGGTGGGCCCGGAGAATGTGCTCTACCTGCACGTCACCTACGTGCCGTTCGTCGACTCGGCCGGCGAGCTGAAGACGAAGCCGACGCAACACTCCGTGAACGAGCTGCGCCGCATCGGTATTCATCCGGACATCGTCGTCTGTCGCACGAAGGACGAGCTTGCGAGCGACGTGCGCGACAAGATCGCGATGTTCGCCGACCTCGAGCCGCAGGCCGTCGTCGTCAACCGCGACGTGCCGGACGTCTACCTCGTGCCGCAGGAGCTGCAGGCCGAAGGGCTCGACGAGATGGTCTGCGAGAAGCTCGGGCTCGCGGCGGGCCCGGCGGAGCTCGGCGAGTGGGCCGAGCTCACGGAGCGGATCGCCGAGCGCCGCGGCGAGGTCAACATCGGGCTCGTCGGCAAGTACGTGAAGCTGCACGACGCCTACCTCTCGGTGCACGAGGCGCTCAAGCACGCGGGCATCCACCACGGGTGCGGCATCCGCGTTACCTGGATCGACGCGGAGGGCATGTCGCTCGAGGAGGCCGAGGCGGAGCTCGAGGGCGTCGACGGGGTGCTCGTCCCGGGTGGCTTCGGGTCCCGCGGCTGGGAGGGCAAGATCCTCGCGTGCCGTGTCGCGCGCGAGCGTGGCATTCCGTACCTCGGCATCTGCCTCGGGATGCACGTCGCGATCTCGGAGTTCGCGCGGCACGTGGTCGGGCTCGACGGCGCCAACTCGACGGAGATGGATCCCGAGACGCCCTACCCGGTGATCGACCTGCTGCCCGAGCAGAAGGAGATCGAGGATCTCGGCGGCACGATGCGACTCGGCGCCCAGGCGGTCGAGCTCGCGGACGGAACGCGCACGCGTGAGACCTACGGCGGCCAGGCGATCGTGCTCGAGCGTCACCGTCACCGCTACGAGGTCAACAACGACTTCCGCGACCAGCTCGTCAAGGCGGGGCTCGTCATCTCGGGCACGTTCCAGGGCGGGCGCCTCGTCGAGATCATCGAGCTTCCGGATCACCCGTGGTTCGTCGCGAGTCAGTTCCATCCGGAGTTCAAGTCGCGTCCCACGCGGCCCGCGCCGCTCTTCCGCGAGTTCGTCGGTGCCGCAGCCGCGCGCGCTGCGGATCGCACCGCAGTGCCGGCCGTCACCAGCGCCTAGGCGCACCTAAGATCGCGGCGTGGCGCACGACGACGTCGTCTCGCTGTTCACGGAGCTGGCCGCGCTCCCGAGCCCGCCCGGGGACGAGCGCGCCGTGGCCGACGCCGTGGCCGCGTACATGCGCGATCTCGGCCTCGACGTGAGCGAGGACGATGCAGGCGAGAAGATCGGCTCCAACGCCGGGAACCTCTACGCGCGCGTCGAGCCGACCGACGGCGGAACGCCTCTCTTCCTGTGTGCGCATCTCGACACCGTCCCGCCCGTCGCGGGGATCGAGCCCGTGCTCGAAGACGGCCTCATCCGCAACGCGGCGGGGACGATCCTCGGTGCCGACAACAAGTCGGCGGTCGCGGTCATGCTCGAAGCCACGCGTCGGCTCCTGGTCGAGAACAGGCCGCACGGGGGCCTCGAGCTGCTCTTCACGCCGATGGAGGAGACCGGCCTCCACGGAGCCGCCGCGTTCGACCACGAGCGACTGCACGCCCGGATCGGCTACGTCTACGACCAGGCAGCGCCGATCGGCGAGGTCATTCTCGGAGCGCCCTACTCGCACTCGATGCAGGTGAAGCTGCACGGGCGCGCAGCGCATTCCGGCATGTTCCCGGAGGAGGGCCGCTCGGCGATCGCCGCCGCGGCGAAGGCGATCGCGGACTTCAAGCTGGGGCGCCTGGACGAGGAGACGACGGCCAACGTCGGGGTGATCGACGGCGGGACGGCGGGCAACATCGTCCCGGAGTGGTGCACGTTCCTCGTCGACGTACGCGCACACGATCCTAAGAAACTCGCCGACCTCGTTCGCGAGATGCTCGAGTCGATCACGTTCGCGGCGAGCCTCGAAGACTGCCAGGCCGAGACCGACGTGCACAAGAGCTACAACGGCTACCGGTTCAAGCGCGACGACGATGTCGTGCGCATCGCGAGCTCAGCGCTCGAGCAGTCGGGGTTCGAGCCGTCGTTCGCGCTCAGCGGTGGGGGAGCCGACGCCAACGTCTTCAACGAGCGCGGGCTCGCGTGCGTCAACCTCGCGAACGGCATGGTCGACATCCACACGCCCGACGAGCGGATCGCGGTCGCCGACCTCGAGCGGATGGTCGACGTCACGCTCGCGCTCGTGGACGTGGCCCGCGAGACGGATGCCGCTTAGCCTGCGGCGCGGGACCGTGACTGCGATCGTCGAGGAGCTGGACGGCCTCGCGCGGATCGAGGTCGACGGCGAGGCGTGCGTCGCCTACCCGCGGCTGACGGGGCCGGTCGAGGTCGGGGACGACGTGCTCGTGAACGTGCAGGCGCGCGAGCTCGCGCTCGGGTCCGGTGGCTTCGACATCCTCCACGCGAACCTGACGCGCGGCCTCGGTCTCGAGCCTGCTCCGGACGCGCACGTGATGACGCTTCCGTACACGCCCGTTCAGGCGGCGGTGCGCTTCGTCGAGGAGGACGGGCCGCTCGCGCAGACCCTGGACGGGATGCCTGTCGTCTGCTGCTCGCTGCACTCACAGGTCGTG
>Ga0207674_10011030_pt1 | contig 10163 bp, 10 predicted proteins | sample KBSCornC72_FD_184303 | JGI IMG/M metagenome (GOLD analysis project Ga0207674, IMG submission 184303) | Corn rhizosphere microbial communities from Kellogg Biological Station, Michigan, USA - KBS Corn C7-2 (SPAdes) (version 2) | ecosystem: Host-associated > Plants > Roots > Rhizosphere > Soil ...
CTGAGAACTGCGCGAGTGAGGACACGCGGCTGAAATACCGCTATCTCGACCTGCGGAGGCCGCAGCTCCAACAGAATATCCGTATGCGTGCAAAAGCGGTTGCGAAGATACGCGAATATTTCGACAATCGCGGATTTATCGAGATCGAAACGCCGATCCTGCTTAAATCTACACCCGAAGGCGCACGCGATTTTATCGTGCCGTCGCGAATTCACACCGGCAAGTTTTTCGCGCTGCCGCAATCGCCGCAGATTCTGAAACAGATCACGATGATCGCTGGTTTCGACAAGTATTACCAGATCGCACGGTGCTTTCGCGACGAAGACCTGCGTGCCGACAGGCAGCCGGAATTTACGCAGCTCGACATGGAAATGTCGTTTGTGAACCGCGAACAGGTCTATCGCGAAATGCAGGGGATGTTCAACCATGTTTTAAAGCTTATCAATGTCGATCTGCCCGAAGAATGGCCGCGAATGACGCACGTCGAAGCGATGCGGCGATACGGGTCGGACAAGCCGGATCTGCGATTCGGAATGGAATTGCAGGACCTCAGTGGCGAACTGACAGATACCGATTTTGCTCCGTTCGCTTCGGTTTTATCGAACAAAGGCGAGATAAAAGCCATCGTCGTCAAGGGCAAGGCGGATTACTCAAGAAAGCAGCTGGACGAGCTGCAGGAATTCGTCAAACGCTATGGAGCGTCGGCCCTGGCGTGGATAAAACTTGGCGAGCAAGAGACGACTTCCTCACTGCTAAAAGTCTTGGGCGAGCCGAAGATAGAACAGCTTGCCTCGGCCGCAAAAGCCGAAAAGGGCGATGCCGTTTTGATCGTGGCCGGAAGGAAAATCGTCGTCGCGGCGGCGTTAGGCGCTTTGCGGAACGAGATTGCACGGCGCGAAAATCTGATTGACAGAAGCAGGTATGAGGCATTGATCGTCACGGAATTCCCGATGTTCGAACACGACGAACACACCGACAGGTACATTGCTGCGCATCATCCGTTCACTTCGCCGATGGATGAGGATCTGGAGTTGTTCAAAACGGCCGTTAACGACGATTCGCAGCATCATTTACTAGGCCAGGTGCGGGCAAAAGCGTACGATGCCGTGATAAACGGCTATGAGTGCGCCGGCGGGTCGATCCGTATTCATCAAAAGGAGATCCAGGACCTGAATTTTAAGGCTTTGGGAATGTCACCCGAAAGCGCTCGCGCACGGTTCGGTTTCTTTCTCGACGCACTCGAATACGGCACGCCGCCGCACGGAGGTTTCGCCGCCGGCATTGAGCGGACATGTATGATATTGTGCGGAACCGAAAACATCCGCGACGTGATGGCGTTCCCGAAAACCGCCTCGGCACAGGACCTTATGATGGACTCGCCGGGCGACGTGGATGAGGAGCAATTGGAGGAGCTCGGAATAGAGATCAGCCACGAATAAATATTCGTGTCGCCATTCTAGTTGAGGACAAATTAATGAGGAAGCTTTTAGCATTTCTGATACCTCTAGCTCTCTATTCGAACCTCGTTTTTTTAAATACGTGGGTAATGAGCGGATATAAGAATTGCGATTTATGCTTTTCATGCTACGCCCCTCTGGGCTGCGCAAGCGACACAAGAGTACTTATTGCGGATATTTTTGGATATTCGGCACTAGGCCTACTTCTGCTTGCATTTCTACTGCCATTTATAATATGGAGGCGAGAGCGTTCTCAAAAGACCCCAAACTTGTTTAAGGTTGTGGATGGCGGGCAGGAGAAATAGGAACGCCTCCCGGGTATGCGAGCAATTCTTACCTTTTATTGAACAAATCGCGACATGATGTCGTAAAATATAAATAGCGATGGCTACAAAATACGATACAAATCCGCTCGACCCGGATTTTCCGGAGAAGGCAAAGGCGGCAGCCGCTTCCGGTGCGACGACTAGTGTATTGCCTGAGAACCGTTTCGCGACCGCAGAATTTCCGCCCTCGTTCGATACTGAGGAGCAGACCCGAAAGTTCGGCGAACAGGACGTTTCGGCGTATTCGTCGCCGTATAACGGCCAGTATATTCCGGCTGATTATCGCGCCGCGGCATTTGCGGATATGAACCAGTCCTCATCGCGTAAGGTCGCAAAGGTCGGTTTGCCGGAGAACATTTTGACTGCGTTGCCCTATCTGCCGTTCTCGATAGGTTTGGTTGCAGGCGTGCTCGAGCTGTTGTTTGTGCCGAACAGCGAAACAAAGGTGCGTTTCCACGCAGCTCAGGGTTTGGCAGCGCACATCGCGATCCTGATCGTAAGCGCGGTCCTTGGAATCGTGGGTAATGTTACTAATTCCAATTTCGGCGGATTTCTGTTCGGAACGTTCGCGACGGTAATGCTTATCATTTTCACGATCAAAGCGTGGCGTGGCAAACCTATCCACATCGAATCGATCGACGCTCTGACAAACTGGCTCGAGGAAAAGATCACCCTAAAATCTAATTAGGCTTGTGGCTTCGTATGTACTGTTCACACTGCGGAACATCGATACCTGGAAATCTGATCTACTGCAAAAACTGCGGTTCGCGCGTTGAGAAAAACGCGCTGATCGTAAGCACTTCATCTTCAAAAATGACGATGGTGGCGGCCGGTGCTATCGGAGTTGTCGGTCTCGGCGGCGCTCTTCCGCTTCTAAAGATATTGCTTGAAAGCCGATTAGATCAGCCGGCGGTTTTGATGATCCTGTTCGGCTATCTCGTTACGGTATTTCTGCTTGTTGCAATGCTCGTCGGGCACGCCTGGAAGCGCTCAGGCGACATTCGTGTACATACGGACGACTCCGACGGCTATGCGCCTCCGAGATCGTTTCGCGGGCCGGTCACCGCCCGTCTCGAAGCGCAACGTGAGCCGGCTGTCAGCATTACCGAGCATACGACAAGAACGCTTGACGAAGTTCCTATTCCGCGGCAATAGCCTTCGCATCCCGCCCGAGCACGTCCCCGAGCATATCCGCAAAATCAAACAACGCCTGTTCTCCGTTCCCTTCAAAGACCGAGCCGTGCATGGTCGCCAGGACTTTTGGCTTTAACGCGGCCAATCGCTTAATTTCCTTATCGGTATTGGCCGTGTACGGAAAATAATTTGCGAACGGACCGGCTTGATATTCGACGAAGGTCTCACGGGCGCGGCCGACGACATCGCTCGTGGTTTTCGGTTCGACATCGCCGCCCTGGTGAAACAGATCGGTGCAGAAAAGTGTGCCCGTGGTTTCGTCAAACAGCATCCCCGCTTCCCAGCAATGCGGTACATGCGGCGTATGGACGAACTTGAATCTGTGTCCGCCAGTCTCGAAAGTCTCGCCGTCGGTCATTCCCTTTGCCGGATTTTTCGGAGCAAAATCGTCAACGCTCACCAGTTTGCCGACCATGCTGCAAACAGCGGTCGCGTCGGGCGCGACAGTCTGCCATTCATTCAGCGAACCGCATTCGTCAGCCTCGAAATGGCTGAATCCGACCCATCGAAGTTTTGCAGGGTCGATAAGCGTCGCAACGGCTTCGCGCACCGTCGGGAATAAAGACCGCATTCCTGTATGGAACAACAGCGGCTCTTCGTCACGCACCAGAAATTGGGCGAATTGCAGGTTTATTTCGGGAATATACGTAGAAATTCGAAAAACGTCATGAGCTATTTCGGTTATGTTTGTCATAAATGCCTCCAGCTAATACGCGAAAAGACAGATTTAAAAATATCAGTCGGCCAACGCCTGACCTTTTGTTTCGATAACCAATGGCATCAGCAATATGCCGATCACCGGCACCACGCCGACCCAAAACAAGATGCTCATTGCGGTGTCCAGTGCGTTAACGCCGCGTGAGGCGATGCTGCCGACGAGGAATGGGCCGATCGCGGCTATTATTCGTCCGGTGTTGTACGTAAACCCGGCGCCTGTTCCGCGAAGCCGTGTCGGGAAAAGCTCAGGCAGGTAGTACGTAAAGCTTCCAAAAACGCCAAACACCGTAACGCCGATCGGAAAATACATATAAAGCCGCATGTGCGGGTCAAGGTTTAGTCCAAACGCCGCCATGATCGACACTGCCGATCCCAGATAATAAATAAGAAACATCTTTTTGCGGCCAAACAGCTTTGCCGCCGGAATCGTCAAAAGCGTCCCGATCAAACCACCGAGGTTAAAACTGTTCGTCGCGGTTTTTACCCATTGCTGGCCGAGCAATTCAGTTGCCGATGCACCCATGTTTTGCAGCACCGATTCCTGATTCGCCAAGCCTTTCGCGACAACGGGAATGAACGCATTGCAACTCCACCACGCGATCAGCGCCGTAACCGCCATGCAAAATCCACTGATTGTTAGATGACGATATTTCGGGCTGAACAGCTCGGAAATTTTTGCTCGCTCGTGCGTTTCGAGCTTTTTCCAGCGTTCGGGTTCCTTAACAAAAAGCCGAACAAAAAAAGCGACCGCCGCAGGTATAAGGCCGAAAAGAAACACGTACCGCCATGAAACCGCCGGGTCGTTAAAATATACGCCCGTGATCTGAAATGTAACGAACGTCGCCAGGAACAAACCCATCGGAGCCGACGTGTAAAGCAAGGCGCCGGCTTCGACACGGCGTCTTTCGGGCACGACCTCGGCAACCATCGCCGCTCCGGCTGCCCATTCGCCGCCTATGCCAAGACTCGAGATAATGCGAAAGATGAGCAGTACCCAGATATTCGGTGCGAACGCGCACGCCGCCGTGCCGATCGCATAAAGCAGCATAGTCAGCAAAAGCGTTCGAGTGCGGCCGATGCGGTCGGCGACCTTGCCGAAGATTATTCCGCCAATGGCCCAGCCAACCAAAAGAACCGACGTCAGAATGCCGGTCCATTCGAGCGTGGCGGCCTTCGCCTCGGCGGAACCAAGCGTCAAATTAAGAAGCGTCGGAACACAATTCGGCGCGATGTAATTGAAAAGCAGCCCGTCGAAAACATCGAATCCCCAACCAAGCCATGCGGCGAGAATAACGGTCCACTGGTAACCGTTCATGTCGAGCAAAGTGCGGCGTTCCGTGTTTATTGCTGCATCCATAAGGGTAGGCGAAACAAATTTACGATACTTTTGTAAAAACACCAAATATTCTAGGAAACTACGGTTCAGGCTCAAACTCCATACAGGTTAATTCCTGATATTTTCCGGTTAATTACCAATATATCAAGGAAAACTACCGAGCTTTCCTTGATAGTTCAGCAACATTCCTGGAAAGTTTGAGAACCTTGAAGATTGCGGGAATTCCGCCGAATGTTCGTCATATTCCTTGAACAAAGGCAATTATTCTCGATACTACGACGCCGGTTTGAAAATTGGCCGCGCTCGTGAGACGCTTTTTTTATGAACGACGGGTTATCTTTGCAGGAAAAATACGCCCCAGAGGGCATCTGTTTCGGCTGCGGTGTAAAAAATGAGAAGGGTTTGCACATTCGCAGTTTTCCGGAAGGCGATGAGGTGGTTGCGACCTGGCACGCCGAGTCGCATCACCAGGCGTTTCCGGGCGTGCTGAACGGCGGGATAATCGGCGCGCTGCTCGATTGCCATTCGAACTGGACAGCCGCATATTTTTTAATGAAGCGTGACGGCAAGACCGAGCCGGATTGCACCGTTACCGCCGATTTTCACGTCAAACTGCTGCGGCCGACGCCGAGCGACGTGCCTATAACTCTCAAAGCAAGAGTCGTCGAATCAACTGCAGACAGGGCTACCGTTGAGGCCGAACTTATCGCAAACGGAAAAGTTTGCGACACCTGCAGGGGAACATTTGTGGCTGTTAAAGAGGGCCATCCGGCGTATCACAGATGGTGAAAGCATCAGCCACAAATTACACGAATTGCACGAATGCACCTTATTTAGGCCCTTTCGTGTAATTTGTGAGATTCGCGGCTAAAAGATATTTCTCATTTGCTCCAGATAGACATCAGTCAGTCCCAATTTTTCTAACCACGTCATCTGCTCGAATCTCAGATTCGGCAAGTGGGCCACGTCCGAGAGAGCGTAGTTGACAAGTTCTTCTGTCCAGATCCCGTCCCATGTTTTGGTAAATTTTGCGCGCTGCGATTTGTCCAGATCGACAGCGAAGTAACGATAAAGCGTTTCGGCTAATGAGGCGGACTGGTTTGCCCCTTTCGTTAAGACCTTTTCGGCGATCATAGTGTCGAAAACGTTCTGCACCAAATAGCCGTTTTCCCTTAAAAATTCCAGATCGAATTTTGCGTTGTGAAATATCTTGGTGATCGATGGTGATTCGAGAATTTCGGCAAGCCGTCCGAGCCGAACGTTCTCACTTACGGGAACGAGAACGTTAAAATCGCCGTCCGAAAATTGGACCGAATAAAGCCTGCCGTAACGAGCGCTCAACGAAGAGGTTTCGGTGTCGCAGCCGAGTGTCTCGGCCATTGAAAGACGGTCGAACGCCGCGTCGATCTCATAAGCCGAACGCGCAATAAGTATCTCCACGACTGTATTGTAAGGCATTAAACATAAACGAAAAAATGTATTAAGCTATTCGTGAATTTATGGCCGAACATCTAAACGAAATCGAAGCCCGCGTGCTTGGCTCGCTTGTCGAAAAACAGCTCACCACGCCGGAATATTACCCGCTCACCCTAAATGCTCTAACAGCGGCGTGCAATCAAAAATCGAACCGCGATCCGGTTGTTTCCTATTCGGACGAAACCGTCACATCAGCCGTTGACAGCCTTCGCGACAAAAATCTCGTTTACCTTTATTACGGCAGCTCAAGCCGGGTCGTGAAATACAAGCACATGCTGCCGAATGTTTACGACCTCTCGCCGCCGGAGGTTGCGGCGATCTGCGTTATGCTTCTGCGCGGCCCGCAGACCGTCGGCGAACTTCGCGAACGAACCGGACGCCTGTTTGAATTTTCGAATGTCGCCGAGGTGAACGAAACGCTCGACGCGTTGATGCGTCGTGATGAGCCGCTTGTCGTTAAGCTCGAACGCCAGCCCGGACAAAAAGAAGCACGCTACGCGCATCTTTTGTCGGGCGAAGTCACGCAGGCCGCGATCGCGGCCGCACCGCCAAATATTCCGCGCGGCGACCGCATTGGCGAACTCGAGAGCAAAGTCGAAGTAATGCAGGGCGAACTTGCGGCGCTGCGGGCGATGTTCGACGAGTTTAGAAAACAGTTTGAATAATATGTCAGTACCACCTGCGGAGCGCCGCAGGTGGTACCGACTTGTCTTACTTTATCTCGTCATACGTAACGATCAGGAGTTTATCGCTGTAGATCTTTTGATAAAGTTTTTGCGCTAAATCGGGACGCTGCGTTTCGATGATCCGCTGTTGGGCCAATGCAGCCTCCTTGTTATTCACGAGCATATAAAGACTTCCGAGAAAAACGCGAAGCTCGTTGTTGTCCGGCGTCATTTCAACAGCCCTTTTAATCTCGGCGATAGCCTTTTCGTAATGTTTCGCGTGGGCGTAGGCGTAACCCAAATTCATCGATAGCTCAGCATCATTGGCGCCTGCCTGCTTTGCCCGTTCGAGAACCTCGACGGCTCGCTTAAATTTATTAAGACGTACAAGTGCGGCTCCGAGATTAAATAACTGTACTGAGTCGTTGGGCTTAAGCCGAACGGCAGTCTCAAACGCCGCAAGAGCCTCCTTATTTCTGTCCAACTCCATCAGCACTACACCGAGTTGATTGAACCCGAGGGGATATTCCGGCTTTATGTCCGTAACTTTCTTGAACGCTGCAAGCGCTTTTTCGAATTGCTTTTGTTGATGATAAACCGTTCCGAGGTTAAATTGGGCAACGGCGAGGTTAGGGTTTAGAGCAACGGCTTTTTCGAACAGCGCGCCTGCCGCATCGATCTTGCCAAGATCGTACAGCGCGGCGCCGTCGTTGTTTATCTTTACCGCCTGTTGCTGGTTTTCCTGGGCACGGGCTGCAACGGCAGCAACCGCGAGTACGAGGATCGTTTTTGCTATAAGGCTACTCATATAAAACTGCTCCTTTACAAAATTGCCTCTTAACACTGAGCCAATTCGGTCGGGAGCAGCCGGTGAGGGTATATGACTCGCCACTCGATCAGTCGGGGAAACTGAGTGCGGTTCAATTGCGTCGCCGGACGCCGATCTTCATCTGAACCAGGCCTTCCGGCGTAACATTTGGATCTTCAACTTTTGCTTGCCGAATAAAATCGCCGTCGATCTTGAAAATACGGAATTTTACGACCTCTTCGGCGGTGAGATTTCCAAAACCTTCGTTTTTCACCTCGCTCAAGAATTCGGGTGTGACCTTAAATATGCGGAATTTCACGAGGCCTTCGAAGTCCTCTTTATCAAAACCCATCTCGCGTACCTGACGAACATAGTCGGCATCGATCTTAAAAATACGAGCCTTTACGAGGTCTTCCATTCCGAGATTTGGAAAACCCGTAGCCTTCATTTCGGCCACGAACTGCGGAGTGATATTAAAAATGCGTGCCTTGAATAGATCGTCAACGTCGAGCGGGCCAAAATTTGCTGAGAGCAGGTCGTCGACGAACGCCGTGGTCAGGTTTATTGTGGTAGCGGTGAACAAGCGGTCTTCTGAATGCATGCCATGTTTTGACGAGTTTTTCTCTAAATCGAAACCGCGGCTTCGCATCGAATCGATGAATGCTCGATTCGGTGTGAACTGGAACGTTCCCGAGCCTCGTCCGTTCGTAAACGTTCCCTGGCATTCGATCGTTCCGGCCTCGCGGGCAAGGCGAAAACTGACGTTGCCATTCTGCGTTTGTTCGCGGGTTAGCCCCTGCAGATCGCTGTACTCGTAGGTCGAGCCGTTTTGATTGTGCCCGCCGCCGTCCATACGGCGCTCAAAGGAAAGATAGATCTTGTCTGGCTTGTCCGATTTCGTTTCCGCCTTCCATTCGCCCGAAACTGTAGTTTGCGCGACGATGACATACGAACCGATAACTATAACGATAAGACAGCCAAGTAAAGAGCTGAGAGCCAGGATTTTTCGCATCGAAAGACCTCCAATGTTGGTATAAGTGTTGACCGCAATTTCTGCGTTATATACCTAGAACACCGGGGTCCGTCGTTTTGTGACAAATTATTTTGCGAGTAGCTGGAAGGCTTCGTCATTGAAAACATAATGCCGTTCGTCGTCGCTGCGGTCGGCGCCATGTTTTTCGTAAAACTTTATTGCGGGCAAGTTCCAGTCGAGGACCTGAAAATCGATCCGGTCGAAATTTCGCGATCTTGCGATCCGTGCGACCTCTTTCAGGATAGCTTCGCCGACGCCTTGCCCGCGATAGTCAGCATCGATGTAGAGGTCTTCGAGAAAGAAACCCTTTTGGCCGCGAAAGCTTGCAAAGTTCGGATAGAAGATCGCGTAGGCTATGATCCTTTGATCTGCTTCAGCGACCAGGCCTTCGACAAACGAATCTGTGCCGAACATCGCATCGGCAAGTTTTTCTTCGGTTATTACGAAGTACTGGTCAAGCTTTTCAAATTTTGCAAATTCGCGTCCAAGACCGATAACGGCCCGAATGTCGTCGCTCGTCGTTTTCCGGATGGTAAAGGTCATAAAAAAGCCGTGCCCGAATTGTATCAGGCACGGCCCTCGTAGTCATTTGCTGAAAGCTAACCTTTCTTTTTCGGTGCTACTTTCTGCGGAGCAAGCTTCTCTTGCGTCTTTAGATAATCGACCGCGTCCTTAACGCTGGATTTCAGCGGATGAGTCTCGGGTGCGACCTCGATGAACTTGTTCATATAGTTGAGTCCCTCCTGCATCTGCGCTTTGTCGTTCGCAACAACACCGGCATTGAACAGCGACAGGCCAAGGCCGGCCAACGCATCGTAGCCGAGCAGAAGGACGACGCGAAGATCGAGTGGGTGCATCGCAGCGATCGCTATCGCGAAAAACTCGCAACGCCGGACGTGACGATCGCCGACCTGATCGGCGAGATCGACCTGGTGAAGTACGCCGAGGGCCGCTACCTCAGCGACGAAAGTACGATGCATTTCGGCCTGATCCCGCGATCCAACCGCGGCATTTTCGCGATCAACGAGCTGCCCGACCTCGCGCCGCGCATCCAGGTCGGCCTGTTCAACGTGCTCGAAGAGCGTGACGTGCAGATCCGCGGCTACCCGGTGCGGCTGAACCTCGACGTGTGCCTGGTCTTCAGCGCCAAC
>Ga0207674_10011032_pt1 | contig 10161 bp, 8 predicted proteins | sample KBSCornC72_FD_184303 | JGI IMG/M metagenome (GOLD analysis project Ga0207674, IMG submission 184303) | Corn rhizosphere microbial communities from Kellogg Biological Station, Michigan, USA - KBS Corn C7-2 (SPAdes) (version 2) | ecosystem: Host-associated > Plants > Roots > Rhizosphere > Soil ...
CACAACCTGATACCCTGCATCATCGGCGTATTTAAAAGGATCGAGAAAAGCCATGATCCGCTCGACTCGCCACGGCGCGATGATCAAGGCGCCCAATCCAAGCACTACCATCGCTGCTGCCACGGCCGCTATGTGCAGCATTTTCGCTCCCGCTGCAAAATAGACGGCGGAAAATATCGCGCAAAGCACTATGGTCGTTCCGAGATCGGGCTCGATGAACACGAGTCCTCCGAGCAGCATAAGTGCCAGCAGGCAAGGAAATACCGTAGATCTCAGCTCACCAACAGTGTCTTCGTTCCGCGTTAGAAACCAGGCCAAAAAGATAGGCAGCGCGATCTTGGTCAATTCCGAGGGCTGAAGGGAAAATCCGCCAAAGCGTATCCAACGCCGTGCGCCATTTATCGGTGAAAAACCGAAAACAGCAAGAAGCAAAATAACCGAAACCGCTATTATCGAAACGACGACGTACCTGTTATTAAAGATGTGATAATCAACGCGGCTGGCAACGTACATAACAAGCAGGCCCGCGACGGTAAAGCCAAGCTGTTTGTAAAAATAGGCAAACTGCGTTTCGTTTTGTGTTTCCCTGAGCGAGATCATTGCGGAAGCGCTATAAACCATCAGCGCGCCGAAACACGCGAGTCCCGCCGCTATTGCAAAAAGAAGCCAATCTGTTCTGCGCGCCTTTGTCATACATTCGTCGCCATGTCGCGCCCTTTCCCGGCCGCAAGCGATCTTACTTCTTCTTTAAAAACCGTTCCTCGTTCCTCAAAACTTTTGAACATATCGAAGCTGGCGCAAGCGGGTGCGAGCAAAACCACGTCACCTCTTTCTGCAGCAGCAAAGCCTTTTCCAGCCGCTTCCGCCATAGAAGCGGCGCGGATAATTTCAGCATGGCCTTTCAACTGCGATTCGATATTGTCGGCATCCTCACCTATCAGGACGAGCGCACGCACTTTCTTTTCGATCAAATCGACAAGCGGCTCGTACGGCGCGTTTTTTCCGCGTCCGCCCAGGATCAGGACCGTCCTGCCGTCGTTATCGCTCATTGCTTCGAGAGCTTTCAGCGTTGCATCAACCGAAGTTGCTTTCGAGTCGTTATAAAATTTCACGCCATCGATCTCTTCGACAAATTCGATGCGGTGTTCGACGCCCTTGAAATCGTGAACCGTGTCGCGCATCGATTCCGGCGACGCCCCGCACGCCAATCCGGCCGCGAGGGACGCAAGAATATTTTCGACGTTATGCAAACCGCGCAGAAATATGTCATTTCTTGTCGTCAAAACTCTTTCTTTGCCATTCGCCCTGCAAACCAGATCACTTCCCCGAAGAAACAAGCCTTCGTCCAATTCGCGTTTGACGCTGAACAGCGCAACGTTAGCCTTCAGCCCCGCGGCCCATTCAGCCGTGATCTTGTCGTCAGCGTTCAATATCGCCACGTCATCCCGCGTTTGGTTCATAAACAAGCGATGCTTTGCGGCGGCGTAGTCGGTGAACGAATCATACCGATCGAGGTGATTTGGAGTTACGTTAAGACAGATTCCGACGTTGGGACGAAAATCCTTGATCGTCTCAAGCTGAAAACTCGAAACCTCGACAACCGTCCACGAATTTTCAGTTGATGTCTCAGTCAAGCTCAAAAGCGGCGTGCCAATGTTTCCGCCCACCTGCGTTTCGATCCCGGAATTTTTTAGCAATTCTCCGATCAATGTTGTCGTGGTTGTTTTTCCGTTGGAGCCGGTGATACCCACGATGCGGCCCTGCAAAAATCTGTAGGCGAGTTCTACTTCGCCAATAACCTCGCCATCTTTTCGGTCAACGTATCGAGCGGGGATCGTATTTGTCGGAACACCCGGCGAAATGACTACCAGATCGATCTGATCAAGCAGCCAGGAGGGAATCTCGCCGGAGAGTAATCCGACGTTGTGTGATTCTTTCAAAGATCGTGCCGTATCAGTCCAGTTCTCAACTTCTTTTTTGTCGTGCAGAGCGACCACGGCGCCGCGTTCCGCCAAAAATTTTGCGGATGCGATACCGGATTTGCCGGCGCCTAAGACCAATGATTTTCGGCCTCTGAGGTTCATAGCGACGATCAACTAACGTAGTTTTAGTGTCGATAAACTCAACAACGCGAATAATATCGCAACGATCACGAACCGAAACACTATCTTCGGTTCCTTCCAACCCGAAAGTTGAAAATGATGGTGTAGCGGAGCTTGGCGAAAAATTCGCTTGCCCACGCCGCTGCTGCGTTTCGTAAATTTGAAATACGAAACCTGCAGCATCACCGAAACGGCTTCGATGATAAATACGCCCCCGATGAACGGCAGCAAAAATTCCTGCTTTGTCAGTATCGCGACCGTCCCAAGAGCCCCGCCGATGGCGAGTGATCCAACATCGCCCATGAAAACCTGCGCAGGCGGCGCGTTGTACCACAAAAAGCCGAGACTCGCTCCAACCATTGCACCGCAGAAAACCGTCAGTTCGGCGGCCGCCGGATTGTGCGTCAGGTCAAGCCGTTCGGCCCAGCGAGCGTCGCTTGCAAGATACGTCAACGCCGTCAACGCCGACATTGCGATAAAGGTTACGCTTATCGCCAGACCGTCGAGTCCATCAGTCAGGTTTACGGCGTTCGACGAACCCATCAGCACGAAAATGATAAAGATCAGATAGATCGGCGGCCAAAGATATGTGATGCCGTTCGGTTCCGCGGTCTGCTTAAAGAACGGAATGCTGACATTCCACGAATAGCTGGTCAGCCAGAACAGTACGCCCCATACGATAACTGCAGTCAGAAGCTGTCCCGCTAATTTTTGCCAGCCGGTCAAGCCCAGGCTGCGTTTTTTGACTATCTTTATATAGTCGTCTGCGAAACCTATCGCGGCAAAAAGCGTCGTGGCACCCAGCGCGAGCCAAAGATACAAGCTGTCAAGTCGCGCCCAAAGGACCGTCGAAATAAACACGGAACAGATTATCAAAACGCCGCCCATCGTTGGCGTTCCGCGTTTCATCTGGTGGTCTATCGACAGCTCTTCTCTTATCTCCTGGCCAACCTTCAACCTGGTTAGCCAGTTGATCACCTTTCCTCCAAGCAATAGCGAAATAAGCAGCGCCGTTATCGTCGCGAACGCCGTACGGAACGTGACGTACTGGATCACGTTCAGGCCCTTGTAAAAATACGATTCGCTAAGAGTACCGTATTGCCGGTATATCAACTGATAAAGAAAGTAATAAAGCATCTTCCGATTTTGGATTCGGGATCTCGGATTTTGGAATACCGATCGCGGTGCGTACCCCGCGTCGCCGCGTCACCGTTTCGCCGCGTCTCGCTCCTCCTCCAATTCATAACGTTCCAAAAGCTTTTCTACTACTTTTTCAGTCCGCACACCACGCGAACCTTTTATCAAAACAACATCGCCCGGTTTGATCTCATTCGCAAGATATTCGCCTGCCAGATCTGAATTTTCAATAAACACCGCGTCTCGAAGTCCCGCGGTCTTTGCTCCTTCGATCAGTTCCCTGCCAAGTCCGCGAACGCCGACGAGCAATTCAATTCCCATCACCGCAATTTCGCGGCCAGTCTCGACGTGAATCTCACCTTGCCTTTCGCCGAGTTCGAGCATTTCACCGGCAACAACGATCTTTCTCGCGGCCGATCCCGCTTCGTCAACAAGCGTCTGCACCATCGAGAGCAACGCGGTCGGGTTCGAGTTATACGAATCGTTGATGACCGTAAATCCACCCTTGAAATGCAGGATCTCACCACGCTGAGGCGGCGGAGCAACTGTACTCAAGCGTTCGGCGATCACTGATGCAGATTGTCCGAAAGTATGTCCCACAGCGGCGGCCGCAAGCGCGTTCAATATATTATGTTTTCCGTTTAGAGGGAAACCTACCTGAGCTTTGCCGTCGGGCGTTTTCAATATGAACGACGTTTCGCCAAACCGCGCAAAATTGATTTCCGATGCGGTCACGTCAGCTTCGGATTCAATCCCGTAAGTGAGCACGCTTCCTTTTGCAAGATCACGCATCGCCGCAACACGCTGGTCGTCCGCGTTTAACACAGCTGTCCCGCCAGGTTTCATTCCTTCGACGAGTTCGGCTTTTGCCCTTGCAACATTTTCTATCGACCCAAGATGCTCGACATGTACCGGCAGAACGTTCAACTCCACAGCAACATCCGGCGGTGTGATGCGGCACAGGCGCTGAATCTCGTTCATTGGAGTGGACATTCCCATCTCAAGTACAGCTACGTCGTATGTGTCGTCCTTGGCAAGATTCAAAACGGTCAGCGGATGTCCCAACCCGTTGTTGTAGTTTTTCTGATTGCGCAACACCTTTCGGCCGCTTGCCGACAATACATGTGCGGTCAATTCCTTCGCCGTCGTTTTGCCGGCGCTGCCGGTGATCGCAACGACGGGCTTATCCCACTCGAGATATACACCGTGCGCAAGATTTTGCAGCGCTAGTATCGCGTCATCAACAAAGATCATCCGATCGTGGTATTGCTCGAGATCGGCTTTGTGTTCCTCGTAGCGGTCGGGGCGGACGACGCAGGCGACGGCACCTTTTTCAAAAGCTACCGCGACATATTTAGTTGCGTCTTCAAAATCACCGTTAAACCCGTTATTTTTGTAATCCGGCTGCGACAGCGCAAAAAAGACATCGCCCGCCTGCACTTCGCGAGAGTCTATCGAAAAAGACGTTACCTCTCGGTCCAGCAAGGCGGGGTTGATTGTCGATGCCGCGGCATTCATAAATTTTATTGCAGTGCTTAGTTTCAAGTCTTAAGTCTCGTCCCCTCTATCGACGATTTAATTCTAGTCTCGCGTAGCGGCGGTTTGACGCTTGCCTGTTTTCCCTTGTTGCCCGTTACTTTTTTCGGCGCGGGGGCTTCCTTCTTATTTTTTTCGACCTCCGCCGGCTTTTTCACCTCCGGTTTCTTTGTTGCCGCCTTCGGTGTTGATTCGATCGCATTTTTTGCGGCGGCGGCATTTTTCGCATTCTCGCCGGTGGTTATGTCAAGCTCTTTTCCCGGCCCCTCGCCGTTCGAAGCAGTCTCCGGAATTTCCTGTGCGACCAGCTCTTGCGGAGTGATCGACTTGTCCGGATTTACATTCAGCTCTGGCAAAACCCCCTCTGCGATCTCCTTAAAAACAGGAGCCGAAACCATGCCGCCGTCGCGGGCGCCGACCTGCGGCTCGTCCATCACGACAGCGATGACGACGTCCGGATCCTCTGCCGGCGCCATACCGATAAACGACGAAACATATTTGCTCGGATCGACACGCTTCGTAGTCGGATTAAATTTCCAGGCCGTGCCTGTTTTTCCGGCAGACGTATATCCATCGAGCTGCGCTCGTCTGCCCGTACCTTCGAGCACAACCTCACGCAGCATGGTGCGTAGATCGCGCGCGGTTTCCGGGCTAACCACTTGTACCTTTTCGGGTTGTGTAACGGAAACGACCGTTTCATCCGCTTGGCGAATTTCCTTGATAATGTGTGGTTGAATCTTGACGCCGTCATTCGCTATGGTCGCAAAAGCAGTCGCCATTTGCAAAGCCGTTACGCCAATTTCATATCCGATAGACATCGACGCCAACGAGTCGCCGTTCCAACGGTCGGGCGAGCGTACGATGCCCGCAGTTTCAGCCGGAAGTTCGATGCCGGTTTTCTGCCCAAATCCCATTTTCTGGACCGTCGAATAAAAATCGGTTTTACCGACGCGCATTCCGGTTTTGATCGCACAAACGTTACTCGAATGCGCCAGAGCTTCGGCGTATGTCATAACGCCCGTGTGATGATCGCTGAATTTGTGCTTTGCAACCTCGATGGATCCGTTCCCTGCGTCTATTTGCCCAAACGGCGTGATGAGATGCTTTTCGAGCGCCGAACCGTATGTGATCAATTTAAAAACCGAACCGGGCGAATAGACGTTTTGTATCAACCTGTTTATGCGCGTTTCGGGTCCGGAACTGCTGTAATTTGCCGGATCGAACGTCGGGTAATTTGCCATCGCAAGCACTTCACCGGTTTTCGGATCGATGACAACGGCCATTCCCGATTTCGCTGCAGCATTTTTCACGCCGCGCTCGAGTGCCTGTTCGACCTTGTACTGGATCGTGTTATCGATGGTCAACACAATATCCTTTGGCGGCTCGCGATCGGTTACCGATTCGTCATAAACGCGTCCGAGCCTGTCACGCTCCTGCAATTTCTTTATGACAGCACCGTGCAAAATATCGTTCTGCGATTGCTCGATGCCGGCCTGACCGAGGTCGTCCGCGTTGCTGAAACCGACGACGTTCGCTGCCAGTGTTCCGTTCGGATAGCTGCGCTTTTGATCGTCCGTCCAGAACAGTCCTTCGTATTTCGGCAGATCTGCCTTTCTTACATCGTCGCGCTGCAGCGTTTTGTTTACCTTTTGAAATGTGTCGTCATCAAGTTTTTTCGCAAGAACGATGTAATGCTTCCCGGCGTCCTTGCCTTTTTTCAGCAGCGCAAATATCTGCTTTTGATTGATATTTAACGCTTTGCTCAGGTCTTTCGCTGCTGTGTTCAGATCCGCGATCTGCGTCGGGTCGGCGTACAGCGTTTTTACGTTAACGCTCATTGCCAGAGCCCGGCCATTGCGGTCATAGATCGTCCCACGAAGCAGACGGCTTTTCTTTACATCCTGTCGCTGGTCGAGCGCGCGTTCACGCAGCCAGTCGTGCTGAGTGACCTGCAAATGAACAAGGCGAACGCTGATACCGCCGATCCAGATAATGAAGAACGCAACGACGAGCATGAACCGCGTAAACGCGATCTGCTTAAGATTTTTCTTCTTCGCCGGTTTACTTTTTCGTGTCGCCGTTTTCATCTTAGGAAATTATTGTTTCGTTTGAGCCACTAGTTCGAAAAACTCTTTTTAACCACGGAACGACACCAAAAAGAACTGTAATTCCCTGTGTTTTCCTGTTGATTTGTGTTTTTTCGTGGTTCCACCTTATCGAAATCACAGACGAGTAACTGGATTCAAACTACGATCCGCGTTTTAACCTTTCCTATCTTTAATAGTGGCTTCTCTCTTCGCCTGCGATTCGGGTTTTACGCTCTTCGGTCCATTGTCCGGAGCAACGGCTTTGACGGGTTTGCTGATGACGATCGTCTTGACGTGTGTCGCAGGCTCACCTTGCGGCAGAGTAGTTTTTGCGTTCGCTGAAACGGCAATGGCCGGCGTCGCTCCGCCATCGTCATCAAAGGTCAAACCAAGTCGCTGCGCAGCCTTTTGAATCTGCGCGGGCGACAGCGAAACCTCTTTGGCAAGCAGCAAGCGGCGTTTTTCCGCCTGAAGTTCGTCGAGCTGTTTTCTAAGTTTTGAATTCTTGATGCCGTAGTCGATCGAGGCAAAATGCTGGCGTGCGGCAAAGAAAAATCCGACGACGAGGATCGAGCCGCACATGACGATCAAGAGCGAGTATTTCAGCGGCATCGTGAAACTGGCCTGTTTTCGTTCGGTCCTCGGTCTTGGTGTTCTGCGGGCTGCAACGGTTCTCGTTCTCATAAAACTTCTCTCCTGTTCAATAACTGTTAAAGCTTAATGCAGGCCCGGAGCTTGGCACTCCTTGCCCGCGGATTTCGATTTACCTCGTCGTCACCGGCCGTAACCGGTTTCTTCGTAAGGACCTCGACAATTTTTGCCGCTCCGCAAACACATTTCGGTATTCGCGGCGGGCAAAAGCACTTCCCCGCTAGTCTCTGAAGGGTTTGCTTTACTATCCTGTCTTCCAGCGAGTGGAAAGTTATGACCGCAAGGCGTCCTTCGTTTTTCAAAAGATCTATGGAATCAGCAACAAACTGTCCCAGAATTTCAAGTTCATGGTTGACGGCAATTCTCAATGCCTGAAACGTCCGCGTCGCCGGGTGTATCTTGTCTCTTGGGCTTCGCTTTACCGCTTTTTCAACCAGGTCGGCGAGTTGCTTGGTCGTCCTGACCGGGTCGCCTGCTTCCCTTTTTTCAACTATCTTTCGAGCTATCCTTCGAGAAAACCTCTCTTCCCCGTACCCGTAAATTAAATTTGCTATTTCTTCTTCCGGAAGCGTTTCCAGAAGATCGGCGGCCGTCTCGCCGCCGGATTCGACGTTCATCCGCATATCGAGCGGTGCGTCAAACCTGAAACTAAATCCGCGTAGGCCGCTGTCGAATTGAAGCGACGAAACTCCAAGATCCGCGATTATGCAATCCACTGCCGTAACGCCCGCATCCGCCGCGACCCGTTTTATTTCCGAGAAATTTGCGTGCACTATTTGTACACGTTTGCCGAATCGTTCGAGGCGTTCCTTCGCGATGGCGATAGCCTCAAGGTCCTGATCGATTCCGACAACCCGCGAATTTTCCGCTTTTTCAAGCATCGCTTCGGTGTGCCCGCCAAGCCCCAGCGTCGCATCGATAAATACACCCCCCGGCTGAGGATCGAGAAGCCCCATGGTCTCGTCAAGCAGGACCGACGAGTGCATTTCTTCCGGCCTGTTTTCGCGTTCGTTCAAAGAGCACCTTCGTTTTTGCGCACACTTCGCACCCGAACAATCCGTCCGCGAACTGCTGCAGTTGAAATATTCCGTTTATTCTCACGCAAAGCTGTTGATCGCCGTCTGACCCTTTGGCTATGTGCATTGTGCACCGTTTGCGTGATAGGTATCGTTTTTTTTGGAAAAAGTGCTTAACCCCTTAAACACTTACTTTATCCAACCTTGCTCGATAAGGGGGCTGTAATCGGCATTCGTCAATTACAGAAAGCATATTACGCCGGATTTGCGCCCTGTGTCAAGGATTAAATTTCGAGTTTTTGTTAATCACGTGTTTAAACGATTTACCCTTGCAAGAAACATTCCGCTTCTAATTTTCTACAATTTCCCACTCGCGCTGGTTTAGATTAAAGTGTAGTATTTGAATCGTTTATGGGTTCGAATTTTCTCCAGCTAATCATTTTCGGTCTGGTTGCCGCCGCAGCCAATGTTCTCGGCGGTTTGATCCTGTTTCCGTCGAGACTTCACGACGATTACAGGCGGTTTTTGAAATATCTTTTGGCCCTCGGCGCTGGGTTTATGCTGGCGGTAACTTTTTTTGAGATCGTGCCGCGAACGATCCTTATCTGGCAGCAATCCTATGCCGATTCCGCCGAGAATCTGAGCATACCGATGCTGCTTTTGCTCGTGGGTTACCTTTTGACCCAATTTTTAGAGCACACCATTGCACCGCACTTTCATCTTGGCGAGGAAATACATTCTCACGAGGAACAGCATTCGCAAGATGGCATTGTTTCACGCACGACCGCATACAGCGCGATCGGCGGTCTGCTCGTTCACACATTTTTTGACGGTGTCTCGATCGCCGCTGCGACGCAGATCGACGTAAAGGTTGGTTTCCTCGTTTTTATCGCAATTTTTCTTCACAAATTTCCCGAGGGCTTTACAGTCGGTTCCCTGTTGGTTGGAGCCGGACGAGGCGTCCGCGAGGTAGTGTTGGCGACATCGCTTATCGGCGGCATGACGCTTCTCGGCGTGCTGTTGTTCTATTTTGTCGGAACCAACCTCAGCTCAAGCGTTGCATATGCCCTGCCGCTTGCAAGCGGCGTGACGCTTTATGTTGCCGCCAGCGACCTTATTCCGGAAGTCAACCATCACGGCGGACACCGCCCTGGGGTTTCGATATCAGTTTTCGCAGGCGTCGCTCTTTTCTTTGGGCTGCACTATGCCCTGCATGAATTTCTTGGTCATTAAATAAATCTGGCTGACGGCTAATAGCTAATAGCTAACAGCCGATAGCTGCCCGTCAACCCTTTGATCAAATTTTTGGAACTATTTTTTCTGCCTCTCGTATTACATGGCGGAGGTGAGTTACACGAGATGCGAGAACCCTTGATTGCAGGAATTTTGAGTCTTTTAATACCAGGACTCGGACAAATCTATAACGGAAGAGTCATTGTTGGAATCATCTGGTTAGTAATAACGGGATTTTCGTGGATCGGCTCGGCGGGATTGCTGGGCTGGGTGGTTCACCTTATCGCGGCTTGGTGTGCGTACAGCTACGCCAAGGACAACCCGATAAGAAACTAAGGTTTCTTCATACAATCCTCCTTTCGCCCGTTGTTTGCCGACAACGGGCTTTTTTAATTTTTC
>Ga0207674_10011033_pt1 | contig 10161 bp, 6 predicted proteins | sample KBSCornC72_FD_184303 | JGI IMG/M metagenome (GOLD analysis project Ga0207674, IMG submission 184303) | Corn rhizosphere microbial communities from Kellogg Biological Station, Michigan, USA - KBS Corn C7-2 (SPAdes) (version 2) | ecosystem: Host-associated > Plants > Roots > Rhizosphere > Soil ...
ACCGCAACGCCTCCGCAGCAATCGCGCTTGTCGGCTGCAGCGCCACGTTAGCCAGCAGGTCGCGACGGGTGCGTGCTTCAGGTGAGCGGATACCAGACGCCCGGCCACACTGGCGGGCGCATATTGGGCAGGACGTGCCCCTCATCAAGCGTACTGACGTCGATGTCCTCGACGACCGGGCCAAGCGCGGGCGCGCTGGGCCACGTTCGACGCCGTGCTGCCTCGGCGAGCGCGCGCGCTTCCTCAAGCGAGCGCGCCGTCACGCCCACGCCAAAGTGGCCCGTTAGAGGAAACCAGAATCGCCGAAGGTCTGTCACGGAATCGTCCTTCGCACATTGCGTGGTGCTGGCTAACGCATAAGCTCAGCTGCAAGCGCATCAATAAAATGCGGCGCCGCAGGCGCCGCTACCAAAGCGCGATTGACAGCTGCAGCGCCACGTTAGGCTGCTTGCTCCTACTCACCAGCCCTACCGCCTGCGGGCAACACCCACGCGACGTCTCGAGGCGTCAGGGCGAGCGCAACGCCGGCCTCCTCGCGGGCGCTCGAGTAGTCATCGTTGACGTCAGCGCGAAGCTCCGTTGGCGCGGATTGGTCGGCACCTTCGTACCAGACCAACTCAATCGGACGGCCCGAACCCAAGATCAGACCAATTCCTTGCCATGGTCCCAGGCCCTCTTCCACGCCCGACATGAGCGGGATGCCGACTCGCTCGGCCAATTCCGCAGGATGCAGCGTGAGGAGCGCGATGACCTGTGCGCTTCCACTGGGCCAACGCAGCTCATCGTTCCGCGGCAATCGGAAGTCAGCCATAGCGAAATGCGTGTAGCAGCCTAACGCGAATTATGCTGCCGAACTGAGTTGACAAACCTTGCAGCAAATCGCGGCGAACGCCACCTCCGCATCACTCGATCGTACGCCCCGCCCCGTTCACAGCGGCTCACATACCTGCTCGAATCTTGTGCAACCGAAAAGCGCCGCATAAGCCAGAACCGCCCGCCGAGCGCATGGCCGCGGAGGAGACCACGGCACTCACCACACATCCGCCGGACTCCGTACGCCACGCCCGCCCCGATTCAGGACGTGCGTGTAGATCATCGTCGTGCTCACGTCCTTGTGCCCGAGGAGCTCCTGTACCGTCCGGATGTCGTAGCCGTCTTCCAGGAGGTGCGTCGCGAACGAGTAGCGCAGGCCGTGACAGGTCGCCCGCTTCGTCAGCAGCGCGCGCAGTCCCGCCTCGTGTACCGCGCGCTGCAGCACCGATTCGTGGGCATGGTGTCGCCGCAGTGCGCCCGTGACGGAGTCGCGATAGCGCGATGACGCGGGGAAGACCCACTGCCATCCCCACGCGCGCGCCGCCTCCGGGAACTTGCGCGCCAGCGCACCGGGGAGCCCCACCGCACCGCCCCCGGCGGCGAGGTCGCGCGCGTGCAGCCCACGCACCTGCTCCAGGTGCGCGCGGAGCTCAGCCTCGACGCTCGCCGGCAGCATGGTCACGCGATCCTTGTCCCCCTTCCCGCCTCGCACGACGATCTGCCGCATCCCGAAGTCGATGTCCTGCACGCGCAGCGCGAGGCACTCGTTCAACCGGAGGCCGGCGCCGTAGAGGAGAAGGGCCATGATCCGCTTCGTCCCGCTCAATTGCTCGACCAACGCGCGCACCTCGTGCCGCGTCAGGACGACCGGCAACCGCTCCCGCCGCTTCGCGCGCGGCACGCCGGTCACGAACCCGATCGGGCGGCGCAGTACGTCACGATAGAGGAACTGGATCGCGGCCAGCGCCTGCGACTGGGTCGCCGCGCTGACCTTCCGCTCCGTGGCGAGATGACCGAGGTAGGCGCGTACCTCCGGCTCGTCCAGCTCGCGCGGATGCCGTCCGCGATAGTACCGCATGTATCGCCGGATCCAGGCGACGTACGCCTGCTCGGTCCTCCGACTGTAGTGCCGCGTCCTGAGCTCGAGCCGCACCGCCTCCAGGATGGTGGTCGCCATCCCGATCTATCGCGCGACCTCGCTCAAACGCGACATCGACCCGATGCCGACCCCACCGTTCGCCCGCGCGCCACTCGGCGCGTCCTTTGCGCCCGGTGCCGGCATGTTCTTCCGCTCCTGGACCTCCCTCGGAGAGGTCGTCCTCGCCTCGGCGATCGTCTTCGCCATCGTCGTCGCCATGCTCCGCTTCGTCGGCCAGCGGGCGCTTGCCAGGATGTCGGGCTTCGACATCGTCTTCACGGTCACGCTCGGATCCGTCGTCGCCACGGCCGCCATCTCTCGTGAGGTCCCGGTCGTCAACGCGATCGCCGCGCTCGCCACCTTCCTCGTCCTCCAGGAAGTCATCCGCTTCTTCCAGTCCCGCGCACTCGGCGTCCACCACGCGGTCCGCGAGCAGCCGGACGTCCTCCTCTGGGACGGACACCTCCTCGAGGACCGGCTCCGCGAGACGAACATCAGCGCCGACGAGGTCCGCGCCGCCGTCCGGAAAGCCGGGCTCCGCTCCCTCTCCGACGTGCGCGCCGTCGTCCTCGAGAACGACGGCGACTGGTCGGTCATCCCCAAGCACGTCGGCCCGAGCGACGAGTCGGCCTTCTACGGCCTGCCGATCCCCGGCCGCCCCGAGGACAGCCGCGGCGACCACGGCGCGCAGGCGGTGCCCACCTCCCCGCACCGGCTCCCCTGACGTCGAACCGATCGACGGACGCCGGAAGCAGGTGACGCGACCCCGCGCCCGGTCGATCGTCATCTAATTGAAGGCGGCGGCCGGATTCCTGCCGTCGATAGCCGCCGCGACCGTGGCACCTTACGGGTCCCAGGGGTATTGTCATCGGATGATGTCCCGCACGACGAGCCGATCTGCGTCACGTCTGCACTGGCTGCGTCGCCTCGGCCGAAGCCTGGCCCTGGTGGCGCAACTGCTCGTCGTCCTCGTCCCCCTCAGCGAAGGGCGCGAGGAGCGGGCGCTCAGCCCGCACGTCGAAGCGCCGCGCACGGCGCCGCACGTCGGCCATCACCCGGACGTCTGCCCGGCCTGTACCCTCTCGAGCATCCTCGGATGCATCGATGAGCCGCCGCGCCTCGACGATGCGATGGTCCGCAGCGTCGACGTCATCGCACCGTCGTTCGCGCGCACCTTCGCCCAGCGCGACCGCGCCGGCTCCAACAACTCGCGAGCCCCACCTCACTCCGCCTGAGTCGATCGCCTGACGTCCGCTCCGCGTCCCGCGGCGGGCGTCCGTCACCTCACGCAGAGTGCAATGCACAAAATTACGGCAGCGCTCGCCGTGGCTTGCTACGCCACCGCGGCCAGCGCGCAGACGCCGGAGGCCTCCTGGGCCGATTCCGTCGTTTTCACCCGACGCGCCGCGATCGTCGCCGCGCTGAAGAACAACCCGCAGCTCGAGGTCGGCCGCGAGCAGACGGCGCAGGCGCGCGCACGACGCGTGTCCGCCGTCGCCATCCCGGACCCGGTGCTCGCGTACTCCTTCGACAATCAGCCGGGCTTCTTCGACCTCGGCGCCGCGGGCGAGAAGAACGCGTCCCTCACCTTCGCGGTCCCCTTCCCTGACAAGTTCCGCCTCCGAAACTCGATCGGCACGGCGGACATCAAGTCGTTCGAGGCGGGCTATTCCGCGCTGCGCCAGCAGATCGCGGCGCAGACCTCCCGCAGCTACGACTCGCTGCTCGTCGCCATCAAGCACCGCGACGACTTCAGGCTCACGCGCGACCTCTCCGCGGACTTCCTCAAGAAGACGCAGGCCCGCTTCGACGCGGGCACCGTCGCCCGGCTCGACGTCATCCGGGCGCGGGTCGCGCTCGCCCAGGCCGAGAATGATCTGATCGCCAGCGAGCGCGACGTGTCCGTCGCCGTCGACGCCCTCGATCGCCTCATGGGTCGGCCGGTCGGCGCGCCCGTCGTGCCCGGGGATTCGCTCTCCGTCCCGCCTCCGCTGCCGGCCGTCGAGCTGCTGCTCAGCGACGCGCAGCGCGACCGCCCCGAGCTGGCGCAGGTCGCCAGCGAGCGCGCCGGCGCGCGCGCCTCGACGAACCTGGCGCGCGAGTACTGGATGCCCGACTTCGCCGTCAGCGCCCAGCGCGACTACGGACCTGGCGGCAGCGGCGCGCTCTACTCGGCCGGCTTCATCGTCCCCTTCCCCCTCTTCCACATGTCCCACGTGAAGGGGGAGATCGCCGAGAACGTGCACCGCGAGCGCGAGCTCAGCGCCACGCAGCGCGACCTGCAGGCGCAGGTGGCGCAGGACGTCCGCGCGGCGTACGCGAGCGCGAGCACGGCGCTCCGCCAGGCGGTCTACCTACGCGACGAGCTGCTCCCCGCCGCGCGGGAGGCATATCGCGTCGCCACGGTGAGCTACTCGCTCGGTGGATCGTCGGCGCTCGACGTGCTCGACGCACAACGCAGCCTCATCGACGCGCAGTCGCAGTACGCCGACGCGCTCGCCGCCGCCAACAGCTCGCGCGCCGACCTCGCGCTCGCCGTCGGCCGTTCACCGCTCGAGCCCGGGAGGGCACCATGATGTCGTCGATGAGCCGCCGGCATGCCTGTGTGATCGTGCTGGCCTCGTCCGCCCTCGGCCTGGCATGCACCGATGCGACGAATCGCGCGAGCGATACCGCCGCCGTCGCCGTCGCCTCGGACTCGTCGGGGCACGCGGTCGACGTCGCCCTCACGCCGGCCCAGTTGGCGAAGGTCCGCGTCGACGCGGTCACGTTCGTGCCGTTCCGGACGTCGGTCCAGACGACGGGGACCGTCGCCTTCAACGGCGACCGCTCGACGCAGGTGCTCGCGCCGGTCTCGGGTCCGATCATGCGGATCCTCGTCAACCCGGGCGCGTACGTCCGCCAGGGCGCTCCGCTCGCCACGGTGACGTCGCCCGACTTCGCCGCGGCGATCGCCAACTACCGGAAGGCGCAGTCGCAGTACCGCAACGCGCAACGCATCGCCGACCTCGACGCGCAGCTCTACAAGAACGACGCGCTCGCGCGCCGCGAAGCCGAGCAGGCGGCGACCGACGCCGCCGCCGCGGCCGCCGATCGTGATGCGGCGATCGAGCAGATGCGCGCCCTCGGCGTGGACGAGGCGAGCATCACGGCGATGAAGGATGGCGGCGCCACGCCCTCGGCGACCGCGGTGATCCGGGCCCCCATCGAGGGCACCGTCGTCGAGAAGCTCGTCACGCCGGGCCAGCTCATACAGGCCGGCACCACGCCCGCGTTCACCATCGCCGACCTGTCGAGCGTGTGGGTGCTCGCGAACGTGTTCGAGACGGACATCGGGCTCGTGGCGAATGGCGAGAAGGCGACGATCACCACCGGCGCGTCGCCGACGCCGATCGAGGGCACGGTGACGTACGTCGGCTCGCTCGTCGACCCATCGTCCAAGGCGACCGCGGTGCGCATCCTCGCGCCCAATCCGCGCGGCATCCTCAAGCGCGACATGCTCGTCAACGTGTCGATCCGGAGCGCGCAGTCGCGCAACGCGCTGCTCCTCCCGCTCGGCGCCGTGTTGCGCGACGACCAGAACCTCCCGTTCGTCTTCGTCGCGCTCCCCAACGGACACTTCGCGCGCCGGCAGATCAAGCTCGGCAACCGCACGGGCGATTCGCTCGAGGTGGTGTCGGGACTGAGCTCCGGTGAGCGCGTCGCGATGGACGGCGCCCTCTTCCTCCAGTTCGCGGGCAGCCAATGACCACGCTGCCCCCACCTCACCTCCGCGACGATCCCGAGGCCGAGCGGGACGTCGCGAGCGAATACGAGAGCCACGCGCCGCCGTCGTTCGCGCATCGCATCGTCCGCGCGTCGCTCGATCAGCCGCTGCTCGTCCTGCTGCTCACCGCCGCGCTGATCGGCGTCGGCATCTGGTCGTTCCTCCGCCTCCCGGTCGACGCATATCCGGACATCTCGCCACCGATGGTCGAGGTGGTGACGCAGTGGCCTGGTCACGCGGCGGAGGAAGTCGAGCGGCTGATCACCGTGCCGACCGAGAACGCGATGAACGGTCTTCCGAAGCTGAAGATCGTCCGCTCGATCTCGCTCTATGGGTTGTCCGACGTCCGCCTCACCTTCGAGGACGGCACCGACAACTACTTCGCGCGCCAGCAGGCGTTCGAGCGGATCGGCGACATCGAGCTCCCGGAGGGAGTCACCCCCGGGATCTCACCACTCACGTCGCCGTCGGGCCTCGTCTACCGCTACGTGCTCGAGAGCCCCGATCGCTCGGCGATGGAGCTCAAGATCCTCCAGGACTGGGTGCTGGAGAAGCAGTACAAGTCCGTGCCGGGCGTGGCGGACCTCTCGTCGCTCGGCGGCGAGACGATGGAGTACCAGGTCCAGATCGATCCCACCAAGCTCGCGGGCTCGGGCCTCTCCGTCGCCGACGTCTCCACCGCACTGCAGGCGAACAACAGCAACGCCGGCGGCGGGTTCTACGCCGAGGGCGGGCAGTTCTACTACGTGCGCGGGCTGGGGCGCGTCTCCACGCTCGAGGACATCGGCAACATCGTGCTCGCGGTGCACAACGGCACGCCCGTCCTCGTGAAGGACGTCGCCGACGTCGTCATCGGCCACGCGCCGCGGCTCGGCCAGTTCGGCTTCATGGGGACGAACGACGCCGTCGAGGGGATCGTGCTGATGCGCACCGGCGAGCAGGCGCAGACGGTGCTCAAGCGCGTCGAGGCGAAGACGAATGAGTTGAACACCAGCATCCTCCCGAAGGACGTGAAGGTCCGCCCGTACTACGATCGGCGCGACCTCATCGGCGTCACGACGCACACCGTCACGCAGAACCTGCTGCACGGCATCCTGCTCGTGATCGTCGTGCTGGTGTTCTTCCTCTACGACTTTCGATCCGGGCTGATCGTCGCCAGCGCGATCCCGCTCGCGCTCCTCTTCGCGTTCATCTGCCTCGATCTCAGGCACATCCCGGCGAACCTGCTCTCCATCGGCGCGATCGACTTCGGCATTCTCGTCGACGGCGCGGTGGTGATGGTGGAGAACATCTATCGCCAGCTCTCGTCGCGCGATCGTGGCACGCGGAGTGTCCGCCAGATCATCGCCACCGCGGCCGCCGAGGTGGATCGCCCGATCCTGTACGCGGTGGGCGTGATCATCGCGTCGTTCGTGCCGATCTACGTCCTCAGCGGCCCGTCGGGCCGCCTCTTCGAGCCGATGGCGGATACGACGATCTTCGCCCTCGTCGGCGCGCTGATCGTCACGCTGACGGTGATTCCCGTGTTGTGCGCCATCCTGCTGCGTCGCGGCACGACGGAGCGGGAGAACAAGCCGTTCCGCTGGCTGCAGGCGCGCTACGAGCGCGCGCTCGACTGGACGATGACGCGGCCGCGCCTCGTCTTCGGCGCGTCCACCGCGCTCTTCCTCGTCGCGATGACCGGCCTCTCGCTGATCGGCGCCGAGTTCATGCCCAAGCTCGACGAAGGCTCGCTCTGGGTGCGCGCGACGATGCCCTACACGATCTCCTTCGACGAGTCCTCGAAGATCGTGCCGCAGATCCGTCAGATCCTGCGGTCGTTCCCCGAGGTCACGACGGTGAGCTCGGAGCACGGTCGCCCCGACGACGGCACCAACCCGACGGGCTTCTTCAACGCCGAGTTCTTCGTCGGGCTGCGTCCGTACGGCGAATGGAAGCGCTTCCATCACAACAAGGCGGAGCTGATCGCCGCGATCGATCAGAAGCTCAGTGCCTTCCCCGGCATCAACTTCAACTACACCCAGCCCGCCGAGGACGCGGTGGACGAGGCGGAGACGGGGCTCAAGAGCTCACTCGACGTGAAGCTCTTCGGCGCCGATCTCACCACCCTCGAGGCGCACGGCCGCCAGATCAAGCGCGTGCTCGACGGCGTCCCCGGCATCACGCACGTCACCCTCGTCGAGGAGCTCGGCCAGCCGAGCCTCACGATCGAGGTCGATCGGGGCAAGATCGCGAAGTACGGGATCAACGTCGCCGACGTGAACGGGCTGATCGAGGCCGCCGTCGGCGGGAGCGCCGCGACGCAGGTCGTGCAGGGAGAGCGCACCTTCGACCTCGTCGTGCGGCTCAAGCCGGAGTTCCGCGAGACGCCGGAGCAGATCGGCAACATCCTCGTCGCCACGCCGTCGGGAGCACAGGTCCCGCTGCGCGAGCTGGCGACGATCGGCGTCAACAGCGGCGCGTCGTTCATCTATCGCCAGGGCAACTCGCGCTACATCGGGGTGCAGTACGCCGTCGAGGGACGCGACCTCGCGAGCGCCGTCGAGGACGCACAGCGGCAGGTCGCACGCAAGGTGCCGCTCCCCGCCGGCTACCACGTCGTGTGGGGCGGCGAGTACGAGGAGTACGCCGCGTCGCGCGGCCAGCTCCGCGTGGTCATCCCGATCACGCTCGCCCTGATTTTCCTCCTGCTCTTCGCGCTCTACCACAACTTCAAGTTCCCGGCGATCACGGTGGGCGGCGTGCTCCTGTCCGCGCCCGTGGGCGGCGTGCTCGCGCTGTGGCTGAGTGGAACGCCCTTCTCCGTGTCGTCTGGGATCGGCTTCCTCGCGCTGTTCGGCGTCTCGGTACAGACGGCCGTCGTGTTCATCTCCTACGCCAACGAGCTCCGTCAACAGGGACTCGGCATCACCGCGGCGACGCGCGAAGCCGCCCTGCTCCGCTTCCGCCCGATCCTCATGACGGCCCTCGTCGCCGCGGTCGGCCTCCTCCCCGCCGCCTTCTCCAGCGGCATCGGCTCCGACTCCCAGCGCCCCTTCGCCCTCGTGATCGTCGGCGGTCTCTTCTCCCGACTCCTGATCAGCATCTTCCTGATGCCGGTGCTGTATGTGGCCGTCGCCCGTGAGGGAGACCACCTGGAGGTGTGATCTGAACGGCCACTCCCAGTAGGTAGTACTCGGTACTTTGTACCGAGACTGGCATACCGGCTCCCGGAATGTGGGGCGAGATCTCGAACGGAAATGCCCGCGGCCGTACCTGGTACAAGTACTCGGTACGAAGTACGGCCGTGTGCATTTCAGATAGAGGGGCCGACGGGCATTCCCGGGAGCCCCTATGCCAATCTGAGTACCTGGTACTCGGTACTACCTACTGGGAGTGGCCGTTCAAGGCCGACGCGACCCGGCGTAAGCAGCGGCCGAAACCATGTCGTCCAGAGATAGCCGAGCAGCAACTTCATTCATCGGCGCACTCACCCCCGTCGCCCGCGCGCCCGTGTGGAACGCCACCAGCTGCCGCAGCAGGTACGACGGCGACCGACCCGCCAGGGGCGGCACCTGCCCCACTCCGCGCAGCGACGGACCGTGGCAGCTCTTACACCCCTTTACGCCGAGCTTCGGATCACCCTCCGCGAGCGCGCGTCCGCGCGCCAGGCTCCCGCGCGGCACGTACGCCACGTACTCCGCCATCGGATCGTGCAGCTCGTGACGCCGCAGCTCGAGCGGATACTCGATCAGTCGCCCGGCCAGCGCCTCGCGCTCCGTTCCCGGCGCCAGCGTCGACAGCCCGTTGAGCGGGATCGTCTTCGGCACGCTGTCCGCCTCGACCACCTTCGACGCCCGGCGCGCGCGCGCGCGGGAGAAGTAGTTCGCCACCACCGCGAGCTCGGCGTCCGTCACGCTGTCGGCGATCTGCTGCATCGCCACTCCCGGCGCGAACGCCCACGACGCGGCGCTGTGCCGAGCGCGCGCCCGCATGTCCTTCACCTGCTCGATGATGTACGGCGCGGGCAGCCCCGCGAGCATCGCGTTCTCCGGCCGTCCCCGCCCATCCGCCAGGTGGCAGAAGCCGCACGCCATCACCGCCGGCTTGCGGCCGTGCATCACGAACGCCGGCGGCGGCGCGTGTGTCTCCGGATTCCAGTCGGCGACGTCGTACCGGTCGCGCGTGCGTCCCACCGAGAACGACACCTTGCTCGTCGGCAGCGTCGCCCGCGCCGCGGTGTCCGTCCCGGTCGCGGGGGGCAGCACGGTCGCCCCCTGCACCGGAAACGCCCACGTGGGGATGACGAGCGCCCTCGCGCTGGTATCGTGCGCTGTCTGCGCGAGCGCGACGATCGGGGTGAACGCGAGCAGCGCGAGCGAGACCACCGCACGCGCGCGGAGCGCCGAAGATTGATGAGACGCCAGGCTCATGTCGGGTGAGATCGAGGGCAGGAAACGCGCAC
>Ga0207674_10011034_pt1 | contig 10161 bp, 10 predicted proteins | sample KBSCornC72_FD_184303 | JGI IMG/M metagenome (GOLD analysis project Ga0207674, IMG submission 184303) | Corn rhizosphere microbial communities from Kellogg Biological Station, Michigan, USA - KBS Corn C7-2 (SPAdes) (version 2) | ecosystem: Host-associated > Plants > Roots > Rhizosphere > Soil ...
CTGTAAGCCTGGATTACCAGATCAAAACCTGGAAAGAATATAGTGTGCAGATAGAAGATTACGTGAAACTGGGCATCCCACAAACGGCTCATACCACCGAAGGTATGGCTATCAACACCATGATTGATCCTTACTCCTACAGAAGCAGCCTGTCTATACCCAAAATGATATTCATGGGCACCAACGATGAATACTGGGTAGTGGATAATATCAAGAATTACATCGACAGCATTCCCGGTAAAAACCTGATCAACTACGTACCCAATGCCGGACATAACCTCGGCGATAAAGTACAGGCCTTCCAGGGACTCAGCGCTTTCTTCGGGATGACGCTGAGCAAGCAGTCGTACCCCGATTGCAGTTGGACCACCCGTACGCGCAGCGGAAAAGTACGGCTTACTGCCAAAGCCACCTCCGACCGTTTACTGGATGTAGTCCTGTGGTCGGCCAACTCTTCGGACCTGGACTTCCGCAATGATAAATGGGAATCCAAAAGCCTGGGACTGGCGCATCAGTCGAAGGTAAAAGTGACCACGACCCTGCCTCCTAACGGCTACCGCGCCTTTTACGTTGACCTGAAATACCAGAACGCCACCGGCGGTACCTACACCGTTAGTACACGTGTATTCGTTACCGATACTAAAGCCATCCTTTGATGAAGTCAACGCTATTACTGGCGGCTACCTGCTGCCTCGCCATTACCGCCTTCGCCCAAACGCTGCCGGCTACACGAAATAAATTTATAGTGGTAGCACATCGTGGCAACCACGTAAGCGTACCTGAAAACACCGTGGCGGCTATAGAAGAAACCATCCGCTGCGGCGCTGATTACGCCGAGCTGGATCTCCGCACCACTAAAGACGGGCAGCTGATCCTCATGCACAACGCCACCGTAGATAAAATGACGAATGGTACCGGCAATGTAACAGACCTCACGCTGGCGGACATCAAAAAACTACAGGTACGCAGTACCGATGGAAAAGTATACCGCGTGCCCACCTTTGCAGAAGCATTGCAGGCATGCAAAGGTAAACTGAACATCTACCTCGATTTCAAAGCCGCCGATGTACCGGAAACCTGGAAACAACTACAGGCCGCCGGCATGGAAAAACAGGTAGTAGTATATCTCAATGAAAAAGACCAATACAAAGCCTGGAAGAAAACAGCGCCGGATGCACCACTGATGACCAGTCTGCCGGACGAAGTAAAAACGCCGGAGCAGCTGGAATTCTTCCTGAAAAATATTCGTATAGCCGTACTCGATAACATTACCGATCCGGCAATGCTGGCTGTTGCGCGTAAGCAGAACACCGCGGTGTGGCTGGATGTACAGTCGCCCGATGAAGGGCCGGACAGCTGGAAGACCGCGATGAACAAAGGCATCCAGGGCGTGCAAACGGACCATCCGGAAGCGCTGATCAGTTATCTCAACACACAACATCTCCGGGATGGCATAGCGGCTGGTAACACCATCACCGAAGCGACGCCCACCTACCGCACCTTACGCAACGTGTCCTATGGCGACGCCGGGGACGATAACTCACTGGACGCCTACATGCCGGACAACCACAAAGCCGGCACTAAAATTATTGTGTACCTGCATGGCGGCGGCTGGACCGGCGGCGACAAAAAAGAACTGCCCAAAGAACTCATCGACGAACTGGTTGGACGATTGCATTATGGCGTAGTATCCATGAACTACCGCCTTATCCGCGATGGTAAAGACCGCTACCCTGCCCAACTTGAAGATGTGCGCAAGGCATTGGAGTTTATATCTTCCAAAGCTAAAAAACTACAATTCGATGGCAGCCAGTTTGCCCTCATGGGCGGCAGCGCCGGCGGCTACCTCGCTTTGCAATACGCCTATGCAATGGATAGTTTGCGCCAGGTAAAAACCGTGGTGGACCTCTGGGGCCCTACTGATTTCACCGACAAAAAAGTAAGGCAGGAAAATAAAGATGCCGATGAAAAGGTAGTACGATTACTCGGTGAGCCTGACCCTGCGGCTAAAATTGCTGCTGATGCCAGCCCTTATTACCGGCTTACAAAAGAAAGCGGCGTACCTACTATTCTATTTCATGGCGGTGAAGATCCGCTGGTACATGTAAGTCAGGCGGTGAAGCTGCACGACAAGCTCATTGCACTGGGTATCCCCACACAGCTCGAACTATACCCACAGGAGAAACATGGTGTTGGCGGCACTGCTGCGATAGATGTATTCTCCAAGCTCGTCACCTGGCTGAAGCAGTATTATCCTGCAGAATAAAAAAATCAGTGGTAATCTTTTCCCATAAAAGACTACCACTGATTTTTTTTTGAAAGAACGCTACCTTTGATTTCTTATTCTACAGAAATCATGGCTGCACCTTTCAGAAGTATATCACTACCTATTCACCTGCAACTACCACTGGGAGAAAACCCCGCGGGCATCACCACTTTAACAAACGGCGGATATCTCCTCAATTTCAGTGCGCGCCCGGAAGTGATGCTGCTGGATGCCTCGCTGCGCGAAGTGTGGCGTAAAGACCTCCAGGCGCAAACCACGCATTATGTTACCTGCGAAACAGCAGTTTCCCCGGATGGTAGGCTAATAGCGCTTTCCGGTGAAACGGCTGTAAGGATAACAGATAATAACGGTCAGTTGCTGTGGCAATACGAACATGCACCCTGGTATCATTTCCTGGGTTCCGGTTGCTTCTTTTCTGCGGATACACGATATATGTGGTTTGTATCTCCCGGCGATCAGGATACTTTGCAGATGCTCCGCCTCTCTGATTTTACGATCATAAATAGCCTCCCGCTGGAAGCCAGCCAGGAACGCAGCTATGTTTTTCATGCTACACCGGATAAAGAAAAGTTCCTCATCGAAACGCCTGCCGGTCAGGACGACATCACCTTGTATCTTGTTCAATTCAGCGATGATAAAATGATGCTGGAAGAATTGACGCAGTGCAACGACAGCGTGGCCGGCAATTTTTCGCCCGATGGAAAAGCATTTGTTACAGGACCACATTACGAGGAAGCCATACAATTGTTTTCCTTTCCCGGCATGGAAAAAACGGCGGAGCTATCGCAGGAAGCGCTGTTCAATATCAACGACCGCTACAAAGCTGCGGAAGATCCCGACAATGTAAATTACACGGTGCTGTTTATTAACAACGATACTTTAGTGGCCTTTACCCGCTTTGGAAGATTGCTGCTGATCGACCGGCACACCTTCACCTGTTTTGGCGAGCTGTTGCCGGAAGGCTGCGATATCAGGGCGTATGATGCGGACGGAAGGCCCACCACCAACCCGGCAGCTATTGTTGATTACGGCGGGGATATTGTAACCCTGCTGTTAAATAAACGGGGGCAGCTGGTCGTTACGCATAGCGCCGGCGAGATCAGGGTATATGAACTACCGGAAATAAAAGCAACGGACACTACTCTTTAAAAGAAAATATCTACATAGTCCACTACATTATTTCCTTCGCAGTTATCCATTTCCTGCAGGCGCCAGTATTTACGCGCACCTTTGGCCAGGAAATGATAAGTACCTGTTTTGTCACATACCTTTCCGCCGTTCAGTGATTTATCCATCGTTTGGATGGTGCCTTCAAAAGTCAGTTCGCGGGGAGACACTACTTTTAATACGCCGTCGATGGTAACGAAGCCGCCATTCTGCGTGTCGCGTTGTTCCCCTTTCACGGTGTAGTTACCGTCCTTGTCTTTCTTTATCTGTACTTTACCGGGGTTATCCCAGCCTATCCACTGGAGCGTAAAGTTATGGGTACCTTCCCGCAGTTGGTTTGTGGGGGGTATTTGTTGCGCATAAGCGCCATATCCTGTGAGGAGCATGCTGCACAATAACAAACGGATTTTTTTCATGATGATATCGTTTAATTAATGCCAGGGAAGTTCTTCAGATTCCTGGCGAATACCTTTGAATTTTCTTTACTGTCTGATACGGCCCATACAGCCATTGCATATAAAACAGGTTTTAAGTTAGCGCCTGTTTTTGTTAAACTGTAGGTAACATGTGGCGGCACTACGGGTTTGGCTATACGTACCACCAGGTTATCTGCCTCCAGTTGTTTCAGGTGCTGGATCAGCATTTTTTCGGTGATAGCGGGAATGGCCTTTCTCAGGTCGCTGTAGCGTTTACTGCCCGACAGCAACTGGAACAGGATAATGGGTTTCCAGTATCCGCCAATCTTCTCCATTACATAAGTAACGGGGCATTCGTTAAATGCCGCCTGTTTGTTTGCCTGTATTACAGAGGTTTCTTTTACTTTGGTCATGACACATACTATAAGGTAAGTACTTGTACAAAAGTAAGTACAAATTTACTTTTGTGCAAGCATTACATAAACAAACAAATCATGAACATTACACTTACAGGATCATTAGGAAATATCAGTCTGCCGCTGGCGCAGCAGTTAATCAGTAAAGGACATACCGTTACAGTGGTGAGTCACAGCCCCGAGCGGGCAAGCGCCATAACAGCCATACAAGCTATTCCGGCAATCGGATCTGTAGACGATCCCGGCTTTCTGCGCGAAGCCTTTAAAGGCGCCGATGCCGTATATACCATGATACCGCCTGGTTTCCAGGCTGCTGATATCAGGCAGTATATGCGGTCGGTGGGCGACGGCTATGCCAACGCTATCGCTGACAACGGCGTAAAGTATGTGGTAAATCTCAGCAGTGTGGGCGCGCATTTGCCCGATGGTCCCGGGCCGGCCGGCGCTAATCACTATGTAGAAGCGAGGTTGAACGAACTAACGGATACGCATGTACTCCATCTTCGGCCCGGTATGTTTTACACCAATTTTTTTGGCAGCATCCCCATGATAAAACAGCAGCATATCATCGGCAATAATTTTGATGCCGGTGTAAACATGGTGCTTACGCATCCCCGCGATATTGCCGCTGTTGCCGCAGAAGCGCTGGATACCTTATCATTCACGGGAAAGCATATACGTTATATAGGCCATGAAATAACCGGTGGCGAAGTAGCCGCTGTACTGGGCAAAGCGATTGGCCAGCCGGACCTTGCCTGGATTGGTTTCTCTGACAACGACCTGCTATATGGTATGATGCAGAACGGACTAACAGAGCAAATGGCCCAAGTATATGTAATAGAAATAGGAGTGGCATTAAGAGAAGGCAACCTGCTCGATAGTTACCGGGAACACAGGAGCAGTGCGGCCGGCAGCATTCATTCCTTCCATCATTTTGCGGAAGAGTTTGCGGCTGTTTACCTGCAAGGCGTTGAATAAAAAACAGGGGCGCATTCATTGCGCCCCTGTAATTATTTTAGTACTCCGCTTCCGCGAGTGCCGGTTCTCCTATTACTTTCATAAACAACTCTTCATCCAGCAAATCCTTTACTGATTTGATAATAAAATCGGGCGAATAGCCAAAATGTGCGAGGTCGCTTTCATGTGTTACGCCTGATAAGGTGAGCACTGTGGTAAAGCCCATAGAGCCTGCACCGAGGATATCCGTTCCCATTGTATCGCCTATCATCACGGTTTCGTCAGTTGTGAGTTGCAGTGCTTTGCGTGCCATGCGCATCATTACCGGGCTGGGTTTCCCTACGCTAAAGGCTTTGATGCCGCTGGCAAATTCCAGCATCGCTACCAGCGCGCCGCAACCTGCCCTGTATTTACCATCGCCCATCGGGCAGTTAGGATCGAGATTAGTGGCTATCAATTTCGCGCCTTTCATGATCATGTTGATCGCTTTATCAACGGATTCCAGCATGATGGTTCTTCCTTCTCCTATAATCACATAATCCGGCTGGTCATCTACAATAGAATAGCCGGCATTGTAAAGCTCTGTCAGCAAACCGCCCTCTCCGATTACATAGGCAGTACCATTTTCTTTTTTGGACGCCAGGTATCTTGCGGTAGCCATTGCACAGGTAAAAATATCTGTATCGTTTACCTTAAAGCCCATCTTATTCAGCTTATAACATACATCCCTGCTGGTTCTCTGGCTATTGTTGGTGAGGAACAGGAAAGGAAGGCCTTTGTCTCTGAGACCATTAATAAATTCTACAGCACCGGGAATAGGTTCGCTGCCTTTGTAGATTACGCCATCCATGTCGATTAAAAATCCCTTTTTTTTCATAGCAATCAGATGTTTGTTAATGAACTGGTTTGTGATTCAATAAAATTCATGGAATGAATAAAGGCAGGAAGCGGTATAGTCGCAGTGAAACATCCGTAGAATTGGATATTCTTCCCCCTAAAGATAATAAAATAAATTAAAAACTTTTTTCTTTTTGTGAGAAGAACAACGGATCTATTTAATTCCCTGTAAAAATAATTCCAGGTGGCGATTAAAAATCTCCGGCTGTTCCATATTGGGCATATGCGAAGCGTCCTTTATTACAACGAGTTGTGCATGTTTGATGTGTTCCTGCATTCCTTTTGCTACGGCCACGGGGGTAAAGCCGTCTTCTTCTCCCACAACAACCAATACCGGGCAATGAATATCAGGCAACATCAAAGTATGATCCCTTCGCTCTGCCCTGCCCCGCTGTACCAAAGAAGCGCCCAACGGGTTGGTGGTCACCATTATATGCCGCAAATCAGCTACTACGCCCGGTTTCTTTGCCATCGTAGTTTTGCCGAGAAACTGATGCAGGTGTCGATCAGTATAAAAGGACATCCCTTTCTCCACTAAATCCTTTGATAACTGCAACCGCGCCTGGTAACTTTGTGCACTCTCCGACTTTGCATCGGTATCTGCCAGCACCAGGGCGTTGCACAAATGCGGCGCTAACCGGTACAATTCAAAAACCACCTGCCCGCCCATCGACAGCCCCACAAACGTGGCCTTCGTTATTTTCAGGGCCTCCAGCAAATGAATAATATCCAGCGCCAGTTCATCCAATAATGTAATCCCCGCAGGAATTTCACTTTCGCCATATCCCCTCAAATCGGGCACTATCAACCGGTAGCCGCTTTTAAAGGCTGCCACCTGCGGGTCCCACATACTGCGGTTAAATGGCTGCCCGTGGATAAATACAATCGTTTCCCCACTACCATAATCATCGTATACTACATTGATTCCCCTTATCTTCATATGCTGTTTCATAATTAATGAGACTTTAGTCTCACGAAAGTAATACCTTTATATCTAAAGTCAAACTTTAAAAACCGCATGGCGAAATTATCATTGGACGGGGGCAGGATTGCGCAGAAATTAAAAACACGGGAAACGCTGATAGCAGTGGCCAACACTCTCCTGTTACAGGGAAAAGACATCAGCGTGGAACTGGTAGCCAAAGAAGCCGGTATCTCCAAAGCCACGGCCTACCGCTATTTTACAGGAACAGAAGTATTAAGAAGGGAAGCCTCCCTGCAGCTCAAAGCCAAAACAAGCGACGACTTATTTGCCAACATCCCCGAAAAAGACCTGAAAGCGCGGGTCAATAAACTGATCGATTATCATTTTGAACTCTTTACAAAAAATGAAACGGAATTCAGACTGTTCCTCAGTTCAGTAATCTCGGAATCCATTCATCCTAAAAGTGGCTACTCCAGGGCCGGCCGGCGTATTGTGCTGATAGAAGAAGCGCTGAAGCCATTGCGGAAAACAACCGATCCTGCAACCTTTAAACACATGGTAAATGCGTTGAGTATATTTTTCGGGATAGAATCTATTACGGTGCTGAAGGATTTGTGTAAGCTGGATAATGAAGCGATATTGGAAACCTGGCGCTGGTCGGTGCACCGGATTGTATTTGGGTGAGATTAAACTTGCCGCTTCTCCGCGGCAATCACCAGCAAAGCTACAATAAGTATAAAACTATACTCACACCCGCCGGTACCATGCTCCCCTACAAACCATCCCAGGGAGGCGTGAATCAATACAATGCCCACCAGCAACAAAATTATAAACCCCGCTGCGAGCAATCGCGTATACATTCCCAGCAGCAACAACAGGCCGCCCGCAATTTCATAGACAGTGATGGCCCATACCCATGCCATGCCAAAAGGCAGTCCTTTACTTTCCATAAATGCCGCAAACTGGGGAATGGTACCATTACAGATCCTCACTACTGCATGCGCGAGGAATATAACGGCCACAGCTATACGTAATATCAGTAAAGATTGCTTCAGGGTCAGGAAAGGGAATTTTTGCATCGGGAGTTGTTATTATACAAATATAGAAAAGCCGCGTCCGGAAACAATACCTGTAAACCGGTATTTCTATTGCCCTGCGGGAGGCGCTGCAGCCGGCCGTTTACGGATAAAAAGAAAACCCATCAGGCCGCCCATAAAGCCCAATCCTGCGGACAACCGCATAATATTTCCATAAGCCGCAATAAAGCCATCTTTATATACTTTGCGGATGGCATCCTGATGCGCGCTGTCGATACCCGCAGGCACGGAGGCATTGCCCAGGTTCACGGTTTGCGCGATCACCGCTTCCTGCTGCGAGCTATTCAGCGGCAGCTTACTAACTTCCCGCTGCACTGCTCCCGAAAAAAACAATACTGCCAGCGCACCAAAAATAGCATTGGCAAAAACACCGGCAATACGTGTTATGGCATTATTTACACCAGAGGCTGTGCCAGATAAATGATCACTCACCGAACCCATTACAGCAGCGGTTAACGGCGCCACAGTGATAGACATGCCCAATCCCAAACCTACCAGGCCGGGGAAAAAGGTAGTCCAGTAATCAGCTGCGCCCTGCGTTTGTTTTACAAAAGATAGCAACAGTAAACCACCGCCGGCAACACACGGACCCACCACCAGGAATAAACGGGGACCGTATTTATCAGCAAGACTCCCGGCAAAACGCGCAATAGTGATCATTAATACCGTAAAGGGTAAAAAGGTAAGTCCGGACTGAAGCTGGGTGTAACCCTGTACCTGCACCATGTCCAGCGAAAGGAACAGCATTCCTGCACCAAGACCTGCATATAAAAAGAACGTCAGCAGGTTGGTACCGGTGAAGGTTAAATTCTTAAACAGGTGCACCGGCAGCATGGGGTGGCGACTTTTATTTTCCACCACTATAAAAACAATCAGCAATATTACACCGCCGGCAATGGTACCGTATACTTCCGGATTACGGAAGCCCAGCAACGGCATCCGCAGAAACCCAAACGTGAGCAGGGCCAGTCCTGCTGCAGTAAGCACCGCGCCTGGATAATCCAGCCGTTGATCCCCTTCCGTTTCCCTGCTCTCCCTTACTTTCAACGCCAGGAATACCAGGGCGGCCACACCAATCGGCACGTTGATGAAAAAGATATATCGCCACAGCCCGGCATCGGCAAGTGCGCCGCCGAGTATAGGCCCACCCATTGTCACCAGCGTGGTGATGGCCGACCAGGTGCCGATAGCCTTCCCTCTTTCATTTTCATTGATGGAAGAGGTAATTAAAGAAAGACTTCCGGGAATCATCAGCGCGCCGCCGATACCCTGTATCATGCGGAAAATGATCAGCAATGTGGCAGTACCGGCAAACCCACAGGCGGCAGAACCCAGGATGAATACGAAAATACCGGCCATAAAAATTTTCTTTCGGCCCAGCCTGTCGCCCAATGTACCACCTATCAGTATGAGCGAAGCCAGCATGAGCAGATAGGCGTTTAATACCCAGAACAGGTCTGCCGCAGAGGCGTTCAGGTTATGTTGCAGTGCAGGCAACACCACGTTCAATGCGGTACCATCTATAAAAGCCATAGCAGAAGCGAGAATGGTGGTTACCATTACCCATCTGCCTTCGGAACTGCGGAGTGCTACGGTTGTCATGATAATCATTAACGTTCAACTGCTTAAAATGTTCCCTTCATTACCTGTTCATTTCCGGACACACCGGTTGCACAAGCGGACATTTAACATGATAATAAGAAATCATAACGTTATCAATATCAGTGCTTGTTATTATTGGCATATTTTTCATTCTTTAGCTGTCAATCCCACACTTCCTGTTATGCTCAAAAGTTATATAAAAATAGCCTGGAGAAATTTGGTAAACCAGAAAACGTATTCTGTAATTAAAATTGGTGGCCTTGCATTAAGTATTGCAGTTTGTTTATTGATTGCTTTGTATATAAAAGATGAACTCAGTTATGATAAATCATGGGCTGCTGCCAATCGTATTTACCGCATTGTAGAAGAATATAATGATAACGGTAAAATTGAGTTT
>Ga0207674_10011036_pt1 | contig 10160 bp, 10 predicted proteins | sample KBSCornC72_FD_184303 | JGI IMG/M metagenome (GOLD analysis project Ga0207674, IMG submission 184303) | Corn rhizosphere microbial communities from Kellogg Biological Station, Michigan, USA - KBS Corn C7-2 (SPAdes) (version 2) | ecosystem: Host-associated > Plants > Roots > Rhizosphere > Soil ...
TTGACCACGTCGGTCTGAGCAGGATCGATGGCGTTGAGGCCGAATTGCGCCAGCTTGGCGCGCCGCGCCGGGTTGATCTCCACGACTGCGACATCGGCGGCTGCTTTGGACGCGAGAATGCCGATGAGCGCGCCGATCGGTCCGCCCCCGATCACCAGCACGTGCTCGTCGCCCTGGAGCCGGGCGCGCCGGACGTCGTGGCAGGCGACCGCCAGCGGCTCGATCAGCGCCGCATGCTTGAGGCTGATGCCTTCGGGCAGATGGTGGACAGTGTAGGCCGGCACGGACCACACCCCCTGCATGGCACCATCGCGATCGAGTCCGAGGAACTTGAGCCTGTGGCAGATATGCGAGTGGCCCGCCTTGCACGCCGGACATTCCCCGCAATGCACCAGCGGCCGGACCACCACGGGTTCCCCGAGGGCAAAACCATCCACGCCCGCGCCGATCGCCTTGATCCGCCCCGACATCTCGTGGCCGATGATGCGGCTGTGGCCGACCCGCGCGTCCATGTTGCCATGAAAGACATGCATGTCGGTGCCGCAGATTCCGCAATAGGCAACCTCGATCGAAACGTCGCCGGGACCCGGTGTTGCCGGCTGAACGTCCTCCACGACGAAGGTGTGATCGCCCTTGTAGATTGCCGCTCTGGTCATTGGGACCTCCTCGTCGCGTCTCAGTCCAGGTGAAAGATTTCGGGCATGAACGACCACCACTCGCCGGCCGCGGCGGTTGGCAGTCTCGCCTGGCATGGATCGGTCAGCGCCAGCCATTTCTTGGTGATGCCGCGCTCGCCCAGCACCTTCATGTCCTCGGCGTAGTTCGTGCCCGCATATTCCCAGTAGCCGAAGAGCAGGTTCTCCGGTTCGCGCAGGTAGATGGAGTAGTTGACGATGTTCGCCGCACTGAGCGCGGTGTTCATCTCGGGCCAGGGCTGAGCATGGAGTTCCTTGTAGAGCGCCAGCTTTTCCGCGCGGGCGCCGATAACCATGGCCATGCGCTGGACGGTCATCGGATGCGAGCCCCGTCCTCGGCAAAAAGCCGGACCGATGTCGGTGCAAATCGCAGCGTCGCCCGTTCCCCGGAGCGAGGCTGGACGGCCCGCCGCTCCGCGATCACGGTTTCCCCGGTCGGCAGGGTTGCATGCACGTACGAGGTGGAGCCGAGCATTTCGACGAATTCGACGCTGGCGTCGAGGCCGTAGCCATTGCTTTCGTCGAGGTGTTCGGGACGCACGCCAAGTTGCAGGACCCGGCCCGGCTCGAGCGCGACGCGGGTAGGATTGTCGACCTCGATGCCCCCCGCGGCGAGCTTCCCGCCGGGCTGAACCGTCGCCGTCAGAAAGTTCATCCGCGGCGAGCCGATGAAGCCGGCCACGAAGGCGTTGTCGGGGTCCTGGTAGAGATCGATGGGCGCACCGACCTGCTCGACATGACCGCCCCTGAGGACGACGATCCGGTCCGCCATCGTCAGAGCCTCCGTCTGATCATGCGTGACATAGATCATGGTGTTGCCGAGCATTTTGTGCAGTTTGGACAGCTCGACCCGCATCTGCACCCGCAACTCGGCATCGAGATTGCTGAGCGGCTCGTCGAACAGGAACACCTGCGGATCCCTGACGATGGCGCGTCCGATGGCGACGCGCTGGCGCTGCCCGCCGGAGAGCTGCGCCGGCTTGCGCTGCAGGTAGTCTTCGAGCCTCAGGATCTTGGCGGCCTTGGCGACCTTCTCGGCGATCTCGGGCTTGGGCCGATGCGTCATCCTGAGCCCAAAGCTCATATTGTCGGCGACGCTCATATGCGGGTAGAGCGCATACGACTGAAAGACCATGGCGACCCCGCGATCGGCCGGCTCGTCGTCGGTCACGTTCCGGTCGCCGATCAGGACATCGCCCTCGGAGGTCTCCTCGAGACCGGCGATCATCCGCAGCAGCGTTGACTTGCCGCAGCCGGATGGCCCGACAAAGACGGCGAACTCGCCCTCCTCGATCGACAGCGAGACGTCGTGCACGACCTCGGTCGAGCCGAAGCTCTTGCTGACATGCTGCAGTTCAACGCGGGCCATCGCCTAACCTTTTACAGCGCCTACCGCGATCCCCGAGACGATGCGTCGCTGGAAGATCACGTAGAGAATGACAATCGGAGCCGCCGCGATGACGATGCCGGCGGTAAACAGTGGTATCTGGTCCGAGAACTCGCCCTTGAGGGCGGAGATGCCGACCATCAGGGTGCGGTTCTTCTGCATCGTGAGAAGTGCGATCAGGACATCGTTCCAGCAGTTCAGGGTGTTGATGATGCCCAGCGTCACCAGCGCCGGCATGCCGAGCGGCACCATCACATGCCACCAGACCTGCAGCAGCTTGGCGCCGTCAATCTTGGCCGCCTCGATGAGCTCGCGCGGCAACCCGGAATAGAATGACGTCATCATGTAGACGGAGAATGGCAGGAAGAACGCCGTGTAGGAGAGGATCAGCCCGACATGCGTGTTGATGAGGCTCAGGGCGACCATGGTGCGCATGTAGGGGACGAGCACCACCTGTACCGGGATCATCAGCGACGACAGGATCACCACGAACAGGAAGCGCCGATACGGAAAGCGCAAGGCTGCCAGAGCGAAGCCTGCCAGCGAGGAGACGACTGTCAGCAGGATCACTGCCCCGATCGTCGCGATCACCGAATTGAGGAAGTACTGATCCAGATGCGACCTCGTCCAGGCCTGCACGAAGTTGTCCAACGTGGGATTGACCACCAGCCCGAAGCGGTCGAGCAGATAGTCGTGCCGGGTCTTGAGCGAATTGTTCACCGCAAAGAAGATCGGATAGAGACAGCTCACGCCCAGCAGTGCCATCGGAATGGCGGCTATTCTGAGCGCCAGTCTCTGGCGTTTGCCTGCTCCTGCCACGACGGCCTCAGAGGTTGGTGTTGCGGGACATCATCCGGATCTGCAGCCACGCCAGGGCGCCCGTGATGACGAACAGGATGATCGACAGGGCCGATGCGTAGGACGGCTGATTGAGGCGCCCCTGGGCCGACCAGATCAGGTATTCGGGCACCGTCGTGGCGGTCCCGGGACCGCCGCCGGTCAACACGTAGATCAGGCCGAACATCGAGGTCAGCAGACCGATGGTGGTAATGACCGTCGAGAACTCGATGATCGGGCGGAGCGACGGGATGATCACGTGCCACCAGATTTGCCACATCTTGGCGCCCTCGAGGCGAGCGGCTTCGACCATGTCCTTAGGCACGGTGGAGAGCCCCGCAAGAAAGATCAGCACGCCCATGCCGAAGGTCGACCAGGACTGGATGGCGAGGGTCACCGGCAGGGCCGTGGCCGAACGGCCAAGCCAGTCGACGCCCGGAAGTCCCACAAATTTCAGCAGCGCGTTGAGGCTGCCGTTGAAGCCCAGGACGATGCTGAAGATCGAGCCGATGATGACGCTCGAGAGCACGACCGGGAAGAAGTAGACCGACCGGAAGAAGCCGCGACCGGGGACGCCCTGGTCGATCAGGATCGCCAGGATCATCGGGATGGTGATGAAGACCGGAACCGAGAGCAGAATGATGCCGGCGTTGGCGATCGACGCGATGAAATTGGGATCGTTCAGCGCTCGCAGATAGTTGCCCGCGCCGATGAATTCGCCCGGCGCCGTGGCCGTCGCGCTCGTCAGGGAAATGCCGAAGCCCCAGAGCAGCGGAATGATCCGGAACACGAGGACAAGCAGGATCGCCGGCGCGACGAACAGCAGCGCCATGCGCGTTTCGGCGCGGCGGCTCTTGTTGGGGCGACGCCGCGGACGCTGAACCGGGCCGGTGTGAATCGAAGCGGTCATTGGACAGAGGGCCGTGAGACGAGGGTGGGGAGCGCCTGAGCGCTCCCCAGTTGGGTGAACCCGCTACTTCTGCGGCTTGGCCTGGGCCTGGACCTTGTCCAGAGCGGCAGCCGCGGCGTCGACGGTGATGTCGCCGTTGAGCAGGGCCTGGCTCTGGCGGTGCCACTCGTCGAGTTCGGCGGCCGACGCGTTGGCATGGGTCGTCGGGACCGACCGGGTCGCCAGCCAGCCCATGATCTGCTTGAGGCCGGGGCTCGGGATCGACGACACGTCGACCGCCGTGTTGGCGGGAACGATGCCGGCATCGTTGACGAGGACCGACAGCACTTCGGGCGACAGCAGGGTCTTGATCGCATCGAGCGCCAGATCGATGTGAGCCGAGTCCTTGTTTACACCATAGCCGACACCGCCATCGAGGGGGACGCCCGGGGAGCCTTCATGCTGGTCGGAAGCAACTGTCGGGGAGGGCATCGGGTACACGCCGACCTTGTCGGCACCCATGTCCTTCTCAAACGCCTTCCAGTGGGCAACGTTGGAGAGCAGGCCCCAGACGTTCGCCGCGGTGCCCTGTTCGAACAGGGTGAACTCGTCAAGGAACATTGTCTGCGAGTTGCCGCCTTCCTGGTACCAGCCATTCTTGTAGGTATCGACCCAGGTCTGCAGGATCGCCTTGATCGGCGCATCGGACCAATGCAGCTTGCCGGACGCCCAATCGGCCTGCTGCTGAGCAGTCAGCGACTGGTTCGCCATTTCCGAGAGGAAGAACTCGGCTTCATAACCTTCCTTGTTCGCCATCATGAAGCAGGCCTTGCCCGCTGCTTTGAAGGTGTCGCACATCTTGGTCACTTCGGCCCAAGTGGTCGGCGGCTTCTCCGGGTCGAGGCCGACGGCCTTGTACATGTCCTTGTTGTAGTAGGCGACGTGGCCCTGCAGCGTGAACGGGATGAAGTAGAGCTTGCCGTCGACGGTGAAGGCTGACTGTCCGACGATGCTTTTGATGAGATCGGGCAGCTTGTCGTTCAGCGGCAGCAGCCCGCCGACGAGATTTTTGGCCTGCGCGCCGCCGTTGGCCCAGATCACATCGGGGCCGGTCTTGGATGCGAGAGCGGTGTTCAGCAGGTTGTAGTATTCGGCATCCGGCTGCCCCACGAAGTTGAGCGTCGCGCCGGGATGGGCCTTCTCGAACGCCGCCTTGGCGGCATCGTAATAGGTGGGATTGCGGCTGACGTTGACGTCCCAGACGGTGATCTCCTGCGCCAGGGCCGGTGTGGCCACGAAGACGGCTGCGACGGCCGCCATCAGTTTGAGTTTGTGCACGTCATTCCTCCTTGTTGACTTCTCTCGTCAGTTTCATCCGCCGCTCGCTGCTCGCCTGGGACTGCCCTCGGCCCAAGTCCTGAGGGGCGGCTCGCCAAGCTCGTCGTGCGACAGGATTTCGGGGCGCGCCCATTCGCGACGCGCGGTCTCCGACAGCACCAGCCCGTGGCCGGGACGATCGGGCGCATGGATCCAGCCATCGCGGATGTCCATGGGCTCTTCGACCAGGTGCTCGAAGTTCTGGAACGAGTATTCGAGCCATTCGACTTCGGGCAGCGCGCACGCCATGTGCACGCCGACCTCGAGGAACGTGTTGCCGAGCGAAACCGGGATGCCCAGCTCGGCCGCAAGCCAGCCCACCCGCATGACGTCGGTGACCTGCCCGTGAACGTTCAAAATGTCTGTGGCGCCGGCCTGCATAAGCTGGCGTTTTCCGGCTGCATCGAGATACTCGCCGGAATTGATCAGCGTCCAGGGCACGCTGTTCCGCAGGAGGCGCAATCCATCGATATCGTTGCGAAGGATCGGATCCTCGACCCACAGCAGCTCGTATCCGGCCTGACGGATGTGCTCGAGCTTGACGATGGCTTCTTTGGCGCCCCAGGCTTCATTGGCATCGATCATGAACTGCGAGCCGGGCGTGACGGCCTTGGTCACGAGCTCGAGCCGATGCAGATCCCTGGCGAAGTCGGGATGTCCGACTTTGATCTTGAACGCGCGGTATCCGAGGGCATCGGCCCGCTTGAACAGTTCGACGAAGGCGTCATCGCTCAGATGGAAATCGAGGCCGGAGGCGTAGGCCCGCACCTTGTCGCGACGGGAGCCGAGCAGTTTGTGCAGCGGCAGGCTCTGCTGCTTGGCCGCCAGATCCCACACCGCCACCTGGATGGCTTCGTGAAACGGCAGGGTGATGGCTCGCTGATTTCCCCCGCGTGGCCGGCTGACGCGATTGACGAGGGCCAGCGGGTGCTGGCCCTCGAGGGCCGGCCAAGCCTCCGTCTCGAACACCCGGACGATCTCATCGAGCGCGGGAAGATGATGGAAAAGCACCTGTGCGAAGCCCAGCCCACGATTGCCGGCCGCGTCGATCAGTTCGAGCGCGGCGACGTTGACCTCGTCGGTGCGGACCTGGCTATCGCCAATGACCCGATCACGGGCAAACTGAAACCGAGTCAGCTGATATGTTGATATGAGCACTGTCATCGACCAATCTTGCACAGTGATATATCAATTCGCACATGTCAGCGATTACTGCAAGGAGCCTGGACGTGGCGCATAAGAATCCGCGCAAGACCATCGCGGCGCTCGGAAAAGGCGGACGCCTCAGCGACTTGGCCTATGCCCGGGTCCTCGAGGTGCTGTTCGACCGTCAGCTGCCGGCTGGATCTTTCGTGTCGCAGTCGCAGCTGGCCGAGCTGACGGGCGTGCCGGTTGGCCCCCTGCGCGACGCTCTACGGTCGTTGGAGGCCGAAGGAATCCTGACCATCCACCCGCACACCGGCATTCAGTTCGTAAAGCCCGGAATGGAGCTGACCCGATCGACCTATCAGTTTCGCAGCATGATCGAATCGGCCGCGGTGGCGGTGTTCGCCGAGACCGCCGCCGACGCCGATATCGAGGAACTGGCTCTGCGCCATCGCGAGGTCATTGCGGCGGTTGAGCGCGACGGCCTGACGCCCGAAAACCTGTGGCAACTCGAAGAACTGGAGGACCTGCTGCACGGCAGCATCGTGGCGATCCTCAACAACCCGCTGGCCGACACCAGCTACCGGCGCGTCCACAACTACCTCAAGCTGGTCCGTCTCGACCGCAAGATCTCGGTCCCGCTGGTGCTGCGCTCCCTGCGCGAGCACCAGCTCATCATCGAGGCGTGCCGAAATCGGAATGCTCCCGAGGCGGTGGCCGCTCTGCAGGCTCACTTTGCCGCCGCCCTGCAGCGCAATCTCGGGCTCTACTGATTGTGACCAGGTGCGCGTGGTCGGCCTGGTCTCGCCGGTCGGCCAGTCTGCCTCACCCCGGCAGGGCGTTGTGACAGGCGACGACCTGCGTGCCCACAGGTCTTAGGACCGGGGCTTCGACGCGGCATCGGTCGTTCGCCAGCGGACATCGTGGAGCGTAGGCGCACCCTTCGGGGCGGTCGAACTGGCTCGGCGGCTCGCTCGCCGCGATGGTGCCGGCAATCCGCAGCGACGGGTCAGGCTTTGGCACGGCCGCCATCAGCGCCACCGTATAGGGGTGCGAGGGCCGATCGATGACCTCGCGCGCCTCCCCGAACTCCACGATCCGGCCCATATACATCACGGCCACCCGATCGGACATGTGCCCGATGACACCGATGTCGTGCGAGATCAGGATCATCGAGAGCCCGAGCCTCTCCCTCAGATCGCTCAGCAGATTGAGCACTTGCGCCTGTATCGACACATCGAGCGCCGAGACCGGCTCATCCGCGATGACGACATCCGGGACCGGCAGGATGGCGCGCGCAATGCCCACGCGCTGCCGCTGCCCACCGCTCAGCTCATGCGGATAGCGCCCCGCAAGGCTCGGATCGAGGCCGACATTTGTGAGGCTCTCGGCGATCCGCCGCTGCCGGTCGGCACGGCCGGTGAAGACCCCGTTGATGTCTCCGGCCTCGGCCACCGAATCCCCGATGCTGCGACGCGGGTTCAGCGACGCATAGGGGTCCTGGAACACCATTCTGATGCGGAGGCGCAGGTCGTTGAGGCCTTCACCGCCCTGCCGCAGCACGTCGCGACCCCGGAACACCACCCGGCCTGCCTGCGGCTGGGCCAGACGCATGATCGATCGTCCAACCGTAGTCTTGCCGCTGCCCGATTCGCCGACGATGCCCAGGACCTCGCGCTCGCGCAGGCTGAGGCTGACGTCGTCAACGGCGCGCACCTGCAAATGCCGGCCCCCTCGCCTGACGTCGAAATGCAGCCGCAGGCCCTCGACAGTGAGGATCGTCTCACCCGTCACCATGGTCTCCCGTCGGTCACCGGGTAGCTGCAGAGCACCTCGTGCCCGGCCGCCGATTCGAGGTGCGCCGGTGCAACGGAGCGGCACGACTCCCGCGCTTCCGGACACCGGGCTGCGAAGGCACAGCCGGCCAGCATGCTGCCGGGCTGCGGCGCCTGACCCGAGATGGTCCGGAGCCGGGCGGTTCCCGCCCCGCGGATCGGCATGCAAGCCATCAGGCTGCGCGAGTACGGGTGATTTGGGGCGGCGAACAGGTCTTTGACCGCCGCAGTCTCGACGATCCGGCCCGCATACATAACCGCAACGCGATCGGCGAGCTGGGCGATCACCCCCATGTCGTGGGTGATGAACAGCATCGCGATATCGAACCGAACGCAGAGCTCGCGCAGCAGGCCGAGGATCTGGAACTGCACGGTCACGTCGAGCGCGGTGGTCGGCTCGTCCGCGATCAGCACGCGCGGCCGTGTCGCCAGGGCAATGGCAATCATCACCCGCTGGCGCATACCCCCCGAGAGCTGGTGCGGGTAGGCGGAAAGCTGCAATGCGGCATCGGGGATGCGGACGAGCTCAAGGAGTTCACGAGCGCGCTCTTTGGCGGCCGCAGCCGAGATCTGCTCCCGTACGCGCACCGCCTCCACGATCTGATCACCGACGCGCCGCACCGGGTTGAGCGAGGTCATCGGTTCCTGGAAGATCATTGCCATCGCGTCGTGTCCTGCTTCGACCCGCTGCCAGGGCTCGAGCCGCGTCACGTCCGCGCCGTCGAGCAGAACGCGTCCCGACCGGATCCGGGGACCCGGCTTGGGCAGCAGGCCCATGGCGGCGAGGGACGTCATGGATTTGCCGCAGCCGGACTCGCCCACCAGGCCCAGAACCTCTCCTCGCAGGATCGAAAAGCTGACGCGGTCGACGATGTCGATCGGCCTCGCCTGGGGGCCCACCGAGACCGTCAGGTTGTCAACCGCGAACACCTTTCAACCCTCGCCGCGAAAGAGTCCGCGGAACCGCGGATCGAGCCTGTCGCGCAGCGCGTCGCCGGCCAGATTCAGTGCGAAAGCGGTGAGAACGATCATCATGCCCGGGAAGAACAGCAGCCACGGCGCGCGGGTGATGAAATTGCGCGACTCCGCCAGCATGTTGCCCCAGCTCGGAATGCCGGGTGGCGCTCCGAGGCCGAGAAAGTCGAGCGACGCGGCACTCAGCTGTGCGAAGGCGAACACGAAGCTCGCCTGGACCAGCAGGGGCGAAACCAGATTGGGCAGGATGTGCTTGAGCACCAGCCATCCCGTCCGCGATCCCATGCTGCGCGCCGCCTCGACATAGGTCTCGGTCTTGAGCCTCAGCGTCAGCCCGTAGACGATGCGCGCAGTGGTCGTCAGGAACCCGGCACCGATGGCGATGATCGAGTTGGCGACACTCGGTCCCAGGATGACGATCAGCCCCAGCGCCAGCAGCAGCGAGGGAAAGGCCATCAGCACGTCGACGGCCCGCATCGACACTCGACCCAGGCGCGGGAACAGGGCGGAGAACACCCCGATGGGAACGCCCGTCGCGAGCGCGAACGTCACCACACCGACACCCACCAGCAATGCCATGCGGGCCGAATGAATGACCCGCGACAGTGTATCGCGTCCGAACTGGTCGGTGCCGAACCAGTGCGCGGGGTTGGGCGGACTGAGCCGGATCAGCGCGTCGTAGGTATCCGGGTCATAGGGCGCGATCAGAGGTGCCGCGATTGCCGCGACCAGGACGACGAGGAGAATGCCGAGCCCGATCAGCGCAATGGGCCGAACGCCAAGACGCCCGATCCCCGACCGCATGACCGCGAGCCGCCCCGGTGTGCCACTCGCCATCGTCATTGCAGTTCAACCCTCGGATCGAGCAGGCGATAGGAGATGTCGACCAGGAAGTTCACCAGCAGATAGAGCACCACGATCACCAGCACGACGCCCTGGATCACCGGGTAGTCTCGCTGCAGGATCGATTGCACGACCAGCCGGCCGATGCCGGGCAACGCGAACACCGTCTCGGTGAC
>Ga0207674_10011038_pt1 | contig 10159 bp, 11 predicted proteins | sample KBSCornC72_FD_184303 | JGI IMG/M metagenome (GOLD analysis project Ga0207674, IMG submission 184303) | Corn rhizosphere microbial communities from Kellogg Biological Station, Michigan, USA - KBS Corn C7-2 (SPAdes) (version 2) | ecosystem: Host-associated > Plants > Roots > Rhizosphere > Soil ...
AGTCGCGCGCTTGTCGGCTTGCTGCGCCACGCGGAACTGCACGATCTCGGCGACCAGCGCGAGCGGCAGAGGCTCGGTGTGCGGAAACTGCACCGACCCCTTGGCACTCTTGTAATCGGCGAGGGCGTGCTTGAACGCCGCGATGCCGGCGGCGCCCGGGTAGAACCCGACGTGCCGGTCGAACGCGGCGAAGTGCACGAGATTCCCGCCGAGATAGAAGGTCGGGATCCGGTAGCTGATCCGCTCCTCCGCATCGGGCGCATGCTTCCGGATCGTCCGCCGCATGGCGGAGAGGCGCGCGCGAATCTTCGGCGGATGGCCGGCAATGTAGTCGTCGATCGTCGCGGCGGTGTCCTCGGATCGCTTCATGATCGCTCGAGCGTGGCCTTCATGATCGCCGACCCCTGCTCCACCAGCGCGGAGACCGGCCCCGCCGCCTCCGCCGGCAGAAGGTCAGTGATCCATACCAGCCGCGTACGCCGAGTCCCCTCCGGGACGACCTGCAGCGACGCGTTGTGGTGCGTCGTCCGGCCACCGCTCGCCGCGTAGACGAGTCGCTTCGCCTCGTCGTCGATCGTCACGATCTGCTCGCGCACGACCATCCCGTTGGCGAAGGTCACGGTGCGCACGTCGCCGTCGAGGGTCGTCGCGACGACGAGTCCGGGGACGAGGCGCTCGTGCACGGCGCCGACGTCGCGAACCGCGGCCCAGACCGTGTCGGGCGCGGCGTCGATCGTGATTTCCTTGTGTATGGTCGCCATCGATGTGCGGGATCGCTTTGACTCGAGGAGAAGACGCGTGCCCAATAATGCACCAGCACGGGCGTGCTTTCGAGGGCCGGATGAAAAACCGACCGGGTCGCGCCACATGCATTGCTTGACAGAAGCGTCCCACGTGCCATAGCGTGGCGCTCCGTTCAGCCAACGCACCTGCAAACGATGCCACGCCTCCTCACCGCCGCGCTCATCACGCTGCTCTGCGCTCCCGCACTGCACGCGCAGAATGCGGACGCCGACGCCAGAGCCGTCATCGCCGTCGCCGACTCGGTGCTCGCCGCCCTCTCCAGCGGCGACAACGTCACGCTCAAGCGGCTGACGCTGGACTCGGCGGTCGTGGGTGGAGCCGGCATGCGGAACGGCGTCGAGCGGATGTCGCTGACCTCGTGGACACGGTTCACGTCGCACCCCGGCTCGGATTTCACCGAACGAGGGTTCAACGCGACGGCGCGCGTGCAGGATCGCGTCGCGCAGGTGTGGGTGCCGTACGACCTCTATCGCGGCAAGGAATGGTCGCACTGCGGCGTGGACGCGTTCACGCTGCTGAAGAGCGAGGGCCGGTGGCGGGTCGCGTCACTCGTGTTCACCATCGAGCAGCCGCCGGCCTGCCAGAAGCATCCGGCTGGCCCACCCACACCGTGAAGTAGGCGACCTACCAGCCGAACACGGTGCCGTCTGGATTCGCGCGACGCTATGAGGTCGCGGCGTGCAGTGCCTGCGCGCTCGCCGTCGCCGGCTCGCCGTACGACGAGTAGCGCGCGATCACCTGCCATCTCCCCTCGGCACCGACCCGCCAGATGTCGGTGAGGAAGAAGGTACCGCTGCGATCCTGGCCAAACGCCGTCGCGCGTTGCGTCGCGAGCGACGAGACCACCACCACGTCGCCGAAGTCGCGCACCTGCATCCCGTCGTAGCGGAAGGTCTCGCAGGTGTATTCGGTGCCGGCAGTGCGCAGCCAGGCTGCCCGGTCGACTCTCGCTTCCGGGCGCGCCGAAACGACGAGCGCGAACTCCGGCGCCAGCGTGCGCTCGAGCACGGCGCGGTCGTTCGCGATCCACGCCGCCATCCACGCCTCCTGTTGCGCGATGATCGCGGCGACCACTTCGGGACGAGATAGCTCAGCCATGCGACTCCTGCGCCTGACGTGGAGATGGATCCGAGCGCCAGCCTGAGCCTGGCGGGCCGCTCGGGAATTGAAGAAGGAAGGCGGCGAATATTACACTGCGCACCATGAGCGACGCGCGCTTCACGTACATCGGCGGCCCGACCGCGCTGATCGAGCTGGCCGGGTTTCGATTCCTGACGGATCCGACACTCGATCCCGCTGGCACCGACTATCCCACGGCCGCCTACACGCTGCACAAGACGCAGTCACCGGCGGTCGCCGCCGAGTCGCTCGGCGCGATCGACGCCGTGCTGCTCAGCCACGACCATCACTTCGACAACCTCGACCACGCCGGGCGCGCCGCACTCGCGTCGGCGGGCGCCGTGTTCACGACACAGCTTAGCGCGCACCGGCTCGGAGGCAACGCCTTCGGACTCGCGCCGTGGGAGTCGAGGGCGCTGCGCTCGGCGCAGGGGCGCGAGCTCACCGTCACCGCGACACCAGCGCGACATGGTCCCGCGAACGGCGATCGCGGGCCGGTCGTCGGCTTCGTGCTTCAGAGCGCCGCGGCGGACGATCCCGTGACGTACGTCTCCGGCGATACGGTGTGGTACGAGGGCGTCGCCGAGGTGGGCAAGCGATTCGACGTCGACGTCGCGGTGCTGAACCTCGGCGCGGCGCGCGTCGCCGTCGCCGGACCGCACGATCTCACCTTCAGCGCCGACGACGCCGTGACACTGGCGCGTGCGTGGCCGCGTGCGACGATCGTCCCGCTCCACTACGAGGGATGGACGCATTTCACGCAGGGCCGCGCCGAAGTGAGCGCGGCGTTCGCGGCCGCTGGGCTGAGCGACCGGATTCGCTGGCCCGTTGCCGGTGAGCCGACGACCTTGGGATGACCGACAACTTCGCGCGCCCCTTCTCGAGGCGTGGGCTTCTACAAGGAGTGACGCGGTCGCGGTAGTCGCTTCATTCGGTGTGGCGTGAGAGGTATCTTCGTTGCTCCGCGTTGGTGAAGTCACCCAGCAGCTCCCGCCGCACCGATGTCCGAGCAGCACGCCGCCCCTCTCTCCGCCGTCATCGCGAGCGAACTGAAGCTCGCCCCGCGCCAGGTCGAAGGCGCACTCGCCCTCTTCGACGAAGGCAACACCCTCCCCTTCATCGCCCGCTACCGCAAGGAGGCCACGGGCGGCCTCGACGAGATCCAGCTGCGCGACGTCCGCGATCGTGCGCAGTACCTGCGCGAGCTCGCCGAGCGGCGCGCCGCGATCCTGAAGAGCATCGAGGAGCAGGGCAAGCTCGACCCCGAGCTCGCCACGCGCATCGAGGCCGCGACGACCAAGCAGGCGCTCGAGGATCTCTACCTTCCCTACAAGCCGAAGCGCCGCACCCGGGCGATGATCGCGCGCGAGCGCGGCCTCGAGCCGCTCGCCGATCTCCTGTGGGCGGGCACCCGTTCCGACGCGGACCTCGCCGCCGACGCGGCTGGCTACGTCGACGCCGCGAAGGAAGTGCCCGACGTCGAGCACGCGCTCGCCGGCGCGCGCGACATCCTGGCCGAGCGCATCGCCGACGACGCCGACGTCCGCGGCGAGATCCGTACTCTCACACGCGCCGAAGGCGTCATGAAGTCGCGCGTCACGACGGCGAAGAAGGACGAAGTCTCCAAGTTCCAGGACTACTACGACTTCTCGCAGCCGCTGCGCGAGCTGCCGTCGCACCGCGTGCTGGCGATGCGGCGCGGCGAGGACGAGGGCTTCCTCGTCTGCTCCGTCGATGCGCCGGTGGAGAAGATCACCGGCCGGCTCGAGCAGCGCTTCGTCGCCGGCAACAGGGCCCCTACGCAGATGGGGCTCGTCATCCGGGATGCGTACAAGCGCCTGCTCGCCCTCGCCGTCGAGGTCGATCTCCGGCTCGAGCTCAAGACGAAGGCGGACGAGGAGGCGATCGCGATCTTCGGACGCAACCTCGAGCAGCTCCTGCTCGCGCCACCGGCGGGCGAGCGCGTCGTCATCGGCCTCGACCCGGGATTCCGCACCGGCGTGAAGGTCGCCGCGCTGTCGAAGACCGGCGCTGTGCTCGCGACCGACACCTGGATGCTGCACCAGCCGGAACGGTTCGTCGCATCGCTGCTCGCGGCAATCGCGAAGTTCAATCCCGACCTGATCTCCATCGGCAACGGCACCGCGTCGCGCGAGACGGAGACGCTCGTGCGCGACACGCTGGCCGAGCGGAAGCTGTCGCGCCCGCAGGTGGTCGTCGTCAACGAGTCGGGTGCGTCCGTCTATTCGGCATCCGACGTCGCCCGCGAGGAGTTGCCGGAGCTCGACGTCTCGCTGCGTGGCGCGGTGTCGATCGCGCGCCGCCTGCAGGATCCCCTCGCCGAGCTGGTGAAGATCGATCCCAAGTCGATCGGTGTGGGGCAGTACCAGCACGACGTCTCGCAGCCGCGCCTCAAGCAGCGGCTCGACGAGGTGGTCGAGAGCTGCGTGAACCGCGTCGGCGTCGAGCTGAACACGGCGTCGGTGCCGCTCCTGTCGTACGTCGCGGGGATCGGGCCTACCCTCGCGCAGAACATCGTGAAGACGCGCGACGCCAAGGGCGGCTTCCGCTCGCGCGCCGACCTGAGCGACGTCCCTCGGCTCGGCGCGAAGGCGTTCGAGCAGGCCGCCGGCTTCCTGCGCGTGCGCGGCGCGGACAATCCGCTCGACGCCTCGGCCGTGCATCCCGAGCGCTACCCGCTCGTCGAGCGCATGGCGGGCGACCTCGGCGTGCCGCTCGGCGCGCTCGTCGGCAATGAGGCGGAGCTGAAGAACGTGAAGCTCGAGCGCTACGTCGGCGACGACGTCGGGCTGCCGACCTTGAAGGACATCCTCTCCGAGCTCAAGAAGCCCGGCCGCGATCCGCGCGAGGCGTTCGAGCCGCCGGCGTTCCGCGCGGATGTCACCGAGCCAAAGCACCTCACGCCGGGGATGGAGCTCGAGGGCGTGGTGACGAACATCGTCGCCTTCGGCGCGTTCGTCGACATCGGCGTGCACCAGGACGGACTCGTGCACGTCTCCCAGCTCTCGGACCGCTACGTGAGCGACCCGAACGCGGTGGTGACAGTCGGTCAGAAGGTGAAAGCGCGCGTGCTGTCCGTCGATCTCGAGCGGAACCGGATCGCGTTGAGCCTCAAGCGCGATGCGGGGAAGCCCGGCGACGTGCGGAAGCCGAAGGCCGCGCCGCCGCCGCCGAAGGCGCACAAGCCCGGCGACATTGCGCCCAACGGGATGCGGTTCAGGTAACGTGGCCTCACGAAGGCCTATGCGCCTCGATTGATGAGCTCTACTTCACGGTAGATGGCTTCGGCCATCTCCCGATTCGTCGGGAGCATCGCGTAGAGCTCGTCCTGGGTGACCCATCCGATCTTCGCCCGATGCGCATACTTCGCCGCCTCGCACCGGCCTTCCATCGCCTGCGTCTCGTGCAGGTTCGTCATGCGTGTCGGTACGCCTGAGCCTCGCGCAATGGCTTCCCGGACTCTTGACTCGTGCGCGGTGCGCACGCTCGTGAGGCTGGTCGCGCGAGGAAGGAACTGCAACGATACGTCCGCGGGGCTCGTGAACGCCGACGCGGCCACGGCGGTAGTCGTTCCAAGATGGGTCCTGCCGACTTCGGACCCGAAGTCGTAGAAATGTTCCGTCGCGACGCTGCGCCAGAGCTTCGCGATGCCCATGATGCCAAGCCGCCCGTCCAGCGCGCGTCCAGCGATCGCGATCAGATTGTCCGCGATCCTCGGACGCATCTGATAGTAGCTGGCACAGACGGCGCCGTCGGCGGAGAGCATGCATCGCACGACCAGGGGCCAGTGGCGGTGCGTGTCCACCTCCTTATACACGTTGTCGACACGATAGTCGCCGACGTGCCGGTAACCCGCGTCCGTCAGCTCGCTGCGAAACCGATCGTATGCCTGACGATCCATGGGAGCGAAATCGGATGCCGTGGCAATGACAGGTTCACGCTGCTCAGGCTTCCGGCTTCTTCCCGCTACCAACTGCTCGGCGATCTCGCGTGCCGTGTTTGCCATTCTCGCTCCGATCCAAAGGCCCGTACAGATCAATGACGATCTGTCGGCCCCCACGTTCCTGACGACCGGTGGAGAATCGCGCCTTCGGCGAAACGAACAGCCCAGAAAACGGTTCAGGCAGCGACCAGATACGCTGCCAGCAGGACGAAGAACAACACTGCCGAGAAGATCGCGGGCACGAGGAAGATGAAGCGCCACGCGATGATGCCGCTCGCCAGCGTGGCCAGCGCGAACACGGCGATCATCGGGCGCACCTGCGCCGCATTCGTGCGCGCCAGCGATGCCATCTGCCAGAGGAGGACGGTCTGCAGCAGCATGGCCACGCTGAGCGACCATCCGAATCCCATGAAGAAGTCGAAGTAGGAGCGGCTGGCGCCCATGACGTCGAATCGCACCGATTCCATGACACTGAGCACGTCGTTGGCTCCCATCGGCGACCACTTCTTGAAGCCGCCCATGGTGTGACCGGCGGTGAAGAGCAGCGAGATGACGGAAGCAATGCGGAGCAGAAGACTGGCGGTCACCAGGCGTTCTCCTGACGTGAGTGGTCGGGGAGTGCGGCGGACTGGGCGCGCACCAATAAAAGCGCCCGCGTGAGCGGGCGCCATCCGAAGTACTCCGGTCAGGACTTCGCCCTCAGTCGCTGATGATCAGCGGCACGTGCCCCCCGGCGTCCTCGATGCGATGCGCGAGCGCGATCGCCTCGTCGGGGATCATGCGAATGCAGCCGTGCGACGCCGCCTCGCCCATCGACCCCGGATCATTGGTGCCGTGGATGTAGAGGTCCGGCGCCCGAAAGTAGATCTTCACCCCCTGCATCGGATTCGCCGCGGCACCCGGGGGCTGATACGACTTGTTCGCCGCCCAATCGCTCGACGGTGGCGTCCAGCTCGGATTCCACACAATGTCGCCCGTCTCGAAGGTCCCGGTCGGCGTCGGATTCGATGGACGCCCGACGGCGACCTCGTACGTGACGAGCGTCGAGTCGCCGTCGACGACGCGCAGGCTGCGCGACGAGAGACTCACCTCGAGCGTGATCGGGCCGTCATGCGCGCGCGATGGCCCCGTCGACAGCCAGGCGACACCGGAACCGGCCCACGCCGCCAATACCAGCGCGCCGATCCACTTGCGACGCTTCGACAGCATGCCTGCTCTCCACCTCATACCTCGTGGAAAGGCAAGGAATGCGCTGAACTACCAGCCTCGAGCGGGTCGAGCACCTTGGACTTTGTGCGCAGTGACCCAGTGGATCAACTCGCGCGCATGGCGACCGGCGTCGCCTCGCGCACGCGGCTCATGACGATGTGCACGAGCCGTGTGATCGTCGCGCTGTCGCCGTGCACGTGGCCGCCCGACATCTGGATCTGCTCCTTCGGTGCGCGCGCGCTCAGGAACAGCTCCTCCACCTGCGCGTGCGGCATCCGTTCGTCTGCCGTGGCGTTCACCATCATGAACGTCCTCGGCGCGATGCGGTCCACCCACCGCGACGGATCGAGCCGCGGGCCGGCGATGATGACGTCCGCGATCGCCGCCGCCGCGATGCGCACGGGCGCGAAGTGAATGGTGCGGCGCATGTTCATCTCGAGCGGCGCGTAGGATCCCCCCGAGCCATGAATGGCCCACACGCGCGTGAAGCGCGGATCGAGCGCGCCGGCCACGACGGCGAACGGCGCGCCCAGGCTCACGCCGATCCCTTCGACTCTGGTCGTGTCGACGCCCGGCAGTCGCAGCAGGTAGTCGAGCGTGAGCATCAGCGCGGGCGGCGTATCGAGGAACGCGCCGCGGATCTTCGGGATCTCGCGAAGAAAGGTCGTCGCCGCCGGCCGCACGTCGCCGTCGAATGGATAGGACACCGCCGCGACGAGGACGCCGCGCGTGTCGCCGAGCATGCGCGCGGCCTCACGACCAGTGAGGTGCCCGCCGAGGATCACCGCGAGTGGCAGCGTGCGCCCCGTGTCCTCGACGGCGCGGCGGACGACGAGATCCACCGCGAGCCCGCTCTTCGCGACCACTCGCGCCGGTGTGTAGATGTAGCCGTTCTCGGTGGCCGCGCCGGACGTCCGTACCTCGGCGAGCGACGACCGACGCTCGGCGAACCGGGGCAACGGATCGCGCAGGAGGTATGCGGTCAGGATTCCGAGCGCGAGGACCACTCCGCCGATCGACAGCGCGACCCATTTCCACAACCATTTCGACTTCCAGCGACCCATGACTCCAGCCTGATGCGCTACGACATCGGCTCTACCCTCGGGGTCGCCATTGGTTGCGCCGTCAGGTGACAGTCGGTTGCGAGGCCGATGGCTCGAGCGGCTCCGGCGTTGGCGGCGTCTTCAACGACTGCAGGAAGCTCCGGTAGCGGCCCAGCGCGACGATCGCACCGATCGGAAAGGAGAACGACAGGATCCACGGCGCGAACTCGCTCGGCTGGACCGCGGACGCACCGAGGAGCTGCACGGAGAAGAGCCGCGAGGCGACCGCGCCCGTCGTCCAGTTCACGGACACCATCCCCACCCCGACGAGCGACGCGAGCACCCACCGCCAGCGCTTCGGGAATTGCCGGCGTGTCGCGAGGAAGATCGCCGTGCCGAGGCTGAAGAGCGCGCAGGCCACCATCGCGAGGAGGCCGAGGTATTGCGCGGCCGACCGCCCAGCAAGGCGGAACGCGTTCGCGGCGCGCAGCTCGCCGACCAGCGGTTCGACGTGAAAGCCGACCAGCGCCCAGGTGGATGCGGAGTCGAGCGTCGCGACCGACGCGGCGAGCCACCCTTTCTCCGTGCGGAACTCGTAGGAGAGCGTGATCCGGTCGGTATTTCCACTCGTGAACTGATTGGCGCCGATCAGGGTCAGGCTGTCCACTCGCCGTCCGCGCAGCACCGAGTCGATCTGGAACAATGCCCGGGCCGTGGTGGCGGAATCGCCGTCGAATCGCGCCTGTGCGAGGAACGAGTCGCGTTCTCCCGCGACGAGCTGGCGAATCGCGCGCTGCGCGCGCGCGTCGCGCTCGGGCGTGGCGATGCGCTTCGTCAGGGAATCAGAGCCGCACGCCGCCGTCATCACCGCCAGGAGGCCCACGCCGCACCGTAGCACTCGCCGCATCATGTCATCCCAGTGAGGGTCGTGCGGCAAAGATTTCACTCGGGAAGCCGCCTGGACAGTACCCGGAGGCGAAGCACGCTCGTGCAAGCACGACGGGCGGCCTGGTCGGGCCGCCCGTCGTGGAGGTCAGTGCTCCGCGCTCAATGACTGATGGTCAGCGGCACGTCCCCGCCGGCCGCCTCGATGCGCCGCGCGAGCTCCTTCGCGTCGCCGGGCACCATGCGAATGCAGCCGTGCGACGCCGCCTCGCCGATCGACCCCGGGTCGTTGGTGCCGTGGATGAAGTAGTACGGCGCCTGGAAGTAGATCTTCACCCCCTGCATCGGATTCGACTCGGCGCCCGGGGGCTCGTAGTGCTTCTTCGCCGCCCAGGCGACCGGTGGTGGTCGCCAGGCCGGGTTCCAGACGATGTCGCCGGTGCGGAAGGAGCCGGTCGGCGTCGGATGCGACGGACGTCCGACCGCCACGCCATAGCTCGCGACGGTCTTGCCGTCCTGGACGACGCGCAGCACGCGCGCCGAGAGGCTCACCCTGAGTGCGATCGGCGCACTCTTCGCCCCTGATCGTCCCGCCGACAGCCAGGCGACGCCCGAGCCGATCCACGCCGCCAGCACCAGCACTCCGATCCATTTGCTTCGCCTCGACAGCATACTCCGCTCTCCATTCGACTACGGCATGGGAGGGCAAGGAGTGCGCTGAACGAGCAGGCTCGAGGAGGCCGAAATCCTTGGACCTTGGCTGTAGTCACGGGCGCCGCGCCGCGCGGGAGGGACTGACGGCTCCGGTTATATTTCAGGTGAGCCTCTGCCATCGGAATCCGTGTCGACCGAAACCACCCCCGCTCCCCGCAACAACTTCATCCGCGAGCTCGTCGAGGAGGACGTCGCCACCGGCCGCTTCGGGCGTCCGGTCACGGTGCGCTTTCCCCCCGAGCCGAACGGCTTCCTGCACATCGGCCACGCCAAGGCCATCTGCCTGAACTTCGGGCTGGCCGAGGACTTCGGCGGCCGCTGCAATCTGCGCCTCGATGATACGAACCCGTTCACCGAGGACATGAAGTACGTCGAGGCGATCAAGCAGGACGTCGAGTGGCTCGGTTTCCACTGGGCGGAG
>Ga0207674_10011046_pt1 | contig 10155 bp, 8 predicted proteins | sample KBSCornC72_FD_184303 | JGI IMG/M metagenome (GOLD analysis project Ga0207674, IMG submission 184303) | Corn rhizosphere microbial communities from Kellogg Biological Station, Michigan, USA - KBS Corn C7-2 (SPAdes) (version 2) | ecosystem: Host-associated > Plants > Roots > Rhizosphere > Soil ...
TTGTAAAGATTCACGGAGACATGGCCGGCACCGAAGATATACAGCTCAGCCGGAGGCAGAATCGGTTCCACGAATATCTCCAGGGTTCCGCCGCAAACCAGGCCGGTGTCGTAGCTGGGATTGTTATTGAGGTTGAAGGTCAGTGTGCGAGGCTTTTCCTGCTCGATGACTTCACGGGCAGCCTGCCATACGTCGGCTTCTACGCACCCGCCGCCAATGGTCCCGAGGATGGACCCATCATCGCGCACCAGCATCTTCGCGGTGCGGAAGGAGGGAATCGATCCGCGCACATTGACGATGGTCGCCAGCGCTCCCTTACGACCGGCACGTCGGAGCGCAACAATCTCCTCGTAGAGGTCCATAGGGGTATTATCGGCGGAAGACGTAGCCAATGGCAATTAGCCATTAACAAGAGCACTCAGCATTCAGTTGTTGGATACCAAAACTGCTAGACAGCAAATAGCCATTAGCCATTAGCAAGAGCACTCAGCAGTCAGCATCCAGTTGTTGGATCTGCGTGCCCCCAAAACCAACTGCTTTCCATTGGCTAATTGCTAAGTGCTAATGGCTAATTGAATGCTGAATGCCGCCCCTCCCTTTCTGATACATTTTCCGGTTGCGAGGAATGCTCCGATGAAAGCCATACGGTTCCACGAACATGGTGGACCTGAAGTATTGCGATACGAGGATGTGCCGGATCCCATCTTGCGGAAGGACCAGGTCCTCATACGCGTCAAGGCTGTGGCGTTGAACCACCTGGATCTGTTTGTAAGGCAGGGAGTGCCCGGAGTTCCGCTCCCGCAGATTCCCGGAAGCGACATCTCGGGTGATGTGGCGGAGGTTGGCGAGTACATAACTGACATAAAGCTGGGAACGCGGGTGTTGCTGGCGCCAATGTCTTTCTGCGGAGTGTGCGAAAAGTGCGTAAGCGGCCAGCAGAATTTCTGTCCGCATTTCTCCGTACTGGGATACCGCGTTCCGGGCGGCGATGCTGAATTGATCGCCGTGCCCCGCGTGAATGTTCTGCCGATTCCAGATGAGCTGACCTACGACGAAGCCGCGAGTGTTCCGTTGGTCTTTTTGACCGCGTGGCACATGCTGGTTGGTCGAGCCCGGATTCAGCCGGGCCAGTCGATTCTGATTCTTGGAGCGAGTTCCGGCGTCGGGTCCGCCGCGATTCAAATTGCGAAGCTCTTCAATTGCCGCGTCATCGCTACAGCCGGGAGCGAATGGAAGCTTGATCGCGCGCGTGAGTTGGGCGCAGACTTCACCATCGACCATTACAAGCAGAAAATTTCAGACGAAGTGAAAAAGATAACGTCGAAGCAGGGAGTGGATGTTGTCTTCGAGCACGTGGGGCAAGCGACTTGGAGCGAGAGCATTCGATCGCTGCGTGCGGGCGGGACCCTCGTAACCTGCGGGGCAACGACGGGATTCGAGGGCTCTATCGATCTGCGAGTCCTATTCGCGCGTCAGCTGAGTTTGCTGGGATCTTTCATGGGCAACATGGGAGAATTCCATGAAGTGATGAATCATGTCTTCGCGGGCAGGTTAAAGCCGGTCGTTGATAAGAGTTTCCCATTGCGTGATGCGGCTGCGGCGCATGAATACCTGGCCAAAAGCAGCATGTTCGGTAAAGTCATATTGAATCCGTAATCATTCGAGGCGAAATGAAACTTAGAAACGTTTTGCTGTGTTGGACTGCGCTGTTTTCGATCGTCGCGGTGGCTCAGCAGCAAAAGGCTCCTGCTCCAGTTCCTGTTCAGGCAGCAGCGGCTCCCTCAGCGGAAAAGCCCGTTCGCGCGCGCGATTTGGGGATCCCCTTCGATGGAGCGCCCGGTCCGCTTAACGCGATTACTGACGTGAAAGGCGTCGAGGTCGGCTTCACGACGCTCGTCGAGGGCGACGGACCGCTGGTCACCGGAAAAGGACCCGTCCGCACCGGCGTAACCGTCATCTTCCCGCGTGGCAAGACTTCGACCGATTCGGTGATGGCCAGCACAGCAATACTGAACGGCAATGGCGAGATGACAGGCACCAATTGGATCGAGGAAGGCGGATTCATGCAGGGCGCGATGGCAATTACCAATACCCACAGCGTCGGCGTGGTTCGCGATTCCATAATCGCGTGGCAGGGCAAGACCGGTTACATTCCCCAGGCGGATATGTATACCCGCGAACTCTGGGCGTCGTTGCCCGTGGTTGCGGAAACCGCCGATGTCCCTCTGAATGACATGAACGGATTCCACGTGAAGCCCGATCACGTGTTTGGCGCGATTAACGCAGCCAATACCGGCGCTGTCGCCGAGGGCAACGTAGGCGGCGGCACGGGAATGATCTGCCATGGCTGGAAGGGCGGAACCGGGACGGCATCGCGGAAGCTTCCAGATACCCTGGGTGGATATACCGTGGGCGTGCTGGTGCAGGCGAATCATGGTCGCGCTCGAAACCTGACGATTGCCGGCGTTCCTGTCGGCAAGGAACTGGTGCCGCCGCCGATTAAGGTCGAATCGAAGCCCGAAGGCAGCGGGTCGATCATCGTAGTAGTCGCAACCGATGCGCCGTTACTACCACACCAACTTAAGCGGCTGGCCCGCAGAACCATGCTTGGGATCGGACGTACCGGCGGCATGGGCGAAAACTCTTCCGGTGACTTGATGCTCGCGTTTTCGACAGCCAATCCAGGCGCTGCCGAGGCTAAGAAAACCGCTACGGTCCAGATGATTCAGAACGACGACATCAATCCGCTTTTCGAGGCCACCGAAGAAGCTACGGAAGAAGCCATAGTCAATGCGTTAGTCGCGGCGAAGACTATGACGGGGGCAAATGGCATTACGGTCCCGGCGATTCCGCATGACAAATTGCAGCAGATCATGCGCAAGTACAACCGGCTGGTCGAAGCAGCTCCTAAGCCGGCAACGCCGACCCCGGGTAAATAAACAAAATAGAAAGCTAACCTTTCTGTCCCGTTCCGTCTGATGTGTGTGGAGGAAATCATGACGAAGCGGGACTTTCTATTGTTAGCCGTCGCCCTTGTTCTGGCGATTCCGGCTGTTTCCCAGGAATACGGTCATAACTCTGACAACGAGCGCATGAACTGCGAAGACAACCGCACCCATTTCGGTGGCCGGCCGAGTGCGTATGGCGAGCAGGCGCTCAATAGTTTTCCGGCCAGTGAGGCCGCCAAGCTCACGTTCAAGGAAGATCGCAACAGCGGGATTCGGGTTGTTGGATGGGATCGCAACGAGTATTCGGTCGTGGCGTGCAAGGCAGCCACAGCCGACAGCCAGGCGGACGCCCAGGCGATCCTGAGCCAGATACAGGTTCAGCGCACCGGTGGCGCTCTCAGCATCTCCGGGCCAGAAAATCAACGTGATCGGCAGTGGTTTGTGATCCTGCTCGTGAAAGCGCCGCGGACCGCGGCACTCGACCTCGACGTTCATAACGGACCAATGTCGGTAAGTGGTATGAACGGGGGCGGGGAACTGCATGCGCAGAACGGTCCCATCAGCCTGAAAGACAGCTCCGGCAACTTCACGGTCGAAACTCAGAATGGCCCGATCTCGTACTCAGGACGCGGCGGCAATGTGAAGCTGAACGCACAAAACGGTCCCATCCAGGTGGATGTTGCCGGCGAGCAGTGGAGCGGCGAGTTGAGTGGTCAGGCGGTGAATGGTCCGATCGAGTTGCTCCTCCCAACCAAGTTCAGCTCGGGCGTACAGGTTGAAAACGACAATGCCCCTATGAGCTGCGATGCCGACTTGTGCCATGAGAACGTTCGGATGGACGGCCATCGCCTGACCCTCGGCGGGTCCAATACGGTCATACGACTCTCGACCCACCATGGCCCGGTTACGGTGCAGAATCGGAAAAAGCTCTAACGAAATTGACGATTGACGATTTTCGGATTGACGATTGAAGAGCCAAGGCTGGCCGGAAACAATCGTCGATGGCCAAATCGTCAATCGTCAGTTGCCCTCCCGTCATCTAACCCACTAGGCGAAATCTTCGCAATTCCTTTAGACTAGGTAGTGATGAACGGTACCGAGCGTTTCGACAATTTGGCAGGGGATCCGCAGAGCCCGACCCGGATCGCCAATCTAGCGTATGGCGGCAGTCACGATCAGGAAGGTCTTATCCTGACCACGCTCGACAATGCCGTGAACTGGATCCGCAAGAATTCCATCTGGCCCATGACGTTCGGCCTGGCCTGCTGCGCCATCGAAATGATGGCCATGGGCGCCTCGCGATTCGACATCGCACGGTTTGGCGCCGAGGTCTTCCGTCCGTCGCCAAGACAGTCCGACCTGATGATTATTGCCGGCCGGGTCTCGCAGAAGATGGCGCCGGTCATCAAGCAGCTTTATGACCAGATGCCGGAGCCGAAGTGGGTCATCTCCATGGGCGCCTGTGCGACTTCTGGCGGAGTCTTCAACAACTACGCTCTCGTCCAGGGAGTGAACCAGTGGATTCCGGTCGACGTTTACGTTCCCGGATGCCCTCCGCGTCCGGAACAGCTGATCTATGCGATCACGCTGTTGCAGGAAAAGATCCAGAAGGAACGTGGATCGTTCCGCCGTGCGTTGAACCTCGAAGAGAAGTAAGCCGCACAACTTAGGTTTGAGAGAGCCGGATTCCAAAGAGTCCGGCCTTTCTTTTTGCGGTGAGACTCCGGCCGAGGCGTTTTTGGTAGAATTCCGCGAGCGCATGGGGCGCATCCGGTCCGCGGAAAGGGCTTAGCCCTCCCAGGTAATCTCACAATTTAGGCAAGCGTACTTCCTCGCCTGTTGCTGCGGACCTCAGGCAAATCGCCCCGCGAATGCGGGAGGAGGTTCGCCATGCCAACACGTCCGCTCCCAGAAAACCCGTCTTTAGAAAACCTAAAAAAACATGCCAAGCGCCTGAAGAAAGCTGTTCAGGACGGCGACAAGTCGGTGCTCGACGAAGTAAGACAACTGCACCCGAGAGGGAACGAAGCGCTATCCGACTTCGCCCTGAGCGATGCGCAACTCGTCATTGCCCGCAGCTTTGGTTTGCCAAGCTGGCCGAAGTTGAAACAGCACATCGAAGTGGTGAAGCAGTTCGAATGGAATCCACGTGAGGGCGAGGCCTCCCCGAAGCAAACACCTGCGGAATTGCTGATGCGTTTGTCATGCATTACCTATGACGGAGCGTGGCGGCCACCGGACGCCGAGAAGGGTCGCAAGCTGCTCCAGGAGTATCCGGAACTCCCGCGGCATGACATCTACATCGCTTCGGCCGTTGGTGACGTTGCCAGCGTTCGGAAGATGGTCGACGAGCGACCCGGGATCGTGAACAAGCGGGGAGGTCCGTTCGATTGGGAGCCGCTGTTGTATGCGTGCTACTCGCGATTGAACAGTCCCTCACATTCCACGCTGGAAGTGGCTCGAGTCCTGCTTGCGGCGGGCGCGGATCCCAACGCGGGTTTTTTGTGGAAGGGACTGGTTCCGCCGTTTACCGCATTGACCGGCGCCTTCGGGAACGGTGAGGCGGGAGATAACGAACCTCCCCATGAGCGCGTACGGGAACTGGCGCGGATGCTGCTGGAGGCCGGCGCCGACCCGAACGACGGGCAGACACTATACAACCGGCACTTTCGCGAGAGCGACGAGCACCTCAAGCTGCTGTTCGAGTTCGGGCTCGGAAAGGATAAGGGCGGTCCCTGGTTCCAGCGATTCGGGCATACACTCATGAGCCCCTCGCAAATGTTGGCCGAAGAACTCTGGGCGGCATGTCGGAAGAACTACTTCGAAAGGGTAAAACTGCTGGTGGAGCACGGCACGGAACTCAATACGCCGGGCTTCCGCGATGGAAGGACTCCGTATGAGGCAGCAATGCGTGCGGGAAATGCAGAGATTGCGGAGTACCTTGTGCAGCATGGCGCAAGACCGGCCCAGCTCTCGGTTGAGGACACGTTCGCGATGGCGTGCATCAGCGGGCGCGGTGATGAGGTCGCCAGACTCATGGAGCAGCATCCGGGGATCAAGGAACGGATCGGCATTCACCGGAGACTCGAATTGGTTCAGCGGGCTGTCGAGGGGAATCGGCCAGAAGGTATCCGGCTGATGGCGGAGTTAGGTTTCGAGATCAGCGGGGTGACTCGGCATGACAATGTCGGGATCACCCTTGGAGCGACTCCGCTCCACAATGCCGCTTGGATGGGGAATCTCGTATTGGTGAAACTGCTGATTGAATTGGGAGCAGATGTATCCGTGCGCGATCCCAATTACAATGCAACACCGCTGGGGTGGGCTCAATATAACAACAAGCAAGAGGTCGCCGATTACCTGGTATCGATCGGTGCTGAGAAATGAGGGCGAAAAATGAGCGAGACGAGCGCGATCTTCTTCGAGCGAGCAAATCCGATTCTGCGCGTAGATAACATGGCGATCGCGGTTCAATACTACGTCGACGTGCTGGGCTTCACGAATGCGAGTTGGGGCAATGAATATTTCACGAGCGTCTCGCGCGACCACGCCGGGATATACCTGGTGGTCGGAGAGCAGGGTAATGTCGGAAGTTGGGCGTGGATCGGTGTAGGTGACGCAGCCAAGGTGCACGAGGAACTTCTGGCCAAGGGAGCCAACATCCAGCAGGGTCCCCGGAATTATCCGTGGGCATTGGAGATCCACGTGAAAGATCCGTCTGGAAATATTTTGCGAATGGGGTCGGAGCCGATCTGCGACCGGCCATATGATCCGTGGGAGCCTTGAAGTCTTCCATTTACAAGAGGTTCACAGAATCAAAACGGGTTTCTTCTTTCAGCTTAGGCAGCATCACTGCCCGTAATGGCATCCCACATTGCGTGCGACCGTTCTATCCAGGCCGCGCTCGAAAATACATGTTCCCACGTCGAATAGTCCCGATCGTTCTCCTGATGGTGTCGTGTGCACTTGGCTTCGCGCAAGGTGTGAAAGAAATTGCCATGCTCGACGTTCCCGGAAAGCCGGGCTTCGACGGAATGGCGATTGTGCGAGGCATGGTCCTGATCAGTCATTCCGGCGCAGGAACCGTCGATATCTTCGATCCGATGAAGCGCCGGTTGATTGCTCACGTGAAAGGCATGTCGGAGCCGCGCGGGATTGCCGTCGATGAAGACGGTGGACAGATATTCATCGCCAATTACGGGGCCAAAAACATTGTTTCAATCGCGGCCGGCGATTGGCACGTGATCGAAACCATCCAACTGAACGCGGCACCGGCGAATATAGCCTTCATACCTTCCTGGGGTGTGATCGCCGCGACAGATCCAATTGGCCAACAACTCATCCTCATAGACATTCGGAGCCGACAACAGGCGAATACGATCCCGCTTGGGGGATCCCCGAGTGGTCTTGCATTCGACAACCAGCGCGGACTGATTTACGTAAGCTTGCAGGATTCGAAGCAGGTAGTTGCGCTGAACCGTGAATTGCAGATGGTGCGACGGATGCCGCTGAATGCATCGCAGCCGACTGAAGTGGTGTACGACCGAAAGCTCGACCGGCTGTATGTCTCGGTCCGGTACGCCGTACTGTCGTTGAATGCGGATGGGAAGGAACTGTCGCGTGTTCCAGCAGATGGCGGTATTGATCGCCTGTGGCTGGACGGAGATTCCCAGACTCTCTATGGTGCTGCCGGAGGATCGCTACTCGTAATGCGTGCGGATGCGCGGCTTCATGCCATCGACGAACTCGCGACCGACGTGAAGGGCTACTCGGTAGCCTATGATCCGGAACACAAACTTGTGTTCTTCCCGGGTGGTCGCGAAGGCCGATCCAAACTCCTGATGTTGAAGGCTCCGGGGGACCTCACTCCGTCGGACCCTAATGCCGAGGCTAAGCTCCACTGAAGTCAGTCGGATTCTTGCCAAATAACTTCCTGCTGTGACTGTGCTGGTTGCGCTTCTTGTGATGAGCTAGTACCTTCCATGGTCGTGCCGCTAGACGGCATTTTGAATCATGGAACGATTGAAATTATCTCCCGAACAATATCGCAAGCTGGCGTACCGCGCCGCAGACCTTACCTCGGATTTCCTCAAACAGCTCCCGACGCTGCCGGCGTTTCCAGAGACCACTGGCAGCGAATCCGATGATTTCTTCAACAGGGAACTGCCCGAAGCTCCGCTGGGTGAGGCCGCGTTTGATGACCTCGCTAAAGTGCTGGAACTCTCGCGGCCGCCAAGCCCGCGCTTCTTCGGCTATGTCCTCGGCTCAGGAGAACCAGTCGCCGCGATCGGCGATCTCGTCGCCAGCGTCCTAAATCAGAACGCTACTTCGTGGCGTTCAGGGCCTGCCTGCGCAACTATCGAGCGAACCGTTATCCGCTGGCTTGGAGAGTTCATCGGATGCACAGGGTTTTCTGGAAGCCTCACCGGCGGTGGTTCGTCGGCGAACCTGATGGGGCTGGCCATTGCACGTGAGGCCAAGGCGCCTGCCAACGACCATGGAGCACAGCCGGGCGTGATCTACGCTTCCAGCGAAGTGCACATGTCGATTCCCAAGGCCGCGGCCTTGCTAGGGCTGGGCTACCACTCAATCCGAACCATCGGCGTGGACGAGAAGTTCCAAATCCGTGTGGATGAGTTGGAGAAGGCCGTTGCCGAGGATCGGGCAGCCGGCAAACGAGGAATCGCGATTGTGGGCAATGCCGGAACCACGAATACCGGCAGCATCGATCCGCTGGAGGGGATGGCATCCATCGCCCGGCTCAATGATATGTGGTTCCACGTCGACGGCGCCTATGGAGCGCTAGCAGCAAGCGTTGTGCCCGACAAGTTCCGAGGGCTGGCTCTGGCGGATTCGTTGTCGCTCGACACTCACAAGTGGCTATATCAGCCAGTAGACTGCGGATGTCTTTTGTACCGGGAGCCCGCCGACGCGCAGAGGGCTTTTTCCCACAGCGGCGAGTACACGAAGGTTCTTTCCACCGATCCCATCGAGGGTTTCGCGTTCTTCGAGGAGTCCGTCGAACTCTCACGGCGATTCCGCGCTCTTAAGGTTTGGCTCTCGCTTCGATACCACGGCGCGCAGGCATTCCGCGAAGCAATTGCAGAGGATCTGCGCCTCGCTCTTCATTTGGCGTCGAGAATCGATGAACGGGACGAACTGGAACTACTGGCACCCGTGAACTTGAGTGCCGTGTGTTTCCGATACGTGCGCGACGGCAAGTCGGAGGAAGAATTAAATGCTCTCAACGCGGAGATCGTGAAACGGTCACAGCGTGAAGGTCGCGTGTTCTTCTCGAACGCCAATATCAACGGCAAGTTCGCACTTCGTGCGTGCATTACCAATCACCGCAGCAGTGAAAAAGATGTCGAGGCCGTGATTGCCGAAACGATAAGAATCGCTCGCGAGCTGTGACTATCGGATTGGTACTACTTCGAATCACTGGGTGAGAGTCCCCTCCTGTGATAGAACACTGCTGATATGCCGAACTCGGGGAAGTCCCAGGAAATAGTGCTCGCACAGGCTCCGTGCCGCGTAGATTTGGCGGGCGGTACCGTTGATCTTTGGCCCTTATACCTGTTCCATCCCGGCGCGGTTGTGGTCAACCTCGCTGTGACCATCCTTACAACCTGCCGCATTGTCCCGACCGCCGGAAAGCAGATTCACCTCAAGTCCATCGACACCGGGCGTGAAGAGAAGTTCGCCAGTTTCGATGAACTTTGCGGTACTACCAAGTTCAAACATCCACTGGCGGCGCATCTGGTGAAGTTTTTTGCGCCGGAGGGCGGTTTCCGCATGGAGACGAACAGCGAATCTCCCGCGGGCGCAGGTATCTCCGGATCGTCCGCTCTGATGATCGCCTCCACTGCGGCCCTCGCTAATTTCACGGATAGGGAACTCGGGCTCGAAGAAATCCGTGTCCTCGCACAGAACATCGAGGCGCAACTGATCGAGGTTCCGACCGGCTGCCAGGATTACTATCCCGCCCTGTACGGCGGCGCAAGCGCGATTCATCTCGATCCCGATGGCATTCATCGCGAAGCCATCCGCGTTGCACTGGAAGAGATCGACGACCGGTTCGTGCTGGCGTACACCGGCGCTCCGAGAAAGTCCGGGATCAACAACTGGGAAGTCTTCAAGGCCCATATCGACGGCAATCGGAAGGTGCATCGGAACTTCGACAGCATCACCGCTATTGCCAAGTCGA
>Ga0207674_10011049_pt1 | contig 10154 bp, 8 predicted proteins | sample KBSCornC72_FD_184303 | JGI IMG/M metagenome (GOLD analysis project Ga0207674, IMG submission 184303) | Corn rhizosphere microbial communities from Kellogg Biological Station, Michigan, USA - KBS Corn C7-2 (SPAdes) (version 2) | ecosystem: Host-associated > Plants > Roots > Rhizosphere > Soil ...
CCGTCCTCGTTGACGTTCACTCCGTCTCCGATTCTGGTTCCGAAAGCATTCCCGTCTTTCAAAATCCCGGCCACAGCACGCGATGCGATATCCACAACGTCATCGTTCAATCGACGTCCGTTCGGGAATCCGCCGAAGTCTCCGGCAAGTACTCCCAGTCGCTTTTGTTGTCCCACTGGTGTTTGCGGAATCCCGGTATTCAGCCGCATAAGGTCCGCAATCGGCCCTGCGTCTTTTGGTCCGCAGCCTGGACAGATAGGGGCTTGGTACTGCACCAGCGGCAGCAGATCGGTTCTCGGAGCCGCAGCCACTGGAATTCCCAGCGACCCAAACAGGTGTGCTAGCAAGGGATCGAGGAAGAAGTTGGCGAACTGCTTATCGTTCTTGGGGTCATCCACGCTAAAGCGATCCTTCGAACCCGTTCCGATGATCAACTCATTGATCAGAGGATTACCTTCTCGCTGGACCTGTTTCCACGGTCCAACTCCGGTCGTCGCCCCAAACTTGCTCACCTGTGACGGGCTGCGACGAATCGTTATGTGCTGCCGTGACGTCGCACCGTAAGTCCCGATCACCGCGTTCTTGTCGCCCGCCGGATGAAGTTGTCCATCCACCGTTAGCATTGAGGTCGGAACCTCCAGCACGATCGAATTCACGTTGAAACCCGCGACCGCGTCCGGAGCATAGTTGTGGGTGTCATCGTCATCCACCGTCGGAGTCAGAACTCCTCCGACTCCCATGCGGAAGTTGAGTGAATCGAATGCCGCGCCGAGGTCGATGAAAAACGGGTCGTCGACCGTACCCGCGAAAACGCGCGCACCATTGTGCAACTCATATTCGCCCTGCTCGAATAGTGCTTGGTAATTCGGCATCGTCCGCGGTCCTACATTTGAGGGCACCGCGTACAAAGTCTGCCCGTCCGTCAGGTCGGTCGTGACACCATTCTTGATCATCGTTACCGTGTAGGTCTGCCGCAGGCTGAGGCCTGTCGAGCCCGGACCATCCAGCGATGTGATCGGCGGAATGCCCGCGATCCCACCGGCGAACCCCGTGAAGACTCCAGGCAGGCGAATCTCTGTCTTAAAACGGAACTGGAACGTGATGTCTTCAATTCCGTCGCGGTTGTTGTCGACCTTCATCTCGTACAGAACATTGGGATCGAAAGGGAAATAGTTCGGTCCATTCGAGGGTTCCAGGAACGGATCGACATTCAGGATCATCGTCACCCGGTCCGGGTGATCGAAACTAACGAACGCATACCAGTCGGTGATATCCGCGGTATGGTCCAAGGCCGTAATGGGTGCTTCGCGGTGGCTGGACGCAAAACTGCTGGGCGGTGCCACTAAAAGCAAGGTCATTACGATAGCCAACATGGCTCGTAGGCGCTGCATAGTCTTTTCCTCGGAGTGGGTGTAACGGATCCTTCGGTGAACTCGCTACAAGCGACTTCACTGAAAGGCCGGGGGCGTTCCGTTCACATCACAAGTACGGGACAGATCAATCTTCAGATTGGTTGTGCTTGGGAATTTCTAGCAGCTGCAATTCGAATGATCGCAGCAGGGGGTGTCTCTTTTACCTTCTTGGCGCGGCAGCTACTTCTTCTTCTTCGCCATCTCTTGCTTCAGCTTCTGAATTTCTTTCGCCTCCGCCTTGGCCAACTGCTCAATGATTTCTTTTACCGTCGGGCCGTTCTGCTCGATGACCTTCAGACGATGTGGCATGTACCCTCCCCTGCGAAACCTGAACTATATACCCTTGATGTGTCGGCTATCCTATACCTCGGCCAAGGACTCCGCCTTACAACTTTCGGGGAACTGTCACCCACCTATCGCTTGCCGCTCGATCCAAATCCCCCGGCTCCCCGCTTCGACTCTGCCAGGTCTCCCACCACTTCCACCTCGGTCGTAAGTACCGGGTACGGAAGCAGGTTCGCGATTTTGTCGCCCGCGTGAATTGTCTGCTCCTGCTCGCCGAGGTTTTCCATCAAAATCTTCACTTCTCCGCGGTATCCCGCATCGATCACCCCAGCCGTCGTTATGATCCTGCGGGCTGCCATCGAAGATCGATCGCGTACCAGCGCCCCCATGGCTTCACCGCTCGCGGACGTCACTTCTATGGATATCCCGGTAGGCACGATCGCGTGCCCACGCGCAGCCAGCACCACCGTCTCAGCGGAATAAAGGTCATATCCGAGATCTTCTCCCGGATGAGCAATCGTAGGAGCTTTGGCTTGAGAACTTAGCAACTTGCAACGAAGCATTTGGAAAATATAACAGCACAAACGTCCTGCATCTTCGCTCTGATTTAGGAATCTTTACAACGGCTTCACCGACTCTTAACCGCTTTCTGTTCACCCTCAGGGTTTTCTTCACTGGAGGTGAGCAATGCAAAACAGCAGTACCGTCGGAACGTCTTCTTCCTATAGCTCGACGCGAGTTCAATTTGACCAGCCCATTCGTGTCGTGGTCGTCGATGACTCCGCAGATTTCCGCGTCGTGGTCTGTGAACTCTTGAAGATGCTTTTCGACATCGAGATCGTTGGGGTGGGCGCTAATGGATTCGAAGCTCTTGAACTGACCGCCGAGCATGGTCCTGACCTGGTGATCATGGACGTCAACATGCCAGTACTCGACGGCATCACCGCCGCCTCACTTATCGCCGAACACTTCCCGACCACCACCATCATCATGATGTCCGGCGACGACTCGCCTGAACTGCGCGATCGATGCTTGCGTAATGGCGCGGATGCCTTCTCCCCAAAACGCAACATCGCGAAAAATATCTCTGGCCTTCGTTCCGTATGGATGTGAGCCATGTGCCGGCACAAATCCACAAGGTTCACGAAACCTAACGGCGACTTTACTAACTCTTCATCGGCCGGAATTCGCAACCCAACAAGTCAGTAACCAGCAATTCTGATTTCGCTGTTGTGATTTCTCGGAGGAAATCTTGAAACATCGTTCGTGCCTTTTCTTACTACCGGTTCTTATCTTTTCTCTTACTGCATTCGCGCAAGATTCTAAGTCCGACTTTTCTCTCAACCTGACGGGAACCTACACCAAGAACTCCGGTGACTCCTTCGTTTCACAAGGCGCTACGAAGAGCGCCGGATTCCTGGCCAGTTACCGTTTCTCATTCACTCCACACCAGGCAGTCGAGGCTAATTACGGTTACACCAAGAACAGCCAGAACTATTTCAATGGTGATTTCATCAGCGTGCAGGCAGGCGTCCACGAACTCACGGGCGCTTATGTTTTGAAGGCAAGCAATTCAAGGTTTTCCCCATTCGCTCTTGCCGGAACCGGCGCGCTGATCTTCAGTCCGACCTCCAACGTCGATCCGTTCCTGGGAGCTAGCACGCAGGCCCGTGCAGTCTTCCTCTACGGGGCTGGCGCAGACTACAACCTCTCCAGTCACTTTGGAATTCGCGCACAGTATCTTCTAACCGTTCCGTCGTTACTCCATCGAGAGCGCGGGGATATTCCTCGCGCTCAATTTTTCTGTAGGGAAACCTGCTCCACGCCCGTCGAGGAGGAGGCAACTGCCGGAAGGATTACCTCGATGACGAGGCCGCCATCAGGTGCGTTCTGTGCTGAAACCGAGCCGCCATGCAGTCTCACTGCCCGGTCACAAATAGCCAGGCCGAGTCCGGCCCCGCCACTCTGTCGCGCTCGATCACCGGCGACTCGATGAAACGGCTGGAAGATGCTGCGCAACTCATTAGTCGGCACGCCAACCCCATGGTCCCGGATTTTGATCAGCGCAACCGGCGGCGCATCGCCATTCACGCACTCCAGGCTGACGTCGACGCTACTGCCCGGCGGCGTGTAATTGATTGCATTACGCAGGACGTTATCCAACGAACGCCGCAGCAACTCGCGATTGCCCTCCACCACGCAGCTACTCACCTTCTGCAGAACCACGCTGCAACCCTTGGCAGTAGCTTCAAACGATGCATCGTTCGCGACATCTTCCAGCAGCTCTGACATCTCGACGCTTGCCGGTGTGGGTTTCTCGGTCTCGCTCTCCAGGCGCGACAGCATCAATATCTGTCCTACCAGTTCGTTCAACCGCTCGGCTTCCGTCTCGATCCGGTCCAGTGCTGTCGCCGCTTGCGGTCCCGAGCGCTCTCGCGCTATTTCCAACGCCACGCTCAACCGCGCTAGCGGCGACCGCAATTCGTGCGAGATATCCGTTGTCAGCTGGTTCTGTAGCGTGACCAGCGACTCGATCCGTTCTGCCATTGCGTTGAAATCCGCAACCAGGCTACCGATCTCATCCTTGCCCGCACTCGGACGAATTACCGCTCGGGCCGTGAGATCGCCACCGGCCAGTTTGTGCGTTACAAATCGCAGAGCCACAAGCGGGGTGGTCAGGTATTTCGCGAGAGCGTAACAAACCAGTCCTGACATCAGCGCAAGCATCAGCATGCGCGGGAACATCCGGACAAAGAGCGGCGGGTGCCGGTCGGGAAACACTGCTACCACGGAAACCTGGGTCCCATCTGCCAATACCGCCGACTCGGACGCGTACAGCAGGTCGCCTATCTTCTTGGTCTGTGTCTTCTGAGGTTCCTGGGTTTCTACTGAGATTGCTTCTGGTGGCGCTGGACGCCCGATCAGTTGGTTTCCGTGCGCGTCAAAAACGTAAAGAAATAGTCCGCGAGTTGCTGCAAGTTGCTCGCAATAAGCCTGCGCTTTTTCCGACTGCCCGCTCCCTAGCAGCGATACCAGGTACTGCGCGTTCAGGTCGAGGCCGGCTTTCAGCTCTGGAAAGTGCGACGCATCCCGATGACTTGGCGGATACAGAATCACTGTCGCCGTCATCGATAACGCGATCGCAAGCCAGAACGAAATTACCAGCTTCGAGAAAACGCTCATTCGGAAGCGTCCTCACCCGGCAGCGTATAGATGTATCCAACGCCGCGTACTGTCTTGATCGGATCGCCGAGTCCAATTTCGGTGCTCAGCTTCTTCCGGACCTTGCTTACATGGACTTCGATGCTGCGATCGAACGGGGAAGGGATTCGCCCGAGCACCTCCTTTGAGAGCTCGTCGCGAGTCACCACCCGCCCCGCCGCCTTCATCAGGCAAGCCAGCATATTGAATTCAACCGCTGTCAACTCAATCGAATGACCTGACCGGGTCACCGTCCTGCGCGGAAAATCCAACTCCACGTCCCCGACCTTTACCCTCGGCTGGTTCTGCGGGACAGCCCCCATTCGTCGCAAAATCGCGCGCAACCGCGCGCTCAACTCTCGGGCGTTGAAGGGCTTCGGCAAATAGTCGTCGGCCCCAAGCTCCAATCCCAGGATCCTGTCCACATCGGAGCCGCGGGCCGTCAACAGCAGAACTGGGATCGGCGATGTCGTGCGCAACTGGCGCAGCATGTCGAGCCCATTCATTTTCGGCATCATGATGTCGAGCACAACAATATTGGGATCGCCGGTCTGCGCCCGCGCAAGCCCAGCCTCCCCATCGTGTACTACCTCGACATCGAACCCCTGCGGTTCCAGGTATTCGCGGATAAGACCGCAAAGCTCAACATCGTCGTCAACAACCAATACTCTATCCATAGGAGACAAAACGGAATCCTTCAGGCGAATCGTTTGTTGGTGCCAACAGTCAACGCCAGGATCCCTGCATGTACAGATAGTGTCTCAACCCCAACCGCTTCATTAAAGGCACTTTACAAAACTTTAGGTAAACCCTTTGAAATGAAAAATCTCGAGGACATTCCTTGTCATCGGGCTGCAACCCTGTTCACGCCAAATTAACAATAGTGTAACAACGCTGTAACTCACCCTAAGTACAACCATGGCAGCAGAGAACTAGGAGGAATTGATAGTGTCTCGAATTACAACGCTACTGCTTCTCGCAGTGCTTTTGTGTTCTGTTGCATCCGCCCAGAATTCGTTGAACGCAGGTGGCGCAACCTTCCCTTACCCCATCTACTCGAAGTGGTTCTCCGAGTACAACAAACTCCACCCTGACGTTCAAATCAACTACCAGTCAATCGGTTCGGGCGGCGGAATCCGCCAGGTCCTCGCCGGCACCCTTGATTTCGGCGCAAGTGACGGTCCTATGTCCGACGACCAACTTGCTTCGGCTAAGTTCAAGATCCTGCACATTCCGACCGTCTTGGGGGCGGTCGTCCCGGCGTACAACATCCCCGGCGTAACCGCCGAACTGAAGTTTTCGCCTGACGTCCTCGCCGACATCTATCTCGGAAAGATCACCAGCTGGAACGATCCGCGCATCGCCAAGCAAAATCCCGGCGTAAATCTGCCTGCGCAGACCATCGTCCCCGTGCATCGCTCCGACGGTAGCGGTACCACTTACATCTTCACCGACTATCTCTCTAAGGTCAGTCCGGAATGGAAAGATTCTGTCGGCAAGGGAACTAGCGTTTCGTGGAAGGGCGGCATGGGCGGCAAAGGCAACGAGGGCGTTGCCGGTTATGTCCGCAACATCCAGGGATCCATCGGCTACGTTGAGTTGATCTACGCCGTGCAGAACAAAATTCCATACGGCACCGTGAAGAACGCTGCCGGCAATTACGTGAAGGCGACACTCGAAAGCACCACCGCTGCAGCAGCCTCCGCCAAAATGCCGCCGGACTTCCGGGTCTCGATTACGAATGCCCCAGGCAAGGATACCTATCCCATTGCCAGCTTTACTTGGCTGCTGATCCCTCAGCCGTCGAAAGACGCCAAGAAAGGCCAGGTCATAAAGGACTTCCTCACATGGATGTCCACTGAGGGGCAGAAAATGACCGAACAACTTAGTTATGCACCGCTTCCCAAGAATGTGGTGGACATGGAGACGGCAGTCATTAAGAACTTGAAGTAAGTTCGAGCCGCTCGACCTCTTGGCCGATTGAGTTTGTTATCTCTGGAGAAGACGATGAACGGAATGTTGCAAAAAGTGGTGGCTGTCCTGGCGCTTAGTGGCATGAGTCTTGCCCAGGCTGCCCAGACGGGCGCCTCCACACCGAAGAAGAGAACAGCCACCAAGGCTAAGGCGGCCGCCAAAGCCCCCGCCGTCACAGCCGAAGACCTTCAGCAATTGAGACAGATGCTGGAGCAGCAGCAACAACAGTTGCAGCAATTGCAGCAGCAGATGGCGCAACGCGATCAGCAGCTACAGCAAACGCAGCAGCAACTCACCGAAGCACAGGCTGCCGCAAAAGACGCGCAGTCTAAGACCACCATCCTTGAAACAACTACGAACGAAAACAAGGAAGGTGTCGCCAAGGTCAAGAGTGACGTCGAAGACATTCGCGGCACTATGACCAGCCAGGTGCTCACCGCGCAGGAAGACCAGAAAAAGGTCAGCGACCTCGCCGGTGAAGTCAAGCGCTTCCGCTTCACTGGTGATGTTCGTGTCCGCTATGAGAACTTCTTCCAGGACAACGTTCAGGATCGTAACCGCGAACGAATCCGTGCACGCTTCGGCGTGGAAGGTAAACTCGCTGAAGACTTCATCGGTGGAATATTCATAGCCACCGGCGTGCTCACCGATCCGACCTCCACCAACGAAACCCTTACGAACGTCTTCGAGAAGAAGACTATTGGCTTGGATCGTGGGTACATCACTTACAACCCGCACTACTTCAAGCCGCTCTCGCTCACCGGAGGTAAATTCGCCTACACTTGGAATCGCACTCCGGTCACCTTCGACTCCGACTTGAATCCCGAGGGTTTTACCCAAAAGTTCTCGTTCGACGTAAAAACCCCCTTCGTCAAGAACCTGACTTTCCAGGGAATTCAGCTGTTGTACAACGAGGCCAGCGCCGGTGCTGATTCCTACGCAGTTGGCGGTCAGGTAGCCTCGCGCCTGCAGCTTGGCAACTTCTGGACGATGACTCCGTCCTACACCATCCTGAACTGGCACAACGACAACATCATCCTGAACGAACCCACCGCTGTCACTGGCGCCGCAACGGTTGGTCCATTCGCACCCAATGGAATGACAAACTGCACCGTCACAGTGGGCACCGTCAGATCGTTCTGCTCACAGTTCCTGTACTCGGACTTGATTCTCAACAACGTCTTCAAGACTGGGATTGCAAAGCTGCCGTTCAACCTCTTGGCTGAGTATGAAGTCAACTTGAACGCTGCTAGCAACCGTTCCCACTCTTATTACTTCGATGCCAGCTTGGGCCAGACCAAGAACAAGAACGACTTCCAGTTCGGCTACGCGTTCATCCGTCAGGAGCAGGATTCAGTGATCGCGTCCTTTAACGAATCCGATCAGCGTGCTCCAACCAACGTTGTGCAGCACCGGGTGGCTTTCAACTGGAAGGTCGCAAGAAATACGACCTTCGGCTACACGCAGTGGATCGGTCGCACGCTTGATCCGACGCAGGTCAACGCGAGACTCGCACCGGGCGTTTCAACCACCGGTTCTTGTGCTGGAGCGCCGGCCGGCGCCTGCTTGCTGCAGGACCCCTGGCTTAAGCGCGGTCAGCTCGACCTGGTCTTTACCTTCTAATTTTGACGAGATCTCCGGGTTGGGCTAATCCCCGCCCGGAGCCTCCGGTCTGGACGTAACTGTTCAGATCCTCTGCACCGGCGCAAACTAACCACTTTGCGCCGGTTTCCCTTTCCCTCGAAGCTACTTCTCCGCAAGCAGCTTAGCCTTTGCTTCCTCCAGCTCTTTTCGCTTCTGCACATCCAGGGTTGGGTATTCGACGTTGATCTCCTTCAGCGCATCCACAACCGCACCAGCCACCACCATCCTCGTAAACCACTTGTGGTCGGCTGGCACCACGAACCACGGCGCATGCTCTGTCGCCGTATTCCGAATCATGTCTTCGTACGCGTCCTGGTAATCGTCCCAGAACTCACGCTCGCGAACATCCGCCGCCGAAAATTTCCAGTTCTTTTCCGGATGCTCCAGCCTCGCCAGGAACCGTCTCTTCTGCTCCTCTTTCGATACGTGCAGAAAGAATTTCCGAACCACCGTCCCATTACGAGCTAGGTGTTCCTCCAAGCAATTGATGTCCTCGTATCTTTCTTCCCATATTCGCTTCGTCATCAACTCATCCGGAATCCGCTCAAATTTGAGCAACTCCTTGTGAACCCGCACCACCAGCACTTCCTCGTAGTACGACCGGTTGAATATCCCAATCCTTCCGCGCTCCGGCAGAGCGCGCGTCGTACGCCACAGGAAGTCATGGTCTAGTTCTTCGGCAGACGGCGCCTTGAACGAAAACACCTGGCACCCCTGCGGATTAACTCCCGACATCACGTGCTTGACCGTGCTGTCTTTGCCCGCTGCATCCATCGCCTGGAAGATCAGCAGCAGAGCCCATCGATCCTGCGCATAGAGCTTGTCCTGCAAATCGCTCAATTTCTCAATTCCTTGCCGCGTGAGTTCTGCCGCTTGACTCTTGAATTGCTCACCCAGTCCGTGCGTGTCAGCGGGATCAAAATCCTTCAGCCGGAATCCCTTTCCGCTCTCAATGCGGTATGGCTTTACAAAGTCAGACAGCTTCTTCTTGCAGCCTCAGAGTTCCAGCGATGTATACTTCGATTCGCCTTTTTTCGTGGCTGGCGTCGAGTTCGGAGTAGTAGGAAATGATGCGCACAAAGAAGCGCCCCGACGAGAGGATCGAGCGCTTAAACAGATGGCTCGCTAGCGACGGACCGTCGAGCCAACTAAGGCTCGCCGTTTGGAGCTTAAAGGCGCTGCGATTCGCGGAACCCTGCCGCCGGAGTGAGCGTGAATTAGCGCCTCGTCGGAGAAAACGCTCAACACTTCTAAGGTGTAGTCGTTACTTCTGTGTGGTTGCGCGGCAAACCAAGCCTTCACGATCGCTTTCTGGGTCGCAGCAGATAAAGGCTGTCGGCAACTCAGCCCCTCAGCATTATTGACTGTCGCCGCCTGAAGAGTCCCAGCCATCAAAAGCCCCCTTGTTAATTGAATGTCCGCAGCGGGCACCGATTCAGCCGAACCATCAAAATTGATTGGAAAACCACCACGTAGTACGGAAATCGAACCGGAGGTGAGCGAGACCGTGACATTGGAAAACAGAGCGGCTCGGTCCTGAACTCTCGACGGGAGTAAGCGGCGAAGTATTGTGCGAAATTCTTGGTCGTGAGAGGAACAACTAACTAGATCTCGATGGCCTGATAATTCCGGCAACCA
>Ga0207674_10011051_pt1 | contig 10153 bp, 8 predicted proteins | sample KBSCornC72_FD_184303 | JGI IMG/M metagenome (GOLD analysis project Ga0207674, IMG submission 184303) | Corn rhizosphere microbial communities from Kellogg Biological Station, Michigan, USA - KBS Corn C7-2 (SPAdes) (version 2) | ecosystem: Host-associated > Plants > Roots > Rhizosphere > Soil ...
CATGCCGTTCCCTGGGGGATGCTGCCATCGCTGCGGGAGCGGGCCACCGCCGTCACGCCGTCGGCATCCGCGTGGCTGCGCGCACGGCGCACCCACCGCCCGGAGGAAGACCGGGTCGTGCTGGTCGGCGGCCCCCGGCTGCTCACCGGCGACGCCGAAGTACGGCACCTGGTCAGGCGCTACCCGGACGCTATGGTCCTGGCCGATGGCGACGCCACCGCCGATCGGGTGATGGCCGCCATGGACGGCGCGTGGCTGGTGCACGTGGCGGCGCACGGCACCTTCCGCGGCGACAGCCCGCTGTTCTCCGCGATCGAACTCGACGACGGCCCGCTGACCGTCTACGACCTGGAGCGGCTCAAGCAGGCCCCGTACCGCGTCGTGCTGTCGAGCTGCAGCTCGGCGATCGGCGTGGCGGTCGGCGCCGACGAGCTCCTCGGCCTGGTCAGCGCGCTGATCTCGCTCGGCTCCGCCGGCGTGGTGGCCAGCGTGGTCCCGGTCAACGACCCCGCCACCGTCCCGCTCATGACCGCCCTGCACGATCACCTGCGGGCCGGGTCCGACCTGGCCGCGGCCCTGACCCTGGCCCGGCACGCGGTCAGCGACGATCCCGTCGCCCGGGCGACGGCCTACTCGTTCATCGCGCTGGGGACCTGAGCGGACCTCGGTCACAGGCACACCCAGTCGGTGACCAGGTTCGCGTCCGGGGTCTGGCACCGCAGCCGGACCTGCCCGCGCGGCAGGCCCGCGAAGTCGAACAGGCCGATGTCGTCGGCCTCGACCCCGAACGTGTTTCCGTCCGGGGTTTCCACCACGACCTCCCCCGGCCCTGGGGGCACGATCTGGCCGACCACGAGGTCGGCCATCACCTCGAGTTCCAGCGACAGGTGTTCCCCCGTGAAGATCAGGACGCGCGGCTGGCCGGATTCGGAGCGCATCCCTCGCACCGGTTCCAGCGCGGAGTCAAAGGTGAGCGGGGTCAGACGGGTCGTTTCTACCAGCGTAGTAAGCGGAAAATCGCCGACGTACATATCGGCTCCTCGCGTCGCGGCGATGCTGACGGGCCGTTCCTGGTCACTACCACTTCTAAATCCGGAGGAGAGGCTCGGCGCTTCTGATACACCCGGGACGGAATATATTTCGGCTGATTTCGGCCCGAACGGGCTTCAGCGAGAGCCAGCGCTCGCGACCACCTGGCGGCGCAGCTGCCCGCGGGAGGCCTCGTGGAAGCCGTGGACAGCGAGCCAGTTCCTGATCCACGCGCCGTCGGGATGCGTGCCCGGCACCACGTTGTAGATGTAGTTCAGGCCGCGGGCGGCGGCTTCGTCCTCCAGCCGCTCGAGGATGAAGGCGCCCACGCCGCGGCCGCGCCGGCCGGGCGCGACGATGAAGGTGATGCGCGCGTCGCCCCATTCGGTGTCGAGCCAGCCGTACCCGGCGACCTCGTCGCCGTCGGTGACCCGCCACCATTCGTCCGCGACGGGCTCGCCGGGCGCGGGTCCGGGCAGGCCCACCGCGGCCAGCTCGGCCGGGCCGAATATCCGCTGCTTGTCGGCATCCCAGCGGGGCGAGTTCTCCTTGGTCCAGGTCAGCGTCATGAGTTCTCCCTCAGGTCCCCTCCGGCCGCGGCGATCCGCCGCAGCAGGGCGGACGGGCGGTAGCGGTCCTCGCCGTACCAGGCCTGCATCGCGTCGAGTATGCCCGCGATCGTGGCCGGCCCCCAGCGGTCCCCCCAGGCCAGCGGGCCCAGGGGGTAGTTCGTGCCGAGCCGCATGGCGGTGTCGATGTCGGCGGCGCTGGCCACGCCCTGGTTTCTCGCGTCGACAGCGCCGTTGACCAGCATGGCGACGGTCCGGGTCACGACCAGGCCAGGGGCGTCGTCGACCACGTACACGGCCAGCCCGGCCGCCTGCAGCAGCCCGGTGGCCTCGGCCACCGCGTCCGCGGGAGCATTGTCGGACGCCGCGATCGCCACGCCCTCCGCCGTGGCGTCGTCGAGCGTCCTGTCGGCAACCACGACCGGCTGGCCCCAGTCGGCCGCCAGCGCGGTCGCGGGCCGGCCGGCACAGCGTGCCAGCAGTGCGCCGCCGGGCAACTCGACCGTCCCGGGTCCCCCTTCCCCCGGGCGGATCTCCACCCTGGAGCGGCCGATCAGGACCCGGAGCGGCGACTCGCCGTGCTCGGTGACCCACAATGGTGCCGAACGGGCCGGGGCGGCGTCGGGCTGCGACGGCTCCGCGTCGTCGCCGTAGCGAAACCAGCCGCGGCCGGTCTTGCGGCCCAGCCAGCCGGCCTCCACCATGGCCCGCTGCAGCAGCGAGGGCGCGAACCGCGGGTCGTACCCGAACGCGGTCCACACCGACCGGGTTACTGCCTCGTTCACGTCCTGCCCGACCAGGTCCATCAGCGCGAACGGCCCCATCCGGAACCCGCCCGCCTGGGTCAGCACGGCGTCGATGGTGGCCGGGCTGGCGACCCGCTCCTCGGCCAGCCGCAGCGCCTCGGCGTAGAACGGCCGCGCCACCCGGTTCACGATGAACCCGGGTGTCGCGGACGCCTGGACGACCTGCTTGCCCCAGTCCTGCGCCAGCGTGGTGACGGCCGCCGCCACGGCCGGGTCGGTGGCCAGGCCGCTGACCACCTCGACCAGCCGCATCACCGGCGCCGGGTTGAAGAAATGCAGGCCTACCAGGCGTCCGGGGTGGCTGAGCCCGGCCGCGATCGCGGTCGGCGACAGCGAGGAGGTGTTCGTGGCCAGCACGCAGTCCGGCGCGACGACCTTCTCCAGGTCGGCGAACAGGGCCTGCTTGACGGCCAGGTCCTCGGCTACCGCCTCGATCACGCACGCGGCCCGGGCCAGCTCGCCGAGCTCGCCGGCGACCTCCAGGCGCAGGTCAACGGGACCCTCCAGCCTGCCCTTCTGCACGAGCCTGGCGACCCGGTCGCGGACCGCGGCGACCGCCCGCGCGGCGGCGCCCTCGGCGGCGTCGTACACGATGACCGGGTGGCCGGCCACGGCCGCGACCTGCGCGATACCGGCGCCCATGGTGCCGGCCCCGACCAGGGCGACCGGCGCGCCCCGCTCGATCACGGGACCGTCCCCTGCATGATCGACGCGGCCTGGGTGCGCAGCTCCACGCGGCGGATCTTGCCGGTGGCCGTGGTGGGGTACTCGGTGACGAAGACGATCCTGCGGGGCCGTTTGAAGGACGGCAGGCCGGCCCGGCAGAACTCGATCAGCGCGTCCTCGTCGCCGATCGCGCCCGGGCTGAGCAGGACAAAGGCCACGGGCTTCTCCAGCCCGTCGGTGTCGTTGGCGGCCACCACGACGGCTTGGGCCACGTCGTCGTGCGCCAGCAGCCGTGCCTCCACCTCGGCCGGGGAGACCCAGATGCCGCTGGCCTTGAGCATGTCCCCGGTACGCCCGAGGCAGGAGTAGTACCCGTCCGCGTCCACCACGTAGGTGTCCCCGGTGCGCAGCCACTCCCCCTGGAACACCTGCCGCGAGGCGTCGTAGCGGGACCAGTACCCGGTCGCGGCCGACGCGCCCCGGACGAACAGCGTCCCCGGGATGCCGGGCGGGACCTCCAGCCCGTCCTCGCCGAGCACGCGCAGGTCGTAGCCTGGCACCGCGACCCCGGTCGTGCCCGCCCTGACCTGGCCCGGCCGGTTGGACAAGAAGATGTGCAGCATCTCGGTCATGCCGATCCCGTCCAGGATGTCAACGCCGAAATGCGACGTCCACCGCTGGTACAGGGCGGCCGGGAGAGCCTCGCCGGCCGAGGCGGCCAGCCTCACCCCGGCGAGGGCGTCCGCGGGAAGACCAGCACGCAGCATGTTGGAGAAGAAGGTAGGTCCGGCGAAGAACAGCGTGGCGGCGTATTTCCCGGCCCGTTCGGCCATAATCTCGGGACGTGCCGGGCTCGGCTCGAGCACGGCGGCGGCCCCGGCCGACATCGGGAACAGCAGCGAGTTCCCCAGCCCGTAGGCGAAGAAGGCCTTGGCCGCGGACAGGCACCGGTCCTCCGGGGTGATCCCCAATACCTGGGTGCCGTAGGTCTCGCACACCACCTGCACCGAGCCGTGCCGGTGCATGGCGCCCTTCGGTGTCCCGGTCGTCCCGGAGGTGTACAGCCAGAAGGCCGGCGAGTCGGCGGTCGTCGGGTAGATGTCGTCCGACTCGTCTTCCGCGTCAGCCAGCACACCGTCGGTCACCACCGCCATGACCTCGGTCACGCCCGGGAAACCCAGCGCGGTGGCCACCACGTCCCGGTACGCCGCGCTCACCGCGACGACCCGGGCCCGGGAGTCGGCCAGGATCTCGGCGATGCCGTCGGCGTGCAGCATGGTCGAGATCGGCACCGGCACCGCGCCGATCCGCATGGCCGCCAGGTACACGACGACGAACTCCGGCGAGTCCGCCATGACCATGACCACCCGCTGCTCGGCTTGCAGGCCGAGGCCGCGCAGGCCGCGGGCGGCGTGCGCGACGCGGTCGGCGAGTTCGGCGTAGCTGAGGTCGCCGGCTACGCCGGTCAGCGCGAGGCGGTCCCCGCGCCCCGCCCGGATGTGCCGGTCCAGCAGGTAGTCGCAGGCGTTGAACACAGCGGGCCCGGGTGTCACTGCGGCCCCCGTCTCAGGCGAGGTGCACGTAGTCGTAGTCGAACGGCTGGCCGTTGATGCCGTTGCGCGGCGGTGCGATCCATGCGGCAATCTTGCCGCGCTGGTGCACCGGCTGCATCAGCGACCGCACGTACGTCTTGTCCACGTCCGTGGGCAGCCAGTCGCCCTGGCGGCGCTCCCACTCCTGCGCCGGGATCTTCTCGCCGTCCGGGGTGGCCTCGATCGCGGCGAACGCGCCGACCTTGCGGTTGAAGGCGACGTGCGGCAGCTTCAGCCGCTGCCTCACGCCTCCTTCCTCCAGGATGCGGTTCCACCGCTTGACGCCGCCCTGGCAGTCCGCGATGTACTCGCGGCGCAGGTCGGTGTTGAGGCCGACCAGCGCCGAGACCTCGGTCTGCCCGATGCTCAGCTCGCCGTTGGCGTCCTCGGACAGCGCGTCCACCATGATCGCGTCGCTGGTGAGCTTGTGGTCGTCCTTGCGCCGGTCCTCCAGCCACCGGCCCTTCAATCCGGCGGTGTAGTAGTTCGCCACGTTGGTGGAGGTCTCGCCGCCGAACAGGTCGAGCGACACCGAGTAGTGGAAGTTCAGGTACTTCTGGATGACCGGCAGCGGGATCGCGCCCAGGCCGCCCACGTCGTCGGTGTCATGCTCGCGCATCACCTCGACGGTGCGCTGCACCACGCGGTCCACGCCGGTGGTGCCCACCATCATGTGGTGCGCCTCCTCCTTCAGCATGAACTCGCAGGTGCGGCTCAGCGGGTCGAAGGCGCTTTCCTTCAGCGTGCCGAGCTGGTACTTGCCGTCCCGGTCGGTGAAGTAGGTGAACATGAAGAACGACAGCCAGTCCGGGGTCTCCTCGTTGAAGGCACCCAGGATGCGCGGCGAATCGAGGCTGCCCGAGTTGCGGTGCAGCAGTTCCTCGGCCTCCTCCCGGCCCTCGCGGCCGAAGTAGGCGTGCAGCAGGTAGACCATGGCCCACAGGTGCCGGCCTTCCTCGACGTTCACCTGGAACAGGTTGCGCAGGTCGTACAGGCTCGGCGCGGTGGCGCCCAGGTTGCGCTGCTGCTCCACCGAGGCGGGCTCGGTGTCGCCCTGGATCACGATCAGCCGCTGCAGCTCGGCCCGGTACTCCCCCGGCACCTTGGCCCATACCGGCTCGCCCTTGTGCTCGCCGAACCCGACCGTGCGGCCCGGGTCCCGTTCGGCCAGGAAGATCCCCCAGCGGTACTCCGGCATGGCCACGTGACCGAACTGCGCCCAGCCGTCCCGGCCGACATTGACCGCCGTGCGCAGGTAGACGTCCTGGGTCGGCAGCGTCGGGCCCATCGTCTGCCACCACTGGATAAAGTTCGGCTGCCAGGATTCCAGCGCGCGCTGCAGCCGCCGGTCCTCGTGCAGGTTGACGTTGTTCGGGATCTTCTCGGTGTAATCAGCGGTCGTGGTCATGGGCGTTCAGACTCGCTTCCGGTCGAAGACGGCCCGCTGGCCGGTGCCGAACCGGCGCAGCGCGCCGTCCGGGCCCGACGCGTTGGGCCGGTTGAATATCCAGTTCTGCCAGGCGGTCAGCCGCCCGAAGATCTTCGTCTCCATGGTCTCCGGGCCGGCGAACCGGTAGTTGGCCTCGAGGCCGGTGAGCGCGTCGGGGCTGAAGCTGGACCGCTCCTCGGTCGCGATCCTGATTTCCTCGTCCCAGTCGATGTCGTCCGGCGCGAACGTGACCAGGCCCAGCTCGGCCGCGTCCTCGGCCTCCAGCGCCTCGCCCCTTCTCTTGGCCGCGGCCTCGTAGCCGGCCTCGTCGCCCCAGAACCGGGTCTGCAGCCGGGTCAGCCCGTTGCTCATCGTCAGCGGGCCTAGGTTCATCTCCCCGAGGGTGACGGTCGCGGGCTCCGCGTCCGGGTCCCCCGTGTTTGAATCGACTGTCTCGAACACCCCGGCCAGCTGGAACGACCGGTCCGCGGCCAGCGCCAGCTCGAGCAGCGAGCCGGCGAAGCAGCTGCCCGGCTCGATCGCCGCGATCAGGCTGCGGCTGGTCACGTCGAGCCGCCGCAGCGTCCGCTTGAGGTACTGCAGCACCTCGTTGGCGAACCAGTCGCCCTTGTTATTGAGCAAGACGTCGTCGTGGGCGAGGACCAGGGCCGGGTCGCCTTCGGTGCGGAAGACCCAGGTGCCCAGTTCGGTCTCGTTGGTGCGCAGGTCCAGGATCAGGTCGTCGAGCTCACGGGTCACCGCGAGCGGCCAGAACGCCGCGCCCTGAGCGGTTGCCCCGGCGATATCGGCGGGCGGGTCGTGATGCGGGCCTTTTACCGATATGTCGACCCGGCCCGCGTCGCGGTCCAGGCGGGCTTCCACGTGGTCGTACCTGATGGCGTCGTCGTCGGCGGTCTTGGTGAGCGGGGTCAGCTCGACGCCGCTCGCGTTCGCCGGGCGGCTGGAGCGGCCCGCCAGCTCGGCGGCCCGCTCGGCCACGGTCTCGTCCCACCGCGGGCGCGGCACGGCCTCGTCGACCAGGCGCCACTGCACGGCCTTCTTGCCCCCGACGCCCTCGGACTTGGTGGAGAAGTAGTCGGCCAGGTCCCGCCGCACGTGCCGCTTGTCGGAGACCCGGGTCAGCCCGCCGGTGCCCGGCAGCACCCCGAGCAGCGGCAGTTCGGGCAGTGACACCGCGGAGGACCGGTCGTCGACCAGCATGATGTGCTCGCAGGCCAGCGCCAGCTCGTACCCGCCGCCCGAGGCGGTGCCGTTCACCGCGGCCAGGTAGGTCTGGCCCGAGTGCGCGGTGGCGTCTTCGATGCCGTTTCTCGTCTCGTTGGTGAACTTGCAGAAGTTCACCTTCCAGCCGTGCGGCGAGGCGGCGAGCATGCGGATGTTCGCGCCGGCGCTGAAGATCTTCGGCTTGCCGCTGGTGATGACGACGGTGCGCACCTCGGGATGCTCGAAGCGCAGCCGCTGCACCGCGTCGTAGAGCTCGATGTCCACGCCGAGGTCGTAGGAGTTCAGCTTCAGCTCGTAGCCCGGCACCAGGCCGCCTTGCTCGTCGACGTCCATCGTCAGGGTGGCGACCGGTCCGTCGGTCGATAGCCGCCAGTGCTTGTACCGGTCCGGGCGGACGCGGAAGTCGACCCGTTCGGTGTGTACCGCTTCTGTCTGTACCGCCTCGGTCATGGCGCGGTCCTTCCTGCCGGTGCTTCATACTCTACAAAACTTGAGTTCAACGTCAAGAGTTCGTAGTATTTTGGTTGTCATGACCGAGGCAAGCCTGGGCGAGCAGCCCCCCACCCTGCTGCGCCGTCACGCCGCGGGCACGGACAGCGCCCGCAGCGTGCTGTTCACCGTGCTCGGCGAGCTGGTCCTGCGCACCGGCGGGGAGGCCTGGACGTCGGCCTTCATCGACGTGTTCGCCCGGCTGGGGGTCGAGGAGAAGGCGGCCAGGCAGGCGCTGATGCGCACCGCGGCGGACAACTGGCTGAGCTCGGAGCGGGTTGGGCGGCGCACCGTGTGGCGACTCACCCCGGCGGCGATGCGGCTCCTGCGCGACGGCACCGAGCGCATCTTCGGCTTCACCGCGGTCGCCGCGGACTGGGACGGCCGGTGGACGATCGTGATCGCGCGTACCCCCGAAACCGAACGGGCCGCCCGGCACGTGCTCAGGACGCGGCTGCGCTGGGCTGGGTTCGGCAACGTCATGCCGGGCGTCTGGCTGAGCCCGCGCAGCGACCGCGGCGGTGAGGTGCGCCAGATCCTGGACCAGGCCGGCCTGCCGGACGGGTACCTGTTCACCGCCGAGCACCAGGGCGGCGGCTCGCTGGGCACCCTGGTCGGCCAGGCCTGGGACCTGGGCCAGCTGACCCGCGAGTACGACGAGTTCATCGAGGCTTTCGGCGGGGAGGTCACCCCGTTGAGCCCCGACCCGCTCGTCCGGGTCATCGACCTGGTGCACGCGTGGCGCCGGTTCCCGTGGATCGACCCGGGCCTGCCGGCCCAGTTCCTGCCCGCGCCGTGGCGCGGCACCGCGGCCGCCGCGCTGTTCGCCCGCCTGCACGCCGCATGGGCCGACGACGCGATCGCCGAGTGGAAGCAGCTGCTGGCCCGGGCGTAGCCCTATGGCAGGCCGTTGCGCAGCGCGGTCACCCGCTGTGCGGCGGCGTTGAAGGCGGCGGGATCCAGCTGCCCGCCGTCCAGCGCGCCGGCCAGGGCCGTGACCACCGCCTGCCCCTCTGACGGGTCCTGGGCCGAGCACAGCAGCAGGTCCATCCCGGCCTGGGCGGCGAGCACGGCGCGCTGCCCGTAACTGCCGAACGCGGCCAGGGCACCCGCCTCGATCGCGTCGGTAATGGTCACGCCCTGGTAGCCGAGCCGGGCGCGCAGCTCGCCCTGGATCACGGCCGGGGACAGCCCGGCCGGCTTGCCGGCGTCCAGCGCCGGGTAGACGGCCCAGGACGCCATGATCAGCTTGACCCCGGCGGTGATGGCCACCGGATAGGGTGCCTCATCCTTGGCGCGCAGGCCGGACAGCGACACGTCGAGAGTGACCGGCCCGGCGTCGGTGTTCTGCGACTTGGTGGCCGAGCCCAGCCCGGGGAAGTGCTTGGCCGTCGCCGCCACGCCGGTCTTCTGCTGGGCGCTGATAAAGGCCATCCCGCAGCTGGCCACCACCGAGGCGTTGCTGCTGTAAGACCGCTGGAACTGGTCGATGAAGTTGCCGGACTTGTAGTACACGTCGAGCACGGGCGCGAGGTTGACGTTCATGCCCACGCCGGCCAGGTTCTGCCCCGCCCCGGTCCCGGCCGAGCTGGCGGCCGAGACCGGTTTCTTGGACGCGCCGATCTGCTTCTCCGACATGGTGGGGGCGCCGGGCAGCCGCCGGACCTCGCCGCCCTCCTGGTCGGTCATCAGCAGCAGCGGCGAGGCTACCGGGCTCTGCTGCTGCGCCTGGCGCAGCTGCTGGACCACCGAGGCGATCTGGGTCTCGCTGGAGATGTTCCCGCCGAAGAAGATCACGCCGGCGGCCTGGCCCGCGCTGATCTGCTGCAGCAGGGCCGACGGCGGGGTCAGGCCCGAGTAGGAGTAGATCACCCGCTGCCCGGCCAGCTGCTGCGACGTCAGCCCGGCAGCCTGGGCGGGCAGCGTCCCGGTCCAGGCCAGCGGCGCCGCCGCTCCCAGCGCCAGCAGCGTCTTGAGCGCATCGCGCCGGTCCAGGCCGGATTCTTCGGTCACCGTCGCTCCCTCTCGTTGCCCGATTTGATCGTGCCCGCCCGCGTCGCCCTTCACTCCGGGCGCGCGGCATTCCCGGTCGGCTCGATCCGGGCTCCTGTCACAGAAGTCACGTTAATATCATCGTTCACAATTTCGATAAATTCAGTTATACGGCGTGCCTTACGCAGAAAATGTCGGCGGTAGCCGATAGTGTCGTCGTGAGGAAAACATCCCAGGTACGACGGAAGGACAGCGGGCAGCAACCAGTAATCCAGCACCGGGCACGCGGCCCGGAGGGAGGTCGGGATGAACCCGGTTCCGGCGTTTCCCAGCGTC
>Ga0207674_10011052_pt1 | contig 10153 bp, 10 predicted proteins | sample KBSCornC72_FD_184303 | JGI IMG/M metagenome (GOLD analysis project Ga0207674, IMG submission 184303) | Corn rhizosphere microbial communities from Kellogg Biological Station, Michigan, USA - KBS Corn C7-2 (SPAdes) (version 2) | ecosystem: Host-associated > Plants > Roots > Rhizosphere > Soil ...
CCCGAGCGGCATCGGCGAGGTGAAGCGCATGTACGTCGACCGAGCCTGGCGCGGCAGAGGTGTCGGCCGCGCGCTGCTGGAGACGCTCATCTCCCACGCGCGCACCCTCGGCTACCATCACCTCCGGCTCGGCACCATCACCGAGATGGCTGCGGCGCGCTCCCTCTACCAGTCGCTCGGCTTCGCGCCGATCGAGCGATATCGGGCGGACGAGATCGTGGACACGGAGTTCTACGAGCTGAGACTGACGTAGCGAGGCTGAGAACGCACCGCCGTACTACTTCGTACTCTGTACTACGACGTACCTGGACCCACGCGAACACCCCCACGAATGCACCGCCGCTGCCCTGCCGGGACGCACTGCGCACGATCTGTCGCCGAGAAGCACCGACCACGCATTCGTGGGATCAGAATGCCAGTCCTCGTACGTCGGTGGTACTGGGTACTCGGTACAGCGGTGCTTTGCCTGCTCGCCACACGCTCCTTATCCGCCCAGTCCACGATCTCTGATAACAGTTTCCTCATCGAGGAGGCCTACAACCAGGAAGCCGGCGTCGTCCAGCACATCTTCAACTATTGGCGCACTCGGGATGGCGAGTGGCTGGCCACGTTCACCCAGGAGTGGCCGCTCGGTGGTCAGCTCGATCAGCTCAGCTACACGCTTCCACTCCGATCGGCGGTCGGCTCGGGCGCGGCGATCGGTGATGCGGCGATCAACTACCGCCGTCAGCTGCTCGGGCACGACGACGAGCCCGTCTGGTTCGCGCCGCGGCTGAGTGTCGTCTTTCCATCGGGGAGCGCGCGGAAGGGAACCGGCGTCGGGGGACCGGGCGTGCAGGTGAACCTTCCGCTGAGCGTGCGCGTGAACGACGCGCTCGTCACGCACTGGAACGCCGGCGGCGCGATCTCCCACGCACGGAACGCGCTCGGCGCGCGCGGAACGATCCGCGCCGTGGCCGTCGGAGCGAGCGCCATCTGGCTCGCCGCCCCGACGTTCAACCTGATGCTCGAGACCGTGTGGGATCGCTCCGAGTCGCTGGACGACTCGGGCACGCGCTCCGCGGAGGACCACTTCGTGATCCTTCCCGGCATGCGCGGCGCGATCAACCTCCCCGGCGACTTTCAGATCGTGCCCGGCATCGGCGTGTCGATCGGCCTCGGGCCGAGCCACGGAGAGCGCGGTCTCTTTCTCTACCTGAGCTTCGAGCACCCATTCCGCTGACGGGTGCTCGCGCTGCCGCCGCTAGTCCACCGGCGAGTCGCTGTCGTACTCGAGCTCCTCGCTCACGCCGCCGTCCGCCACGTCGGCGTCGGCCTGCGGGCTGCGACGCCGCAGGTCCTCCGTCTGCTCGCGCTCGGTCGCGCCGTACGAGGTACCGGTCGTGTCGCGATCGCGGCTGGTATCCGGAGTGCGCCGGTTCGCGTCGCTGTCGTCTGCTCGATCTCGCTTGTCCGCCATGGGTCGTCTCCTCTGTCGGGTCGGGTGCGGTTCCATCGACACGACGACGGGCAACGAGCATACCGCGCGCTCAGCCGGACTCCGGCGAGACGCGGACGACGCGTCGTCGCGCCGCGACGGCGTTCATCCCGCTTTCCCCAACCGTGACGAGCTCGAGCCAGGCGTCGCGCGGCAGCAGCAGCGCGGACTCGTCCAGGCTCGCGTTCGCGAACGCGACGACCGCTTGCTGGTCGCGCTTCGCCGCGTCCACGAGGGCGAGCAGCGCGACCAGCGACGCCGGCTCCGCGCCGAGCGGCACGAGCAGGACGGACGGCGCGACCGTGTTCGTCAGTTGCGCCATGCCGAGTCGGATCGCCGCGATCGCCGAACCGCGGGCGCGCGCCCGCACGACGCGCGCGCCGGCCGGCGCCTCGACGTCCGGCGCCAGCGCGACGACGACCGGCGCTGCGCCGACGTCCGCCACGGTGCGCACGAGATCGGCGACCCGTGCCGCGTCCGCCGGCGAGGCATCGTGCGCGATCAGCAGACCGGCGAATGGGAAGACGCGCGCCGTCATCGATGGATCGAATCGCCTGGCTTTGATAGAATGGCTGGCACCCGCGGTGGAGCATACGACGGCTCCCGCCCTCGAGCCACCGCCGTTGCCGGTTCGCGCGCCGGCTCGTCTCTGAGCGGCCCCCTCTCGACCCGAATGCTCATTCGTCGCTCCGACCGGCTCCTCCCCTTCGTCGTGCTGCTCGGCGCGCTCGCGTGCGCGTCCGACTCGCGCGCCGCACGCGTGCCCGCGCGCGATGAGCGCGTCGAGATCAGCGCCCCCGCCGCCGATCAGACCGCGCCGGTCGCGGCTCTCGTCGCGCAGCAAGGTGACAGCGGCACGCGACACGTCACACCCAAGCCGAGGGTGCTGACCGACGCCGAGCAGCGCGTCGCCGACGGCATCGTATTCGCGCCGAGCATGATCGAGCGCTTCGTCGTCGCGGCCCGCAACAAGCGTCTCCTCGTCGACATCGGACGGGTCGATCTCGAGACGAAGCAGGACGCGCACCAGCTCGCGGCGGTGCGTCGCGTCGCGTCGCTCGTTGGCCCGCTGTCGCACGTGTCGTTCGTCCACGTTCGCGGCTCCTGGGGCGTGGAGATCGACTCGATCAAGGGATACGACGTCTGGAACGGCCGCCTCGTGGCCGTTCTCGCTCCGAGCTCGCGCGCCGACTCGCTGCTTCGGAAGAGCACACCGCTGCTCGGCGTGGCGATGCGGATGCTCGTGCCGGTCGATACCACCGCGCCCGACACGGCCGCCGCCGTCGGCGGATGCGTGAGGGACAGCGTGCCGCCGGCGCTGCCCGCACGCGTCGCCATCGTGCGGGACTCGCTCGTGCGGTGGGTGACCGATTCCCTCAAGCCTCCGTACGGTCTCCCCAGCAAGCTCGCCGTGCGAGGCGACACCGCGAGTGGATGCTTCGGACCGTGGCGCGCCGTCGTCGTCGTCACCACGCGCACATCCGCGTTCGACTGGAGCGAGGAGCGGACGCTGCTCGTCGGGGCCGATGGCAAGACGGCGACCGCGCGGCTCCGCGACCTGCGACTCCGCACGCACGAGTCGCTCGCCGCCTTCGACGCCGACGGCGACGGCGTGGACGAGCTGGCGGCACGGGGGCTCGCCCAGCGCATGGGTGCGCAGACCGTACTCAAGCTCGACCCGACGACGCGCCGGTTCTCACGCTTCGCGTCGGGCTTCGCCTGGGAATCTCGCTGAGGAGCCGTCCACCCGCGCGCGGGCGCCGTCGTTCAGCTCCGTCAGCAGATCGCTCAGCCGCTCCGCGTGCACCATCGGGTCGAACTCGGTGAGCACCGTTTCGCGGCCGCGCATCCCGAGCATGCGCGCGCCCTCCGGATCGTCGGCGAGCGACATCATCGCATGCACGAGTGCGGGCGCGTCGTGCACGGGCACCAGCCAGCCGTTCTCGCCGTCGCGCACCAGCTCGCGCTGACTGCCCGCATCCGCCGACACGACGGGAACGCCGACGGCCATCGCCTCCATCGTGGCGTTCGCGATCCCCTCGGTGTGGCTCGGCTGTACGTAGCCGTCCGCGGCCTGCAGATAGGCCAGCACGCGCGCCGGGCTCACCTGCCCGACGAGCGTGACCGAGTCGCGGCCCGCCTCCAGGAGGGCGCGCGCCAGCTTCCTCGACACGACGGGACCGATGACGACCAGTCGCCAGCCGGGACGCCGCTGCGAGAACACGCGCCACGCCGCCGCGAGCTCCGCCATCCCTTTGCGTTCGAGCACCGTGGCGCAGCAGACGAAGTACTTGCGCCCTGGCGCGAACGACACGGCCCGGCGCGCTCGCTCGCGTGACGCCGCGGGGCGGAACAGGCTCGCGTCGCACCCGTTGTATGCGACCCGGATCCGGTCGGCCGACGCCGGGACGAGCTCGGCGGCCGCGTCGGCGAGGAACCGGCAGTTCGCCATCGGCAGGTCGGCCTCGAGGAGCACGCGCTGCACGTACGACCGGCAGAACGGATGCAGGCCCTGCCACACGTTCATCTCGCTCCCGCGCGCGATCGCCGCGACGGGCCAGCCGAATCGGTCGCGCAACGCCAGCGCGGCTGCCCCGCTCGTCCAGAGCCAGTGCGCGTAGACGACGTCCGTCTCCAGCATGTGCGGATGACGTTCGATGTGATCGATCACGGTGTCCGCGATCGCGGGCACGACGTCGCCGCGCCGTCTCCGACGCTGCGGGTAGAACAGGTAGTCGACGGACACTCCATCCAGCGTCGACGCCCACGTCGTCCAGCGCGGGTGGTAGCGCAGCCACGACAGCGACACCAGACTGGCTGGAAGGCCGGGGACCGCGGGCCGGGCCACGATCACGTGGCACCGATGGCCGAGGCGCACCAGATTTCTGATCTGTCGGTGCACGAAGATCCCCTCCGGGGGATGCCCGGGCCACGGATAGATCGAGGTGAGTACGAGCAGGTTCGGACGTCGGCGCGTCATGCCCAGGGTCGTGAGACGGAACGGACTGGAGGTGGCGAAGATTGTTCACCAGGCAGTCAACTCTCCAGGTCCCCGCGTCCAACGGTCCTACCCTGCGCGATCGCTATCGTGATGCCCCGACCTTCGAGACGATGCTGGCCACCGTCACGAAGAACGTCGAGCTCTGGACGGCCATGTGGCGGCACGCGCGCGTGGACGAGGACTACGTCCGCCGCGTCTCATCGCTGCCCGGACGCTGGCACCTCCTCGTCCTCAGCGAGGACTGGTGCGGTGATGCCGTCAACACGGTGCCCATCGTGGCCAGGCTGGTCGAACGGTGCCCCAACGTCGACATGCGCGTGTTGGCGCGCGATGTGAACCCGGACCTCATGGATGCGCATCTCACCGGCGGGTCACGCTCGATTCCGGTGATCATCGTGCTCGACGAGGCGTACGAGGAGCGCGCCTGGTGGGGGCCGCGGCCCACCGCGCTGCAGCGCTGGGTGTCGGGGCAGGGACAGTTGCTGGAGAAGACGGCGCGCTATCGCGAAGCGCGCACCTGGTACGCGCGCGATCGCGGGCGCACGACGCTGGACGAAGTCGTGTCGATGCTCGAGCGCGCCGCGAGCACGGGCGTCGCTGCGGGCTGACGGATGCACGAAGGGGCGGCACCGCGAGGTGTGCCGCCCCTTCGTCGTGCGAGGGAGATCAACGATCTCGCGCTCGCCCTCCCTGCCGGAGTGGGTCGGTTACTGCTCGAGCGAGGCCGTCACCTTGCTCGCCTGCGCGTTCGCGGGCGACTCGATCACGAACACCACGCGACGGTTCAGCTCTGCGCCCGGCTGGTCGCCCGAGGCACCACGCGTCACCTGCCGCGTCTCGCCGTAGCCCACGGTCTCGATGAGCGAAGCGTCGAGTCCCTTGCTCGAGACATAGGCCTTCACGGCCTCGGCGCGACGCTGCGAGAGCCCGACGTTGTAGCGCTGGCTGCCGGCGGGATCGGCGAAACCTTCGACCGTCACCTTGGCGCCACCGTAGTGCTTCGAGACTACGTTCGCGAAGCGATCGAGCGCGGCGGCGTCCTCGGTGCGAACGGTCGCGTCGTTGAACGCGAAGTGCACGGGGAACGCGAACTGAATCGCGCCCGCGATCTCCTGGATCTTCGCGCCGAACTCGGTGCGGAGCGCCTGGAGATCATTGCGCAGCGACGCGATCTCGGCCTTGTTCGCTTCGTCGCCCGCCGTGCGCGCCGCACGCTCCGAATCGAGCGCCGCGGTCTGCGCCACGGCCTGCGCATCGACGCGCTTGTTCACGTACCCCTTCGTCGCGCAGGCGGTCAAGGAAAACATTCCTGCGGCGCACAACGTCAGCGTTCTCATCGGGACTTTCATCATTCTCTCCGGGAAAGGGGGTGGAATCTCTCCCGGCGCGCGATGCGAAAACCGTTCCTGACCGACTGGTTAGCCGGTCGGAATCCATCTTGTAAAACGAAGTGCGACATACACTTGCATGTCGCACTCTCAAAAGTCAGATCACAACACCTTTGTGATTCACGTCACCTCACTCGTGTGAGGCTCCCGAGCTCGACTCGCCGGCGGCCTGAAAGTGCACGTCGGTGGGGTGCTTGTATGTCCTCTTGTGCACCGTCGTGGCGAACGCGACCGATGCGAGGGCCAGGAGAACGATGAACAGCGCCACTCCCCATCCTTCCTGCTTGAACGGGATGTAGCGATCGACGTGCGGACGGGTGTTGGGGCCGTGCATGAAAGCTCCGAGGAGAACGGGGATCACCAAAGCTACTGCCGTCGCGCCGAGGTGTCAGGGCCCCGCACGGTTTCGCTCGCAGGCGGCCGACAAGTTGCGACGAGCCACCGAGCGCTCGTAATTCGTTCGCGACATCGGCACCGAGAGCTCCCATGGCATCCACACTTCACGACCGCTCCGAGTCCGTTCCGCGCCGGCCATTCGGCCGCACCGGCGAGACCGTGTCCGCGCTCGGATTCGGCGGCTTCCATCTCGGCGAGATCGGCACCGAGCGTGAGGCGACGTCGATCCTCCATCGCGCCATCGACGGCGGCATCACCTTCATGGACAACGCCTGGGAGTATCACGACGGCGTGAGCGAGACGCGCATGGGGAAGGCGCTCGCGAACGGTTGGCGACAGAAGGTCTTCCTCATGACGAAGGTCTGCACCCACGGCCGCGACGCGAAGACGGCGATGCGCATGCTCGAGGAGTCGCTGCGTCGCCTCAAGACCGACTATCTGGATCTCTGGCAGGTGCACGAGGTCGCGTACTGGGGCGATCCCGAGCGCCACTTCGCCAAGGGCGGAGTGATCGAGGCGCTCGACCGCGCGAAGGCGAAGGGGCTGGTCCGCTTCGTCGGCTTCACCGGCCACAAGGACCCCGCGCTGCATCTCCAGATGCTCTCGTACGGCTATCCCTTCGACAGCTGCCAGATGCCGCTCAACTGCCTCGACGCCACCTTCCGGAGCTTCGAGCAGCAGGTGCTCCCCGAGTGCCAGCGTCAGGGGATCGCCGCGATCGGGATGAAGACGTTCGGCGGGGAGGGGGACATGGTGAAGAAGCGCGTCGTCGCACCGGCCGACGCGCTGCGCTACGCGATGAGCCTCCCCGTCGCCGTCACGGTCACCGGCATCGACTCGGCGCGCGTGCTGCGACAGAATCTCGGCATCGCGCGCGGCTTCGAGCCGATGGGGTCTCTCGAGATGCAGCGCCTGCGCACGCGCTACGCCGCACAGGCCATGGACGGCCGATTCGAGCTGTACAAGACGACGGCCAAACACGAGGCCGACGTCGGCCGTAAGCAGAGAGGGTTCCCTCTGCAGGCTGAGCTGGGAGGCTGAACCGGCGGTGAGTTGGTTGGTTGGGGGGTGGGGTGGTGGGATCTCACCATCCCACCCCCGAACCAACCAACTCACTCCCGAGTAGCTCTGCGGTGCGGCCCGACGCATCGTTCCGGGAAGTTCGACTGTCAGATGGTGCACGACCTGCTCTCGCCACGTGATGTCTGCCCTCGTCGAACAGCTCGGCGCCGCACTCGGGCCCGCCTACACCATCGAGCGTGAGCTCGAGGGCGGCGGCATGGCGCGCGTGTTCGTCGCGTTCGACGACACGTTGCAGCGTCGCGTCGCGGTCAAGGTGCTCCCCGAGCACATGGCCGCCGCCGTGTCGGTCGATCGCTTCCGGCGCGAGATCCTGCTCTCGGCCAGCCTGCAGCATCCGCACATCGTGGGGGTGCTGAGCGCCGGCATCGCCGACGGGCTGCCGTACTTCGTCATGCCGTACGTCGACGGCGAGTCGCTCGGCACGCGGCTGCTCACGCGCGGCCGGCTCACCGTCCCGCAGGCCGTCTCGATCATGAAGGACGTCGCGCGCGCGCTCGCCTACGCGCACGAGCGCGGCGTCGTGCACCGGGACATCAAGCCGCACAACATCCTGCTCGCCGGCGGCGCCGCCACGGTCACCGACTTCGGCGTCGCCAAGGCGCTGAGCACCGCGCAGCGCAGCGGCGAAGGACGGAACGCGACGCTCACCGACGCCGGCACGTCGCTCGGCACGCCCCTGTACATGGCGCCGGAGCAGGCGGCGGCCGATCCGGACATCGACAATCGCGCCGACATCTACGCGTTCGGCGTGACCGCGTACGAGATGCTCGTCGGCGAGCCGCCCTTCGCCGGGCTCGGTCCCCGCGCGCTCATGACGGCACGGATGACGGAAGATCCGCCCCATGTCTGCAGCATTCGTCCCGACGTGCCGAAGGTGCTGGCGGATCTCGTCATGCGGTGCCTGGAGCGCGACCCGGACGATCGACCCCAGACCGCCCACGACCTGCTCATCGCGCTCGACGATCCGGCGATGGTCAGCGGCGCCTTCGGGGCGCCGACGGGCGCGAGCGGCCGGTGGCGTCGGGCGCGCGACTGGCGCGTGATCGCCGCGCTGCTCGTCGCGGTCGGGATCGCGGGGGCGGGTTTCTTCGCGACGCGCCGTCGTGTCGCCGAGGTGCGTCCCGCGCCGGCGAGCGTCGCGGCCGCCTCCGCTGCGGCGGCCGTGTCGCGTGTGGTCGTCCTCCCGCTCGTCAGCATCGGCGGCGATTCCGCCAACGCCTATCTCGCCGACGGGATCACCAACGAGCTGGCCACCGCGCTCTCTCGCGTGCCCGGCGTGCAGGTCGTCTCGCCCACGCGAGCGGCCGCGCTGCTCGCCGCCGGCCGCTCGCCGAGCGACGTCGGCCGGGAGCTCGGCGTGACGCGCCAGCTCGAGGGCACCGTGCAGCGCGAGGGAAAGCGCCTGCGCGTCACCGCGCGCCTGGTCGACGTCCGCGATGGCACGATGACCTGGTCGGACACGTACGAGCGCGACGTGACCAACCTGTTGTCCGTGCAGGACGAGCTCACGCGCGTGATCACCGGCGCCGTGCGGGAAGCGATCGGGGCACAGATCCAGCCCGCCGACACCGCGACGCCGCAGGCCCTCGCGTCGGTGAGCGGCGAGGCGTACGACCTCTATCTGCGCGGACGGTTCCAGCTCAACAGGCGGAGCGCCGCCTCGCTGCGGCAGGCGATCACGTACTTCCAGCAGGCGATCGCGAAGGATCGCGATCTCGCGCCGGCGTACAGCGGGCTCGCCGCGGCGCAGGGGCTCCTCCCGCTCCACGCAAACGTCGACGTGGCGCGCTCGCTCGCCGACGGACTGCGCAACGCCGACCGCGCCATCGCCCTCGACAGCAATCTCGCCGACGCCTGGGCGGCGCGCGGAGTGCTGCACGAGCGGAGCTGGAACTGGAAAGAAGCCGAGCGCGATCTCCGCCGCGCCATCGCGATCGACCCGAAGAACGCGCCCGCACAGCAGTGGCTCGGCGAGCTGCTCACGGTGCGCGGCCGCGCGCCCGAAGCGGTCGCCGCTCTCCAGCGTGCGTCGCAGCTCGACGCTGGATCGCCGGTGATCGTAGGCTCGCTCGCCGTCGCGCAGGCGCTCGCCGGCCACGCGGACGACGCGCTCACCTCGGCGGAGCGCGCCGTCTCGTACGACTCCACCCAGCTCGTCACGCGCGTCATGCTCGGCGGCGTGCGCCTCTATGCACACCGTCCCGCCGAAGCGATCGCCCCGCTCGAGGCCGCGCTGCAGATCGACCCCTCGTCCGCGACGGCGCTCGGACTGCTCGGCTACGCGTATGGCCGGCTCGGCGACGCCGACGCGGCCCATCGCACGGGCGCGCGCGTCGAGGCACTGCCGCCGGGCCCGGGCCGCGACGTCGCCATCGCACGCATCGCGCTCGGCCTCGGCGACACCGCGCACGCGGTGACGCAGCTCGAGCGCGCCGCCAAGGCGAAAGATCCGTTCTTCTCCACCGAGTCGCCCCGCTCCCCGATCTTCGCGCCGCTGCAAGCGAACGCGCGCTACCAGGCGCTGCTGCGCTCCGTGGGGCTCTAGCGCGGCGGAGTCAGAGCGATACCGAGCACGTCGCGCCGCTGTTTCGCGCGGAGCAGGGACTTCGCGCAACGTGTTTCACGCGGAGGAGCGCGGAGGCGAGGAGAACTGCTCTCGGCGATCAAGGGGTCAGAGTCGTTGATCCGTTCAAGGGGTCAGAGTCGTTGATCCGATCAAGGAGTCTGACCCCTTGAACCCTCAACAGATCGACGCGGAGAGCGCGAAGCACGGCCGAGGGACGCGGAGGACTGCTCTCCGGGTCGAGC
>Ga0207674_10011053_pt1 | contig 10152 bp, 5 predicted proteins | sample KBSCornC72_FD_184303 | JGI IMG/M metagenome (GOLD analysis project Ga0207674, IMG submission 184303) | Corn rhizosphere microbial communities from Kellogg Biological Station, Michigan, USA - KBS Corn C7-2 (SPAdes) (version 2) | ecosystem: Host-associated > Plants > Roots > Rhizosphere > Soil ...
GGGTTGTCGTATGGAACCCGTGTCGCCTTGGTATATATGAAAAAGTTTCCTACTGCTATCGAAAGCTGCATTTTGTGGTCACCACTTCCAACATACGCCAGGATGCCTTTGTACCACGCAAGGTTCGCGCAGAATAGTTTAGATAAGGTTTTCGATGATTGTGCGCACGATTCTGCCTGCCATTATAGTTTTCCGAATATCAAAGATGAGTTTGATAGATTGTTAAAAAAGGGTAAGCGCTCGCCGTTTGTTTTTGAAAATACTGATGCTGGCGGCAAAAAGGAATCGCTGTCAATTCCCTGGCATGCGTTTGAAACAAAGTTGCGAACATTATTGTATACGCCTGCGGGCATACGACAAATCCCTTACATCATCCACCAGGCTTATTTGGCTAATCTTCTGCCCTTTGTGGAGCAATTCCCGAAAGGCGTTGACACCAATAACTTGATAGCGGAAGGCTTATACTTGTGTATCACTTGCTCGGAAGATGTTCCCTTTATACAGACGGGCGAGGTTGATTCGCTTATCAACGGAACATTTGTGGGTTCTTATAGAATTGATCAACAAACAGCCGCTTGTGGTCAGTGGGCTAGGGGAAAAATTCCCGAAGATTTTTTTGCGCCGGTGGTCTCAAATATTCCTACTTTAATTTTATCCGGCGAATTTGATCCTATCACACCCACTTCAATGGCGAAGGAAATTGCCAGTCATTTACCAAGTGCTACCTTGGTGATTCTTCCGCAAATGTCTCATATGTTTGATGGGCTGAGCCATGCCGAATGCTTCGATGACATTTGCCTCAGTTTTATCAATAACCCGCACCAGCCACTTGATTTGAATTGTATTAAATCGATGCAACCAGATACCTATAAAACAAAATAAGAGTGAGGTGCGGCTCGGATATGTTCTGTTGTATATATACCGGCCTCTTATCGAGGGCAAATCCGATTTATTGATCGGCGAAGGCTACAATTTCTGACGAAGCGGCCCACGATTGAAAGTAGGGGTAGAATCTGGAGATAATCTTGACGTTACCATTTCGGCGCCGCTACTTTCCAGCTCATGCGGGTATAGTAAAGTTCAGTATTATAATCGGCGAGGTCGAAAGGGGGTAAAAAAGAGGCCCGTGGAAATGGGCCCCTTTCAATTGTATGCCGGCGGCTTAACGGGCAGCTTCCGTTCAAAACTCAATAACCTGGATTCTGCATCGCCGCCTTCTGGGTTGAGGTCAATGCCTGGCCATTTTGCTGTATCCCGTCTAAGAAAGTTTGCGGTATAGGACGTAAGTTGTGCTTGCTGGCGATATTAGCCGCAGCATCGACATTAAATGCCTTAGTCCTTGAAACCAACGTATTGGTTCTCGACAAATCTTCCCAACGAAGGTATTCCCCCATTAATTCGCGGGAACGTTCATCTAAAATGAGGCACAACATCCTGTCATAGGTACCGGACAAGCCTAAAACACTGATAATATATTCATCCTGCGCAGGTAATGTTGTTATATCCGTAATAGTCAGACTGGCCGACGCTGCGGTAGTTACAGGAATATTGTTTGATTCATAATATGAATTGCCTGCATAGAAGGAATTTCCAACGCCCGGTGACTGCAGAGTGGCAGATTGCAAGGTATTGCCACCATCGTAATAGGCAGCCCGGTTTTCCCCATTTGCGTATTGTGCGCGTGTACGTACGGCGTTTATATAGGGCAATGCATCGGTGAAAGCGCCTGTGCCGGCCTGGGCTAACCTGATCTTCGCTTCGGCAGCCATTAAGTAGGTCTCGGCTGAACGAGCCAAAATAAAATCCCTATGACCGACAACATCATTCAATGAGTTCCTGGATCCGTCCATATACTTGCTCAATGATGGGAAACTTTGGCCGGCTGTTGTCAGATCGGTATTTAGTGCGCCATCTGTAGTTCTGCCATTGGGATAGGCCACATAGGTAGTGGGTATGTTTCTGCCGGTGCCATTGACATCCTGTACAAGAGACGCTGAGGTGCCTTTGCAGATTTTTGACAAGGCAAAACGAGTGTCACCCGGTTGGTCGATCACAAACATAATGCCGACATCGCCCTGGACATTCGGCGCGGTCAGCGTTTTTCCATTTATAGCACTCTTGGTCCTAAAGGACTTCCAGAACCTGGAGTCATTCACCATGTCGTAAATATGATAATCGTAATAAGTGGTGGCCAACCTGCTAAAAGGCCTGTCGCCTGTTAAATCTCGAGCCATCTGGTCTTGGATATCATACCGGGAAACAAAATACAGGTGTTGTGTATTGCCATTGGAAAGGTTGGTATTTACATCGTTGGTAAATTGTGCAGACAAGATCAGCTCCGGCAATTGCTCATTCGCCGAGTTGATGGCAGTAAACTTCCATAAGCTCGCAAAATCAGCAGTCAGCGGGTGATCCGCTATTATTTGATCACATAAAGCGCCAACCTGCGTTAGATCGGCAACAAGCGTAGATGAATTCCAGGAGCTGTTTATTTCACTTGCCCTTGATAACAACGCTTTAGCCAGGTAATGTGAAGCGGCATCTTTGGTAATATGATAAGGAGCGCCTCCGGTGGGCAGTAATGCTTGAGCTTTAGTCAGGTCGTCAATGATCTGTGTGTATACAGCTTGTGGAGTCGCTCTTGTAAATTCCAGCTGCACCTTCGTTATCGGCGTAAGCTGCAGGGGAACGCCGCCGTATTGTGACACCAGCCTTAGATAGCAATAGGCTCGCATAAAATATCCTTCTCCCAAAGAAGTGCTTTTAACAGCAGCAGAAGTGGACGTGCTGGCTGTAGCATTGGCGATCAACAGATTGGCGTCTCCTATACCTGTGTATAATGCATCCCACTGAAAGTTAGCGGCAGCAGTATTGCCATTGACGGCGGTAACCACTGAATTAAAAGTCTGATCATAGTTGTTCCAGGGTGAATTGGAAGGGTCGCCGCCGATGTGGAATTCATCCGTCCCATAATTGGCAGCACAATAATACCATTCGCCGTTGGGTGGTGCGTCAAAGACCTGGTAATACGTTCCCACTGCCAGTTGCAGGATGCCGGCGTCCGTTTTGTAGAAATCGGTATTTCTCGCAGTTGTCAGGTTTTCATCCAAAAAGCTTTTTTTGCAGGATAAACCTCCGGACAGTGCCGTAAAAAGAATGACTTTGAAGAAGCTATTATATTTAGACATCTAATTCAAGTTTAATGTTGTTAAAATGACGCGTTGATCCCAAATGTGAACCCCCTGTTCCAGGTTGGCCCAACGACGTCCATATCCAGGAATTTGATCTGAGAGTATAGCATACCGGGATTTTGTACCTGGAAATAAGCTCTTAAATTAGTCGCCCAATTCCTGGTTATCGATTTATTGAAATTATACGCCAATGAAAGGTTCCGGACCTTGATAAATGATGCTTTCATATAGCCCAATGAGGCATAATAAGGATCGCCTGCTGCACCTCCCGCATTAAATATTGGTTTTTGAAATTGCGCATTGTGATTATTCTCCGTATAATAATTGATTTGTCTGTTAAAATAACGTCCTGCTTCTACTTCTCCGCCATAGCTGTACATATAGTGCAGTCGGCCATATAGGAAGACGGACAATTCCCATCCTTTGTAAGTCACGGTATTTGTCATGCCCACGATCCAGCGGGGTCTTGTCCAACCAATGATCTGCCGGTCGTTGTTGGGGTCGATCTTATTGTCGCCGTTTACGTCCTGAATCCTTATGCTCCCGGCAGTAAAAGCATTGCCATTGGCATTAAATGCCTGCATTGCGGATTTATCGGAGACCTGCCATAGCCCGGTGGCTCTGTAACCATAAATTACATTGAGAGGTTGCCCGGGGAACCAGCCGTTGTTTATATCGGGCTGGGTCCCGTTTGACAATTTTACAATATGATCTTTTTGCCAGGCTGCAGTGACGGTGGTCGACCACGTGATATCATTTTGTCTGACATTCACCGTCGTCAAAGAAATATCGACGCCTTTATTGGCGGTTTCACCGATGTTATCGAGCGTAGAGGTGTACCCTGTGACAGTCGGAATGGATCTTGACATTAACAGGTCTTTTGTGCTTGAAGTATAGACATCTACACTACCTGCTACACGTGAATTGAATATTTGGTAATCTACGCCGATGTTGTACTGGGTGGTCTTTTCCCATCCCACGTTCTTGTTCGCCAGCACTGAATTGGGTATCGAGCCGGCGGTACTCGTAGACAAGAACGGATAAAACAAAGAAGTGGTTGCACCTTGTGTCGAGTAAGGCTGGACCGCTGAATTGCCTGTCACGCCGGCGCCGACTCTTAATTTGAGATCATCTACCCACGCCGCTTTCATAAAACCTTCTTTACTGATCCTCCAGGCAAATGCTGCGGAGGGGAACCAGGAGAACTTATGACCCGGGGAAAGAACAGAGGACCCGTCCTCGCGGGCAGAAACAGTTAACAAATACTTATCCTTATAGCCATAGTTGATCCTTCCCATGTATGAAAGAAGTTGCTGTTCGGTGAGATTGGATTTTGTGCTGAGGGCGCCGGTCACCGTACCGCTTGTCAATGCATTCCATAACTGGGAAGACAAAGGAACGCCATTGCCTGCTATGCTGTCCATGTCCATCCTATATTTAGTTTGGCTGGCCAGTAACGTCAAACCGAAACTGTGATCCCCGATTTTCCTGTCATAATAAAGAAGATGGTCCAATGTGTAAGAGAACGTATTGCTGTCGACCTTGGATGCAAAGCTGGAGCTTCCACCATTGGCCACCGAGTTTGCATCGATATACGTTCCATCACGGAAATAGGAAAAATCCGGGCCAAAATTCAAACGGTATCTTAGTCCTTTTAGGGCTGGGATGATCGACCCCGCATTAATTTGCGCATAGAAGCTTCCAAAGGCTCTTAAGGTTACTCTTTCGTTGATATTATATTTCCATTCGTCAACTACATTCTTAACTGCATTATCGCCGCCTGGGAACAAGATCCTGTTGCCGGCGGAATCATAAGGTTTGGCGTATGAGAAGAGCCCTCTTGCAGATTCATATAGTCCGCCGGCAGGAGTGCCGATCGTGGCAATTCCAACAGCTGATTGGCCATATTCCTGGGTGCTGTAAGAAAAGCTCATATTACTTCCGAAATTAAGCCAGCTGGTAGCAGTAAAGTCAATATTTGCCCTTGCCGTATATCTTTGGTAGGATTGGCCTTTAATGGTCCCTCTATTATTTAAATATCCAAAAGAGCCGTACGCCTTGATCTTATCTGTTCCACCAGCTACGCTTAATACATTATCGGAAGTCAATGATTGTTGCTTGACGATACCAAACCAATCCGTGGTGGATACCTTGGAACCATCCCAGGTGCCGCTGGCCCAACCCCTGGCAATATTTGCCCATGCGGTAGGATCGGTGCTTGCCCCAAAATATGTTTTATCGTGTGCTATATCCGGCTGATCTCCTCTTGGGTAGGTGCTGACGCCTGTGTTTGGATTTAAGCCGGCATAATAATATCCCCAACGGCGAAAAGTGATATAGTCGCTGGCATTCATCATTTTCTCATTGTCGACAATATCGTTTAACGTAAGCGAATTGATAAGACCTAATGTTACTTTTCCGTTTTTCCCCTGTTTGGTAGTTATAATAACAACGCCATTGGCGCCGCGGGAGCCGTAAATGGCGGTTGCAGATGCGTCTTTCAGGACATCTATCGACTCGATATCGCCTGGGTTAATATTATCTATACCTCCTGATATTATAGGAATTCCATCGACAACGAATAATGGAGTGTTGGAAGCAGTCAACGAACGTACCCCGCGGACGTTGATTGTCGGAAGCGTACCGGGACGTTCATTGGACCCGACATCTACCCCTGCCACTTTCCCCTGCATCGCCTGGAGTGCGTTATCGACGGGCCTTGAACGTATATCCTTTTGATTGATCCTGGCAACGGCCCCCGTTACATCGGCCCTTTTGACAGTTCCATAGCCGATGACCACTACATCGGATAAATTGTTGTCCGTTTTCTTTAAAGACAGGGTCAGGTTCACCCTGCCATCAACAGCGATCTCCTGCAGCTCGTGCCCAACGAAACTTACGATCAATTTTGCTTTGCCCGATGAAACGGTCAGCTGGAAAACGCCGCCTTCTTTGGTAAACGTAGAGTTTTTCGTACCCTTCTCCAGAACAGTTGCACCTTCCAAAGGGAAGCCGCCCTCATCGGTGATCTTTCCGGTGACCTTGAAATTCTGCGCATGACTGGTAAGAAAGGAAAATAGCAGAAAGAGAAGAACACAGTTCTTCCTAAGCAGTCGTTTGTTCATAATGGCGTTGTTCGTTTTCGTTATAAAATGGTATTGGTTTTCACAGATATCAGGGACGGGCGCCGGATTAAAAGGAAAAATACAAGATCATGTCCACGGGTGGAGGTAGGTTGGTGCAATCGATTGCAGTATGTCTCAAAAATTGACGCGGAGTACTTCGATTAGGAAGATATTACTTTTTAGCCGATCTGCCATCCTGTGCTGTCCTGCTACCGTCCCAGGTCCTCAAAAATCATATTTTTTTCTTCGGGGTCTTGACAGCATCGCAATAGCTTCGTGATCGTGATTCGCGAACGTTTCCTTACCCGGGTCCCAATAGATCTTTCTTTTCAGCTTCATGGCAATATGATGCAGCAGGCACGCGCTGCAGCTCCGATGGCCGACTTCCACGGTTGCCGCGGGCTCCTTCCTTGTTTTGATACAATCCAGCCAATTGGCATGCTGTTCGGCACTCTCGTACAAATGAATTTCATTCGGACCGATGACGGATTGTAGTACTTTCGGATTGCTTGCATCGATGGGCTTGATGCCGGTGCTGTCCGCGACCGGATCGGTATCCGTTACCCTGTAATTCCCACGGGTCGCCCACAACCATCCTTCCGTCCCAATAAATTTCACGCCATTCGGCAGTTCGTTGGAAACGATCATTCGGATGCCGTTGGCATACAACGCCTCGGTTCTGAAGATCCCATGTACGTCCCACAGCCCCTTATAATCGGGATCGTCCGTAGGAAAGCTGGCATGCCCCCAAATTTCTACGGGTCCGCTGAATTCTGTGCCCATTCCCCAATGAGCGGTATCGATATGATGGGCGCCCCACCCGGTGATCATGCCGGCTCCGAACTGTTCGCATCGTAACCAGCCCGGTCTGCTGGTAATACCGCTCATATCCGCATTTTGTGAATGCACCCTGTCTTCCGTATAGTAGATATCGGGTGTGGCGCCCAGCCACGCATCGTAGTCCAAACCGGCCGGGATCGGCATCCGCGTTTTATTGCCACCTCCCGGATCGCCCGGCAATCCGACCTCGACTGTTTTCAATTCCCCGATCCTGCCGTTCCGGACCAGCTCGCATACTCTTCTGAACTGGGGCCAGGGGTCGTCCGAGCGTTGCTGACTTCCCATCTGAAGGATCCTCCCGCTCTTTTTTACCGCATTGCTTAAGATCCTTCCTTCTTCAATGGTGAGGGACGCCGGTTTTTGCAAATACACATCCTTTCCCGCATTGACGGCGTGGACGGCAACGATGGCATGCTGATGATCGGGCAGGCTGATATGGACGGCGTCAATATCTTTATTTCCCAGGAGCTCTTTATAATCGTGGTAAACGTCTATTTTCCAGTCACCTTTCAGACCGCCGTTGAAGGCTGCGGCTTTTTCATAATTACCTCTTACGGCGGCGGGTCCCGCGGCAGCCCGGTTTTTATCTACGTCGCACACGGCCCTGATCCTCGCGCCGGAATATCTTGCCACTCCCGGCATGTCATGACTAACGGAGATCCTGCCACAGCCAATGGAGGCGACGTTGATCAGGTTGCTTGGTGCATTTTTGCCGAATACGCTCGCCGGGACGATCATCGGAAAATTGGCTGCAAAAGCGGCTCCCGCAGCCGCTTTTGCCGTATTGCTTAAGAATTTTCTCCGTTTCATTTTTATATTATTTCTTCAATGACATGATCCGGGCGTCTTTTTGCGCCTTCAACGCCAATTCGGTCACAAGAAAACAATGTTTCTGCGTCATGGCGGTTTCTGTTCTGTTCAATACATCATCGACAAATCGGGGACCGAACGGCAAGACCTCATTTTTGCAATCGATGTGCACCATCTCCTTGTTGTTCACCAGGTAGAGATGATTGCCGCCTTTATTTCCCGAGGCGATGTCGGTGTTCTTTCTGACCTCGATATAACCGTCAGTCCCGAGTATAGTCAATCTTCCGTCTCCCCAGGTGTCCAGGGCGTCTGGCGTAAACCAGTCAACCCTTATATAACCAGCGCCGCCATTGCCGCTGAGCATGACATCGCCAAAATCCTCGAAAAAAGGTTTGTCCGGATGATGGACATTTCCCACCTGCGACATCAATACCTGCGCATCGCTGGAGCCGGTGAAATGCAGGAACTGGTCGAATTGATGAGAGCCTATATCTGTAAGGATACCACCATATCTCTTTTTATCCCAGAACCAATCCGGTCTGTCCGCCAATCCTGTTTTTCCGATATTGTTATGAATTCTATGGGGTGCCAGGTTCACCGTTTGTATGACCTGTCCAATCGCTCCCGATGCCACCAATTGGCTCGCTTTTTCTGTGGCTTTGTTTTCAAACCGCTCACTGTATAAGATGGAGTATATTTGATTGGTCTCCTTCTGCACTTTCTTGACCAAAGCCAGCTGCTCCAAACTGATAATGCCCGGTTTGTCACTTAAATAATCTTTCCCGTGTTGCATTACGCGAATACCCAAAGGGGCTCTTTCATCGGGTATGCCAGAGCTTAGCACTAATTGGATAGTGGGATCTTCCAGGATTTCGCGTTCACTCTTTACCGCCTTGGCTTCGGGATAGGTCTTCAAAAACGCCGCCGCCAGATCGGGCTGTTTGGCATACAATGCCGTCAATTCGCCTCCTCCTCTCTTGATCGCATCGGTCATGCCATAAATATGAGGGTGATCGATATTGATCACGGCAAATTTGATACGATTAAGGACAGTTGCTATCTCCTGTTGCCTTTGGGTGGATTCGACAAATTTTATCTTTCCCATCAAAGGAGCCAGCATCATTAAACCGGATGCTTTAGCCGAATCCTTTAAAAATTGCCGGCGGAGTCTTTTGCGGTCGTTCATGTGGAAGGTCGTTGGTTGAATTATTATGAGAATATACGAATTATTTATGGCGCCGATATATTTAAAACTATTTCTTTCTGCCATCCCCGGGAACTGACTTTTGCTCCATTCTCTAACTGACAGTTTCCTGGCCACCGTCTGACCTTTGGGCAGAGGGGCCGTTAGGTTCACCGCAGCCCAACCGAATCTCCCTCTTCAAGGAATACTTTCTTATAAAGTTTGAGCCCTGTGGTCCGCGCCAAGTCTGTATTGATCGTGTCTAAAATCGATAAGAGATCAAAATTGGGAAAATTGGTATTGATGGATGGGGCAGGTGGGGTAGAACTACCTTCAAAAGTAAATCCCAAATCTTCAATATTTTTTATTTCAGAAGTGGGTATAGTATGTGTATAGGGAGTAAAGACCATTCCAAGCGCAGTACGGAATCCTTAATATTCAATTCCTGACAGAATTTTATTAGCATGCGAGGAATCGTACGGTATTGTCTCCCGGTCCGCATGCGCGTCCCGAGTCTTTTTTGCCTGTCCGCGCCTGCGACCCAGCTCATGCGCTCCCAAACAAAAAAGCCGGCCAGACTATCGTCTGGTCGGCTTCGTGACCCCGTCAGGATTACTTATTGATATTGATTTTCAAATATTTATGAAATTTGTCGATCATTTTGTCGATCTCAAACTAAAGAACTGGGCAATTCTTTCCGTATTTTATTCGGGTGAATTTGACTTTACAAAAGTAATAGAAAGGAGAGACTTATCAGTCTGTTCTCCGACTTGTTTCAGAATGTCCTTCAAATAGGCCGGGGGCAATCCGGAAGTTAGTCAGTTGGTTTTTATCAAAAATGGGTTTAATCTGAGGAAAAATGAGTTATCGCTATTTCCAAGAATTGAAATCAAAATTGACAAATGAGGCAGCAACGGGTAAAAAGATTTTTCCTCCAAAACATCAAATCTTTGCTGCTTTGAATGCTTGCCCACTGTCTGAAGTAAAAGTTTGTATTATCGGA
>Ga0207674_10011057_pt1 | contig 10150 bp, 11 predicted proteins | sample KBSCornC72_FD_184303 | JGI IMG/M metagenome (GOLD analysis project Ga0207674, IMG submission 184303) | Corn rhizosphere microbial communities from Kellogg Biological Station, Michigan, USA - KBS Corn C7-2 (SPAdes) (version 2) | ecosystem: Host-associated > Plants > Roots > Rhizosphere > Soil ...
GTGCTGTGGTGCAGGAGCGGCACATGTTGCACTCGGCCTAATAAAGACCGTGGTTGATCCGGGTTATGGGGTTGATTCGGTGCACTATAGACCCCCAAATCAACCCCGAAGCCCGAATCAACCATCATAATCCTGTCATGATACGAATAAAAATACGAGATATACAACAGACGAGTCCATAGTTGCTAGTGGGACAATAGCGGTTGCCTCGGCGCCGGGGCGGGGAGAGGGCAGTACACGGGGACGGGCGGACGCTATCGATGGGCGGACGCTATCGATGGGCGTTAGTGGGCGGCGCTATCGGCGGCTGCTGGCGGCAGGCGCTGCGCGGGCGAGCATTAGCGGGTGGGCGAGCATCAGCGGGTGGGCGAGCATTAGCGGGTGGGCGGGAGGAGCTAGCGACGGGTTACCTGATGTGGAAGGCGGAGAGGCCTTCGGGGGGTTCGGGCTGGATGGCTACGTTGTCGACGGCGGCCAGGCGGGGGCCGGTGTGGGCCCAGTCGACCAGGCGCCGGACGTTCTCGGGCGGGCCTTCGAAGACCGCTTCGACCCGGCCGTCGGGCAGGTTGCGGACCCAGCCCGTCACGCCGTGCTGTTCGGCCAGGCGGCGGCAGGTGTCGCGGAAGAAGACGCCCTGGACCCGGCCGGAGATGAGCACCCGATAGCGCACCACAAGCAGACGGTACGCCGGGCGGGGTCCGCGACCTAGGAACAGGGCCGGCTGCAGGTCGGAGCGCGGGAACCTGGGAAGGGGGCCGGCTGCAGGCCGGGGCGCGGGAACCTGGGAACGGGCCGGCTGCTGGGCCGGGCAGCGGAGCCTAGGAACAGGGCTGGCGGCCGGAGCGGGCGGCGATGAGGCGGGCGGTGTCGCGGGCGATCATGAGCTCCTCGTCGGTCGGCACCACGAGCGCCTGGACCGGACCGGGACGGCTGATCCGGCCGCCGGTCGACCGGCCGTGCGCGGCGTTGGCCTCCGGGTCCTCGGCCAGGCCGAGGAAGCCGAGCCGGGCCAGGACCAGGCCGCGGACGATCGCGCTGTTCTCCCCGATGCCGCCGGTGAAGACCAGCGCGTCGAGCCGCTCCAGGCTGGTGACCAGCCCGGCGACCGCCTTGGCCAGCCGGTGCACGAACACGTCGAGGGCGAGCCGGGCTCGTTCGTCGCCGCGGGCGACGGCGTCCTGGACGGCGCGCATGTCGTTGCTCGTGCCGGAGAGCCCCAGCAGGCCGCTGCGGGTGTTCAGCGTCTCGGTCAGCTCGGCGGCGTCGCGCCCGGTCTGGTCGGCCAGGTAGGCGAAGACGCCGGGATCGATGTCGCCGGAGCGGGTGCCCATGACCAGCCCTTCGAGCGGGGTCAGGCCCATCGTGGTGTCGACGGACACGCCGTCGCGTATCGCCGCGGCGCTGCAGCCGTTGCCCAGGTGGGCGGTGACCAGGCGCAACTCGCCCGGCGGCCGGCTGAGCAGGACCGCCGCCCGTTCGCTGACGAAGCGATGGCTGGTGCCGTGGAACCCGTACCGCCGCACGCCGTACCGGGTGTACCAGTCCTCGGGCACCGCGTACCGGAAGGCGCTGGCCGGCATGGTCTGATGGAACGCGGTGTCGAACACGGCGACCTGCGGGAGCCCGGGCCGGGCGGCGCGGATCGCCTCTATACCGGTCAGGTCGGCCGGGTTCTGCAGCGGCGCCAGCGGGGCGAACGAGCGGATGGCGGCGATGACGTCGTCGTCGACGAGGACCGAGTCGCTGAACCGGTCGCCCCCGTGCACCACCCGGTGCCCGGCGCCGATCAGGTCCGCGCCCGGGCCGGCCGCGCGGTCCAGGATGCGGGCGATGACCGCCTGGCGGCTGCCGTCGGGGAGGGGTTCGGTGACGTCGCCCGCTGGACGCTGGATTCGCAGCACGGCCTCGTCGGTGCCGACCTTGTCGGCCAGACCGCCCAATAGGCGCTCGCCAGTTCCGGCGGCGATCAGCGCGAACTTCACCGACGAGCTGCCCGAGTTGAGCACCAGCACCGAGCCGCCGGAGGCTGCCATGGCTGGGATGCTACCGGGTCCGGGAAATTGGCTGGCGCCGGCCGGCCGGGCCGTCCTAGCGTGAGGCCCATGGTGCCGCTCAGTCATGTACTCACGTTCGCCGCCGTGGTCAGCGTCCTGATCGCCATCCCGGGGCCGAGCGTGCTGTTCACCATCAGTCGTGCGCTGACGGTCGGCCGGCGGGCCGCGCTGCTCACCGTGGTCGGCAACGAGCTCGGCCTGTGCGTGCAGCTCGTCGCCGTCGCGTTCGGCGTCGGCGCGGTGGTGGAGAGGTCGGCGCAGATCCTCACCGTGGTGAAGTTCGCCGGCGCCGCCTACCTGGTCTTCCTCGGCGTCCAGGCGATCAGGCACCGCACCTCGGTGGCCGAGGCGCTGGCCGCGCGCGTGACGCCGGTGACGCCGCTGCGCGCGATCAGGGACGGGTTCGTGGTCGGCGCGGCCAACCCCAAGACGATCGTGTTCTTCGTGGTCGGGCTGCCCGAATTCGTCAGCAGTGCGCCGGGTCACCTGCCGGTGCCGGCCCAGATGCTCATCCTGGGCGCGCTGTTCCCGGTGATCGCGCTCGTCCTGGACAGCGCGTGGGCGGCCATCGCGGGCACCGCCCGGCAGTGGCTCGTCCGGTCGCCGCGGCGGCTGGCCATGATCGGCGGCACCGGCGGCCTGGTGATGATCGGGCTGGGCATCAGCGTCGCGGTGACCGGCCGCAAGGACTAGCGCCACGGGGCCGATGTCCGGCAAAGCCGGAAAGTTACCGAAGATTTTCTGGCCGGCCACCCATCCGAAGGGCCGCCGGCCGCGAAGCACCGGCGTGAAAGGTGATCCGGGGACCGGCAGGGGTTGCGGCATCCGAGCCGGGTGGGCCGAGGCCCGCCCGTGCCCTGACTGCTCGCTGGCCCCCCGGGTCACCTGCCACCGACCCCGGAGGCTCGGCCGGGCGGATCCCAGGCTCAGCGTCAGGCGCTGTGCTCTCTTCTCACGCGAGGCACACCGCCAGCTACCTAGCTAGCCGCCCGAAGGCCAGTCACCGAAAGGATCGTCATGCCCAGTGAGGATGCGAAGCGCGCGAGGTTGTCCCGGCGTTCCCTGCTGCAGGGGGCCGCGACCGCCGGCGCCGCCGGGCTCGCTGTCACGGCCATGGGCGCCGCGGCGCCAGCCCTGGCCGCCACCGGCAAGCCGCAGGCCGCGGACCAGGCGCACGACCAGCACGCGGACACCGGCCCGATCGTGGTGCACGTACGCGATGCCCGGTCCGGAGACATCGAGGTATTCGCCGGGACCAGCCAGTCCCGGCTGCGCGACAAGGACCTCGCCGCCCGGATCGCGCGGGCGATCGGCTGACCCCGGCGCGGCCCGGTAACCGGGCGCGCCCCAACCCGTCTGAGCCAGCCTCGAGCCGTTCCCGAGACGGTTCGAGCCCGTTTCCAGCCTGTGAGGTAATCGCATGTCTTCGCATCGCGAGGCGCCGGAGATCGCCAAGGACCCGGTGGCCGACAGTACCGACGTATACGCGTTCGTGAGCCCGGACCAGCCGGGCACGGTCACGCTGATCGCCAACTACATCCCGCTGCAGGGACCAGCCGGAGGCCCGAACTTCTACGAGTTCGGCGACGACGTGCTCTACGAGATCCACGTCGACAACAACGGGGACGGCCGGGCCGACGTCTCGTTCCAGTTCCGGTTCCGCACCACGGTCCGCAACCCGGAGACCTTCCTCTACAACACCGGCCCGATCCAGTCACTGACCAGCGCGAACTGGAACCGGCGCCAGGACTACGACGTCACCGTGTCCTCCGGCTTCAGCAGCCGGACCATCGGCACCGGGCTGGCCTGCCCGCCGTGCAACATCGGGCCGCTGTCCACGCCGGACTACGGCGCGCTGGCCGCCCAGGCGGTGCACCAGCTCGGCGGCGGGATCACGGTGTTCGCCGGCCAGCGGGCCGAGGCCTTCTACGTCGACCTGGGCTCGATCTTCGACCTGGCCGACCTGCGTCCGTTCGCGAACCTGCACGCCACGTTCGGCCTGCCGGGCCTCAAGGCGGGGCCCGGGGTGAACGCCACCGACCACCTGAACGTGCACTCGATCGCGATCCAGGTGCCCGTCTCCACGCTGACCAGGAGCGGCCACCCGACCATCGGCGTGTGGACCACGGCGAGCCGCCAGCGGGTCCGGCTGTGGGACGCCGACAACGGCCAGAACGTGGACAGCGGCCCGTTCCGGCAGGTGTCCCGGCTCGGCAACCCACTGGTCAACGAGGTGCTGATCCCGCTCGGGCACAAGGACCAGTGGAACTCGCTGCCGCCATCGGACGACAAGCGGTTCGCCAGCTACGTGACCCATCCCGGCCTGGCCGCGCTGCTGCCCGACCTGTACCCCGGCGTGTTCCCGAACCTGGCCGCGCTGGTCTCGGCGGGCAAGCCGCGGGCCGACCTGGAAGCGATCCTGCTCACCGGCATCCCCACCGGGATCATCCCCGGCTTCACCAACTTCACCGGGCCGGTGCTGGCCGACATGCTCCGGCTGAACACCTCCATCGCGCCCACGCCCGCGGGCAAGCAGAGCATCTACGGGCTGGTCGGCGGCGACCCCGGCGGCTTCCCGAACGGCCGCCGGGTGACCGACGACGTGGTCGCGATCGAGCTGCGGGCGCTGGCCGGCGTGACGTACCCGCTGATCGACAAGACGTTCAAGCCCGACGCGGCGGCGGGCCAGCTCACCGACGGGCTGACCCCGGCCAGCGTCAGCGACCCGCCGCTCGGCCACTTCCCCTACCTCGGGGTTCCGTACAGCGGCTTCAGCAACCCGTCATGACCGAGGCAGCTCCGGGGCCGTCCGGTCCTGGCACCGTCGTGATGGAGCTCGGCGCCGGCGTCGGCGCCCTGATCCTGTACACCCCGGCCGGCCTGGACGGCGAGGAGATCGAGATCAGCCGGGACGGGGCGCCCCGCACCCACTCCCGGGTGCGGCCACGGCACCTGCCCGGGCAGACCAGGTACGCGGCGGTCTACCCGGGCCTGCCGGCCGGGCGCTACACCGTGTGGCGGGCGCACACCCCGGTGACCGCCGTCACGGTGACCGGCGGGCAGGTCAGCAGCTGTCACTGGCCCGGCTGAGCCCTAGGCCGACGGAAAGGCGGGTACCCGGCCCGTTCGGGATAAATGGCTACCGAACGGGCCGGGTGTGACCCTCTCCCGCCTCATACGGGCAAGGGCAGGGCCAAGATCGGCTTGGTGGTGGGCTGAGCCGAGCCGCCAGCCGGCTCGACGGTCAGGCCGAGCGTGTCGCCCTTGACCACCCCGGTGGCCAGCACCGGCGGAGTCCGCCCGTCCTTGGCCGGGGGCAGCAGGCCGGCCGAGGTGATCGCCGGCTTGCCGATCAGCCAGAGCTGGTACACCTTGCCGGGCGGCAGCGCGGGCAGCCCGGTGGTGACCACGGCCAGCTCGTGCCGGTCCGCGGCCAGCACCACGGTGGCCACGCCGCCGTTGGTGACCGTGTGCGTGAGCAGCTTGGCCTCCGGCGCCGACAGGAGCAGCGAGATCGCCTGGTTCTCGGCCCGGACCTGGTTGAGCTCGTCCCGCGTGTGCGCCTGCGCGAAGCCGAACAGCACCGCGACCACGATCGAGGCGGTCGCTACCACCCCGGACAGCCACGGCACCCACGGCACCCGGGTGCGCGTCGGCCGCGCGTGGGTCCTGATCTCGGGCGGCAGCTGGCGGGTGCGCGCCGCGGCGGCCAGCACCCGATCGCGGAGCCCGGCCGGCGGCTCGGTAGTGGCGGCGAAGGCCATCGCGGTGCCTACCTCGCGGAATCCCCGTACCTCGCTGGCGCACGACGGGCACCGGTCGAGGTGGCGGGTGAACCGGTCGCGTTCGGCCCCCGGCTCCAGCGCGTCGAGGGCGTAGGCGCCGGACAGCGAGTGCAGGTCGTGCCGGAGGAACCGCATGTCAGCTCACCCCCAGGCAATCGCGCATCCGGATGAGGCCGTCGCGGATCCTGGTCTTGATCGCGCCCAGGGTGACCTTGAGCAGGTCGGACACCTGACGGTAGCTGTAGCCGCCGTAGTAAGCCAGGGTGATCGATTCGCGCTGCACGTCGGTGAGCCCGTCCAGGCAGCGTCGCACCCGCTCGGCGTCCAGGCTCGCTTCCACCGCCTCAGCGACCTCGTCATGTGGTGTGTGGACCTCGGCTGTCTTGTGCTCGCGGTCGGCCGCCGCCGTGGTCGAGCGGACACGGTCGATGGCGCGGCGGTGGGCTATCGTCATCACCCACGTCGCCGCGCCACCAACGGCCGGGTCGAACCTGGCGGCGGTCCGCCACACCTCGAGGAGGACTTCCTGGGCTACCTCCTCGGACTGGGACGGATCCCGCAGAACCCTGCGAATCACGCCGTACACCGGGCCGACCAGCCGGTCGTACACCGCCTCGAACGCTTCCGTGTCGCCACGTGCCACGTGGACGAGCAGGAGATCTAGATCCCGCTCTCCCCTCCTATCCGTGGTCGCGGACGTGAACCTGGACGCGTCCGAATCGTTCGGGTTCATATGTCACCTTCGAAGCCAACGCCGGATCGGATGGGTAGAACATGGCCGAATCTTAAGAAATCTGACCGGCCCTGGCCTGGCTCAACGCAGAGCTGAACCGGAATATCCGCATAAGTGGGTTCTTGCTCACGGCGCGGCGGGCCTTCCGGGAGGCGGCGCCGGCTGGTATCACTGAAAACGTGGCGGGTGACGGCCCGGTCACGGCTTCCCGCCCAGGAGTCCGGAGGTGGCCATGCGCATGTTCCTGGTGGTGCTCTCCGTCTGGCTGCTCATCGGCGCCCTCGCCGCCTGGCAGCGGAATTACTTCACCGCGGCGTCGGCCAACTGCGCCGGCGTGGGCACGATCCTGGTGACCATTGCGTTCGGCCCGGTGAATTACCTCGGCGGCAACCCGAAGCTCACCTGTCACTAGCGCGGTCCTCGGGCTTCTCGGCCTGGGGTTCCTCGGGCTGGGGTTCCTCGGCCTGGGGCTCCTCGGGCGGGGGTTCCTCGGCTGGGGCCGGGCGTGCCAGCAGGGCGGACACGGCCGTGCGCATGGCCTTGAGGCCGGCCCCGCGGGGCACCTTGAGGGACACGTAGGCGATGGCGCCGACCGGGATGGGGAGCCAGAAGTTGACCAGCCGCCAGCCGAGCACGCCCAGCGTGGCCACGCTACGGGTGACGCCGAAGCTGACCAGCAGCAGCGGGGCGATCGAGTCGACGACGCCCAGCCCGCCCGGGGTCACCGGCAGCGCGCCGGCCACGTTGGCGATCCCATAGGCGGCGAACAGCTCGACAGGGTTGACAAACCGGCCGAACGCCGCCACGAAGCACCACAGCGACGCGGCGTCGAGCAGCCAGTTGAGCGTGGCCCAGGTCAGCGACAGGACCAGGGTGCGCCGGTCGCGACCGAGCGCGGCCAGGGATTTCGCCGCGTCGAGCAGCGCCTGTTCCAGGCGGTCGCCGGACAGGCCGGGTATCCGGTCGCCGATCGCGTGCAGGATGCGGGAGGCGCGCTCGGCCCCGCGGATAAACCCGAAGGCCAGCGCGGCGATCGCGAGCAGGATCACGGCGCCGGTGACCGCCACCGTCACGTAGATCGGGTGGAACCCGGCCAGCGGGATGGAGATGACCAGGGACAGCCACAGGAGCACGTTCAGCACCACAGTGGAGCCCAGGCCCTTGGTCGCCATCATCACCGCGGCGTCGCGGCCCTTGATGCCCGCGTCCGTGAACAGCTTGTAGCCGAGCCCGGCGCTGCCCAGCGTGCCGGCCGGGATGACGTGGGCGATCGCGGCGGCGGCCAGGTCGATGCGGAACAGCACGGACAGGCCGGGATTGTGCGCGCCGGGTGGCAGCAGCGCCTGGGTCAGCAGGCCGTAGCAGAACAGCGACAGGAACTCCAGGATCACGCCGGCGGCCAGCCAGAAGGCGCTCACCTGGCCGAGCAGGTGCAGGTCCTTGCTCGCCCCGACCAGTTCGGGCACGACCAGGTACTCGACGATCAGCAGCAGGGCGAAGATGACGATGCCGCGGCGCAACGGCTTGACCACGAAAGGGAGCCAGCTCCGCCAGCGCCGCCACTAGCTAAGTCGCTCTCCCCGTCCCCCGTCTTGCCGCTCGCCCTGACGCTCGTCTTGTTGCTGGTCTTGCCGCTCGTCGGCGTCGTCCGCGTCTCCACCGGGCTTCCGGCCGGCTTTCGCCGGGTCAGTCCGCATAAGACCCCTACTACCCTGCTTGCGGGCAAGAACGCGGGCACATCCGTAACAAGCGTTATCCTGCCCTGGTGACTGACGCGGCCATGGCGCGTTCGATGTGGACCCTGTTCGAGCCGGTCCACGCGGTGACCTACTTCGCGGCCGAGGCGCGTTCGGCCTATGAGCAGGCGGGCTTGCGCGGGTTCTGGCGCGGCTACTTCGCCGGCCGCGCGGCACCGCTCGGCGCGGCTGGTGCTGGCGGCATGGTGGCGGCCCCGGCCGGCACGGTGGCGGCTCCGGCCGGCGCGGCCAGCGCGGCGGTGGTCGCCGCCTCGTTCTTCAACTTCGCGCCCGCCTTCGTGGCCCGCGCCATCCCCGGCGTCTGGGAGCTGATCACGCCGGAGGAGGCGCTGCGGGTCCGGCTGGCCGGCGCGGCCGAGGGCCTCGGCAGGCCGCTGGCCGGGCAGGAGGCGGAGGCGGCCGCAGCGGGCGACCTGCTGTGGCGGGCCATCGGCGAGCTCGACTTCTCCGGTCGCGTGCTGGCCGCGGCGAACGCCGCGCTGCCGGTTTTGCCCGGGGAGGTTGTCGCGGCTTCGTCGGCTTCGTCGGCTTCTTCGGCCGCTGCCGGGCTGGGCCGGCTGTGGCAGGCGGCCACCCTGCTGCGCGAGCACCGGGGCGACGGGCATTTCGCCGCGCTGGCCGCGGCGGACATCGACGGCTGCGAGGCGGTAGTCCTGCGCTGCTGCCTGGACCTGCGCCGGGAAGACATGCAGCCGGTGCGGGGCTGGACCGACGAAGCGTGGGACGGCGCCCTGTCCCGGCTGGCCGCGCGCGGCTGGGTCGGCGCGGACGGCACGCTGACCAGCGCCGGGCGGGAGGCGCACGCGGCGGTCGAGGACGCCACCGACCGGGCCGCGTCCCGGCCCTGGGCCCGGCTCGGTCCGGAGGCCACGGCCGAGATCGCGGCGGCCCTCACCCCGCTCGCGCGGGCGTGCGCGGCCGCACTCCCCTACCCCAGCCCGATCGGCGTGCCTGCGCCCGGCGAAGGGCGCAGCTAGCGCGGTCGCTCGGTTCGGCCGAGGGTGCGGCTAGCGCGGCCGGGCGCCACGTTCGAGAAAGCCGGACTCAGGCCACGCGGGCATCATCAGCATCACGGTTCGTGCGTGCCGGACCCGGCCGAACGTCATGAAACCCTGGATCCAACGCGTTCTGACGCCGTGAAACCCCGGATCCAGTGCGTCCGGCCGGGGGCTCGCCCGCCGCTAGGAGCGCGGCCAGCCCCTCCACGAGTTTTGCCAGGTGACGGCCAGCTCCGTCAGGGCTGTGGCGGCCGTCACCTGGAGTCTTGAGTGTCACGGGCGGAACCGTGACCGGTTGGAGAGGATGCTGCTGGACGGCGGCGCCGCCTCAGCCGCGAGTCGCAGCGGGAAAGAAGATCCGACCGGCTGAATCATCTGCCCCCCAAAGGCTGTTGATTCACCGGCAATTTCCTGGCCGGAGATTGCCGGTGATCGGCAAGTATCCGGCAGGTATCCCGCTAGAACGCTGCGAGCGAAATTGAATGCGACCCATTGACTAGCGAAACAAAATGCCAGGCGCCCGGAGCCGGGAGCGGCTGGCGTGCCCGCCCGGCCACGCGAGCGTTCATGGACGACGATGCGATCGAGCATCACATGACCCTGTTTTAAGTTGTATTCATCCCTCATGACCCTTTCCGCCGGCCCGGCGCGACGCCATGCGGCATCAGCTGCCCAGACCTGCGCGGTCCTCCCCTCATCCGCCCCTTACGGCCCACCTAGGGCGTTGTCCGTCCCAGATCCCGTGAGCACCATGGATGAGCTTAGTGTAGCTAGATAAACCATGTCTATCTATACGGGATTTACGTAAATAAAGTTTTCCTGC
>Ga0207674_10011060_pt1 | contig 10149 bp, 10 predicted proteins | sample KBSCornC72_FD_184303 | JGI IMG/M metagenome (GOLD analysis project Ga0207674, IMG submission 184303) | Corn rhizosphere microbial communities from Kellogg Biological Station, Michigan, USA - KBS Corn C7-2 (SPAdes) (version 2) | ecosystem: Host-associated > Plants > Roots > Rhizosphere > Soil ...
GGCATTCTTCGGCACCGACCAGGAGGTCGCGGCGGTGCGCCAGTGGCTTGCCGAGAACCGCAACGACCGCGTGCTGATCTTCGACCTCCGCAATCACCACGGCGGCGGTCTCGACGAGCAGGATGCGATCTTTTCCTATCTCTATTCTCGCAAGACGCCGCTGGTGAAGATGGCGGTCGCCAAGGACATTTATGGCGGCCCCAACTCGCCGATCGAGCCCGGCAAGACGCTCGTGTTCGCGGCCGAAGACGGCAAGATGGTCGGGACGCACAGCGCCATCCCCGGCCCGGTGACGGCGCTGCGCAAGGCCAAGGTCTATCTCCTGACGTCGAACCGCAGTGCGTCGGCAGCCGAGCATTTCGCGCTCGCGCTGAAGTCGAGCGGCCGCGCGACCCTGATCGGCGAAGCGACCGCCGGCGCCAACCATTTCGGCGGGCCGCGGCCGCTCAACGAGCATTTCGCCGTGTGGATGCCGGTTGGGCGTACCTATGACATCAAGACCGGCAAGGATTGGGAAGGCGACGGCATCGCGCCCGATATTGCGGTCGATCCGAAGCAGGCGCTGATCGTCGCACTGGAAAAATCCGGGCTCAGCCACGAGCAAGCGGTGAAGCTGGACGCGGCGGAAGTTCCCGCCGAGCCGGTGCACCGCGACACGCTCAAGGCTCGCTGATGTTGTTCGTCGAAATGGCCCCGCCGTGCATCGACTTTGTGCGGAACGTGGATGCGGCGAGGCGTAGGCAGATGAAGGAGGCATGCGCATGCCCAAGCACATCTTGAAACTGCTGGCGCTGCCAGTGTTCGCGGTCATCGCGCCGGCGTCGGCCGGCCACCTCGCGTCGAGCGATCAAGCCCGGTCCGACTGCCCTTACGAACGCGCCGAGTTCGCCGCTGCGGGCTACGACTCCATGGCGCTGACCACCGAGGGCGATCCCGCCGAAGGATCGCTGCTCGACCCCGGCCGGCGCTCGGCGTTCCTGCCCTAAACTGCGACGGACTCGAGCGCCTCGGCGATGAGGCGGCGGCTGTTGTCGATGCCATAGAGCGCGATGAAGCTGCCCATTCGCGGCCCCTGGCTCGAGCCGAGCAATGTCTCGTAGAGTGCCTGGAACCAGCCGCGCAGGCTTTCGAACGGATGGCGTTTGCCGACTTCGAACACGGCATGCTGGATGGCTTCGCCGTCCGCGCCCGCCGGTAGCTTTGCGAGCTCCGAATCCAGATCGCGCAACGCTTCGGCCTCGACCTGGTTGGGCGGGCGCCGCTTCAGCGTCGGCGCGACGAAGTCGCGCGCGTAATTGACCGCGAGGCCGATCAGCTCGTCGAGCTCAGGATCGCTCTCAGGCGATGTGCCGGGCGCGTAGCGCTGGACGAATTTCCACGCCGTCTCCTTGTCCGCGACTCCGGGCAGGCTGGCGAGATTGAGCAGCAGGCCGTAGGTCAGCGGCAGGCTCTCGGCCGGAACCTTGCCGCCGTGGATGTGGTGGACAGGGTTGCCGAGCTGCTGCTCGACAGGCTGCTCGGGATAGTTGCCGCGGAATTGCCAGTATTCGTCGACCGCGCGGGGGATGACGCCGATGTGCAGGCTCTTGGCGCGCTTGGGCTCGCGGTAGATGTAGAAAGCCAGGCTCGGCTCGCTGCCATAGCGCAGCCATTCCTCGAGGCTGAGGCCGTTGCCTTTCGACTTGGAGATCTTCTCGCCCTTTTCGTCGAGGAACATCTCATAATTGAAGCCCTCGGGCGGGCGGCCGCCGAGCACACGCGCGATCTTGTCCGACTGGACGACGCTGTCGATCAAATCCTTGCCGGCCATTTCATAATCGACGCCGAGCGCGACCCAGCGCGCTGCCCAGTCGACCTTCCATTGCAGCTTGGCGGCGCTGCCGAACGCCGATTGCTGGACTCGGGCGCCGTCCTCGTCGTCGAAGGCGATAAGGCCGGCCTCGGCGTCGACCACGGTGACCGGTACCTGCAGCACGCGGCCGCTGGTGGGTGAGATCGGCAGCACCGGGGAGTAGGTCTTGCGGCGATCCTCGCGCAGCGTCGGCAGCATCACGTCCATGATCGCGTCCCAGCCGTGCAGCACCTTGCGGATCACGGCGTCGAAGCGGCCGGACGTGTAGCAATCGGTTGCCGACAGAAATTCGTAGTCGAACCCGAAGCGGTCGAGGAAATGGCGCAGCATCGCGTTGTTGTGCTGCGCGAAGCTGTCGTGAGTCCCGAACGGGTCGGGGATTTGCGTCAGCGGTTTGCCGAGATTGGCCGCAAGCAGCTCCTGGTTGGGCACATTGTCGGGCACCTTGCGAAGCCCGTCCATATCGTCGCTAAACGCGATCAGCCGCGTCGGATTGCCGGTCAGTTCCTCATAGGCCTGGCGGACGAAGGTCGTGCGCGCGACCTCGTTGAAGGTGCCGATGTGCGGCAGGCCCGAGGGGCCGTAGCCCGTCTCGAAGATCACCGGATCGCCGGCAGGCTTGCCCTCTGGCCAGCGCTTCAGCAGCTTGCGCGCTTCCTCGTAAGGCCAGGCCTTCGAGGTCATCGCGGCGGATCGAAGCGTTTCGGCGTCCAATTTCGTTGCTCTTCTGTTCTGCGGGCGGCAGGGTCGCAGGGATGGCCGCTCCTTTGCCACTTCCAGCCTTGCACGCAACCCACGCCGGAATCTGGCTGGCGAGCGGCGATGGCGAGGTGCGCGAAGCGACCCGCGGCGAGTCGATCGCGCGGGCTGCCGAGACGCCGCACATCATCCTCAACGCGCCGCTGGTCGGGCAACGGCTGGGCTATCCGGAACTGAGCGGACTCGACCTGCTGGAATTGTTCGCATTCGTCCATCCGGCGCGGTTCGCGGTTCCGACGGTGGCGGGCCTCAGCCGGGCGCTGGGGCTGCAGCCGCCGATCGGCGAAGCGGAGGCGGCGGGCTCGTTGGTTGGGATTGTGGAGCGTCTTTTGGCAAGTCTTGCCAATCCTGACTGGCGCGAGCGCGAGGGCGCCTGGACCTCGAATGCGACGCTGCACCGGCTCGGATGGGGCTGGGCGCCGCTGATCGGGGCGCGGCTCGAACGGCCCGAACGCGGCGAGCGCATGCTGTTCGCGCGGCTGAAGTCCTGGGAGGAAGCCGGCGAACGGCCGCTGCCACGGACGGTGCTGGTCGACCCGGCGGACGCGCGTTCGAAGCTGGACTCGCTGACCGGGCGGATCGAGCCGCGCGAGGGCCAGAAAGCGATGGCCGAGGCGGTCACCCAGGTGTTCGCGCCCAAGCCGGCCAAGGGCGCGCCGAACCTGCTGCTCGCCGAAGCGGGCACCGGGATTGGCAAGACCCTCGCTTATTTGGCGCCGGCAGCGCTCTGGGCCGAGCAGTCGGGCGGCACGGTCTGGGTATCGACTTTCACCAAGGCGCTGCAGCGCCAGCTCGACGGCGAGGGGCCCAAGCTGTTCGCCAACCCGGACGAGCGCGCCCGCCGCATCGTCGTGCGCAAGGGCCGCGAAAATTATCTGTGCCTGCTCAACCTCGAGGACGCGTTGCAGGGCGCGTTCAGCGGGCGCGCCGCGGTGCTGGCGCAACTGGTCGGGCGCTGGGCGGCGTACAGCAAGGACGGCGACATGGTCGGCGGCGACCTGCCGGGCTGGCTTCCGAGTCTGTTCCGCCGCGCCGGCGCAGCCGCGCTGACGGACCGCCGCGGCGAGTGCGTCTATGCCGGCTGCCCCCATTACCGCCGCTGCTTCATCGAGCGCGCCGAGCGGGCGAGCCGCGAGGCCGATATCGTCATCGCCAACCACGCGCTTGTCATGATCAACGCCGCGCGCGCTCGCGAAGATGCACCGGGGCGAATCCTGTTCGACGAGGGCCACCATCTGTTCGACGCGGCGGATTCGACTTTCGCCATCGCGTTTGGCGGCCAGGAAGCGATCGAGCTCCGGCGCTGGATCGTCGGACCGGAAGGCCGCTCGCGCGGACGGCGGCGCGGCCTCGCGGCGCGGCTGATGGATGTCGCATCCTACGACGAGGAAGGAGCGCGCGCGCTCGACGCCGCGGTCGAGGCGGCCAAGGCGCTGCCGTCAGACGGCTGGCTTCAGCGGCTGGTCGAAGGCGACCCGTTCGGGGCGATCGAAGCCTTGCTCGCGGAGGTTCGCGGGACGGTTTACGCCCGATCCAAGGCGCAGGAGGCAGGCTATGGCCTGGAGACCGAGCTTGCTGAGCCGGACGGCGCCCTGGTGTCGGCCGCGGCGGCGGCAGCGGAGATCCTCGAAAGCCTCCACAAGCCGCTTGCCGCATTGGGGCGGCGGCTCGAGGCTGTGTTGGAGGATGCGCCCGATTGGCTCGACAGCCAGGCACGGGCGCGAGTCGAAGGCGCGATCAGGGGACTGTCATGGCGGCGAGAGACTCTTGGGGCGTGGATCGCCCTCCTCGCCCGTATCGGCGGCGAGGCCGACCCCGAGTTCGTCGACTGGCTGGCGGTCGATCGCGTCGACGGGCGCGAGTATGACGTCGCGATCCACCGTCGCTGGCTCGATCCGACCAAGCCGCTCGCCGCGACCGTGCTCGCGCCGGCCGACGGGGTGCTGGTGACGTCGGCGACGCTGCGCGGCGGGGAAGATTGGGCCGCTGCCGACGCGCGCACCGGCGCGCTTCATATGCCCGGCCCTGCGGCGCACTTCGAAGCCGAAAGCCCATTCGATTATGCCGGCTGTTCTGAAGTGCTGATCGTCACCGACGTCAAGCAGGGCGACATCGGCTCCCTCGCCGGGGCCTATGCGCGGCTGATCGCGGCGGCGGAAGGCGGGACGCTCGGCCTGTTCACGGCGATCCAGCGGCTGAAGGCGGTGCACGCGCGGATTGCCGACCGGCTGGCGCGCGACGGCCTGCCGTTGCTGGCGCAGCATGTCGACCCGATCGACGCCGGGACCCTGGTCGACATATTTCGTGACGACCCGCGCGCGTCGCTACTCGGCACCGATGCGCTGCGGGACGGGGTCGATGTGCCCGGCGATTCGCTGCGGCTGGTGGTGATGGAGCGAGTCCCGTGGCCGCGCCCGACTGTGCTCCACGCCGCTCGGCGCATGGCCGGCGGCGGCAGCGCCTACGACGACCGGGTGGTGCGCGCCCGGCTTGCGCAGGCATTCGGACGCCTGATCCGCCGCCAGGGCGATTGCGGTGTCTTCGTCATCCTGTCGGCGGCGATGCCGTCGCGGCTGCTCAAGGCCTTTCCGGCGGGCGTCCCCGTCAGCCGCGTCCCGCTCGACCAAGCGATCGCGCGGGTCGAGCAGCGGCTCATGGCCGGCGCGACGGTAAAGGAGCTTGCCTAGCTGTCGAGCGCGGCGGTGAGGCGATCGCGCAAGGCGATCAGGCGAAATATGTCGACTCCGCCGGCGCCGTCATCCCCCGCTTCATGGGTAGCGGGCTGCGGGTCCGGCGCGATTGTCGCGGGCATGGACGAAACCGGTTCGGCACCGCCGCGCTCGCGCAGCAATTTCTGCACGCCGCGCACGGTATAGCCTTCCTGGCCGAGCAGCCGGTGAATGCGTCGCGCAAGCTCGACGTCCGCGGGGCGATAATAACGGCGGTTTCCGGCGCGCTGCATGGGCCGAAGCTCCGGAAAGCGCGTTTCCCAATAGCGGAGGATGTGCTGGGGCACTCCCAGCTCCTGCGACAGCTCGCCGATCGTCAGTAGGGCGCCGGGGTCCTTTTGTCCGGCCGTCGCCAAGTTCAGCCCTTCGCGATTCGGTCGCGCATGATCTGGCTGGCGCGGAAGGTCATTACCCGCCGGGGCGCAATCGGGACTTCGATGCCAGTCTTCGGGTTGCGGCCGATCCGCTGACCCTTGTCGCGCAGGATGAAGGTGCCGAAGCCCGAAACCTTGACGTTCATCCCCTCCGACAAAGCGTGGCACATGTGGTGGAGGACACGCTCCACCAGGCCGGCGGATTCCGCCCGCGACAGCCCGAGCCGGCGGTGGACCGTGTCGGCGAGGTCCGCGCGCGTCAAAGTGTTAGCGGCGTCCGCCTCGTTGGTGACCCGCGCGATCCCGAGATCGGCCATTTCATTCTCCCGCCCTGACCGGCGCGTTCCCCCGCCGCTTCGATTACGTGTTCGTAACGGAATTCGCTGCCGTCGGCAATTCGGCTAATTGCCGGATATCCCAAACTTTTCAATACCTGAGCGCGGCCGCGCCCCATGTAAATCCACCGCCCATCGCTTCCAGCACGACGATGTCGCCGCGCTTGATTCGGCCGTCCCGGATCGCGGTGTCGAACGCGAGCGGAACCGATGCGGCCGACGTATTGGCATGGCGGTCAACGGTCATCACCACTTTTTCCCGCGGGAGGCCCAATTTTTTCGCCGTAGCGTCGAGGATGCGGGCATTTGCCTGGTGCGGCACAACCCAGTCGACGTCGGCGGCGGTGAGGCCGGCGCTCGACAGCACCTCGGTGAGGACGCCGGCGAGGTTGACCACGGCGTGGCGGAACACCTCGCGGCCCTTCATCCGGAGCTTGCCGACCGTCCCGGTCGTGGAGGGGCCGCCGTCGACGAACAGCAAGTCATTGTGGCGCCCGTCGGCGTGGAGCTTGGTCGCTAGGATGCCGCTTGTTGTCTCTTCGGCGCTCAGCACCAGCGCGCCGGCGCCGTCGCCGAACAGCACGCAGGTCGCACGGTCCTCCCAGTCGAGAATGCGGCTGAAGGTCTCGGCGCCGATCACCAGCGCCTTTGCGGCATTGCCCGATCGAAGCATCGAATCGGCGACCGACAGCGCATAGAGGAAACCGGTGCACACCGCGTGGACGTCGAAGGCGATGCAATCGTCGATGCCGAGCGCCGCCTGGACCTTGGTGGCGGTCGATGGGAAGGTTTGGTCGGGCGTTGCCGTGGCGAGGACAATGAGGCCGATCTCGGTCGGCTCGACCCCGGCGCTGGCGAGCGCCTCGCGAGCCGCGGCGATCGCCAGCGTCCCCGTCGTCTCGCCTTCGCCGGCGATATAGCGGTTGCGGATGCCGGTACGTTCGACGATCCATTCGTCCGAGGTGTCGACGGTCGCGGCGAGCTCCTCGTTGGTTACCCGCCGCCTGGGCAATGCGCTTCCGACACCGGCGACCACCGACCGCCTGGTCACTGGGCGACCTCATTGGCGAAAGCGTGGGCGCGGAAGTTGTCGAGGTCCTCGCCGATCTTCCGCGTGATGTCGTTGCGCACCATGCTCGCGGCGACGCGAATGGCGTTGGCGACACCCTTGGGGTTGGCGCTGCCGTGGCTCTTCATGACCAGGCCGTTCAATCCGAGGAAGACCGCGCCGTTGTGGTTGTTGGGATCGAGATGGTGCTTCAACAGGTTGAGCGCCGGCTTGGACAGCGCGAAGCCGGCCTTCGATCGAAGCGAGCTCTTGAAGGCCCGGCGCAGCAAATCGGTGACGAACCGGGCGGTGCCCTCGGCGGTCTTGAGCGCGATATTGCCGGAAAAGCCGTCGGTGACGACGACGTCGACCCCGCCGCGCGAAAGCTGGTCGCCCTCGGTGAAGCCGTCGAAGCGGAACGGCAGATAATCCGCATCGCGCAGCAGCGCGGCGGCATCCTTGAGCTCGTCAGTCCCCTTGAGTTCTTCGGTGCCGATGTTGAGCATTTTCACCCGCGGCTGCGGGATGCCGAGGACGCAGCGGGAATAAGCGGCGCCCATCACCGCGAACTGGACGAGGTTCTGCGCGTCGCACTCGGTGTTGGCACCGAGGTCGAGCATGATGACGTCGGTCTCGCCCAGCGTCGGCAAAAGCGCGGCGAGCGCCGGCCGGTCGATCCCCGGCATGGTGCGAAGCGCGAGCTTCGACATGGCCATCAGCGCGCCGGTATTGCCGCCCGACAGCGCCGCGTCGGCGATCTGCTCTTTGACGGCATTGATCGCCATTCCCATCGAGGTCGTGCGGGCGCGGCGGATCGCCTGGCTCGGCTTCTCGCTTGGCGAGATCGCTTCGGGTGAGTGGATGACGTGCGAACGGCCGGCGAGGTGCTTGTGCTCGGCGATCTGGGCTTCGACCTGGCGCTCGTCACCGTAGAAGGTGAACTGGAGCTCGGGGTCCTTGCGCAGCGCACGCGAGGCGCCAGCGATCATCGCCGCCGGGCCGGCGTCGCCGCCCATGGCGTCGATGGCAATGCGTGGGGCCGCGTTCATGGCCCTGGGCGGGTCTTAGGCCTCGGTCGAGACGATTTCGCGGCCGTTATAATGGCCGCAAGCCGCGCACAGATTATGCGGCAGCTTGAGTTCGCCGCAGTTCGGGCACTCCTGGAACGCGGTGGCCTTCAGCCCGTGATGGCTGCGGCGCATGTTGCGCTTCGACGGCGAGGTTTTTCTTTTGGGGACAGCCATTGCGGCACCTTTGAATGCTTGGTCGACAACAATAAAAATTGCGACGATCTGCGCCTCATCGCGTCGGGGCTTCCCCCGAGGGCGGCGGCCGGATCGTCGCGAACCGCGGCTCCTATAGCGCAACCCCGGGCGAGCGCAAGCGCTCACCGGATTGAAGGGGGAGATGTGGTTGGGCCGTGTGTTCCCTTTCCAACGCATATGCGGACAGCGGCCGGTCGGTTAGGCACCCGTAACCGCCGGGAGCGCAAAATGCCTGCCGCGCCCCCACGCGTTGTAATTAGGCGCGACTCGGCGCCTCGTGCTTTCGTGCGCGCGGCCGAACCATCGGTCGATAAAGGGGGACTGCATGAAGAACATAGTCCTGGGCGCCGCGGGCGCCCTTGCAATCGCCTATGCGTATGCTCCTGTCGCTGCCGAGCCTTACGCCGATTACACTCCGCAGAAAGGCTATTGGACCATCAACGCCGTCGAGGTCGATCCGAACCATGTCGACGACTATCTGACGGGCCTGCGCAGCTCGCAGGTGTCGGCTTTTGAGGTTCTCAAGCGTCGCGGCCTGATCGACGATTACAAATTCATGGTCAGGACCGGGTACGTGAAGGGATCCCCGAACGTGCTGATCATGACTCATACGCCGACCACCGCGCTCGACGATCCCGACCAGGCGCGTGACCAGGCGGTCGAGAAGGAGATCTATTCCGCTTTCAGCAAGGAAAAAGGCGACGAGGCGGTGCGCGGCTATGAAAAGTACCGGACGTTCATCGACAACGGTAACTGGCAAACGATGACGATGAAAAAATGATCTGCTGAGGCAGTCATTGTGGGACGGGCGCCCACGGGCGCCCGTTCCCGCCCAACCGACTGACATATTTCGATCCAAATCAGCCTAATGCTTATGCTGCGAGTTCAGCGTCGCCCACATAAGGGTTCGTCGCTCGCTCGTGGCCAAACGTCGACATCGGGCCGTGTCCCGGCACGAACGCCGTCTCCTTGCCCATCGGCCACAGCCGCGTCGTGATCGATTGGATCAGCTGCTGCTGGTCACCGTGCGGGAAGTCCCAGCGGCCGACCGAGCCCTTGAACAGCACGTCGCCGACCAGCGCGAGCTTCGATTCCGGATGATGGAAGACGACGTGCCCTGGCGTGTGGCCGGGACAGTGACGGACATCGAAGGTGAGATTCCCGACGCTGACCTGGTCGCCGTCCGCCAGCCAGCGCGACGGCTCGAACGGGCGGCCGGTGATCCCATATTTCGCGCCGTCCTCGGACAGCCGGTCGATCCAGTAAATGTCCGCTTCGTGCGGCCCCTCGATCTGCACCCCAAGTTCTTGGGCGAGGATTCCAGCGCTTCCGCAATGGTCGATGTGGCCGTGGGTCAGCAGGATCTTCTCGATGGTGACGCCGGCCTGCTCGGCCGCCGCCTTCAGCCGCGGGAGGTCGCCGCCGGGATCGACGAAGGCGCCGCGCATTGTCGCAGTGCACCACAGCAAGGTGCAATTCTGCTGCAGCGGCGTAACCGGGATGATCGCCGCTTTGAGGGGCGGCTCGCTCATTTGGGCGGTTCGGGGGCAAGCGTCGCCATCGCCGGCGGCTCGTCCTTCATCGACGCCGCGACGGCTTCGGCGCGGCGCATGACGCGCAGCACGTTGCCGCCGGCCAATTTGGCGAGGTTTGCGTCGGACCAGCCGCGGCGGATCAGCTCGGCGAACAGCAAAGGATAACCGGCAACGCTGTTCATGCCGGCCGGCGCCTCGTCATAGCCGATCCCGTCGAGGTCGCCGCCAATCCCGACATGGTCGTAACCTGCG
>Ga0207674_10011068_pt1 | contig 10144 bp, 7 predicted proteins | sample KBSCornC72_FD_184303 | JGI IMG/M metagenome (GOLD analysis project Ga0207674, IMG submission 184303) | Corn rhizosphere microbial communities from Kellogg Biological Station, Michigan, USA - KBS Corn C7-2 (SPAdes) (version 2) | ecosystem: Host-associated > Plants > Roots > Rhizosphere > Soil ...
TCCCGCACATGAAGAGGCGGTTCAGCTTCGGGCCGCCGAAGCAGACGTTGGCCACCACCTCGGGGACGAGGATCTTGCCGAGGAGCGTGCCGTCGCTCGCGTGGCAATGGACGCCGTCGCCGGCCGAGAGCCAGAGGTTGCCGTGGACGTCGAGCCGGAAGCCGTCGTAGAGACCGGGCTCGCAGACCGCGAAGACCTCGCCGCCGCTGAGCTTCCCGTTCGCGCCGACCTGGAAGCGGCGCACGTGGTGCGGGCCGTCGGCGCGATGCGTGACGCCGGTGTCGACGATGTAGAGGAGCGACTCGTCGGGCGAGAACGCGAGGCCGTTGGGCTGCACGAAGTCGTTGGCGACGACGGTCACCTTGCCGCTCGTCGCGTCGATGCGGTAGACGCGCTGCGCGCCGATCTCGTTCGGCGAGGCATCGCCTTCGTAGTCGCTGTCGATGCCGTAGCTCGGGTCGGTGAACCAGATGCTGCCGTCGGACTTGACGACGAGGTCGTTCGGCGAGTTGAAGCGCTTGCCGTCGATGTGCGAGGCGAGCACGGTGCGTGTGCCGTCGTGCTCGGTGCGCGAGATGCAGCGGCCGCGGTGCTCGCAGCTCACCAGCCGCCCCTGCAGGTCGACGTAGTGCCCGTTGGTGTTCATCGCCGGCTGCCGGAAGACCGAGACCGAGCCGTCGGTCTCGTCCCAGCGCAGCATGCGGTCGTTCGGGATGTCCGACCAGACGAGATAGCGCCCGGCCGCGAACCACGCCGGCCCCTCGGCCCAGCGGCAGCCGGTGTAGAGCTTCTCGAGGTGGACGTTGCCGAACGCGAGCTTGCGGAAGCGCTCGTCGCGGATCTCGAAGCTGTCGGTGAGTGCGAGTCCCATGGGTGCTTTTTCCTGGAGTCAGTCGGAAAGGCGCCTTCCGCGCCCGTAGACGAGCAGCATCGCGACGATGACGACGCCGTAGGTGACCTGCCGGCCCATCTCGGGGATCTGCATCACCGAGAGGATCGACTGCAGCAGCGTGATCAGCATGGCGCCGACGACGGTGCCGAGATACGAGCCGCGGCCGCCGAGGATGTGCGTGCCGCCGAGGACGACGGCGGCGATCGCCGGCAGCAGGTAGGCGTCGCCCATCGCCTGGTACGCCTTCGTCGAGTAGCCCGTCAGCAGCACGCCGGCCATGGCCGAGCACGCGCCGGCGAGCGTGAAGCAGAGGACGACGACGCGGCGCGTCGCGATGCCCGAGAGATACGCGGCGCGCTCGCGGTTGCCGACGCCGTAGATCGCGCGGCCGAGCGTCGTCCGGTGCAGCAGGAACATCGTCGCCAGGCCGACGGCGAGCCAGACGAGGAGCGCGTTCGGAATGCCGAGCAGCGAGCGGCCGGTCGCGATCAGGTGCATCGCCGGCGTCGCGCGGTCCTGCGGCGCGAAGCCGCCGGTCTGGACGACGATCAGCCCCTGCGCGACCGCGTTGATGCCGAGCGTGAAGATCATCGACGGCACGCGCAGCCACGCGACGCCGATGCCGTTGACGAGGCCGAGCGCGGCGCCGCACGCGATGCCGAACGGAATCGCGAGCCACTCGCCGGTCGCGCCCCACCAGCCCGCCGCGGCCGCCGACATGACGCCGCCGACGGTGACGGTCCACGGCACCGAGAGGTCGATGCCGCCGAGCAGGATGACGAGCATCGCGCCGGTCGCGACGATGCCGAGGAACGACGCGATCTGCAGCTGCAGCAGCAGGTAGTCCGCCGACAGGAAGTTGCGCGAATAGAGGCTGCCGACGAGCAGCAGCACCACCGTGCACGCCGCCGCGATGAGCACCGGCAGCTGGCCGTTCTGCTTCAGCTTGAGCGCGAGCGCGGTCATCGAAAGATCTCCAGCCGGTCGGTCACCTTCAGCAGCTGCAATGCGCCGAGGCTCACCGCGACGAGGAGGATCACGCCCTGGAACAGCGGCTGCCAGAGCGGCTCGAGGTCGAAGACGAAGAGCAGGTCGCCGATCGTGCGCAGCACCAGCGCACCGAAGATCGAGCCGATCGCGCTGCCCGCGCCGCCGGCGAGCGACGTGCCGCCGATCACGACTGCGGCGATCGAGTTCAGCGTGTAGACGCCGCCGCTCGCCGACGACGCTTCGCCTGAATAGGTGACGAAGGTCAGCAGCAAGCCGGCGATCGCTGCCAGGAGTCCCGCGAGCGTGTACGTCACGAGCTTGGTGCGGCCGATGTCGACCCCCGACATGTAGGCCGCCGCTTCCGACGAGCCGATCGCGAGCGCGGCACGGCCGACGACCGATCGCCGGAACGGCAGCCACACGACAACGACGACGCCCACGAGCACGACCAGCATCGCCGGCACGCCGCCCGGCAGCGCGCCGGTGAGCGCATCGGCGAGCCCGGCGTGCACGTCGCCGCCGGGGACGGGGCGGAGCCCCAGCGCGATGCCGTAGTAGATCGTGCCGGTGGCGATCGTCGTCACGATCGGCTGCAGCCGGCCCCAGACGATGATCGCGCCGTTGATGAAGCCGCAGAGCGCCCCGGTCGCGAGCACGGCGACGCAGCCGGCCGCGGCCTGCAACGGCGTGCCGACGACGACGTGCGAGGCGAGGCAGTTCGCGAGCACGAAGACCATGCCGACCGAGAGATCGATCCCCGAGGTCAGCACCGGCAGCGTCTGCGCCATCGCGACGATGGCGAGCAGCACGCCCTTGTTCGCCGCGGTGGTGAGCACCGGCACCGCCCAGCCGGTCTGGTGCTTGGCGATGTAGACCGCGAAGATGACGACGAACATCGCCGCGGCGGCGTAGGCGCCACGGAACTCGCGGAAGTGGTAGAGCCAGTCGCGCCGCATCAGTGCGCCGCCTCCGCGGCGACGTCGAGCGCGGTCGCGACGAGCGCGTGCTCGTTGAGGTCGTCGCCGGCGAGCCAGCGCACGATCCGGCCGTCGAGGAACACCGCGACGCGGTCGCAGCAGCCGATCAGCTCGGCGTAGTCGGTCGAATACAGCAGCACCGCCGCGCCGTCGTCGGCGAGGCGGCGCAGCAGCACGTGGATCTCCTGCTTGGTGCCGACGTCGATGCCGCGCGTCGGATCGTTGAGCAGCACGATGCGCGGCGCGTTCAGCAGCCACTTCGCGATCACGACCTTCTGCTGGTTGCCGCCCGAGAGCGTGCCGGCGGGGTCGCCGAGCTCGGGCGCCTTGATCGAAAGGCGGCGGACGATCTCGCCGACGGCAGCGGCTTCGGCCGACGCGACGACGACGCCGGCGCGGCTGAAGCGGTCGAGCGCGGCGAAGCTGAGGTTGTCGCGCACCGACATCGGCAGCATCAGGCCGTCGGTCTTGCGGTCCTCGGGAACGAGCGCGATGCCGATGCCGGCGTGTTTGGCCTCGCGGGGGCTGCGCACCGCGACGGGCTCGCCCTCGACGCGCACCTCGCCGCTGACGCCGCGCAGCACGCCGAAGAGGGCGAGGAAGAGCTCGCGCTGGCCCTGGCCGTCGAGGCCGCCGAGGCCGACGATCTCGCCGCGGCGCACGGTGAGCGCGATGTCGTGCAACTGGCCGTTCCACGACAGGTCCCGCACCTCGATCGCCGGCGTGCGCGCGTCGCTCGCTGGCAAAGGCGCGGGCTTGGGCGGATACGCGTGCTCGATGTCGCGGCCGATCATCATCGCCACGGTCTCGGCGTTGCTGCGCGTGCCGGCGGCGAACGTCGCGACGTGGCGGCCGTTGCGGAACACCGAGCAGTCGTCGGCGAGCGCCGCGACCTCGTGCATGCGGTGCGAGATGTAGACGATCGCGAGGCCCTCGTCGCGCAGCCGGTGCAGCAGCGCGAACACCCGCTCGACGTCGGCGGCGGTGAGCGCCGAGGTCGCTTCGTCGAGGATCAGGATCTTCGGCTCGCGCGCCAGCGCCTTGGCGATCTCGACCATCTGCCGGCGCGAGAGCGAGAGGCTCGCGACCGGCGCCAGCGGATGGATGCCCTCGGCGCCGGCGCGCGCCAGCGCCGCTTCGGCGATGCGCCGCTGCGCGCGGCGATCGATCAGGCCGCGCCGGCGCGGCGGGTTGGTGATGCAGATGTTGTCGGCGACGCTGAGATCGGGCATCAGCGACAGCTCCTGGAAGATGCACGCGATGCCGGCAGCGACCGCTTCCTGCGGGTGCAGGAAGCGGCGCTCGCTGCCTTCGAGCACGATGCGGCCCTCGTCGGGCTGCACCACGCCGGCCATGACCTTGATCAGGGTCGACTTGCCGGCGCCGTTCTCGCCGAGCAGGGCGTGGATGCGCCCGGGCGCGCAGGCGAAGCTCGCGCGCTCGAGCGCGTGAACTCCGCCGTAGCGCTTGGAGACCTCCTCCAGGCGCAGGATCGCTTCCAAGCGCGAGCCGTCGTCAGTTGTTCTTCTCGTCCTTCGACATGATGTCGGTCGCCTTCAGGTTCACGCCGCAGGGCGGGAAGTCGTTGGTGGTGAAGAAGTTGTCGGTGAGGTCGGGGTAGTAGTTCACTCCCGCCTTGAAGTTCGGATGCGACGCCTCGGGGATCGGCACCGAGATCATCTGCGGCATCACCTTGCCCTGCAGCGCCGTCACCGCCGCCTTCATCGAGATCGCGACCAGGCCCGGCGACTGGCCGAGCGACGTGCACACGAGCCCGTCCTTGGCGCGCTCGGCGCAGAGCTTGCGAAAGCCGTTCTCGGCCTCGCCGGCGACCGGAATCATCTTGTGCTTGGCGTCGATGAGCGCGCGCACCGCGCCGGTCGAGCCGCCCTGGACGAACATGCCGTCGAAGCTCTTGTGCACCGCGACCGCATCGGCGACGACCTTCTGCGCCGTGCCGTCGTCCCAGTTGCCGACGACCTCGACGACCTCGAACTTGTTGCCGGGCGCCTCGACGGCCTTGCGAAAGCCGAGGTGGCGGTCGCGGTCGACCGAGTTGCCCGGCAGGCCGCGCACCTCGAGGAGCTTGCCGCTCTTGCTCGGGATGTTCTTGACGACCCACTCGCCCGACTTCACGCCCATCGCGAGCTGGTCCTCGTTGACCATCATCACCTCGTCGCTGTCGAGCACGTTGTCGAACGGCACCAGCACGACACCGGCGGCATTGGCGCGCTTGATCACCGGCGCGAACGCGGTCGGGTTGACGGCGATCGTGACGATGGCGTCGTAGCCGGAGTTGATGAAGTTGTCGATCGCGGCGACCTGCGCGGCCACGTCGGTGCCGGTCGAGACGATCTTGAACTCCTTCAGCTGCGACTTCATCTCCGGCGTCGCGGCGTAGGCCTTGGCCATCTTGATCATCTGGATGCGCCAGGTGTTGCCGACGAAGCCGTTGGCGAGCGCGACGCGGTACGGGCCCTTCTTCGCCGGCCACTGGAAGTACTTGGTCGAGTCCGACCATGGCTTGAAGCAGGCGGGGTTCTCGCCGGGGCCCTTGACGACCGCGGGCGGCGCGGCGAACGCCAGGTTCGCGGCGCACGCGGCAGCGATGGCGACGGTGATGCGGGAAAGTGCGGGCATGCGGGTCTCCTCCGTTGTTGTGGATGAACCCGAGCCGCCTGGCGCGGGCCACTGCCACGCCGTGTGCACGATGTGCTCGATGCGACGTCCCGGCGCGAAGGCGTCGTCGCGGGCGATGCTAGCCCAGCTTCGGGGTTTGGAGCATCGCGCGCAGCTCGAGCGCGTTCGAGATCGCGCCGCCGCCGGCGGTGTTGTCGAAGATGCACCAGCAGTCGGCGTCGTCCGGCCACTGCGCGAGCCGGTCGGCACGCGCGCGCAGCCACGCGAGCTCGTAGCGCGACCAGTACATCCGCGGCGCGCCGTGCCAGCGGTGGTAGACGACGGCACCGCGCCCGTCGCCGTCGACGCCGAGCCAGCCGCCGGGTTCGTCCGCTTGCGGGCAGCGCGCCGGGTCCGCGGCGACGCGGCCGATGCGGCCGGCGACGAGCGCACGGTCCGCGACGGGTGTGAACCAGCTCGGATGGCGCGGCTCGCAGACGACCGCGCCGCTGAACAGCTCGCCGAGCAGATCGAAGAAGCGCCGCACCGGTTGCGCTTCGAACGCGAACGAAGGCGGCAGTTGCACGAGCAGCACCGCCAGCCGATCGCCGAGCCCCGCCGTCTCGGCGAGAAAGCGCGTCAGCGGCTCGCGCGCGCGACGCAGCCGCCCTTCGTGCGTGATGCTGCGCGGCAGCTTGGCCGCGAAGCGAAAGCCCGGCGGCGTCCGCGCCGCCCAGCGCTCGTACACCTCGACCTTGTGGCTGCGATGGAACGACGAGTTGATCTCGGCGCAGCCGAGCACGCGTGCGTAGCGCGCGAGATGTGGTCCTTCGCCGGGGAACGACGCTGCGGCGTCGCGCGAGATCGTCCAGCCGGCGGTGCCGATGCGCATGCGGTTTCGACGGATCGACGCGTGACGCGTCCTCGGGTTTTCCCGGCGGCAGCAACGGCCGTGCCTGCGCGCGCTATCAAGTCGGGTAGTGGCGCCGCGCACGAGCGGCACCGAGACTCGCGAAACGCTCGCGATCGTTCACTCTGAAAAGAAGTGCGAACGACGACGGCGGACCTTCGTTCTGGATGAGGAGACCAGCATGAGCAAACCCACCAGCGGCGTTTCGCGCCGTCGCCTGTTCCAGGCCGCAGCGGCGGTCGCGACCGCGGTCGGCGCGCCGATTCCGGCAGTCGCGCAGCGCTCGCGTGGCGCCGACCGTCGCGACGACGACGACCGCGATCTGGTGCTCGTCAACGGCCTGATCCACACGATGGACGACCGCAACTCGATCGTCACCGGAGTGCGCATCCGGAACGGCCGCTTCGCCGACGTCGGGGGCGACGTCCGCCTCGCCGGCGCGAAGGTCATCAACCTGCGCGGCCTCACCGTCGTTCCCGGCCTGATCGAAAGCCACACGCACTTCGTGAGCCTCTGCAACCGCCCGGGCTACCACGTCGCCGGGGTCGAGCTCGCGTCGAACCTCTCCGAAGTGCTCGCGATGCTCGCCGCGCGCCGCGCCGACGTCCCGCCCGGCCAGTTCATCACCGCGATGGGTGCCGGCACGCCGCGGATGTGGGCCGAGCTCAGGATGCCGACGCTCGCCGAGCTCGACGCCGCGGTGCCCGACCGGCCGGTCTTCATCTACCAGGGCGGCGCCGGGCCGGCGCGCACGAACACGCTCGGCAAGCAGTTCTTCGAGACCGCGACGGCGCCGCTCGCCGGACCGGTGACGGTCGCGGCCGACGGCTCGATCGCCGGCGGCAATCCGAACATGGCGAACCGCGCGCTCTACCACCTGCGCATCCGCCAGACCTTCGACGACAAGAAGCGCAGCGCCCTCGACGCGATGGCGCATTCGGCGCGCGTCGGCCTCACCGCCAACTTCGACCAGACGCTGGTCGCGGTCGCGACCGGCACGCTCGATCCGGCGACGCTCGACCCGCAGCCGACGCAGGCGCTGTTCACGCTCAACCACTTCCGGATGTACGACGCGTACCTCGCGCTGCATCGCGAGGGCAAGGCGTTCGTCCGCCTGCAGATCAACTTCCTCCACAACCAGGGCTTCATCCCCGAGCTCGGCGATCTCGCGCACCAGTTGCCGGAGCTGCGCGAACGGCTGAAGAACCAGTTCAAGTTCTTCGGCGACGACATGCTGCGCACCGGCGGCATCGGCGAGTGGGCCGCGCCCTTCGCGGCGCCCATCGACGCCAACAACTATTCAGTGTGGTACGAGGCGCAGCGGCTGGTCGCGCAGGCGCGCTGGCGCAACGAGAACGCGCAGGCGGGCAGCCCGACCAGCAGCGCCAACATCGAGCAGGTCGTCGCCACCTACGAGGCGATGGACGCCGAGTTCGGCATCAAGGACCTGCGCTGGGGGCTGCAGCACGCCGACTTCGCGACGCCGAACCAGCTCGCGCGGCTGAAGGCGCTCAACTGCGGCGTCTCGATGTCGGGCTTCCGCTGGCTGAACGGCGTGCCGCGTGCCGACGGCCTGCCGGTCGGCCCGCTCTATCCGCAGATCCTCGCCAGCGGCATCCCTGCCGGCATGCACGAGGACGGCGTCCACATCGCGCCGCACAACCCGTGGTTCGCGCTGCACTACGCGACGACCGGCCTCAACGTCCTCGGCCAGCAGATCAACCCCGGCCAGCAGATCTCGCGCGAGCAGGCGCTGCGCGCGTACACGCGCGGCAACGCGTGGTACCTGAACCGCGAGAACGACATGGGCTCGATCGAGAAGGGCAAGTTCGCCGACCTCGTCGTCCTCGACAAGGACTACTTCTCGGTGAGCGATGCCGAGATGCGGACGATCCGGCCGGTGCTGACGGTGATCGACGGCCAGGTCGTGCACAGCACCGGCGCGCTGCCGCGCGCGGCGTAGCCGGTGCAGCGCCTTGTTCGTTCGTCCAACTTTTCAACAGGAGACCAATTCGTGATTCGTACTTGGAACGTGGCACGTCGATCGGCCGTTCGCTCTTCCTTCTTTCGTCGCCCCCTGGGCACGCTTCGCGAGCGGCTGCTCGCGCTCATGCTCGCGCTGTTCGCGCTGCCGTCGCTCGCGGCGCCGGTGCCCGCGGTGACCGGACCGATCGCGGCGACCGCGATTCCGGGCAGCGCGGTCCACGACTATCCGTTCTTCGCCACCACGCACGACCTCGCGACCGAGCGCTACGTCGAGCAGGAGTTCTTCGTCGAAGGCATGGCGAACCGCTACGCGACGTCGCCGACGGCCAACGCGACGGTCGTGAGCTCGGGGAACCCGTACCGGACGCGCGTCGTCGTGCGCCGGCCCGCCGACCAGAAGGACTTCAACGGCATCGTCGTCGTCGAGTGGACCAACGTCACGAACGGCTTCGACGCCGAGAACGTCTGGTTCTTCGCCTGGGAGCACTTCCTGCGCGCCGGCTACGCCTGGGTCGGCGTCTCGGCGCAGCGCGTCGGCGTCGACCGGCTCAAGTCGTGGAGCCCGAGCCGCTACAGCGCGCTCGACGTCAGCAACGGCGGCACGATCACCGACGACTCGCTCTCGTACGACATCTTCACGCAGGTCGGCCAGGCGCTGCGCAGCAAGAGCGGCAACATGCTCGGCAACCTGCGCCCGAAGACGTACGTCGCGACCGGCGAATCGCAGTCGGCGTCGCGCCTCGCGACGTATGCGAACTCGGTGCTCCCGCTCGACAACGTCTGGGACGGCATGCTGCTGCTGTCGCCGTTCGGCAGCCCGATGCGCACCGACCTGCCGCTGCCGATCTTCAAGGTGATGTTCGAGTGGGACATCGAGACCGGCGAGGCGGCGGCGCGCCAGCCCGACACCGACCGGCTGCACCGCTGGGAGGTCGCCGGCACCGCGCACGTCGACCACCACCTGCGGCTGAGCCGCGAGCCGCTCGAGCTGCGCGACCTCGCCGTCTCTTCGGAGGCGGTGCTCGCGCCGCAGTGCGGCAATCCGAACATCGGCTCGCGCGTGCCGAACCACTACGTCGTCGACGCCGCGTTCGAGCAGCTCGCGGGCTGGGTGCAGCAAGGCCGTCGACCGCCGACCTCGCCGCTGCTCCAGATCGCGTCGTTCGGCCCCGGCACCTCGGCGCAGATCGCGCGCGACGCGTTCGAGCAGGCGATCGGCGGCATCCGCCTCGCGCAGATCGAAGTGCCGACCGCGCGCAACGTCGGCGAGAACACCGGACCCTCGGCATGCGCGCGCTGGGGCTACAGCGCACCGCTCGACATCGCGACGCTCGCCGGTCTGTACCCGACCCACGCCGGGTACGTCGCAAGTGTCGCCCGGGTGACGGCGGAGAACGTGCGCCGCGGCTACCTGCTCCAGCCCGACGCGGTCACCACCGTGCTCGACGCGCTCGACTCGCGCGTCGGCGCGCGCGGCGGCCGCGGCGGCCCCGCGCGTGGCAACGACCCGAGGGCGCTCGAGCTCCTGCGCTGAACACCGACGGGCGTTCGCGCCGCGGTCGGCGCGAACGCCCGCTTCGGCCGCGGGCGCTCGCGGCTTGGTCAGACACGTCCGTCCTCGACGTTGCACCGCCTCCGGACGATTGGCTGGCGCGTCGCTGCTGCTAGGCGACGCAGGGCGAGATCAGCCACGTCGGGATCCACATCGCCGCGATCGCCGCCGCCGAGAGCACCGCGACCGTCGTCGCGACGCCGGCGAGGAAGTGGCGC
>Ga0207674_10011070_pt1 | contig 10143 bp, 7 predicted proteins | sample KBSCornC72_FD_184303 | JGI IMG/M metagenome (GOLD analysis project Ga0207674, IMG submission 184303) | Corn rhizosphere microbial communities from Kellogg Biological Station, Michigan, USA - KBS Corn C7-2 (SPAdes) (version 2) | ecosystem: Host-associated > Plants > Roots > Rhizosphere > Soil ...
GTTCAGGCGTTCGAAGGCGTGTGCATCGCCCGCCGCGGATCCGGGGTCAGCGCGACCTTCACGGTTCGCAAGATCTCCAACGGCGTCGGCGTCGAGCGCATCTTCCCGCTCCACAGCCCGATGCTGGCCGACATCCAGGTCGTGCGCCGCGGCCGCGTGCGTCGCGCGAAGCTCTACTACCTGCGCCATCTCACCGGCAAGGCGACGCGCATCAAGGAGCGGAAGGCCAAGGTGTCGGTGCCGCAGACCGGCGCCCCGGCCGCGGAGTAGGCCGCACCACACTCCGGCAGTGCCGCGCCGCTGGAGCGCACTCGAGCAGGAGCTGCGCACCTCGCGCGGTCCCCTTCTCGCCGGAGTCGATGAAGTCGGACGGGGCCCGCTCGCGGGCCCCGTCGTCGCATGCGCCATCGTCATGCCCCCCGACGCGCGCGCCATCCGCGGCGTCGACGACTCGAAGGCGCTCCTCGGCCCTCAACGCGAGAAGCTGGCGAAGCGCATCCAGGAACGCGCCCTGGCGGTCGGCATCGGCGCGGCGTCGGTGCGCGAGATCGATCGGATCAACATCTATCACGCGTCGGTCCTCGCGATCCGCCGGGCGATCACGCGGCTGGCCGTCGCGCCGCATCACGTCCTCATCGACGGCAATCCGATCCGCTCGCTCGGCATCGAGCACACCGCGGTAGTTGGGGGCGACGCGTGCTGCCACTCGATCGCCTGCGCGTCGATCGTCGCCAAAGTCACGCGCGACCGGTTGATGCGCGCCCTGGCGCGACGCCATCCGCACTACCGGTGGGAGACCAACGTCGGCTACGGCACCGCGGAGCACCACGCGGGGCTGGCGTCGCACGGGATCACGGCGCATCATCGACGCTCCTTCACTCCCGTGGCGCAGCTCACGCTCGCGTTCGAGGTCGCACCGCCCGCCGAGGCGCCGGCACTCGCCGATGCATTGCAGGACGTCCTCGTCCCGGAGCCGGAATCGTTGCATGATGTCTTCTCACCGGAACCCGCGGTGCTGCAGGACGTCCTCCCCCCCGAACCAACCGTGCCGCAGGACGTCCTCCCTCCGGAGCCCACATCGTGACCTCGCACCCCGTTTTCCGCGACCGTCTGTTCGACGGGCAGGTCGCACTGATCACCGGCGGTGGCAGTGGCATCGGTCGTGGCATCGCGGACGTCCTCGCGTCACTCGGCGCGCACGTGGTCCTCGCGAGCCGGAAGCAGGAGCGTGTCGACCAGGCCGCGGTCGAGATCCGTGCGGCGGGCGGGCGAGCGAGCGGTATGGCGGTCGACGTGCGCGAGCAGGAACGCGTGCAGCGAATGATCGCCGACGTGCAGCGCGAGCACGGACGCATCGACCTGCTCGTGAACAACGCCGCGGGCAACTTCTATGCGCCGTCGGAGTCGCTCTCCGCCAATGCGTGGAAGAGCGTGATCGAGATCGATCTGTACGGCACCTTCTTCTGTTCGCAGGCCGTGCTCCCCGTCATGCGCGCGCAGGGCGGCGGTGTCATCGTCAACATCTCGATGACGCTGCACTACCGCGGCTGGCCGCTGATGGCGCACGCGTCGGCCGCAAAGGCGGGGATCGATGCGCTGACGAAGACGCTCGCGGTCGAGTGGGCGCGTGACCGCGTGCGCGTCAATGCGATCGCGCCGGGACCCATCCCGACGGAGGGGGTGAAGAAGGCGTTCACGCCGCCACCGTCCGCCGATGGCGTGATCGACGTCTTCGCGCAGGAGCGCGCGATGGACGACTACGCGAAGAAGATGATCCCCTTGCAGCGATTCGGATCGCCGGAGGACATTGCGAACATGGTGGCGTTTCTCGCGTCGCCCGCCGGCGCGTGGATCACTGGCGCGATCATGGTCGTCGATGGGGGCGAGTGGCTGGCGAAACCGCCACTGCCGAAGTGACCCGGGCGGGTCTCGAACCCGCGACCTACGGATTAAAAGTCCGTTGCTCTACCAACTGAGCTACCGGGTCGGCACGAGTAATATAGTCCGCTGCAACATCGCTGCCCGGCACACGCTCATCCCGAGCGAGGGAAGCAACGCCGGTCATCCCGAGCGAGCGGAGCGGAGCGAGGGATCCGCACTTCCAAGCGGCGAGCGGCGAGCCATGAGCGGTTGAGCCGTCGAGCGGCGAGCAACGAGCGTCTGAGCGGCGAGCCGTCAACGGAGCCCAGCGGCGAGCGCTCAGCGGTCAGCCCACACCGTCCGCATCAGCAGAGACAGGAAAGATCCGGCCCGTTCCGCGGCATCGACGTTCCAGATCCGCGCTCCGTCGTTGAGCAGGCCTCGACGGGTACAGAGCCCTCGACTCGCGTCGCTCGCTCGGGATGACGACGACCTCGGCTCGCCGTAGCGTCCGAGGCTTACTCCCGCGCAGCCTACGCCCTACGCGAACTTCGGCGCGGCGAAGAGGGGGGCCGAGACGAGCGCCGTTCCGCCCCGCAGGCGCGGATAGGCCGACGCCAGCTCGGGGAGGATGGGAGTCGCCGCCGCGAGGTCGGTGAGGGCTCGCGCGGCGATCTCGGCGCGGATCGTCGGCTCGAGCTGCTCCCACGCCTCGGTGATCTCGCCGCCGACGACGATCTGCGTCGGGCTCAGCGTCTTGATGATCACCGACAGGCCGGCGCCGAGGTGGCGCGCGGTCTCCTGGAGCGCCTCGACCGCGCGCGTCTCGCCGGCGAGCGCGCGACTGACCACTTCGGCGATCGTGACGCCGGAGGAGGGAAGAAGTGCGCGGGCGGTGGCGGGCGAGAACTCCTTGCCGAGATAGCGGCAGACCGTCGCGAGGTTGGAGGTGTAGACCTCGAGGCAGCCGTGCCCTCCACACAGGCAGGCCGGTCCGTCCGCCGTCAGCGGCACGTGGCCGAACTCGCCTGCGGAGTTCGTCTGGCCACGCACCACCTGCCCGTTCACGACCACGCCGGCGCCGATGCCATCGGAAACGGTGACGTAGACGAAGTCGGTGGGCACCGGGGCACCCGGACGGCCCAGCCACATCTTCGCGAGAGCACACGCGATCGGCGCGTTCTCCACGTGCACCGGCAGCCCCAGCGCTTCCTCGAGCGGGCCGCGGATGTCGACGTTCCGCCACCCCAGCTGCGGGGCATTGAGCACCTGTCCGGTGACGGCGTCCACCATGCCCGGCACGACCAGCCCGATCCCCTCGCACTTCCGTGAGGCGCCGTGCACGGCGAGCAGGTTGCGCACGCGCGTCTGCAGCTCGGGCACGAGCGCATTCAGGTCCTCGATCGTGTCGAACGTCTCCATGGCGATCGAGTTGCCGCTGAAATCCGTCAGCATGATGTAGGTGCTGCTGAAGCGGATGTCGATCGCGACGACGAGCCGGTCGTGCGTCCGGACGTACAGCATCTGCGGCCGGCGGCCGCGCGGCGAGTCGACCGTGTCCCCTTCGTACAGCGCGCCCTGGGCGATCAGCTCGGCCGTCAGGTAGGTGACCATCCCGCGGCCGATCTTCATCCGCCGGGCGAGCTCCGCGCGCGAGATCGGCTCGTGCTCGCGCACCAGATTGAGGAGGATCTGGAGGTTGATCTCACGCGGTGTCCATCGCGTGGCGCGAACGAAACTGCGAGTGTTGATCTTCCTCATGGGAGGGAATGGGGGAGATATTGCGTTCCCGCTCAGCCGCACGTACACTCAACCGCCGACTTTGTTCTTTGTCAGAACATTCGTGCTCCGAGCACCCCAGCACAAGAGTTCGACCAGAGCCGGAAGCGACCTGTCCCGGCCAGATGCCGGATAGGATTGTTCACCAAAAGAGCAAAGCGGTGCGCGACGGATGGTCTCGCCCGCGCGGTTGCTCGTTTCCCCGATCCCGCTCGCGATGACCGCCGCTCCCGCCTTCGCCCTCCATCCGGATCGCTTCTTCGACGCCGAGCCGTCCGTGCGGCGCGCCGCCCGCGCCCTCTATGAAGAGATGCGTGGGCTGCCCCTGGTCTGCCCGCACGGCCACGTCGATCCGTCGCTCCTCTCGGAGGACCGGGCCTTTCCCGAGCCGGCCGCCCTGCTGATCACGCCGGATCACTACCTGTTCCGGATGCTCTACTCGCAGGGCGTCTCCATGGAGTCGCTCGGCGTGCCGACGCGGGATCCGAAGACGGCCATCGAGCGAGACCCGCGAAAGGTCTGGCGCATCTTCGCCGCCAACTATCATCTGTTCCGCGGTACCCCGTCGCGCGCGTGGCTCGACTACGAGCTCCACGAGTTGTTCGGCGTGCGGGAGCGCCTCTGCGCCGACTCCGCTGATCGCATCTATGATCAGATCGACGAGCGGCTGAAGTCGGCCGAGTTCAAGCCGCGCGCACTCTTCGACCGGTTCCACATCGAGGTGCTCGCGACGACCGACGCGGCGACCGACGAGCTGCAGCATCACCGCACGATCCGTGAATCCGGGTGGAACGGTCGCGTCGTACCGACCTTCCGTCCCGACGCGCTCTTCCGCCTGGCGACGCCGGCGTGGCGTGGCGAGCTCGCCGCGCTGGAGCGCGTGCACGGCGCGACCATCGGCAGCTTCGCGGACTTCCGCAGCGCGCTCGTCGCGCGCCGAGCGATGTTCCGCTCGCTCGGCGCCACGGCCACCGATCACGCCGTCGAGGAACCGTATACGGAGCGTCTCTCCCCCGACGCGGCGGAGGCACTCTTCGCCAAGGCGCTGCGCGGTGACGCTGCACCCGCGGATCAGAAGCGCTTCGAGGCGCACATGTTGATGGAGATGGCGCAGATGTCGGTGGAGGATGGGCTCGTGATGCAGCTCCATCCCGGCTCGCTGCGCGACCACAACTCGCAGGTGTTCGCCCGCTTCGGCCCGGACAAGGGCGCGGACATCCCGCTGCGCACCGAGTACACCCGCAACCTTCGCGCGATGCTCGACGCGCACGGAAGCGATCCACGCTTCCGCATCGTGCTGTTCACCCTCGACGAGACGACCTACTCGCGCGAGCTGGCACCGCTCGCGGGGCACTACCCGGCCGTCCGGCTCGGACCGGCGTGGTGGTTCCATGATTCCGTCGAGGGCATGACGCGCTATCGCCAGCTCACGACGGAGACGGCGGGGATCTACAACACCGCCGGATTCAACGACGACACGCGCGCCTTCTGCTCGATCCCGGCGCGGCACGACCTGGCGCGTCGCGTGGATGCGAACTGGCTCGGCGGGCTGGTGGCGCGGCACGTCGTGGAGATGGACGAGGCGCGCGAGATGGGACGCGCGCTCGCCTACGAGCTCGCGCGCGAGACGTACAAGTTCGACGTGGCCTCCGCGCCCGCGGGTGCCGGAGTGAGGAAATCGGCGCTGGCGGGCGCCACGGCGTGACCGCCGCGCCGACGCGACTCGCGCGAGCCGTGCGCGTCCGCCCCACCGACGATGTCGCGGTGGCGGTGGACCCGCTCGAGCCGGGCGACGTCATCACCGTCGGCGACGACACGCTCAAGGTCGGCGAGGCGATTCCCGCCGGCCACAAGATCGCGTTGCGTGCGCTCGGCGTCGGCGACGTCGTCCACAAGTACGGGTGGGCGATCGGGCGGATCACGGCCCCGGTCGACGCGGGCGGGTGGATTCACTCGCACAACCTCAAGACGCAGCTCGAGGGCACGCTCGACTACACGTACGAGCCGTCGCGACGTGCCGATGCACCGCCGGCGGAGCGCACGTGGGAAGGGTACAAGCGCGCCGATGGCCGCGTCGGCACTCGCAACGAAGTCTGGGTCATCAACACGGTCGGCTGCGTCAACTGGGCGGCCGAGAAGATCGCGCGCTCGGCGAACGAGCGCTTCGCCGGCGTGATCGATGGCGTGCACGCCTTCGCGCATCCATACGGTTGCAGTCAGCTCGGCGACGACCTCGGACACACGCGGCAGCTGCTCGCGGGCCTGATGCGGCATCCGAACGCCGGCGGCGTGCTCGTGCTCGGGCTGGGGTGCGAGAACAACCAGATGGATGCGCTGCTCGCCGAGGCGGGGGAGATCGATCGGAGCCGGATCCGGTTCTTCAACACCCAGGACGTGTTCGACGAGGTGCAGTCGGGGGTCACCGCGCTGAACGAGCTCGTCGAGCGCATGCGCGACGACCGGCGCGAGACGGTGCCCGCCTCCGCGCTCGTCCTGGGAAACAAGTGCGGCGGCTCGGACGGCTTCAGCGGCATCACCGCCAACCCGCTCGTCGGACGCGTGGCCGATCGCCTCACCGCGGCGGGCGGTACGGTGCTGCTCACGGAAGTGCCGGAGATGTTCGGCGCCGAGCGCGTGCTGATGAATCGCGCCGCGAGCGAGCCGGTCTACCGCGACGTGGTCGCCATGGTCAACTCGTTCAAGGAATATTTCCTCCGGCACGGGCAGCCGGTGTACGAGAATCCGTCGCCGGGCAACAAGGCGGGCGGGCTCACCACGCTCGAGGAGAAATCGCTCGGCGCGATCCAGAAGGGTGGATCGTCGACGGTGACTTCCGTGCTGCGCTACGGGCAGCAGGTGCGTGTGCCGGGTCTCGCCCTGCTCGAGGCGCCCGGTAACGACGGCGTGTCGTCCACGGCGATGGTGGCCAGCGGCGCGACGGTGCTCTGCTTCACGACGGGGCGGGGGACGCCGCTCGGATTCCCGGCGCCGACGATCAAGGTGGCGTCGAACTCCGAGATCGCGCGCAAGAAGCCGCACTGGATCGACTTCGACGCGGGCCGACTGCTCGACGATCCGACGGCGATGGACCGCCTCACCGACGAGCTGCTGGACTTCGTGCTCGACGTGGCGAGCGGCAAGCACCTCACGAACAACGAGCGGAACGACGTCCGCGAGATCGCCATCTGGAAGGAAGGAGTCACGCTCTAGGATGTCTGCGCGCCCCACGCTGTCTCCGGACGTCGCCCTCGCGCTGCCGCGTCGCGACGATCTCATCGCGCCGTCGGCGGAGCAGCTCCTGCTGCCCGAGCGCGCCGTGCAGTTCGGGACGGGTGCGCTTCTGCGCGGCCTCGTCGACGCGATCCTCGACGAGGCGAATCGCCAGGGCTGGTTCGGCGGGCGCGTCGTGATGATCGGGTCGACGGGGAGTGGACGCGATCGCGCGCTCAACGACCAGAGTGGCCTGTTCACGCTCGTGACGCAGGGGCTGATCGACGGCGACGCGACGCGCGACTTCCGGATCGTCTCGTCGGTGAGCCGCGCGCTCGCCGCGTCCAGCCAGTGGGCCGAGGTACTGCGCTGCGCCGAGAATCCGGAGCTCGAGCTGATCTTCTCGAACACGACGGAAGTCGGCATCGCCCTCGACGAGAGCGATGGGGCCGCGGCTCCGACGGACACGGCGCCGCGCTCGTTCCCGGCGAAGCTCGCGGCCTTCCTTCTCCACCGCGCGCGCACGTTCGGGTTCGACGCCGCGCGCGCCCCCGTCGTGATCCCGACGGAGCTGATCGAGGACAACGGGGACAGGCTGCGAGACATCGTCGTCACGCTGGCGCAGCGCTGGAGCGTCGAGCCCGCGTTCCTGCAATGGCTCGAGCACGTCCGGTTCTGCAACACGCTCGTCGACCGCATCGTGCCGGGTGCGCCGAGTGACGCGTACGCGGCAGAGCTGCGCGTCCTGCTCCCGTACGACGACGGGATGACGACGATCTGCGAGCCATACCGGCTGTTCGCCATCGAGGGCGACGCGGAGCTGCGCGAGCGCCTGCGCTTCCCCGCCGCCGATGCCGGCGTGATCGTGGCCGAGAGCATCCGGCCGTATCGTCTCCGCAAGGTGCGCCTGCTCAACGGTGCGCACACGAGCTTCGTCTCGCTCGCACTGCTCGCCGGCTGCACGACGGTGCGCGAGGCGGTGGAGCATCCGGCGCTCGGCGCCTTCCTGCGGTCCGCCCTGCTCGACGAGATCGTGCCGAGCGTGGAGGTGCCCGGCGCGGAGCAGTTCGCGCGCGAGGTCATGGACCGCTTCGCCAATCCCTTTCTGCAGCATCAGCTCTGGGACATTACACTGCAGGGGACGACGAAGTTCAAGGTCCGCGTAGTGCCGTCGATCCTCGACTACACGCGTCGCAGTGGGACGGCGCCGCGCGCGCTCGCCCTCGGCTTCGCCGGATTCCTCGCCTTCCAGGACGGCGCGCTCCAGGCGAAGCGTCGCGCGGCGGGGGAGAACGTACCCGCCGACGCGACCGGTGATCGGGTCCGTGCGTACTGGTCGGGAGTGGACGACTCGCTCGACGGGCTCACGGCCTTCGCGCGTGCGGTGTCGGCCGATACGGAGCTGTGGGGTGTGGATTTGAGCACGGTGCCCGGTTTCGTCGAGCAGGTCGCGGAGCATCTGCACATGATCCGGTCGCGCGGCGCGGTCGCGGCGATCGAGACGCTCGAGCTTCCCTCCGTTCGGTGACCGACGCACGATCCGCCGCGCCCGACGATCGATCGACGTCGGCGGAGGATCGAGACGAGGCATTGCCGAGTCGCCGGGCGTTCGTGAAGGCCGCAGCCGCGGCGAGCGTTGTGACGCTGCTCCCGTCGGCCGCGCGCGCCGCGACGATCATCGGCAGCGCGAGAGGTCCAGGCGCGGCTGAGGCGCACGGCTGGTCACGCGTCCCGACGATCCTGGCGCGAATCAGGCCGCCCCGGTTTCCGGACCGGGAGTTTCCAGTCACGCGCTACGGCGCGACCGGCGACGGCGTCACCGATTGCTCGGAGGCATTCCGCCGCGCCATCGCGGCGTGCACCGCCGCAGGCGGCGGACGCGTCGTGGTACGCGGCGGTACCTTCCTCACCGGCCCGATCCATCTCCGCAGCCGAGTGAACCTCGTCGTGGACGAGGGCGCGACGATCAGGTTCATCACCGATCCTCGTGCGTACGAGCGGTTCGTGCTGACGCGCTTCGAAGGGGTGGAGATGATGGGTCTCTCGCCCCTCATCTATGCCCGGGACGCGGTGAACGTCGCCGTCACCGGCGCGGGCACGCTCGACGGTCAGGCCAGCAACGAGCACTGGTGGAACTGGAACGGCAATCCGCGCTATGGCTGGAAGCCGGGTGACGGCAACCAGCGCGAGGCGCGCGCCCGCCTGTTCACGCTGGCGGAAGATGGTGTTCCGGTGCGGGCGCGCCGCTTCGGCGTGGAGTCGTTCCTCCGGCCGCCATTCATCCAGCCGTACGGTTGTCGCAACGTTCTCGTCGACGGCGTCACGATCCGGAACTCCCCGATGTGGGAGATCAATCCGGTGCTCTGCACGAACGTGACGGTGCGCGGCGTCACGATCGATAGCCGCGGCCCGAACAACGACGGCTGCGACCCCGAATCCTCGCGCGACGTGCTGATCGAGCGGTGTCGCTTCAACACGGGCGACGACTGCATCGCGATCAAGTCGGGCCGGAACGCGGACGGCCGCCGCATCAACGTGCCGAGCGAGAACATCATCGTGCGCGACTGTGAGATGCGCGACGGCCACGGCGGAGTGACCATCGGGAGCGAGATCTCGGGCGGCGTGCGGCACGTGTACGCCGAGCGCAACAAGATGGACAGCCCGAACCTCGACCGCGCGCTCCGGCTCAAGAACAACGCGATGCGCGGTGGGGTGCTCGAGCACATATACATGCGCGACGTGACCGTCGGCCAGCTCGCCGATGCCGTGCTGCAGGTGGACTTCCTGTACGAGGAAGGGCCGAACGGCAACTACCCGCCGGTGGTGCGGGACGTCGAGCTCACGCGCGTCACGAGCCAGAAGAGCACCTACGCGCTCTATCTGCGCGGCTTCGAGAAGGCGACGATCGACGACATTCGCATCCTCGACTGCACCTTCGACGCGGTCGCGAAGCCGGACGTCGTCGAGCACGTGACGCGTCTCGTCGAGCGCAACGTGACCGTGAATGGACAGAAGGTGAGCCGCTGATCTCGCGGCGACGCCACTCCCACTCGTAGGAGCCAATGCGCTATCTCCCGACGCCCGAGCAGACCATGCGCCTCACGCCGGACGAGCTGCGCGCGCACTTCCTCGTCGCGGGACTGTTCGTGCCGGGCGAGACCCGGCCCGCGCTCCAGGTGCTGGACCAGCTCCGCGAGCGCAACTCCTTTGCTCCGGTGCTCTACCCGGTGGAGGAGCTGATCGCCGCGCGCGACGAGCTCGTTTACCCGCGGACAGGCTCTCACTGGTCGGAGT
>Ga0207674_10011071_pt1 | contig 10143 bp, 7 predicted proteins | sample KBSCornC72_FD_184303 | JGI IMG/M metagenome (GOLD analysis project Ga0207674, IMG submission 184303) | Corn rhizosphere microbial communities from Kellogg Biological Station, Michigan, USA - KBS Corn C7-2 (SPAdes) (version 2) | ecosystem: Host-associated > Plants > Roots > Rhizosphere > Soil ...
TCGCCAGCAACACTGCCAGGCGTCAGAACAATCGTGTCGTCGTCCAGCGCCTCGCGAACGACTTCCGTTATCCCCTCCAGTATTTCAAGATCTGTCACGATTAAATTTCCCCAATTTTGATGTGCGTCTGCATTGGTACGTAACTTTCCACCGGAAGGCGCCAAAAGCTCGCGCCCGCATCGTCGGTGCCGTCTTCCTGAAAGCCAAGCTTCGCATAATGGTCACGGACGAGACCGTTCTTTTCCGTGGGACGGAATTCTCCGATCACCGCGCGATAGCCGCGCCGGTGCGCTTCGCCGACCAGCAGATTCAAAGTCGCTTGCTCGACCTGCCGGCCCAGCACGCGGCAGCTCATCAGCCAGGTGTCGATCATCAACTCGCCGGGATGCGCCGACGGCTTGGCGATGACGACGGCGATCATGCCATTGTCGCCATATTTGTCGGTCAGGCGGATCTGGAACGTGACCGCGTCCTTGTCGGTCATCGCCGCTTCGACATCACGTTCCGCGTAACGGCGGGTGGTGAGATTGAACTGGTTGGTCTTGTTGATCAGCTGGGTGATGCGGGCCTGGCCCACGGCGTCGAACGGGACCGCCAGCATCTGCATTTCCAGGCTTTTCAGATAGGTGGGAAGATCGGATGTGGCCTGGCGGGCAAATTCGCGTTCCGCATTGGCCTGATACTGGCCGGCGCGCGAGAAATCCTCGGCCGTCATCCGCACGCTTTCGAAATATCCGCCATCGGCGATGCATTGGGCGTAGAAGGCCGCATCTTCGGGAAGCTCGGGTACCGCGACCATGGGCAGCTCGCGGCGCACCAGGTTGCGCTCGAACGGATTGTCGTCGGCGAACACCAGGGCATCCAGCCCGATATTGATCTCGGCTGCGATGGCCCGAAGGTTGGTGGCCTTGTCGGTCCAGTTGGCGACAAAGGCGGCGAAGGAAGAACGCTTCAACACCATGTCGGGATGGCCGGTAAACGGCGTCAGGGCGATTTTCTCGTCATTCTTGGAGCAGACCGCCAGGATGACGCCGCGCTCCGACAGGCGCTGCGCATACTCCTGGAAGGCGATGAAGGCTTCGCCCGCCGCGCTGCCTTGGCCCAGGACAATGCCTTCGACGCCGTCATCGCCGATCACCCCGCCCCACAGCGTGTTGTCCAGGTCCAGCACCAGGCATTTGTAGGAGCGGCCACGCTGTGCCGCGACGATGCGCGCCACCAGGTCTCCATAAAGCGGCGCCATGGGCGGGGCGATCTCGATTTTCGCCCGGTGCCACAAAACCGGATCGTACCAGCTGGCGATGCCGTCTTCCGTCGCGCGCGTATCGAGCGCCAGAAGATCCACGCCGGCTTCGTCGGCGAACTGGCGGATGCGCTGATTGACGCGCGCAGTCATGGCCTGGGGCGAGCCGGGCAGGCGATGTTCGTTGTTGCCCAGAAGCGCGGGGAAAAGCGGCAGGATGGTCTGCTGGATCACGGGACAGGCGAAAGCCCGGCGGGCCATGTCCCAGACCTGCCGGCAATGACCGGCTGCATCCTCGACCGCGCGCTCTGCCGTTGCGGCATCGCGGGCGGCGTTGGTTTTCCCCAGCGCATGCCGCGCATCGAAGACGAAAAGCACCACATTCGGCTTGAAGGCGTGAAGCGCCGAGCCGGGATCCATGAGATCCTGCAGATATTGGCCAAAGGGATTGGTGTAGACCTCGGCCCAGAATCCCCGGCGCATGAACGCCACCCGGATGGCGGGAATGAGATGGGAGACCATCGCCGAGCCCAGGATCGCCAGGCGCACCGTCGGCAATGTCACCCCTGGGGGCGCGGTGTCGGCGAAACGCTTGCGGGCCAGCTTGTCCAGGCGCTCGGTGCGCAGGAAATCCAACTGGCAATTCGCCAGGGTTGTGAAACGATTCCATTCCGCGGCCGGACCGAGCGAACGGACCTCATCGCTCCAATTCGCGTTTTTCGGGAGCCACCAAAGATCCGATGCCGGCATGAAAAATCCAACTCATAGCAAACTAAGAACATTCCATCCGGCCGCCGGATGCATCGCCCCGAAAGGCGGTTCCGTCGGCAGGACATGCATTCGACAGATTGCGGCTTGCCCGTCCGGAGGTGAGCATCATGACGCAACTCCATCACTTCAGGGGCGATGCGCAGTCTCCCCCGCGCGTTCGCTCCAGGCCCGCCGCATCGCCGGATCGGTCGGCATCACGAAATCGGCGTTCAGTTCCGACACGCGCGAGATTCCCACCAGCGACATGTTGCGTTTCAATTCCTCGGCCATCAGGGCGATGGCGCGCGCGACCCCGCCCGTTCCCCCGATGCTGGCGGCATAGAGGAACGGGCGTCCCACAAAGACGAAATCCGCACCCAGCGCCAAAGCCTTGATCACATCGGTGCCCCGGCGGACACCGCCATCCAGCATCACCGGCAAATCCGGAATGGCGCTCTTGATCGCGGGCAGCACATGCAGCGGGGCAACAGCCCCGTCGAGCTGACGGCCGCCATGATTGGAGACGATCACGCCATCGACCCCACAGTCGCGCGCGCGCTTGGCGTCCGCGGCGGAGAGAATGCCTTTGAGCACCAGCTTGCCTTTCCACAGGCTGCGGACCAGATGGATTTCCGGCCAGCCCATGCGATCGACGGCGCCGCCGCCCTTGAGATCGGCCCGGGCCAGCACCGAGGGGCCGCGCACGGCGCGATAATTCTCCAGATGCGGCAACCCGCGGCGCAGCACCGTCTTGAGCGCGGTGCCGATCAGCCACGAAGGATGGCTGATGCCGTCCCACAGGATCTTCGGCGTGAGCTTCAGCGGCACATTGAAGCCGTTCTGCTTGTCCACTTCCCGGTTTCCCGGAACCGGAACATCGACGGTGATGACCAGGGTCTTGAATCCGGCGGCCGCGACGCGTTCCAACAGGCGGCGGATCTGATCGGGATGGCCGGGCAGATAGGCCTGGAACCAGGTGCCGGGCGCCGCGCGCGAAATTTCCTCCATCGCGGTGAAGGACGCGCCGCTCAGCACCATGGGAATATTCGCGGCCTTGGCCGCTTCGGCCATCGCCACATCGCCGCGATAGGCGAACAGCGCGGCCGCGCCCATCGGCGCAATGCCGAACGGTGCCGCATAGCTTTCGCCGAACAGTGTGCATTTGGGATCGCGATGGATGGCGCTGGTGAGCACACGGGTGACCAGCGCATAGTCCTTGAAGCTGTCCCGGTTCTGGCGGATCGAGGCATCGGTTTCGGTGCCGCTGGCGGCATAGCCGTACAGCATGCGCGGAAGCTTGCTGCGCGCGGCGGTTTCGAAATCGTCGAGGCAGAAATACCGGTTCAGATGCGCGGCGATGCGGGGATGGGAATCGGCTTTGGCATCGGTCGATGCTGCGGCAGAGGAATTGCGGCTGACGGTGGCCGCTTCGTTCCGCTGCCAGCCGGCGGCCGATTGCGTGTCCGTCATATTGTCCCCCACCCTTAATGACGCTTTCAAATCCGCGGCCCAATCCGGCGTTTCAGACTTATACAGCGTCACCCACTTTCATTGCGCGGACCTTAGCGCGGATTGGTTAAATTGGGTGACGGTTTTGACGGCATTTTTGCGGCACCGCCAAGACAAGCGAACAGTGTCCGGTTTCGCGCAGACAGGTGCTGTTTTTCGATAATGATTATCAGGAAAAGTTGCAGCGGCGGGAGCTTCAGGACGGCTGCAGCAGCCCCAGCCGGTTCAACGCCCGTCCGGCCTTGCGGCGCCATCCCGCGCCATCCATGCGCCACAGGAATGTTTCATAGGCCAGGGTACCCGGATGCGGCGGTTCCAGAAAATCGTAAACCGGGGCGGCGCGGAAATGTTCCGCATCGAGGGGAAAGCCGGAAACGATGCGAGACTGGCTCCGGTAGCATTGGAGCATGCGCTGCTTGCGATCCTGTTCGGCCGCGCCGAGCGCGAATGTCTCCACCGGGCCTGCGCCCGTGGAAGGAAGAAAGCTGCCATAAATCATCCGACCGTCGGCCAGATGATAGCTCGTCATCTCCACCGGCAGCGGCGCTTCGAACCCGTCTTCGCGCAACAGGAAGCAGGCGGCATGAACCGCAAGCGCGGTGGCATCGTGATCCGGATGTCCGCCTTCATAAGGATGGGTCACCACATAGCGGAATGGTTTCGCACGCATGATCTCGATCAGGCGGGAGACGATGCGGGGGATATGCGCGATCGCCTCCTGGTCCGAAATTCCCAGTCGTGACACCATTACGTCGCTGCGGCCGATCAGGGCCAGCACGTCCGCGGTTTCCCGGGCCCGCGCTTGCCGATAGGCATCGTTGCCGTCGAAGCCGGCGGCGCGCGCCGCAACGCCGTCTCGCGGCGCACCATCGGTCACGATGACGATGCCGGTGTCCTTGAGGCGGGACAGCAAATCGCCCGCGCCCAATGTCTCGTCATCGGGATGGGCGGCGACGACAAGAGTCGGCTGCATCGGCAGATCATCAAGCGTGCGGCCGGCATCGATGCCCGTGATGCGGCTTTTGCGGCCGCCATAAAGCCGGTCATAAGCTGCCTCATCCCAGCGCCGATATGCGCGCCGGGCCAGCTTGGTCACGATCGACATTCAGGCGCCCCTGTCCCGCGGAATGCGGAAAATTCGGTGAAATCGTCCTACAGGCCACGGACGATGGCAAGCATCGCCGGATCCGGCGCGCCGGTCAGGTCCCGACCGCCGCGATCTTCTCGACTTTTTCCGAAACGCTCCATGTGGCGTTCTTGGAATAGACCGAACCCCAGGGCCGGTTCAGCGCATGCGTCACCTGGCCATGGTTCACCACCGTGAGCAGGGGATAGTCGAAGATGGCGTCGCAGGATTTCCCATCGATCATGGGGTCGAGCGAGACGTCGGCGAAATACCGGCCCGGCGCCAGATGCAGATCCTTGACCGAAAGCCGCACGACATTTTCGCCCGGCCTCAGCGACAGGCCCACAACCTTGTCGGATGCGACCAGCGAGGTCACGCGCTCGCCCTGAGAATTCATCAGCACCACGCAGAGGTCCCCGGCCAGAATGGGGCTTTCGACATCGAGGCAGATCTCGACCGTGAAATCGGAGCCCAGCTCGACTTCCGGCAATGTGTCGGAATCGTCGTTCGCGCTGGCGATATTGATTTCCACGATGCTGGCGGGCGGGTTGTCATAATTGCGCCCCCGCCGGAAGCCCTCCAGACTCTTGGCCTTCAAGGCTTTGGCCCGCGCATCCAGGCTGGTGAGCAGATATTTTTCGATCACGGTCTCGGAGTCGGCATCCGCGGTGATGCTGCCGCTCTGCATCAGAAGCGAACGGGTGGTGAGGGTCTTGATCGCGCCCATATTGTGGCTGACGAAAAGAACCGTGCGGTTCTCGCTGGCGACCGAGCTCATCTTGCCCATGCATTTGGCCTGGAACGCCGCATCGCCGACCGCCAGGACTTCGTCGACGATCAGGATTTCCGGCTCCATATGCGCCGCCACGGCAAAGGCCAGCCGCACATACATGCCCGAGGAATAGCGCTTGACCGGCGTGTCGAGAAATTTCTCGACTTCGGAGAAGGCAACGATTTCGTCGAACTTCTTGCGGATATCGACCCGGCTCATGCCCAGGATCGCGCCATTGAGAAAGATATTCTCCCGCCCCGACAATTCGGGGTGAAAGCCGGTGCCGACCTCGAGCAGGCTGGCCACGCGGCCGCGCAGCGTGACCCGGCCCTTGGTGGGTTCGGTGATCCTGCTGAGGACCTTGAGCAGCGTGCTCTTGCCGGCGCCGTTGCGGCTGATCAGGCCCAGCACTTCGCCTTCCTTGACTTCGAAATTGACGTCCGTCAGCGCCCAGAATTCCTCGATCTGATCGCCATGCACCACCTCGCGGCCCTTCATCAGGTCGCCGGTCTTGCGTATGGCATTGCGTGCGGTGCGGCTGATGGCGTCGCGCAGGCTCACATCCCCCGCGGGTGTGTTGTCGCTGGCGCGGTGCCCCAGAAGGTACCGCTTGGAAAGATTTTCGACGGTGATGACTGCTGTCATGCTGTTCTCGTAAACTCCGTCAGATCAAATCCGCAAAACTCTTTTCGGTGGCGCGGAACTGATGCACCCCGAGCCACATGAAAAAGGCAATGACCGCGAAGCTCACCGCCATGCCGGGCAGATAGATCTCGCTGCCGAGCAGGCTCCAGCGGAAGCCGTCGATGACCCCGACCACCGGGTTGAGGGAATAAAGCAGCCGCCATTTTTCCGGCACGATGCTCGAACTGAAACCCACCGGCGAGACGTAAAGGCCCAGCTGCACGATGAAGGGCACGATGATGCGGAAATCCCGGTATTTGACGTTCAAGGCCGTGACCCACAGCGATGGGCCGATGGTGGCGGCGATGCCGGCCGCCACGAAAAAAGGGAGGAACAGGACATGCCAGCTTGGCAGGAACTGATACCAGACCATCATCCCCAGCAGCAGGCCGAACGCGATGAGGAAATCGGCGAACGCCACCACCACTGCCGCAGTGGGAACGATCAGGCGGGGAAAATAGATTTTGCTGATCAGGTTGGAATTGCCGATCATGCTGTTGGAAGCATCGGTCAGGCCGGTGGAGAAGAAGGTCCAGGCCAGTGTGCCGACGAACACCATCAGCGGATAGGGGATGGCGGCGTCGGAAGGCAATTTGGCGATCCGGCTGAACACCATCGTGAACACCACCATGGTGAGGAAGGGCCGGATCAGCGCCCAGGAAGCGCCGATGATGGTCTGCTTGTAGCGGACGGCGACGTCGCGCCAGGCCAGGACATAGAACAGCTCCCGGTAGCGCCAGATGTCGCGCCAATAATTGCGCTCATGGCGCCCATATTCGATGATGACCACGTCCGACATTGGCCGCTTCCTATACCAATTCGCCGGGGGCGGAAAACGCGGGCGCATCGCCTGGGCGCGGATGTCGGGAGAGATTGGCCATTCTGGTGGTCCTGAACCTGAGCCGAGTTGGCTTTATTGAAGCTTGCCGTTGTTCCGATTGCACGATTTGCCGCCGATCCCGCAATGCCCGGTTCCCATGTTGGATAGGAATTATGTCAAATTACGCCCAAAAGAGTATGGCAGAGAGGTAAAGATATCTTTGTGCGCCGGGCGCGCCTTTCATTATGCGCAAAGCCGCATTTTCCGGAAGGATCGCCCCGCAGCCGGCCGCTGCGGCAGGGCCCATGGCCTGTGCCCAGGATACGCCAGAACCCGGGCCGGGGCGGACTATCCTTTCGCCTGGCTTCGGATCATCCATGCGGGCCCGGCGCGAAATGCCGGCTCCGGTGCAACGGGTCCGCATGTCAGACTTGTGCGAAGCGCGGCGACATTGCCGAGCTGCTTTCTGTCAAAAAGGCTGCCTGAATCGAGTGCGGCAAGAGCGCCGACGGCGAGCGTGACGCAATTCTGTCCGAGACCTGGTTTAGAGAGGTCTATTCCTCTTCGCCAGGAACAGACGAGGTACCGCCGCCGCCATGGGACGCCAAGCGCGGAAGATGAGAATCGTTATCTCAGTCCCGTTAACGGGAATTCAAGTTAAGTTACGCAAGAGTAGGCTTTCGGTGCGCCATCCAGCTACGGGCATTACAGGCAATATACCGCAGGCGATAGCGTCGGCATTTTTGATCCCAGGCGAAGAGAACGCGCAATGCTTTTCACGGTCGCTATCTGTACCCGCAACAGGGCCGAGTCTCTGAAGCGCACATTGTCCTCCCTGGAAAGCGCCCTCCAGCCGGACTGCGAATGGGAATTGCTCGTCGTCGACAATGGCAGCACCGACGAAACGCAGTCGGTGGTGTCGGGGTTCGCCGGGCGGCTGCCCGTCAAGTATGAAATGGAACAGCGCGGGGGGCTATCCTATGCCCGCAATCGCGCGGTCGCGTGCGCCGGGGGCGATTACATCATCTGGACCGACGACGATGTCATGGTGGATCGGGCCTGGCTGACGGCTTATGTGGACGCTTTCAAGCGCTGGCCCGATGTCTGCGTTTTCGGCGGCAAGATCGTGCCCACGCTGATCGAGCCCAGCGTCGGCTGGTTTGTGTCCGTCCTGCCGATCATCGGACCTCCGCTCGCTGCGCGCGACCTGGGGCCAAATCCCGTTGAAATGTCGGTCGAAGGAAATGCGCTTCCTTATGGCGCGAATTTCGCGACCCGCAGTGCCGAGCAACGGAAATTCCTGTTCGACCCGCGCCTGGGTGTCAGCCCGGGACGCCGGTTGCTGTTCGAAGAAACCGAAGTGATCAAGGCGATGCTGAGGAGCGGCCTTCGCGGGATGTGGTTTCCCGAAAGCATCGTGAAACACATGATCGGCCATGAGCGGCAATCGATTCAATACATCGCGAACTATTATGAAGGCCATGGCGCCACCGAGGTTCTCCTCGAGGGCGGACTCGCCGGCACGCATGTGTTTGGCGCTCCCACCTGGCTTTGGCGGCGATTTGCGACCCGGTTCGCGAGTTATTGGTTATCCCGGCTGACGTCACCGCCGGACATCTGGGTGCCCAAGTTGATGAAGCTTGCCCATGACCAGGGCAAGATCAAATATCTCCGAAGCCATCATTCGGTCCCCGAAGATGCCGGCAATTACCGTCCGTCGCCGACGGGAAATCCGTAGAGCGTCAGATACCGTGCCGCGATCCCGGCGATGTCATAATGCGCGGCGACAAAGTCGCGGCCGCTTGTCCCGATGCGATGGCGCAGCTGGGCATCCTGCAAAAGCCGGTCGACATGGCTTTCAAACTCTGCCTCCTGCGTGAAGAGATAGCCGGACTGGCCATGCTCGATAAAAGCATCGTTGACGCCGGGAAGATGGCGGGCGACGACGGCAAGGCCATGGGCCATGGCTTCGATCACCACCGTGCCGAAGCCTTCCTCGTGCGAGGCGAACACCATCATGTCGGCCGCCCGGTAGAAATCCCAGGGCGCCTCGCTATAGCCGGCGAATCGCACATGCCGCTCCAGGCCGTGATCCGCAACATATTTGCGGACCGCATCGGCATAGTCCGGCTCGACATCCGGACCGACCAGGACGAGCAACAGATCCGGATGGTTTTTCGCCAGCGCGTGAATTTGGCGCACCAGGAATATCTGGTCCTTGCGGGCGCAGATCCCGCCAACAGACACCAGTACTTTCGCGTCGGGATCGACGGACAGTTTTTCGCGGGCTGTCCGGGATGAAGCGGCGTCGAGATCGGGGATGGCGATCCCGATCGGGATCAGCGACGATTTTTCGGCAGGAACATAGCGGCCATTTTCGGAAAACAGCTTGGGACTGATGGCCACGAATTGGTCGATGGTGCGGAACAACCCGCGTATCAGCGGGCGAAGGCGGGGGCGGTAGGTGCCAAGCAGCCCTTCGATGCTGTCGTCGAGCGTGGCGGACAGGATCAGCCGGCATCCCCTCAACTTGAGCATCAGGCTGCCCGCGAAAGTGCGATCGACATGGGTGTGATAGTGCACGGCCGCGTAACGGCCGGCATGGCGCGCGAGCCAGGCGGCAATTTCGCGCTGGCTGGCGGGGCCCTTTGGACCGCTCAGATAATGCACCGCCGACAGATGCGCGGGAATGAGCGGATCGGCGGGCGCGGGCGTCGCGGTGACCGCCACGTCATGGGCCAGGTCCGGCCGCAGCCGCGCGAATTGGGGCGCCAGCCGCTCGACGAAAATTCCCTCGCCGGTAAATTGCGGCCGGAAATATTTGAAGACATGAAGAACCCGGCTCATCGCTTATCCGGTCCCGGAGAGGCGGCGCGTTCGGCCAATGCAACCAGCGGCGCGCGCATCGCGGCGGGCAGGGAGGCGAGAAACACCTTGAGGCGCTGCTTGAAATGGAGGCCGTCTCTGCCCACCGCGGCGGCAAGGGACCGCACCAGTTCGTAATCGCCCTTGGTGAAAGCGAGCTCGAGCGCCTGCGTGTTGCGGTGTTTTATCTGCGCCTCGATCTCAGCGCCGTATTTTTTCCCGGCAGCGTGGTGCGCCTTCGCATGCTGCAGGTCGTACGGCGTCGCGACGTCGACGAAGACGATCCCGGTTCCCGTCCGCAACCGGCCGACGCGGGCGATCGGGACGGCCGCGGCGGCCGCGGTCACGCGACGCCGCAGCCGTTGCCGGAGAAG
>Ga0207674_10011073_pt1 | contig 10140 bp, 33 predicted proteins | sample KBSCornC72_FD_184303 | JGI IMG/M metagenome (GOLD analysis project Ga0207674, IMG submission 184303) | Corn rhizosphere microbial communities from Kellogg Biological Station, Michigan, USA - KBS Corn C7-2 (SPAdes) (version 2) | ecosystem: Host-associated > Plants > Roots > Rhizosphere > Soil ...
GTGCTTCGGCCAATGCGATTGATGTGGGGGCATTCCAAAGTGCGCTCTCGCAACAGCCTTCTTTCTCCGTGCGCGACAACAAGGTGATCAACCTTGTGGCAGCCGCAGGGGTCTCCATCAACAATTCCACGACGGTCACGAATGGCAATGTGCAGTCAGTGGACGTGCACGAGAATCAATTCGAAAATTGCAACTTTTCGATTCTGATTTTCACGAACAACAATACGCCGGGGCGAATCCGTTCGTTGAATATCTCGCACAACAGCGCTATCAGTTGCACGCTCACTACGCAGTGGATGAATCTGCAGAAGTACGATAACTGCAACGTATATGGCAACACGCTGGCGGGCGGAACGATTGCCTCGACACTCATCGGCCTGGATGACACGACCAAGGTCGGAATCATCGACAACAACCTGCAGGATGCCGTACCCACCAACGTCTACCGCAAGCAATCCTCCACCGCGAGCGTCGCAGACGGCGGGGCAATCACTCACGGCATGCAGATTACACCGACCTCGGTGATCGCCACGGGGAGCGTCGCGGGTCAGATCGTCTCGGTGACGACGATTGCGTCGGGGTCCTTTGTCGTAACGATCAAGACAGGTGCGGGAGCCGCAGGAACCACCCAGACCATTTACTGGGCGGCGAAGTGCATATGAGGCATGTACAGGAGTCAATACAGGATCATGACGACATCGGGGGTTGTTAAGGGTAGCGATCTTCCAACAGAAAAAAATCCCGAAGCAGAGAAGGCTGGCATCGCCAAGCTCTTATTTGGATTCACTGGACTATATGAGCGCTGGAAGAACGAGTACGAGTCACGACGCTATCCAGATCCGCCGGACCCCGGTCATCTGGACCCGGATTACAGCCGGCGGCTGCGACAGCTAGAAGGCCAGATTGAGGATATCGCTCGCGATCATGAGCCCGGCTTTCGGATGAACGGTAACTATACCGAAGGAAACGGCAAGCAATCGTGGAAGGACTGGATACTGGGGATCGTCGGCCTATTGATCGTGGGATGGCTGGCGCGGATCAGTGTACAAATGGAAGACTTTCAGGAGATCAAAGCCGAGCAGCGACTAATGGAAAAGCATCTAGAGTCGACCGACACCCGGGTGGATCGGTTGGAAAACAAGGTTTATCGAGACAACCCGTGACGACTCAGATCCATCCGGAGCGCTGCTCGGATGATTCGGTCACCGCGCACGAGCATGCCAATGTCAACAACGTGCGCGTCGATGTGGGTACACCGACACTCGCGGTCATCATGGTGCTGGTGGCGCTCATTGGCGCCTGTGGTGTCGTCATGGGAATCGATATCTCGGACCGGCAGGCGCAGCAGCGGGAATTCGATCGACGGGCAGGGCAGGCACAGCGCGAGGCGGACGCTCGCGCCGCACAGTTGACGGAAGCCATGACGCGTCTCGATCGACAGTACCGCATGACGGAATTGAAACTGGATGACTGGACGGTAGTGGCCCACCGCTCCGGCCTGGTGCTTCCAGGGGACTATACGCGGGGTCCACAAGGCAATCTCGATAGCGACTCGTTCAAACCAGCGAAAGGAAAGTAACCATGGGTGCAGGCGGCATCATCCAACATCACGCGAAAGTCCTTCTGATCGCAGTCACCGACCCCTCGATGTATAGCCAACTGTCCCCGGGTACCAAGGCCATCGTGGATGCCATTGACGCCAAAGACCCGATGAGCCGCACACAGAGCGATGTGGAGCGTTTGCTCGCGGCGTTGTCGGAGGCGTGCGGTTGCTAGATGGGTACGCTCCAGTGGGCCATCGGGGTCCTAATTGTGATCCTGATGGGCGTCATGGGATTTTTCGCAACTCAACTGTGGGGTCACGTTGTGGAGTGTCGTCAGTTGATGGCGCGTCTGGAAGGCATCGCCAAGGACGTTGAGCGCATGAAGGAGGATATCGGAACGCACGACACCGGCATGCGCGGCGCGATTCATAGAGCGGGCACTCACGTCACCGAGATTGAGATGCGTCTTTCGACGCTGGAGCGCAAGTGAGCAACCTCGACGCCTTCTTGACAGCCATAGCAGTATCGGAAGGCACGGAGCCCATCGGTGATCACGGCTATAACGTGATCGTGGGGAGCACTGTCGCGAAGCCACATCTGTTCCCCTCATACGCCGATCACCCGCGCATACATGTAAAGCTGTCTGAGACGCTCACCAGTTCGGCCGCCGGCCGGTACCAAATCCTCGAACGCTACTTCGACGCTTATAAAGCGCAGTTGAAACTCCCGGACTTCAGCCCGCGATCACAGGACTTGATCGCCGTGCAGATGATCCGCGAGCAGCACGCCCTCGGGGATGTGACGTCCGGGAACTTCGATGAGGCGGTCGCGAAGTGCTCTAACATCTGGGCCTCCTTCCCATCGCCCGGCAATCGCTATGGCCAACATCAGAACGCGCTAGCCGATCTGCGCACGGCGTTTGTGGGAGCGGGCGGCTTGGTTGCATGAGCCTCCGTCTGCTCACCCATCGCGCCACGGCCTACTTTCAGGCGTCCCTCTCGATTCTCTTCATCCTCGGCTACTTCTTCGTGCTCACGCTGTTCTTATTCGGCGTCGTGAAGGTTCCCGGCGAATATCACGATATGATGATCACGCTGCTGGGCATCCTGAGTGGCTCGGTCGGCAGTCTCATGAATTTCTGGTTTGCCCGCCAGCGCGTCTCAGATCCCAATCATAACGGTGAGTCCCTATCATGACCGCTCTGCTGGCCTTCCTGCGTATGGCATGGCCATATCTTCTCATTGCGGCGATCGCCGCTTTTATCTCACACGAGATTGACAAAATTCCCTATTCCCGTCTCCAGGCCGCCAGGAGCGCCGATCAGGCCGCATGGCACGCTGAGGAAGCCCAACGCCAGAAAGACGCCACAGACGCCCTCCAGGCGCAAATCAAGGCCCGTCTCACGACCGAGGCGAACAATTCGGCTGTCATCGAGAAACTCCAGAATGAAAACGCTCAAATCACTGCTGACCGCGATGGCACTCTCACTCGCGTGCGTCGGCTCGAGCAGTTGCTCCTCGTCGCCTCCCGTGCGGCCCCCGGCAGTGGTGGAGTGCCCCAAGCCGGTGGTGGATCGGACCCTCCTGCAACCGGCGGAGACGCAGGCCCTACGCAGATTGAACGACTTCTTATCGACGCCAAAGACGAAGCCCAGCGGAACGCAGCCCGATTGAACGCGTTAATTGCTCAAATAGAGCCCCAGCTCTAGGAGGTTACAGTGTTCACCATTGTTGTGATTTTAGCGCTCGCCGCTCTCATCATGGGCATCTGCGCCGCAGCCGGGAAGGGCGGTCCCTTGATGTTACCGGTGGCGGTCATCCTGCTGGCGATCGCGCTCCTGATTCAACGCATTCCGATCGGATGAGTTAGCCGGTGAGCTTCAAGACCAGAGGCCGGAGTACTTGGTCGACCTGGCGCCCAAAAGCTTCCAGTTCACGCGGATCGGCGCCAGTCGCCAGTATATGGCTCAAGGAGCCCAGCGCTTGTGCCGTCTTGATCAGCAGCGCGCGTTCATCTTCTGTCATATATCACCCGTTGGTTGATCCGACAAGCCTAACGCACGACGCAGCGATGACTTCGCCCAGCCAGCGGCGAATGAAGGATCGACCGGCCCCGTGTCTCCGATATCTCTCCACTTACCGCCGGGCTTGGCGCGTTCGAGCATCTCAAGCGCGCTGCGCATCAGCCTCTCTTGCTCTTCTCGGGTTGGCTTCATGACTGCGCTCATAGTTGGTGGGTTGCTGCTACTCAGATAGTTGGGCGGATGCCACGACATTTTCCGACTGAGGCCTCTGCAGCGAAGAGTCCTCAGTACCCGGAGGCGCAACGTGCCCGCCCTTGTCCGAGTGTGGTCGGGAAGTTCGTACGGGCCAGTAAAATGCTTGATCAAACGTGCAGCCATTTAAGACATGCTTCAAAGATTTGACAGTCTCACAGAGTGCTCTTGCCACTTCCGGCTGACCAGCCTCGGCGTAACCGGCAGCTTCGATCGCTAGCGCCTTGCAGGATTTCTGAATGCCAGCCAATTCGTCACTGGTTGCATACCCGTACATGTAGTTCGGAATCTTCATGATTGCACCGATAATTGGTCAGGGCTGCTGCATCGTCTGGAGCACGCTGTGAACGTTTTCGCGGTACAACGTCGCCATGCGCTTCCCATGTTCATCGTCACCACAGTCGAAAGTCATGCTGCTTAGCGCGACCCGTACCGTCATGACTTCTGCTTCGGAGAGTTGCCGCCCGTTCACGATGATTGTGGGTTCCACTGATCATTTCTCAGCTTGGTTGTCAGCGCGTTTCGTAAACCGGCCGGAGCGTATATCGAACGCGACCAAACTTCTTATTCCACACGCCCCAAAGCTGGGAAAATTGCACCTTATAAGCGCAGTAACCAACTATGTCGCTGATTTCGGTGCCTTTAATGTCGGTATCCACCACTTCGAAGTGCAGAAGAACGCGCTTTACGACTTTTCGTTTCCTTTTCGGCGCTGCGCTAGACGATCTAAATATCGCTTCACCAGTGGCCATTCCGATGGATGAATCCATACTTCGTACCTCTTGAGCCCTTGTGCATCGCGGCGCGCCCGAAGTGCCTGCTGCCGTTCCAGATTCGTCTTTCCCATGGCTCATAGAATATCCGTTACCGGTAACGGAGTCAAGTGTCAGTTTGAGGCGCCGACTGTGGTAGAGCGACTCGAATGCAAGCGGCCTCGGCAAACTTGTCGCCGTAGATCTCTCGCCATACGGGGGCTCTCGTGATGGCCCGGCTACGTCTGAAATCGACCACGACGCCATATAGTCGGTGCCGCTTGCCGTAACCCTTGCTGAGTACCACCTGGCGACCTATCGGGCACGTACGCTCGTTCCAACGAGCCCCATACGGGCGAAACTCAGTCGTCTTCAAGCCAGCCTTGAACGCCTCGAAGTACTCCGTCTTGAGCGGGATGAAGAGGGGTTTCATTTCGAGTCCTCAAACAGATCGCTCGCCGCCAGTCCTTCGCGACGCGTCCGGTAAGCCGTCTTCGCGTGATGCTCGCGGTCGTAGTGAAGATGACACCCCTGGCACATTGCCTTGAGGTTCTCGTCCCGACAATCCTCGGGAGTGTGGTTCAGATGCGCGGTCGTGAGCACTACCTCGGAACCCGTGCCATACGCCAAACCGCCGTGGACATTCGGACAGCGGCCTTCATGCGTGCCGCGTCCGCACTCACCCTCGCACTCGCATCGGCCGCCAGCGCGCTCCAGGCGAATCCTGCGGCTCAATGCCTTCCAGTCGGCTGGATAGCGGGCGCGGTTTTCAGGCCGGATCGGCATTGGTAGGACCGGACGTGGGGGAAGAGAAGCCTTTCAGGTCAGCTAGGCATTTCTCGCAAATGTGATGCTCGGTCGACGTTGCCGGCTTCTCGACAAGCATCTCGCGCGTGGCCTGCTGTTCCCAATACAACCCACGCAGCGGCTCACCATTGCCGTTGGCTCCGCACAGATCGCAATAGTAAAGCCGAGTGATGGTCATGTTGTACGATCCGACACGGTTACATGTTAGTGTTGCGCAAGGCGCCAGACGCCATCGACAAGCGTGTAGCCATTCTCGCTCAACAAGTCGTTTAGCAGTAATTCCATTGCCCGAGGATCTGATGTCTCTACACCTCGTGCCTTGGCTGCACGCATGATCGTGTCGCGGTTGAGTTCGGCATAGTGCCTCAGTTCATCTTCCGTCATCATTCCGGCTTCTCCTCTGCGCTGAAGGGAAAGCGCCAGTGAAGTTGGAACCCATGCCAGCCCCGATACACCAGTACGCGGTGTCCCCAGCGATGAGTCATTCTCATGAAGTCGTACTCGTAACCCCAGATTGGCAGCCAGAGCCACGCTATACGCTCTTCGCGGCCGTCGCTGTGCTCTAGGATTGCGGTCCCAAAGCGCGTATCTGGAGCAGCCTCGTACGGTTTAAGGCGCGTTTCCATTGGACGGTTCCTCATCTTCAAACCAATCAGGATGGAGTTCCTTGAAGATCGACCGCACGAGTGGATGATCGTAGTAGGCGCTGTCCTGCTGACAGTCCCAATCGCCATCCTCTAGAACCTCGATCAGCATCTTGATCACATCGCGCTTGTCTACCGGCTTTTCGTCGAGAAGCGCGCCGACGACGGGATCGAAGATGCGAGTTGCACTACACCAGCCCATACTTGATATCTCTCAGGTTTGATTGCCCGTCGCACTAAAGGAAGTCGTCCTGGAACTCCAGGCTCACGTCTTTGACGCCTAACTTGGCAAGGAGGTCCAACTGCTCAGCAACGCGCGGGTCCCCAAGTGCAGCATCCTCGATTACCTTCTCCCCGCCAGGCCATCTAATAATCGCCTTCATAGTTGTTTCTCCGTGGATGTAACGGATGGGCGTGCCTTGTGGACGCCGTTTTTGTAGTTCAGCAGCGTAGACTTGCTAACGCCGAACCGCTTTCCCAATGCCTCGAGGGACAGAGCCTCCCGGAGCTCAAGGGCACGCCTAACGTAGGATGCCTGCCAGCCAGATAATTTACGGGATCGAGCCATCAGAATTGTTCCGTATGGAAGTGGCGCTTATCTCGAGCCCCAGCGGGTTAAGCCACTGGTCTAGGCATTCGCGCACGAGCTGCTCCCATTCGTCGCCTGTCGCCGCGGCGAGCCTGCCCAGTGTGATCACATCGGCAGGCCGGCATCGGTCCTCGAGCTCGGTCACGAAGCGGTGCATATCCGCGGTTTCTTGTTCAGTCAGCATGGGGTTCTCTGTGCTGTTCAGCGCGTCGCTTCTCAAGCTTGGCGCCTTTGAGCATTCCTATCGCATACCCAGCTAGGTAGGCGGCGTGAGTATTCTCGTCATCATTCTTTGTGGTTCCACTATGGCGTTCCACAAATCGGTCTGCGAGCGCATATGCTAGGTCGCCTTCGATCATCTCAACCATGGTGATCCTCCTTTTGAGGCTGAGATGCCAGTTTCTTCAGTTCATTCCCGAGGAATTTCGCTCGATCGGCCCGCGATACCACTCCGATAGCATCGAGTGCCTTGGCGAAATCTCGCAAGAAGAGAGATGCCTCCAGTAACAAAGAGCTTTCCCGCAGATTACTCATCCGACTTGCCCAACGGTCTCGCATAGACACCTTTGACCTGAAATATCACCTGTGCGCTTTCCTTGCTTGGTTGCGGGATCTCGTGTTTGAAACGAGCAACCTGGGTGACTGCCTTGCGATCAGTGTCGTAGCGCACCCAAAACTTCACTGTCCTGATGTTGTCGGGGAGTTTCATTTCTCGCTCTCCGCGTTTAAGTCGCCGCCGGGGCTACGCCGTTGTTCGCAGCCCCACGAGTAGCGGATCAAGAGCATCTCGTAGAGCCGTTGGAATTCTTCGTCCATCAGCTTGTCCATGACTGCCAGATCACCCTCGTCAATCTGACTCGCGCGGCGCTCGATGATTCTGGCGACCTCGCGTAGGTCAGCGACTGTGCGTGTCTTTAGTTCGGCGAAGTTCATGTCTGCTCACCTGGCCCGTTCACTGGCAAACATCGCAAATGAAAGTACCCGTAAGCTGCCGTCGCATCATCCGCAGACAGCGCGGACAAGTTTGCTCACGGATTGCATCCACTACGTCACCCGAGGCTTTCTCTGATGCGACGACTCCACACTGCTCGTCGTCGGGCCCACGCAGTCCAATATCGTGTGGGATGCGGGCTCCAATACGCTGCGCGGTTGTTTCCACGGATGCGCCTTTGAGTTTGCGCAGCTCTATAACCTCAGCCGCGAGCTTGTTCCAACAGCCGATGCAGACGGCGGCCTGTAGTGGCTTCATGTGCTCGGCATCGTCCTCGTGCGCTTGTTCGCAGATGAGACCGTCCGTCTCGACGGGAGACTGTTTGAGGTATTCGCGGACTTCGAGAATGCGCTCGACGATGCCCTCGTAGAGTCCTTCGATCTTTGAGGACTGCAACACACCGAGGGTGGCTTCCATCATAGCGACATAGTCGTGCAGCCAAGTGCCCACCGTTTTTGAGGTGAGTGGAGCTTTCGTCTCCATCTCGCCGCATTTCAGGCACTGGCCATCAGTATCGAAGTAATGTTCGCACTGTTTCTTGGTGAGCGGCGCCACCGGCGCTTTGACCATGACCACTTGGCAATGAGGGCAGGTTGGAGCGTCTGTTGGCGTACCATTGCTGCCGGGAGCGCCGTAGCCGCAAGTACGGCAGAACCACTGTTCCTTGGACGGAACTTCGCTCATTGCTCGCTCCCTCTCGTGATCTGCACGGGTATGACCTTGATGTTGCGCACCGAGACTCGCGCGAACGTCTCGGCCATCCCCTTCGTGCTGAAGATGGCCAGATTGCCGTGCGCCGTGGTCAGTACGGCGTTTTGGTCAAGATCGAACAGGGCGTAGCTGAGCGCCTCGAAGGTGATCGGATTCTCGGACGGGTCTGCGGTCATGTCTTACTCCCAATCGCTCGCTGCATGGCTTGCTGAACGTCGATTCGACCGTTGATATAAGCCCGCTGTGCGGCTTTCCAGATGGCATTAGCCAAAGCTCGCTGCGCGTATGGAATTCGCACTGGTGCCTCGCCGTCGACTTTGAGCACCCACTCGTCGCCCTCCTTGGTGAGAATAGGAACATTCTCCGATGTCAGCGCTTCTGGCATGGCTTGCTATCCTCGATTAGGACGACATCTGGACGCTCACAAAAGGCTTCCAGCTTCTGGCGTAGCTCCTCCGGCCCTGAGCCCTTTAGCGTCTGAATACAGCGCTTGCGCCGCACACCACGCTTTAGGCGCTTACAGTCCCACGTGAACAGCCAAAACTCCGTAGCCGGCTTGTCCGTTCCACGCGGTGTATTGGTGAGGAACGTATCCTCTAGCTCAATCCAATGGGAGCGCTCTGTCTGCGAAAGGTTAGTCATGGGTCAACGAACTCCAGAGCTAGAGAAACCGTTGACCATTCGCCTTGGTTCTTAGCGATGTAGGCAACCGCTTCTGGCGGCAGATCGAACGCTCGGACCGTCGTTTCGACATGCGCACCGGGCACGTGAGCCGCGTGACCGAAGTCCACAACGACTACGGCAAGACGCATTTTCTTTTCTGCAGAAGGGTTAGTCACGGATCGATACTCCAGCGGCTACATGAGCCGAAGGGTTCTCCAACTCCTCAATCTTTCGCTGTAACGTGGCGATGTGCCGCCGCTGCCCCTCGATCGTCCGAAGCTGGGTGTTCACCATCTGCATCACGTCCACGCCCTCGCTGTTGGCGAGCTTCTCGACTTCCTGGCGCGACATGACGCGCATGTACTCGACCGCAGTCGGGTACATGCGCGGGTCGGGCCTGGTGAAGGTCACCTGCGCATAGTGATAGCCATCGCGGTAGATCCAGCAGCGGTCCGCTCCGCTGCGCTCGTCGCGACCACTTCGGTTCTCTTCGGTCCGGTGATCAACCATCGGTATAACTCCTACACTCAGCACACATGCATGGGTGATCCCACCATTCGGGGTGTTCGTCTAAAAGGGCTGTGAGCGCGAGTAAATCGCGCTCAAGCAACACATAGTGACCGCTATGACCCCAATCGTTACGGATGACCTCGCTAATCTCGTCTGAGATCTTCTGTTCAGTGGTGAGCGACTCACCATGTTGAGTTTGATTACCGTTCACGATTCAAGACTCCGGTAGAGGTCGTCGCGGGCCGCGTTGATACGGGCCATCTTTTCGGTATCGCCGCCGCGATCGGGATGGTGTTCGAGCGCTAGGCGACGGTGGGCCTCGTCAATCTGCTCTCGGGTGGGGTGGCTCGTATCGAGCCCCAGGACTTGCCACGGCTGCTCGGGAGCGGGGAGGGCGGTAAAGCCGGTGAATGCCTGCTCGACCATCTGACCAGTGCCCCAGCGTTCGATGCCGCGGAGAGCCTCGATCGTCTTGGTGATCGCGCGCAGGTTGTCCTCGATCACGTTCCAGCGATCGCAGGCGAAGCACATGGGCTTTTTCTTGTAGCGGAAGTACACCGCTACGCCACGGTCTGCCGGCTGGCTGGCGTTTGCGTAGGGCATCCCGTCACGCCGCAGGGGCAGGTTTGAGGAAATGACCAGCCCAGAGCCACC
>Ga0207674_10011076_pt1 | contig 10138 bp, 9 predicted proteins | sample KBSCornC72_FD_184303 | JGI IMG/M metagenome (GOLD analysis project Ga0207674, IMG submission 184303) | Corn rhizosphere microbial communities from Kellogg Biological Station, Michigan, USA - KBS Corn C7-2 (SPAdes) (version 2) | ecosystem: Host-associated > Plants > Roots > Rhizosphere > Soil ...
GCGCGCGCTGCACGCCCTCCACCAGCACCTTCACCGTGCCGTCCGGGAGCTTCAGCATCTGCAGGATCGTGGAGACGGTGCCGACGTCGTAGAGGTCCTCCGGGTTCGGCTCGTCCTTGGCCGCGGACTTCTGCGCCACGAGGACGACGTTCTTCCCTTCCTCCATGGCCGCTTCGAGGGCCTTGATGGATTTGGGCCTTCCCACGAACAGCGGTATCACCATGTGGGGGAAGACGACCACGTCCCTCAGCGGAAGCAGGGGAAGGACGCGTTCTGGGGAGAAGGAGGCGGTCATTGGGTTTCCTGGAGTGGATACGGTGCTACGTGGGGCCCCGGCGGCGCCCCGTCAAGCCCCGAAGGGGCGGCAAGATGGGGAACGCGCGGGCTACTGCTGCCCACTCGCGACCTTCGGCTGGTCGGAGTAGATGAGAAGCGGCTTTCCGTCACCGGAAATGGCGTTGTCGTCGACGACGACCTTCTGGACGTTGGCGAGCGATGGCAGGTCGAACATGATGTCCAGAAGGGCATGCTCAATGATCGAGCGCAGTCCACGGGCGCCGGTGCGGCGCTCGAGGGCCCGCTTGGCGATCGCTCCCAGGGCGTGGTCCCGGAACTCCAGTTCGACTCCCTCCATCGCGAGGAGTTTCTGGTACTGCTTGACCAGGGCGTTCTTCGGCTCCGTGAGGATCTTGATGAGCGCGCTGGTATCCAGCTCGTCCAGCACGGCGACCACCGGCAGGCGTCCCACGAACTCGGGGATGAGGCCGTACTTGATCAGGTCCTCGGGCTCCACGTCGTGCAGGAGCGCGTTCAGCTCCTGGCGGTTGTTCATCGAGCGCACGTGCGCGCCGAATCCCATGCTGGTGCGATCGGTGCGGTTCTGGATCACCTTCTCCAGGCCGCCGAAGGCGCCGCCGCAGATGAAGAGGATGTTGGTGGTGTCGACCTGGACGAATTCCTGGTTCGGGTGCTTGCGGCCGCCCTGCGGCGGGACCGAGGCGATCGTGCCTTCGATCAGCTTCAGGAGCGCCTGCTGCACGCCCTCGCCGGAGACGTCGCGCGTGATCGACGGGTTGTCGCTCTTGCGGGAGATCTTGTCGATCTCGTCGATGTAGACGATGCCGCGCTGCGCCTTCTCGACGTCGTAGTCGCACTTCTGCAGGAGCTTCTGGATGATGTTCTCGACGTCCTCGCCGACGTAGCCCGCTTCCGTGAGCGTCGTTGCATCCGCGATCACGAAGGGGACGTTGAGCAGGCGCGCGAGCGTCTGCGCGAGGAGCGTCTTGCCGGAGCCGGTCGGGCCGATGAGGAGGATGTTCGACTTGGCGAGCTCGACATCGTCCTGCTTGCCGCCGGTCTTCAGGCGCTTGTAGTGGTTGTAGACCGCGACCGAGAGGATCTTCTTGGCCTGGACCTGGCCGATCACGTACTGGTCGAGGATCTCGCAGATCTCGTGCGGGCTGGGAAGGTCGCTCTTCTGCGCCTTCTGCCCGGTGTCGGTGCTCGCCTCTTCACGGATGATGTCGTTGCAGAGGTCGATGCACTCGTCGCAGATGAATACCGACGGACCGGCGATGAGCTTGCGGACTTCATGCTGGCTCTTGCCGCAGAAGGAGCAGTAAAGAAGCTTTTCCCCGCCCACCTTGTCCGTCATGTGTTGCTTTTTCTCCCTAGGCCACCGGCGATTCGGTACGTGCCTTCAATACCCGGTCGACCAGCCCATACTTTAGCGCGTCTTCGGCGCCCATGAAATTGTCCCGATCGGTGTCCCGCTCGATCCTTTCGATCGGCTGACCCGTATGTTGCGCCATCATCTCGTTCAGCTTGCGTTTCAGATACAACACTTCCTTGGCGTGGATCTCGATGTCCGAGGCCTGGCCGGAGAAGCCGCCCGAAGGCTGGTGGATCATGACGCGGGCGTTCGGCAGGCAGAAACGCTTGCCCTTGGCGCCGGCGCAGAGCAGGAAGGCGCCCATGGAGGCCGCAAGGCCCGTGCAGAGCGTCGAGACGTCCGGCTTGATGAATTCCATCGTGTCGTACATCGCCATGCCGGCCGAGACGCTGCCGCCCGGCGAGTTGATGTACAGGTGGATGTCCTTGTCGGGGTTCTCGCTCTCGAGGAAGAGGAGCTGGGCGACGACCAGGTTGGCCATGCCGTCGTTGATCGGCCCCACGAGGAAGATGATCCGTTCCTTCAGCAGGCGCGAGTAGATGTCGTAGGCGCGTTCTCCGCGTCCCGACTGCTCGATCACCATCGGGATCAGTCCCAGACCGCTCGGTTCTTCCATTTCGTCGTCCTGCTCGTGCCTGATGAAGCCCGCCATGGTCAGCCTTTCTTGGTTCCCATCAAGTCGTCGAAAGACGTTTTTTCGTCGACGACACCCATCTGTCCCAAGGCCCATTCTACGACGTTGTCCTCCATTACGAGCGCCTCGACTTCCGCCAGACGGCCCGGGTCCGCGTAGTACCAACGAACCAGCTGCTCGGGCTGCTCGAAGCTCTGGGCGTGCTCCTCGATGAGGGCCTTCACCTGCTCGGGCCTCGCCTGGAGGTTGTTGCGCTTCACGAGCTCGGCGACCACCAGGCCCACCTTGATCCGGCGCCCGGCGCGGTCGGTGAACAGGTTCGGCGGCAGCGTGACTTCCTGCTGCGTCATGCCGCGCTGCTTGAGGTCCTCCACGGCCTGCTGCTGCATGCGCTGGATCTCGGAATCCAGCAGCGAGCGCGGCACTTCGAACGCCGCGGCCTGGTGCAGCGCATCCATCACCTGCTCCTTGATGGTGCTCTTCACGCGCTTGGTGACCTCCGCTTCGACGTTCTCGCGCACCTCGCGCTTCAACTGCTCCACGTCGCCGCTCGCAACGCCGAGCGCCTTGGCGAATTCGGAGTCCACCGGCGGAAGCTCCGGCTCGGCGACCTGGTTCACGGTCACCGTGAAGTCCGCGGTCTTGCCCTTCAGCTGCTCGTTGTAGTCCTGCGGGAACGTGAGCGGGAAGGTCCGGGTCTCGCCGGTCTTCATGCCGGCGATGGAGCTTTCGAAGTCCGGCAGCATGCGCGCCTCGCCGAGGATCACGGTGAAGTTGGCGGCCTTGTTGCCCTCGAACGGCTGGCCCGCGATGAGGCCCTCGAAATCGATGTTCACGAGGTCGCCGACCTGCGCCGCGCGCTCCACGTTGTTGAACTTGGCGCGCTGCTTGCGCAGCGTGTCCATCGTCTTCGCCACGTCCGCTTCCGTGACTTGCGTCTGCGGGCGCGTCACTTCGAATTTGGAGAGGTCGCCCACGACGATCTCGGGATAGACCTCGAAGGTCGCGGTGTACTCGACGTTCGAAGCGCCTTCGCTCGCCGGGACCGGCTGGAAGCGCGGATAGCCGGCGACGCGATAGTTCTGGTCCTTCACCGCGTCGGCGAAGCGTTGCTGCACCTCGTCGGTCACGACTTCCTGGCGCACCTGGAAGCCGTAGTGGCGCTCCACCATCTTGATCGGCACGTGTCCGGGGCGGAAGCCCTGCATCTTCACCGTGCGCGCGAGCTTCTTGAGCCGCTGCTGGATCTCCGCTTCGAGGTGCTGCACGGGAATCGACACCGTGATGTTGCGCTCGAGGGGGCTCGTGTTCTGGACTGCCTGCTGCATTGAGTTTTCCTTGTTAGAGGGAAAAGGGGTCAGACCCCATTTCGCAGAAAAAAGGGGTCAGACCCCAATTTCGTGATGCGGTAAGGCAAGGCGGTGACCGCTCGCATGAATTGGGGTCTGACCCCCAATTGGTGCGAAAGGAGGGACTCGAACCCCCATGCCTTTCGGCGCTGGAACCTAAATCCAGTGCGTCTACCAATTCCGCCACTTTCGCGGTCACGGAATTATAACCGAAAAGGGCCGCTCCCGATCCGCCCGCACGGGGGCCCGGCGGCCGATATAATCCAGAAAATTCAAGCGCTTCCGCCCTCCTTGCCGGTCGACCACTACGAGAATTTCCCGGTCGCGTCGTGGCTGCTTCCGCCCGCCGCGCGCCCTCCCATCGAGGCCATCTACGGCTTCGCGCGGGGCGCCGACGACGTTGCCGACGAGGGCGACGCGAGCGCCCCCGAGCGCCTGGCCGGCCTCGACCGGTACCTGCGCGCGCTCGACGCGATCGAGGCGGGCCGCGAGCCCGAAGCCGGGTTCGCGCGCATCGCCGGCGCCGTGCGCGCGTACGCGCTGCCCACGTCGCTTTTGCGCGATCTCATCGACGCCTTCAAGCAGGACGTGGTGAAGAAACGCTATGCGACCTACGCGGAGCTCCTCGACTACTCGCGCCGCTCCGCCGACCCGGTCGGTCGCCTCGTGCTGCACGTGTTCGAGAAAGTCGGGGACAGACCACTTTTACCGACCGCTCCCCAATTGTCGGACGCCATCTGCTCGGCGCTGCAGCAGATCAATTTCTGGCAGGACGTGGAAGTCGATTGGCGCAAGGACCGCGTGTACATCCCGCAGGAGGATCTCGCGCGCTTCGGCGTCGCGGAGGAGCAGATCGCCGAGCAACGCGTGGACGATCGCTGGCGTGAATTGATGGCGTTCGAGTGCAAACGCTCGCGCGCGCTTCTGGAGCGTGGATTGCCGCTCGCACGCTCGCTGCCCGGCCGTCTCGGCCTGGAGATACGAGCCACCATTGCGGGCGGAGCGAGGATCCTCGACAAGATCGAATCGGTCGGCGGCGACGTGTTCCGCCATCGCCCGACGCTGAACAAGCTCGATTGGGCGAGAATGCTCGCGCAAGCGGTCGTGCGATGACTCCAGACGAATACACACAACAAAAGGCGGCCGCGAGCGGGTCGAGCTTCTACTACAGCTTCCTCTTCCTTCCGCAGGAGAGGCGGCGCGCCATCACGGCGCTCTACGCGTTCTGCCGCGAAGTGGACGACGTCGTGGACGAGGTCCCGGACGTCGGCGTGGCGCGCACCAAGCTCGCGTGGTGGCGCACCGAGGTCGCCAACCTCTTTGCCGGCCACCCGCAGCATCCGGTCACGAAGGCGCTGGCGCCCTTCACGAAGACGCACGGCATCGACGCCGGGCGCATGAACGAGATCATCGACGGCATGGAGATGGATCTCGTCTACCACCGCTACCCGGATTTCGAGTCCCTCAGGCTCTACTGCCATCGCGCCGCCGGCGTCGTGGGCCAGCTCTCGGCATCGATCTTCGGCTACTCCAATCCCGCGACGCTGGAGTACGCCGAGAATCTCGGCATCGCCTTCCAGCTCACCAACATCATTCGCGACGTGGGCGAGGACGCGCGCCGCGGTCGCGTGTACCTGCCGCAGGACGAGCTCGCGCGCTTCGGCCTCACGGCCGAGGACATCCTCGCGCGCAAGGGCGGCGAGCCCTTCGTGCGCCTCATGGAATTCCAGGCCGCGCGCGCGCAGTCGTACTACGACCTCGCTTTCTCGAAGCTCGCGGCAGAAGACCGCGCGAGCCAGCGCGCCGGTCTCATCATGGCGGCCATCTATCGAACTTTGCTCGACGAGATCAGCCGCGACAAATTCCAGGTGCTCGAGCAGCGCGTCGCGCTCACGCCGCTGCGCAAGCTCTGGATCGCCTGGAAGACGTGGGTGAAAGGTTGAGGCGGGTCGCGGTGGTCGGGGCCGGCTACGCCGGCCTCGCGGCGGCGGTCGAGCTCGCCGGCGGGGGCTGGACGGTGAGCGTCCTCGAGGCGAATCGCACGCCCGGCGGCCGCGCGCGGCGCGTCGAATACCGCGGCGCGCTCCTCGACAACGGCCAGCACCTCCTGCTCGGCGCCTACGAATCGACGCTTGCGTTGATGAAGCAAGTGGGTGTGTCCCAAAGCGCGCTCGTGCGCACGCCGCTCACGCTCGTGTTCCCGGACGAGTTCGAGCTGCGCGCGCCGGCCCTGCCGCGACCGCTGCATCTGCTCGTGGCGCTGCTGCGCGCGCGCGGCTTCACATGGACCGATCGCATCGCCGTGATGCGGCTCATGGCAAGGTTGAACCGCGTGCGTCCGGGCATGACGGTGGCCCGGCTGCTCGACGACACGCGACAGACCGATGCCGCGCGCCGTTTCCTCTGGGACCCGCTCTGCATCTCGGCGATGAACACGCCCGTGGCCGAGGCGGATGCGCAGGTGTTCGCCAACGTCCTCCAGGACTCGCTCGCCCGCCGGCGTAGCGACTCCGATCTCCTGATCCCTGCCACCGACCTGTCGGCGCTCCTGCCCGATGCGGCCATCGGCTGGCTGGGCGAGCGCGGCGCCGAGATCGCATTGGGCGCGCGCGTTGCATCCATCGAGCCGGACGGCGACGGCTGGTCGCTGGAATTCTCCGGCGCGCGACAGCGCTTCGACGCGGTGATCTGCGCGGTCGCTCCGTACCAGCTCGCCGCGTTGATCGAAGGATGCCGGGCGCTCGACGCGCTGCGCGGCTCCATCGACACGATGCAGCACGAGCCCATCGCGACGGTCTACCTGCAATACGACAGGCCGGTCTCGCTGCCTTTCCCGATGATCGGTCTCACCGGCGGCCACGTCCAATGGGTGTTCGACCGCGAGGCCCTCTCCGGCTCGCGCGGGCTCCTCGCGGCGGTGATCTCGGCAACCGGGGCGCATCTCGAGCTGGACAACGACGTGCTGGGAACGCTGGCGCATCGCGAGGTCGCGCAGAAGCTGCCGGGCCTGCCGATGCCGGTCTGGACCAAGGTCATCACCGAAAAGCGCGCGACGTTCGCGTGCCGGCCGGGAATATTCCGACCCGGCAACGCGACTTCTGCGCCGGGATTCTTCCTCGCCGGCGATTACACTGCCGGCCCATACCCCGCGACTCTCGAGGGCGCGGTGCGCAGCGGGCTCGCGGCCGCGAGGCAAGCGGTAGGCCACCTCAACCGACCATGACCGAAGAAGCCAACATTCCCGCCGGCTATGTCCCGGCAAAAGGCCTGCTGCGCGAGCGCGTGGTCCTGGTCACGGGGGCCGGCCAGGGCCTCGGCCGCGCCGTCGCGCTCGAGGCGGCGAGTTGCGGCGCCACCCTGGCGCTCCTCGGCAGGAACCAGAAAAAACTCGAGTCCACCTACGACGCCATCACGGCTGCGGGCGGCGCAGAGCCCGCCCTCATCCCCGTGGACCTGGCGGCGGCGGGCCACGCGGAATACGAGTCCCTCGCGCAGCTGTTGCGCAAGGACCTGGGCCGCCTCGACGCCGTGGTGCACTGCGCCGCCCACTTTGTCCCGCTCGGCCCGCTCGCCGGACAGTCGCTCGACCAATGGAACGCGTTGCTTAAAGTGAACTTGACCGCACCGTTTGCGCTCACAAGGGCGTGCCTGCCATTGCTCCAGGCGGCACCCGACTCGTCCGTCGTCTTCGTGGGGGAAACGCATGGAGCGCAGCCGTTGGCCTATTGGGGAGGATTCGCCGTCGCGAAATCGGCGTTGTCCACGCTGGCGTCGATCTGGGCGCAGGAGCTGGAGCGCAAGGGGAAGCCGCGCATGAATGTGTTCATCCCGGGACCGATCGCGTCGCCGCAGCGGATGCAGAGCCATCCCGGCGAGGAACGCGGCCGTCTGCGCACCGCCGAATCCGCCGCGCGCGCCCTCATTTTTCTGCTGGATCCGGTGTCGGCCGATTTCAACGGCCGGACCGTGACTTTGTGAATCGCCGCACAGATGGCCGGGCGAGGAATCGGTTAAACTAGGAATCGCCCGAAATTCGGCCTGCAAGTCCTTGCATAACCACAACTAATTCAGAAACCGGCCGCGACCCGCCGCTCCATGCTCGATACGGCAAACCGTACCTTCATCTGCTCGGTCGTTTTCATCGACCTGGTGGGGTATTCCAAGAAGCCGGTGACGGAGCAGATCCGGCTGAAGACGAGCCTCACGTCGAATCTCTCGGAGGCGATCAAGGACATCCCCGTGAACGACCGCATCATCCTCGACACGGGTGATGGCGCGGCGATCAGCTTCCTCGGCGATCCGGAAGACGCGCTCTTCGTGACGCTGTCGCTGCGCGAGGCGATGATCCGCGAAGGGATGACCGCCACCGTGGTCGAGGCATCGGGCGACGACTCGGTGCGCATGGGGATCAACCTGGGCCCGGTGAAGCTCGTGAAGGACATCAACGGGCACCCGAACATCATCGGCGACGGCATCAACGTCGCGCAGCGCATCATGAGCTTCGCGCGTCCCGGCCAGATCGTGGTCTCGCGCTCGTACTACGACGTGGTGTCGAACCTCGCCAGCGAGTACGCCAAGCTCTTCAGCTACGAGGGCTCGCGCACCGACAAGCACGTGCGCGAGCACGAGATCTACGTGGTGGGACACCACGAAGGCGCGCTGCAGAAAGCCAAGGACGGCATGAAGGACCGCGCGACGGCGACATCGCCCAACGCGCGCAAGCAATCCTCCACGAGCACCGGCTCCTCGACCGTCACGCTGAGCGTGCCGGCCTTCGTCCAGGACAAGAAGAAGATGATCAAGCTGATCATCAGCCTGGGCGTCATCGTGGCGGTCCTCTTCGTCGCGCTGATGATCAAGCGCGCGATGACGCCACCGCCGGACCTCACGGTGGCGAGCGCCCCGGCGGTGGAGCCGACCAAGCCCACCAAGGCCGTCGTGCCCGCGCCTGCCCCGGTCGTTCCTGCGCCGGCACCGGTGCCCGACGCGACCAAGGCCGCGGCGACGGAGCCTGCGAAGACCGCGGAGCCCGCGAAGGCGGAGCCCGCCAAGGCGCCCGACACCAAGGTGTTGTCGCCCGCACCGTCGCCGTCGGTGATTCCGCCGCCCGCACCCGCCGCCGCAACCGGCCCGGATGCCGCGAAAGACGTGAAGAAGGAAGGGGAGAAAGCGGCCAAGGACAAGGCCGCGTCCGAAGCAGCAGCCAAAGGGGAGAGCAAGTCGACCGAGTCGAAGTCCGGCATCCCGCCGGCGACCGTGTTCCTGGACATCAAGCCGTGGGGCGAGATCTACGTGAACGGCAGGGCGCAAGGCGTGTCGCCGCCGAAGAAGTTCATCAAGCTGGATCCGGGCAAGTACAAGATCGAGTTCCGCAACACCACCTTCCCGGCGCACACCGAAAGCGTGGATGTGAAGGCGCGGGAGGAAATCACCCTGAGGCACAGATTCCAATGAGCCCGAACCTCTCCATGAAGCGCACCCTCGCCATCGCCGCGGCGCTGCTCGCCGCCGCGTGCGCGGAGATGCCGAAGCTGGGCGGCAGCGAGCCGCAGAAGCCGGCGGCGCCGCAGATCAGCGAATCGTCACTTCGCGACCGCGCGCAGCAGCAGATCACCGACGGCGTGAAGCAATACGAGGCCGGCGAATACGACGCGGCGGTGAAGAACCTGAGCGGCGCGCTCGAGCACGGCCTGCTGTCCAAGGCCGAGCAGGCGCGCGCGCGCAAGTACCTCGCGTTTTCGCATTGCGTCTCCGGCCGCGAGATCCTCTGCCGGGACGAGTTCCGCAAGGCCTTCGAGATCTATCCGGAATTCACGCTCACCGCGGCGGAGGACGGCCACCCGATCTGGGGCCCGATCTACCGCAACGTGCGCACGCAGCTCGTCGCCGAGCGCGAGGCCGCGGCGGCGCGCAAGCCCGGCTTCTTCGGGCTCGCCAAGGCCGAGCAGATGTTGAACGACGGCATGGTGAAGTACGACGCGGGCGACTATCCCGCCGCCCACACCCTCTACGCGTCGGCGCTCAAGGAAGGCCTCAAGTCCAAGGAGGACCAGGTGCGCGCCATGAAGCAGATGGCGTTCACGCTGTGCCTGATGGAGAAATTCCGCGAATGCCGCGCCGAGTTCGTGAAGATCTACGACGTCGAGCCGAAGTTCGACCTCACGCCCGCGGAGGCCGGCCATCCGTCGTGGACCAGGACCTTCGCCGCCGCGAAGGCGCAGGCCCAGAAGGCCATGAAGGACAAGGAGCAGAAGGAGGCGCGCGACAAGGCGAAGGGAGCGACGCCGCCCACGGCCGGTGTGAAGAAGTAAAACGGATTCGATGATCTCGACGCTCGGTCGCTACAAAATCATCTCGGAGATCGGCCAGGGGGCGATGGGCGTCGTCTACAAGGCGGTCGATCCCATCATCGATCGCACCGTCGCGATCAAGACCATCAATTTGAATTTGTCGAAGTCCGAGCTCGAGGAGTACGAGGCTCGC
>Ga0207674_10011077_pt1 | contig 10138 bp, 6 predicted proteins | sample KBSCornC72_FD_184303 | JGI IMG/M metagenome (GOLD analysis project Ga0207674, IMG submission 184303) | Corn rhizosphere microbial communities from Kellogg Biological Station, Michigan, USA - KBS Corn C7-2 (SPAdes) (version 2) | ecosystem: Host-associated > Plants > Roots > Rhizosphere > Soil ...
TGCCGGGGATCAGCAGCGCCGCGAGCAGCGCGAGCAGAATCAGCGGCGGGAAGGGCGGGTGGCGGCGGACGGCCCAGGCGGGCGTGGCCCGCAGTGGGGGCGGCGCCGCACCGAACGACGCCGGGACGGGCCCGGGCAGGTCAGCCATGATCCGGCGCAGGTCGCCGAAGGTCTTGGCGTTCAGCGCCGCCGACAGCCGCTCGTCCAGTTCGCCGGGGGTGATCCGGCCCGCGGCGAAGTGGTCGCGCAACTGGGCGGTGACGCGATCCCGGTCGGTGTCGGATACGCGGATGCTGTCGTCCATCAGTTGCCCTCGGTTTCTGGGGTGAACACGACCTGCACGGTCCGCTCGTCGGCGCCGCGCACGACGCGGAGTTCGAGGGTGCCGCCCTGCGCCCCCTGGAGCGCATCAAACAGGTCGTCGACGCCGCCGACCGGCTGGCCCGCGGCTGCCACGATCAGGTCGCCCGAGGAGAGGCCGGCGCGGGCGGCGGGACTGTCCTCGGTTACCTGCTGGATGAGCAGCCCTTCGGTGTCGGGCAGGCCGACGGCGCGGCGCAGCCGCCTGGCCGCGCGACGGGGGGCGATGGCGATGCCAAGTCGCGGTGGCGCCGCTGACTCGCCGCGGGCGAGCGTGTCGGCCTGGGCCCGCAGCGCCTCGTCAGCGGGTATGGCCAGGTAAAAGCCCTCGCCGAGGCGGTTCGTGTTGATGCCGAGTAGCCGCCCCTCGGCGTCGAGGACCGGGCCGCCCGAAGAGCCGGGCAGCAGCGGTGCGGTGTGCTCGAGGCTGCCGGTGATGCGTCGGCCGCGCGGGCCCCGGAACGCCCGGTCCACGCCGGAGACGAACCCGAACGTCACGCGCAGCCCGCGCCCGCCGGGGTTGGACAGGGCGAACACCGGTGTCCCGATCGCGGCGGACGCGCCGTCGGCCCACGCCAGCGCCGCAGCGCCGCCGGTGTCGACCTCGATGACGGCGAGATCGCCGTCGAGGTCCTGCCCGGCCACGCTGCCCTCGGCCGTCCGCCCGTCGGCGAAGGTGACCGTGACCTGATCGCCGCGCACGTTGTGCGCGTTGGTCAGCACCCGGCCCTCGGCCAGGACGATGCCCGATCCGAGGCCCCACCGCTGCCCGATGCCCACCACCGAGGAGCCGGTGCCCTCCGCATGCTGCCTGATGCTTGTCTGGATCTCGTCAAGGATTGTCATCGCTGCATGCCTCCAGTAGCTAGTAACTTGCAAATTACTACTAACTAAGGCCCGGCTGTCAACGCCCGCGGGTGGGATCCGCTCAAGGCTGAACGGGAGAACGGCTCGTCCCCGCTTGCCGAGGCGCTGGCCAGGGCCGGTGACCGGTAGACGCTACTGGTGGCCGGGTCGCTGCTCGGCGGGCCCTAGCGGTTCTGCATAAGCCTGGCGGCGGGCGTCACCATCAGCCAGGCCTGTGGCTCATAAGGAACCCCTTCAGATCACATCCGCAATGCACAGCCAACAGAGCCTTGCGCGTCGGCGGCCGGTACGAGCCGCTGCCGCATCGGGTGATGTAGTTCCGATGTGTCCGGATTATGCTGGCCACGATGGCGAGTGCCGACATCGGTGAAGGAATATCAGCGTCATGCTCGATACCGATCCTTCCTTCCGGCTTGTCCGGGTCCGTGAGGGTTACCCGCCACTTGAGGATCTCGGGCTGATCGGAGACGGGGCCACTGTGGCCCTGGTCGGGCTGGATGGCGGCATCTACTGGCTGTGCCTTCCCCGCTTCGACTCCGACCCGGTCTTCTGCGGTTTGCTTGACCGGGATCGCGGCGGTCATTTCACGATTACCCCGGACGGGCTGACGGAGGCCAGGCAGCGCTACGAGCCTGACACCGGCGTGCTGGTCACCGAGCTGCTCAGCCCTCCTGGCCTGGTCCGGCTCACCGATGCCCTCGCACTGCGTTCCGGTGCTGACCTGACCGATGATGTTCCCGGGGGCCGGGGCGAGCTGGTCCGGTCGGCGGTGGTCCTGGACGGGAACGTACGGCTCCGGGTTGAGCTGGAACCTCGCGGCGGTGCCCAGGCATGGATGGCCGCCAGTGGCCTGAGGCTGAACCCTTCGCGGCGGCCGGACCTTCAGCTCCACCTGCGGTCCAGCCGCCCGCTGAGCGGCCTGCACGGCACGTATGACCTCAGGCAAGGCGATTCCCTGGACGTCGTGCTGTCCTGGGGCCGCTCCCATCGCCATCATCGTTTCGACGCGGAGGCCATGCTGGCAGGCACCGCCGCGGCGTGGCGCCGGTGGATGACACACCTCAGCTATGAGGGTCTCCAGGAACCTCTGGTCCGGCGGGCGGCGATCACCCTGAAGCTCTGCGACCACTGGGTCAACGGCTCGCTGGTCGCCGCGCCGACGTCCTCGCTGCCCGCGCCGGTCGGCGGGGTACGGAACTGGGACTACCGGTACACCTGGATTCGCGACGCGGCCTTCACCGTATTCGTCCTGCGCCGGATCGGCTTCGGCACCGAGGCCGACGCGTTCCTGGGCTGGGTGCTGGACGCCTTCGAGCAGAACGGGCAGCCGCGCATCATGTACGACCTCGACGGCAGCCCGGTGCCCGACGAGCGGGAGGATCCCGAGCTCGAAGGCTACCGGCGTTCCGCCCCGGTGCGATGGGGCAACGGCGCGGCCGACCAGCGCCAGCACGATGTCTACGGCGAGATACTCGACTGCGCGGACCAGTGGGCCCGCAGCGGCGGGCAGCTCGAGCCGCCGCTGTGGACGGCGTTGGCCCAGCTGGCCGACATGGCCGGGGATGCCTGGCGGCAGCCAGACCAGGGCATCTGGGAGGTACGCAGCGAGGGCAGGGTCTTCACCTATTCCGCGGCGATGTGCCAGGTGGCCCTCGACCGGGCCGCGGCCATCGCCGAGCGGCTCGGCCTGCCCGGACCGGTTCCGGCCTGGCGAGCCGCCGCCGCCAAGCTGCGGCAGACGATCATGCACCAGTCCTGGGATGAGAATGCCCAGACGCTGAGCGAGCATCTTGACGGCGGCGGCAGCCTGGACGCCAGCCTGCTCGCCCTTCCGCTACGGCAGGTCCTCCCGGCCGACCACCCGCGCATGGTGGCCACCACCGCCGCCGTGGCCGGACGCTTGTCGGCCGGAGACGGGCTGCTGTACCGATACTTGCACCACGACTCGCCCGACGGCATCGCCGGTGATGAGGGCGCCTTCCTGTTGTGCAGCTTCTGGCTGGTCGAGAACCTGGCCCTGCAGGGCCGGCTCGACGAGGCCGGGCAACTGTATGCCTCACTATGCGCCAGAGCGAGCCCGCTCGGCCTGCTGCCGGAGCAGATCGACCCGTCGACGGGCGAATTCATCGGCAACTTCCCGCAGGCGTTCAGCCACATCGGCGTCATCGCCAGCGGCGTGACTCTGGCCCGGGCGCTTGCCACCACAGGCAGCCATACGAGCACGGCAGGAGCACCGGCATGATCGAGCGCCTGGCCATCTTCGGGGCGACAGGTGACCTGACCGCGCGCTACCTGCTGCCCGGCCTAGCCGCGCTGCAGGCCGCCGGCCAGCTCAGCGACCGGTTCCAGCTGACCGGCGCCGGCCGGGAGGAGTGGGATACCGAGGACTTCCGGCAGTGGGCGGCCGCCCAGCTCGATCGTCACGGCGGCCGGTTTCCCGCCGCCGCCAGCCAGGCGCTCGTGTCGGCGTCGAGCTACCACCAGGCAGATATCGCCGACATACCCAGCGTCGCAGAGGTCATCGCCGGTGACGGACCGGTCGCCGCCTACCTCGCCCTCCCGCCGGCTGTTTTCCCCGTCGCGGTCTCCACTTTGCATGATGCGGGCCTGCCGCCGGGCAGCAGGATCGTCCTGGAGAAGCCGTTCGGCGAGGACCTGGGCAGCGCCGTAGAGCTGAACCGGCTGCTCGCCGAGCTCGTGCCCGAGCCAGCGGTCTTTCGGGTCGACCACTTCCTGGCCATGACGACGGTGCAGAACATACTCGGTACGCGGCTGGCCAACCGCATGCTCGAACCCATCTGGAACAGTACGCATATCGCCGAGGTGGACATCGTCTGGGAGGAATCGCTCGCCCTGGAGGGCCGGGCCGGCTATTACGACGGCGTCGGCGCGCTCAAGGACATGCTGCAGAACCACCTGCTGCAGCTGCTCTGCCTGGTCGCGATGGAGCCGCCGATCAGCCTCGGCGAGCGCGACCTGCGCGACCGCAAGCTGGATGTCCTGCGGTCGGTCCGGCCCCTGACCGATTCCGACGTCGTGCGGCGCACCCGCCGTGCCCGCTATCTGGCCGGCCGGATCGGCGACCAGCAGGTCCCCGCCTACGTGGACGAGGAAGGCGTCAGCCCCCGGCGCAGCACCGAGACCTTCGCCGAAATGGAGCTCGAACTGGACAACTGGCGCTGGCCGGGAACGGTTTTCCGGCTCCGGACCGGGAAGGCGCTCGGGCGGGACCGAAAAGAGGTGGCCGTGCACTTCCGGTCCGTACCGCACCTGCCGTTCGGCCACGGCGGGGAAGCACTGCCCAACGTGCTGAGGTTCGGGCTCGACCCGGAAAGCCTCACCCTGGACCTGACCGGCATCGGGGCTCGCGCGCACACCCTCGTCCCGCTGGAGCTGACCGCCCGGATCGATCCGCCCGAGCTGCCTGCCTACGGTCGGCTCCTGCTGGACGTGCTGAACGGCAATGCCGCCTTGTCGATCCGCGGCGACGAAGCCGAACAGGCCTGGCGGGTCGTCGCTCCGGTGCTGTCAGCCTGGTCGAAGGATCTTGTCCCGATGCTGGAGTACCCGGCCGGCTCCCAGGGCCCGGGTGCCGCGGCAGGATCGCCGCCATGACACCGGGCGCGCCATTTGCCCGGATAAAAGATTAGCCGCGGCGCGGCGCCGGGTCCGCGCCAGCACCGGCGCTAGTCGGGCTTGTCAGGCGGTCCTGTGCTCTCTTCGGGGATGCTGGGGACGACGAGTTCGCCGGGCTCGAAGCTGCCTTCGCCGGCCACGGCGGCCAGTTCGTAACCCAGTGGCTCGCGCGCGGCAGGGACCAGCGTACGCCGGCCCGTCAGGGCCGAGGCGATGGCCGCGATCACGTTGGCCGCGATGGCGAACCCGAAGGCCACGCCGAGACCGCTGTGGAACGGCGCCGTGATCAGGTGCGGGAAGAACTCTCGCCCGGCCAGGTAGGCAGCGTGCGCCGCGGGCAGTTGATGCAGCAGCGGGCCGAGGAGTTGCTGCATCGGGTTGTAGCCGAGGAAGGAGGCGAACAGCACGCCGATCGGGGGGAGGTGCGAGATGGGCGTGGCCGTGGCGGCCGGGACGCCCTGTGCGGTCAGCCCGCTGTACATGGCCGCCGGGAGCTTGCTTGACAGGCCGGCCACCATCAGGGTGAAGAAGACGCCGATCGACAGCACGAACGCGGAGTTCTGGAAGGTGGCGATCATGCCGCCCGCCGCCCCGCGCCGGTCGGCCGGGACCGAGTTCATCATCTCCGCCCAGTTCGGCGAGAAGAACAGGCCGGAGCCGAAGCCGTTGAGGGCGATGACGATCGCGAACTCCCAGTAGGCGAAGTTCACCGGGACGAATATCAGCAGCAGGAAGCTCAGTCCCGTCAACAGCGCGCCGCCTACTGTGAACGGCTTGGGGCCGAACTTGTCGGACAGTATTCCGGACAGCGGCGCGGCCGCCAGGAAGCCGACCGTCAACGGCACCAGGTAGATGCCGGCCCACAGCGGAGTTTGGCTGAAGTCGTAGCCGTGCAGCGGCAGCCAGATGCCCTGCAGCCAGATGATCAGCATGAACTGCATGCCGCCGCGGCCCATCGCCAGCATCAGGCTCGCGATGTTCCCGGCGGTGAACGCCCGGATCCTGAACAGCGAGATCCGGAACAGCGGCTCGGCGACCTTGGTCTCGACGTACATGAAGATGACCAGCAGCGCGAGGCCGCCGAAAAGCGCGGTGAGCACCCACGGGTTGGTCCAGCCCATCGGATGCCCGCCGTAGGGCAGCAGGCCATAGGTGATGCCGACCAGGATCGCGACCAGGCCGGCGGCGAACAACAGGTTGCCCCACCAGTCCATCTGCGCGTGCTTACGCACCCCGATGTCATGCAGCATGAAGTACGCCCACACGGTGCCGAATACGCCGATCGGGGCCGAGACGAGGAAGATCAGGTGCCAGTTCACCGGGGCGAGGACGCCGCCGAGGATCAGGCCGATGAACGACCCGGCAATAGCCGCGATCGAGTTCACGCTGAGGGCGGTGCCGCGCTGGTTGGCCGGGAACGCGTCGGTGACGATGGCGGCGGCGTTGGCGAACAAGAACGCGCCGCCGATTCCTTGCACGACTCGCCAGATGATCAGCCACAACGCGCCGTCGCTGCCGTGCATCCAGGTCACGGTAAGGAAGATGGACGCGATGCTGAAGACCGCGAAGCCCAGGGTGTACATCCGCACCCGGCCGAACATGTCGCCAAGCCGCCCGAAGCTGACCACCAGCACCGCGGACACCACCAGGAACCCCATGAACATCCACAGCAGGTAGCTGGTGTTACCCGGGCTCAGCGGGTTCAGCCCGATCCCGCGGAAGATGTCGGGCAGCGCGATCAGCACGATCGACTGGTTGATCGTCGCCATCAGCATGCCAAGCGTGGTGTTGGACAGCGCGATCCACTTGTAGCGCGGTCCGAGCGCACGGCCTGCCTGCACTGGCGCGCCTGCCGCGTCAGAATTAACCGCCATGGGCGGACACGCTCCCCATCTGAGACCCGGGTACTTGTTAATCCTCAACTAACAATGACAGACCACGCCGCATCCGCGCCCCCCGAGCCCCGGGCGGTGATTATCACGTCGGCGTCTCCATCGCTTGCCCCATCGGCTCCATCCGCTGAGGGGTCTAAGACAGACGGTGTCGCCTACCCAGGTTGCGGGCTGGCTGTCGGGCCGGGTGCCTGGATCAGCGTGCGAGGCCGGGATAGTGTGACCAGGTGGTGCGGGTGCGGCGACAATGGTACAGATCGGGTCGTCGGCGGCCGCGCACGGCTGGCCGTCCCGGCGGGTGCGAGCGTGCCTGGCGCAGATGAGCTGCGCGCCCAGGCGCTGGAGGTGGCCCGGGGCTGGTCGCCGTCTGGCGCGCCGCGGTCGTGGCGGCTGACCGCCGCGTTGTTCGACGCGATCGCGTCGAACAACGGCCTGCTGGACCGGCTGGCCCTACTTCCGGCGGACCGACTGCCCGCGCTGCTGGGCAGCGCCGCCATCGCGTTCTTGGTGCGGCGCGACCGGCCGGTCCCGCTGGCCGGGTACTTCCCCGAACTCGGCGCGGCCCAGCCGCGGTTTGACGAAGGGTTCTTCCCGGCGTTCCGGACATTCTGCGCGGAGCGCCTAGACGACATTGCCGAGCTGTGCCAGGGCCGCCGGTACCAGATGAACGAAGTTGCCCGGTGTACCCAAATCGCCGTGGGCATCGCGGCGGCCAGCGCCGGATCCGCCGGTCCGGTGGCCTTGGTCGATCTGGGCACTGGGGCGGGGCTCGGGCTGCAGTTGGACCGTTACCGGTACCGGATCGGGACCGGCACCTACGGCCCGGCTGAGGCCAGCCTGACCCTGGCCTGTGAGATCCGCGGCCCGGTCGCGCCTCCGCCGATCAGCTTGCCGCCGGTCATCACCAGAGTCGGGGTAGATCTTGATCCGGTCGACCTGGCCGACCCCGAGGCCCGGGCGTGGCTGCAGGCCTGCGCGCCACCTGAGGCATCGGCCCTGTCCCGGCTGGCGGCGGCCGTGGACATCGCGCGGCGGCATCCGGCCACGATCATCGCCGGCGACATCATCGACGTACTCCCCCGGGTGCTGGCCCGCATCCCAGCGCAGCAGCGCATCATCGTCGCGGACGCCTATACGGCGGTGTTCCTCCCGGAGCAGCGGCGGGATGAGCTGGCGGGCCTGCTCGCCGAGGTCGGCCAGCGACGCCCGGTGACCTGGCTGTCCCTTGATCCGCTAGTCCCGCTGGGACCGGCGGGTCGTGACAGCGTGCAGGGCCTGCCGCTTCCCCCCGCGCTGATTCGCGACTACCAGCACGGCGGCGTTTTTGCGGTGCTGGGAGCCCGTACCTTCGATAGGGCCAGCGACCGCAGCCGCCTGCTCGCCCGCGCTCATCCGTCCGGCCAGTGGATCGAATGGCTCAGCCCGCGAGCATCCGCTTCGCCCCATCGCCCGGCATGATGACGGCGATGGCCTGCGTCCACGATGCCGGATCAGCGCCCCAGGCATGAAACATGCCAGTCACGGTCATCCGGCCTGCCGAAAGCCGCCAGGCAAGCCCGGCTTACCTTAGCCTGCAAGGGTGTGCGTCCGAACGGGCGTGGCCTGGGGTGCGGCGGCTGTCTACCTGGCGTCAGCCGCAGCGTGCTGTGTGCTGGCCGCGCGCAGTTCGGCCCATTTCGTCGACATCCAGGTTTACCGGATGGGCGGCGCCGCCGTGCTGCACGGCGAGGACCTCTACCGGCTCAGACTGGGCACGCTGCCGTTTACTTACCCGCCATTCGCGGCGGTCGTGCTCACCGCGCTCGCCGCCATCCCGTTCGCTGCGGTCGTGGTGTTGATGACCGGGGCGAGCGTGGCCGCCCTGCCGGTGACGCTGTACCTGGCCCTGCGCCTGTCACGGTCCGGCGAGCCTGGTCCGCCGGACCGCGGATCGGCTCTGGTGGTGGCGCTGGCCGTCGGGGCGGCGGCTATCTGGCTGGATCCCACCAGGGCCGCGCTCGGCTACGGCCAGGTGGACATTCTCCTGGCCGCGGCGGTGCTGTACGACCTGACGCTGCCGGGCACCTGCCGGTGGAAGGGTGCGGCGATCGGACTGGCCGCGGGCATCAAGCTCACCCCGGCGATCTTCGTGGCGTACCTACTGCTGACCCGGCGCTACCGGACCGCCGTCACCGCGGCCGCCGTGTTCGCCGCGACGGTCGCGGCCGGGTTCGCGGTGATCCCGGCGAGTTCGGCATGGTACTGGGCGGGCGAGTTCGCCAGCCCCGGACATGTCAGCCCGGTGCAGGATCCGGAGAACCAGAGCCTGCTCGGCGTCCTGTCACGGACGCTGCACACCGTCAACGTGCTGCCGCTGTGGCTGCCGCTGGCCGCGGCGGTGGCGGTCACCGGGCTGGCGCTGGCGGCCGCCGCCGGCCGCCGAGGGGACGACGCGCTCGGCTTCAGCCTGTGCGCGGTTACCGGGCTGCTCGTCTCGCCGATCTCGTGGACTCACCACTGGGTCATCGCCATCCCGGCACTACTAGTGGCCGGGACGGCGGCCTACCGCGCCGGGCGAGCAGGGAAGGCGGCCGCGTCCCGCCTCGGTGCGGCCGGGATCGCGGCGGTCGCAGTCATCGGATGGACCCGGCTAGCACAGGCAACTCCCCCCTCGGGCTGGCTCACCATGCCCGCAGCCGCCGTGGCGTGCAGCGCGGTCTACGTCGTCAGCGGCGTGCTCGTCCTAGCGCTGGCCGCCGGGTACCAGTTGCGCGGCATCCCCAGGGTGCCCAGCCAGCCATCAGGTCCAGCTGAACGTGAGCACCCCCAACCGCTGGACGAGCTCCCCAGATCCCAGATCCAGTGACAGTTCGTGACCGCAGCGCTGCGCGCCTCGTCCTTGGCCGGTGACCGCGACCAGCCGGGAATGGCCTTTGCCAGGAGACCGGTCACAAGCGTCGGAGCATGCCACCATCGCGTGCCCCGTTTCTACCTGTAACGGTTCGCCCAAGGAGCGCATGCTGAATCCCGAGCCGGCGGTGTTCATTCCCGGCAAATACGACGAGCACGGCAAATGGATGGACGGCTGGGAATCGCGCCGCAAGCGCACCGAGGGTCACGATTACTGCGTGGTGAAGCTCGGCCTGCCGGGTTCCGTCGTCGGCTTCGACATCGACACCAGCCATTTCACCGGCAACTTCCCGCCGGCGGCGTCGATCGAAGCCTGCTGGATCGACGGCGTGCCGGGCCACAACACCGAATGGAGCGAGATCGTCCCGGCTACCAGCCTCAAGGGCAACTCCCATCAGTTCGTGGCGGTGGCGGATGAGCGCGCCTGGACTCACCTGCGTCTCAACATCTTTCCCGACGGCGGCGTGGCGCGGCTGCGCGCCTATGGCAAGGTC
>Ga0207674_10011078_pt1 | contig 10137 bp, 10 predicted proteins | sample KBSCornC72_FD_184303 | JGI IMG/M metagenome (GOLD analysis project Ga0207674, IMG submission 184303) | Corn rhizosphere microbial communities from Kellogg Biological Station, Michigan, USA - KBS Corn C7-2 (SPAdes) (version 2) | ecosystem: Host-associated > Plants > Roots > Rhizosphere > Soil ...
GTTCTCTGTGCCTCTGTGGTTAATTGAATTCCGAGTAACAACAACCACAGAGTCACAGAGAACACCGAGGTTGCACAGAGAAGAAGCTCAAACTAAGACACTACCCGCGCTTTCGAAACGCAGCTTCTCCAGCGTCGGAGATCTGGACCCACTTCGGATCGACTGATGCCTCGGCGTCGTAGTTGTCGTGCCAGTTCCACCATTTGTACGGCGGCGTCTGCGGATAACCCTCAGGCGAGTCTTCCCACTCTTCCTGTCTCCCCAGCGCGGTGATGTCGAGATAGTTCCAGGTGTTTCCCATCTGCTCGTCGCCGCGACTGTTGATGAAGTAGGTTCGAAAAACACTCTCCCCATCACGGATGAATGCATTGGTGCCATGCCACTCGTCTACGCCAAAGTCTTTATCGAAGCTGTCCGTGATGGTGTACCACGGCATCTGCCAGCCCATCCTTGCCTTCACGCGCTCGATGTCAGGCTGCGGTGCCCGCGAAACGAATGCGAGCGTCGTGTTGCGGGCGTTGAGATGCGCGAGGTGCGCAACCTGATCGGCCACGAACGAACATCCGCGACAGGCATGCTCGGGCCAGCCGAAGACACCGGGCTCGAAGAACGCCCGATAGATGATCAGCTGACGCCTGCCTTCGAATAGATCGAGCAGGCTCACTTTGCCTCGTGGTCCCTCGAACTCGTACTTCTTCGGCACTGCGAGCCACGGCATTCGCCGGCGTTCGGCAGCGAGCGCGTCACGGGCATGGGTCACAGCCTTTTCCTTCACCAGAAGGTGCTGACGCGCAGCTTCCCATTCTTCCGTCGATACGATCGACGGTATCTTCATTGCGATATCATTTTTCTCGTTGTCCTGATTCACGTTTCTCTCCTTGCTCACTGTTGACTCACTCATTGTTTACTCTTCTTCGATTCGAGTTGCGCTGTGCGTGGCTCGCGACGATATCGCCGCAAAGCGCGGATCTTCACCGCTACGAAACTGAGCACGCCGGCACCTGAAGTAGCGCCGGCAACAGCAATCGCTACGTCTGTCATGCATAAAGGACACATGGTTTTTGACTCCTTCTTGATTTCTCAGAGTAGTGACGGTCGAGGAGGAGTGATTTCTACACGCGGAGTGGCGATCGCCTACTGCGGCGTCAAACGATTGCGACGTTCGGTCAGGAAATCACGGACGGCGGGGTCTTCGCTGAGTCCAATGGCGCGGTCGTACGCATCGGCAGCACCCTCCGCACTGTTGAGTTGTCGCAGGAGGTGCGCGCGAACAGCCCAGTACGGTTGGTAGGAAATCACTGCTTGTGAGTCGATCTGATCAAGGAGAGTTAGCCCTGCTTCGGGTCCGCGAACTTCGGCGTGCGCCGCGGCGCGCGCGACCGCACCTCCGACCGAAGGCGCGAGTTGCATGAGTTGATCGTAGAACGCAGCAATGGCAGCAGAGTCAGTGCGACCCGTGTGAGCACGTTCAGCGTGGACTGATTGGATGGCAGCTTCGATCTGAAATCGTCCTGGTCGCCGCATTTGAAAAGCTATCGTGAGTTCAGCTTCCGCTTCTTCGATTATAGGCATGCACCAGTCTTTGGGATCCTGATCTGAGAGCGGCACGAACCTGCCGTCAGCACTGCGACGCGCCGGACGTCGTGATTCGCAATAAAGCATCAACGCGAGGAGACCGCGCACTTCTGGATCGTCCGGAATCTGCTCACGCAACACGCGCGCGAGCCAAATCGCCTCCTGACCGAGCTCCGTGATGCGTTGGTCGGCGCCGCTCGCATCCTCCCAACTGTTACCGTAGGCAGCATAGATCGCGTTCAGCACTGCTTTCAGTCGCTCGGGAATCTGATCCGGTGTAGGAATCTCAAACGCGATCCGCGCTTGTCGGATCTTGTTCTTGGCGCGCACGAGGCGTTGTCCGATTGTCTTCGGCGCAACGAGTAAGGCCCGTCCAACGGCCACCGCATCGAGCCCGAGAACGGTTTGCAACATGAGCGGCGTATGTATGTTGGGATCGATGGCAGGATGCGCACACACGAATAGGAGCTTGAGACGCTCGTCCGGCCACGTATCGGGATCTGCCGTCTCATCAAACTGGCGCGTCATGAGTTTTAAAGTCGGAGTGCTGTGTTCATGCACCTGCTGATGTCGCGCATGATCCAGGAGGCGGTTGCGCGCCACCGTTAAGAGCCAACCTTGCGGATTCTTCGGAATACCGTCGCGAGGCCACGTCGTCAATGCAGCCACCAGGGCGTCAGCCAACGCGTCTTCGGCGCCTGCGACATCGCGCGTACGCGCTGCGAGCAGGGCAACTAGACGCCCATAGGATTCGCGCGCTACCGCTTCGACCGCGCGGTGCGCCGGCTCATCAATTCGAATTTGCAACGGTGACGCGCGGCTCCATTTCGACGGCTATCGGCCGCACTTCCACCACACCGTAGGAAGCGGCCGGACATCTTGCCGCCCATTCCAATGCGGCATCGAGCGAAGGCAGCTCAAGCAACGTAAACCCGCCCAGTTGCTCCTTCGTATTGGAATACGGCCCATCCTGAATATCGCGCTTGCTCTCGCGCACCCGCACCGTCGTTGCCGTTTCGGGTGCGTCCAGTGGTTTGCCGCTGACGAAGATTCCAGCGTCGAGTAAGGCACGGTGATACGCGCGCCAGGCGCCGGCATATGTTTCCGACTCGACGGGCGAATCGCGGCGCGCAAAGTCGTCGGGTTTCTCATAAATCAACAAAGCATAGAGCATCTCGTTCTCCTCTTCGTGGCTGAACCACGTTCATTATAATGACGGACGAGGACCATCGATTTCGACACCGTGAAATCAGTGGCTTTACGTCAAAGTCAGACGTCGATCCAGGCAGCTTTCTGACTTTCTCAAAGCGACGAACAAACAGTACAGTTATGAGTATGCCGGTCAAGCGAACGACAATGCGAATGGAATTGCTGCGATTCAACGGAGCTGTGAAGCACGATCCGGCCATCGATGCGTGGCTGAAAGAGCGTGGCAATGAATTGGGCGCCATCGCTTACCAGTGGTTCGAGGTGATGCGAAGTTGTGGGGATGAAGTCCGGGAGCTTTTACATGACGGCTGTCCGACTGCATGTTTGGGAGATGCGCCATTCGGCTACGTCGGTGTTTATACCTCGCACGTTAACGTTGGTTTTTTTCATGGCGCAGCGCTGCGTGATTCGGCTCGCTTGTTGCAGGGCACTGGCAAATCTATGCGCCATGTGAAACTGAAACCCGGAGCGATGACAGATGACGCAGCGCTGCGCACGCTCATCGATATCGCATACGCAGATATTAAGGAGCGTGTTGAAAACGGCATCCGAGAGCGCGCTTAGAAGATCTTCTTAAACATCCGGGTTAACCAGTTACCGGACTTCTTCGCGCCCTTCTCGCCCTTGTCCTTGACGTCTTCGGCCTTGTCCGCAGCCTCGTTACCTACCGCTTTCGCGCCCTTGGTTGCTGCCTTCACGCCTGTAGCCGTCTTGTCTTTGACGTCTTCGGCTTTGTCACCAACTTCGTTCACGCCCTTCTTAGTGACGTCAACGGTCTTGTCCTTAACATCTCCCGCTTTGTCAGCAACGTCTCCAGCGACTTCTTTTGTCTTCCGGCCAGTCTTCTTGGCGCCTTTTACGCTCTTGTCCTTTACGTCCTTAGCTTTATCGCCGACTTCCTGGCCCGCATCTTTCGCTTTATCAGCGGCCTTTTCCGTCGCGCTTTTATCCTTGTTCTCAGGTGTTTGAGTTTGCTGGGCAGTAGCCACTGTAATCAAACTAAGCGCACAAAATACTGCTAATAAAATCTTCCGCATGGTTACAGCCTCCTCATGCAATGAAACCAAACAATTTCTTCTACCAGATTTTTGATGCGCAAACCTGATGCCACAGTGCGACACTATGGTGAGATTTCGAGTATGGGCGTGTTGCTGCTCACGACTCCCTTCAGCGTCACGGTCAATGGCAGGTTTCCCGGCGGTAGCCCATCGGGTAATCTGACGATGATGTAAGAAGCATCCAGGCCTTGCGCTCCCGCCACCGTTCCAACGCTTTCGACTGTCAGCAAGATGCCATTCGCTCGCACTGAAAGGATCGCAGGGTCTGGTTGACTCAGTCCCAGATTAGAAGTGAACAAGATCACTCGTGTGTGTTGATCGGCACTGAAGTTGTGAGTGTTGAGAATGGGGAATGGACCACGTAAGTGCGTAACAGAATCGAGCGCCACAGCTTTATTTGCCGCTCCCTCTTCAGTCAGAATTGTTGGCGTCAGTGAGGCGTTAAGCAAGACGTTTACTTCGTTGCTGCTCGAACTGCTCAAGACAAAATCAAGCTTGTTATCATTATTGAAATCGCCTGCCACCAGCGATCCGGTAACCGATCCCGCCTGGTAGAAGTCAGCGGACGCGAATGTGCCGTCTCCGTTCCCATGCAAGAAAGCGGCACCACCGCCGTTACCGCCAACCACGAGATCGAGTTTGCCGTCGGCGTCAAAATCATGGCTGATAAGATCCGCTGGAGCCGTGAGGAACGGGGTCGTGGTTCCAGTTTGAAAAGTGCCGTCGCCGCGACCTAAAAAGATCGTGAGCACGTTGGGGAGTCGCGATGCTACGACAACGTCAAGCTTGCCGTCGGAATTCAGATCGGCCATCGTAGCCTTGACGACCTCATTAGCCGCCGGGTAACTCACCGGATCAGCAAACGTACCGTCGCCGTGACCGATAAGGACCAGCATCTTGTCTGGAAAACCAAGCAACACCAGATCAGACTTGCCATCACCGTTGAGATCGCCCGGCAACACGGAAAAAACCGCGGTTGCAACGTTTCTGTTTATCGGAGACTGAAACGTACCGTTGCCGTTTCCTAACAGGATGGTCAGCCAGTTGCCGCTCCCGAGCGCTGCAAGATCAATCTTTCCATCGTTGTTAAAGTCGCTGACGCTCAAATTTGAAGGTTGAGCTCCAATGGGATAATTCACTCGAGGCTTCAATGTGCCGTCGCCGTTGCCAATGAAGACGCTGACGTCCGCGCCGAAACTATTTGCAGATGCCACATCCGCTTTTCCGTCACCATCAAAATCTGCCAGGACAACATCCTGCGGGTTCGAGTCTGCAAGATACTCGACTTGTGTCTGGAGAGTCCCATCCCCATTTCCCAACAGCACGTGGATATTCGATCCAGTCGCGGTTGCAACCGCAACGTCGAGCTTGCCGTCTCCATTCAGATCGCCAGTGGCGATGCCGCGAGGATCCAAATTGCCGGTACCGAAACCCAGACGCTTGGCACTAAAGTTGGCCGTCACGTTCGATGATAGATCATTGAAGCTGTGGCTCGTTGGCGGCAGCAAATTAAAATTCGTGAACAAGCGGTTCGGAAGGGAGGCGATGACGGTGTAATCGCCGTCCACTCGAAGTCCCGCAAAAATGTACCCATTGAATGACGTTACGGCCGATAGGGTGTCCGTTCCGGTTAACCGAATAGTAAAACCGTCGATATTGGATCCATTATCTATATTGATTACGTGACCGCTAATCGTATAAGTGGCTATGATGCCGGTGAAGTTGACCAGACGATTATTAGACAGGTTGGTAGTCGTGGACGAGGGCGGACTAAAAATAAACTTAGCCAGTGATGGAGTCACGGTATAGAAGCCTCCGCCAGGCAAGTTCGTAAACGCATAGCTGCCGTCAGCACCGGTCGTCATTGTGCCGGTCATCGAGCCGGACAGAGTCATGGTCACTCCGGCCATTCCAACGCCTCCAAGGTCCCTAACCCTTCCCGAGATCGAGTAATGGTTTAGTGTTCCAATGAAGTTAGCGACGACGTTCGATGTCAGGTTATTGAAGGTTTGATTCAGCGGCGCGAAAGTATAATTTAGCTTGGATGGAGTTACCGTGTACGTTTGGCCGGCAGTCAAATCGTTAAAGACAAAGGTACCTGTTGCATCCGTTTTGATAGTGACTGCCGTTCCACCGGTGAGCACAACCGTCGCATCCGAAAGTGGAACGTTGTTGTCATCTCTGACTGTGCCGCTGATGTTGTGAGGTCCGCTTTGATTTATGAAGACGGCAACCGAATTCTCAGACTGAGCTGAGACGATATCTGGTTTCGCATCACCATTCAGATCGAGAACGGCTGCGAAGTTGCCACCGCCTAGAAAGTTCACTGATTTTTGAAACGTCCCATCCCCGTTTCCCCTGAGAATGGTCAGTCCACTTGCATTTCCCGCGCTTACAAGATCAGTTTTTCCGTCGCTGTTGAAATCACCGGTCGACAGTTCATAAGGAAAACCTCCGGCCGCGTAGTTAACAGGAGCTCCAAAGGTGCCGTCTCCGTTTCCCAGCAGGATGCTGACACTGTCGACTTGAATATTCGAAGTGGCCAGATCGAGTTTGCTGTCACCGTTAAAATCGCCTTTGACTATAGAGAAAGGACTGGGCGGAGTGGCGTAATCAACGGAGGGGAAGAACGTTCCGTCGCCCTTGCCCAGCATGATACTAACCAGTCCCCCAATACCAAATCCATAGCTGCTGACCGCCAAATCGATCTTGCTATCTGCGTTGAAGTCGCCAACTGCAACTGACGTCGCAAAATTACTCGAGCCATAACGTACCGGCGGTTTCAGGGTCCCGTCGCCATTTCCTAAAAGCACTGAGGCGCCGCTTCCGTTGATGACCACGATGTCGGGCTTGGTATCGTTATTGAAATCGCTTGCGAGAATTGACTTAGGTTGTGCCAAACCCGAAAACAAATAATCGACGTGGGTCTGAAAAGTGCCGTTACCGTTTCCAAGGAGAACGCTAACGCCCTCTGAAAGGCCGATGGAAGTCTCGGCGACGATGTCGAGCTTTCCATCGCTGTTCAGATCGGTGATGACAACTCCATAAGCGAATTGTCCCACGTCGTAATCCGTCTTGACTCCAAAGGTGCCATCTCCGTTACCGAGCAGGACACTGATATTACTGGTGCTGTTATTTGCTACCGCGAGATCTGGTTTCCCATCACCATTGAAATCTCCCAGAGCGCCGTCAATGGGAAAACTACCCACCGCGTAGGACACCGGAGAAGCAAACGATTGCGCAAACACGGGGGTGCTTTCGATAAGGCCTATAAAGCCAGCGATGAGAAAGAGGGTGAAAAGCTTTGTGACGGCAAACTTCGTTTTCAATTGAGGACCTCTGGACTTCGACTGGCACTTCATCGTGTGGAAAATTTAATCAACTGACCAAAGCTCGGTCAGGTTCAAATTGAATCCGGGGAGCAGAGGATCACCTGAGACAGTCTCTGGATTATCCAAAACAACTACGCCTTCACCAGGTTGATAAACGTAGACTCGGCGTGTGGTCGGATCAATCAACCAACCGAGCGAAGCGCCATTAGCAATGTACTCCGACATCTTGTTGAAAAGAACAGCCAGGCGATCAGATTTAGATCGGAGTTCAACTACGAAATCAGGACAGATTGGAGAAAAAGTGTTCAGTTGCTTTGGGCTGAGACTTTCCCACCTTTCACGTCTTATCCACGATGCATCAGGAGAACGTATCGCGCTATTTGGTAGAGTGAATCCGGCGATATTACTGAAGCAGACACCAGTGGCGTCCTTTTTGGTCCACACCACTAGTTGATATATGAGGTCAGCGTTGCGTTTGCCACTTAGCGGAAGCGTTGGCGGCATGACGATTAATTCTCCGGTTGAGGTGAGTTCAAGCCGCAGTTCGTCATACTTGCTACAGAGTTCTTCGAATTGTTCCGGGGTTACTGGTTGGTCCAGGCCAAGCAGCTCTTCAGGAAGAATATATTCGTCGGCTTGTGTGAGATTGTGAGCCATTCTGAAACTCCTAATAGTTCTGTGAATCCTAGCATCCGGTAGTTTCCGTTACAAGATGCCAACTTGGCTATTTACGATTTTGACTTTAACCTCTAACATCCTTGTGCATGCGACGCGCCATCTACCCCGGTTCGTTCGACCCGGTCACCAACGGTCATCTGGATATTATCGAGCGCGGCTGCAAACTCTTCGATGAGATCATCATTGGCATCCTCGTCAACCCGGACAAGCAACCCTTATTCACGGTCGAAGAACGGCAGGAGATGCTCACTGAAGTCGTGAACAGCATCAATAAGGGAAACTGCACGCTCCGCGTTGACTCTTTCAGCGGTCTACTCGTCAACTATGCGGTGGCCCAACATGCAGATGTTATCGTTCGTGGTATCCGTGCCATCTCCGATTACGAATACGAACTGCAAATGGCGTTGATGAACCGGCGTCTGGAGCCGGGCATTGAAACCGTCTTCATGATGCCCGCTGAAACTTATTCCTACGTCAGTTCGCGACTCGTTAAAGAAGTATTTCACCTCGGCGGCGTTGTCACTGGTCTAGTGCCGCCATTAATTGAAAAACGAATGAAAGAAAAGTTGAATCAAGCATGAAGACCTGGCCCGTTATGTCATCCTTTCCCGTTTCTGAAAACGTCGCTCGCATGCAGTCGTCAGCCACAATGGCTGCGATGCAGGCGGCGGAGGCGTTGCGAGCCTCCGGCGCAGATGTGTGCGACTTCGGCGCCGGTGAACCCGACTTCGACACACCCGACAACATCAAACAGGCAGCAGATAGAGCAATGCGTGCCGGACGCACGAAGTACACTGCCAACGCCGGCATTCGCGAACTCCAGCTCGCGATCATCGACTTCTACCGGAGAGAATTTGGCGCTGAATATCAAACATCAGAAGTGATGGCGACAGCAGGCGGCAAGCAGGCAATCTTCAATGCCGTTGTCACTCTGCTGAACCCGGGCGATGAAGCACTCATTCCGAAACCATACTGGGTGACGTTTCCGGAGATCGCAGTCTTCGCAGGCGCCAAACCCGTCTTCATCGAAACGGAAGACACAAACTTCGTGCTCACCGTCGATCAAGTCGAACGCGCGATCACGCCGCGAACAAAGCTTCTGATTCTGAACTCACCTTCAAATCCTTCCGGTCGCGTGCTGCCTCCCGCGGAGTTTCGGAAGATCATGGAACTGACGAGCGACCGCGGAATCTACGTCGTTTCCGATGAGTGTTACCTGCGTTATGTCTATCCGCCGGGCGAGGTGTTCAGCGCCGCGAGCTTACCTGCCGAACATCGATCGCGTTTGTGTATTGCCGGATCGTTTTCAAAGACTTACGCGATGACGGGATGGCGTGTTGGATATGCGTTAGCGCCGGCTGAATGGACCAAAGTCATGCTGAAGGTCCAGGGCCATTCAACTTCGAATACGAATTCAATCGCACAATGGGCGGCGGTTCAAGCGCTCACTGGACCACAGGAATCCGTGGGAATCATGCTCGCTGAATACACGCGACGACGTGAGTGGCTATTGAATGCGTTGCGAGAGATTCCGGGCTTCAAGTGCAGTGAGCCTGAAGGTGCGTTTTATGCTTTTCCAGACGTACGTGGTTGTTTGAACAAGACGCTAAAAACTTCAGGCGACTTCGCCCGTCAACTACTCGAGGAAGAACATACGGTAGTCACTGACGGAGCGGGATTCGGAGCGGAGGGTTATATTCGAATCTCGTACGCGACGTCGATGGAGCAGATTCAGGAAGGAGTGAAGCGGATCAAGCGCTTCGCTGAGAAATACTCGTAAACACAAAACCATCCACAGATTACGCAGATTCTGTGTAATCTGTGGATGGATTTTTCTTAGTACAGGTTGAAGTTGTATTCCAACTGCATCCACATCGAGACCTGATGCCCGTCCTTCGTTGCAGGTACGAACTTGATCTGACGTGCTGCTGCAATCGCTCTCTCAGTCAACCCGTTTGGCAGACCCGAAACGGTCCTGATGTTCTGCACCGTACCGTTTGAAGCAAACACCACCTTCAACACCACCGTACCGGTGATCTGGTTCTTGCGTGCCTCTTCGGTGTACTGCGGCTCGGGCTTCGAAATCAGACGCGCTTTGGTCGTGACGTCTTTACCAGTGAAGATCCTGGAATAGTCACCGCCACCACCGCCGCCTGGTCCACCACCGCCGGCGTTGAAGTCTCCACCACCGACGTTACCGCCGCGGCCTGGTCCAAATCCATTACCTTCTCCGGAACCGATACCAGTACCAGTTCCACTGCCGATACCATTCCCCGTGCCCGTAC
>Ga0207674_10011079_pt1 | contig 10136 bp, 9 predicted proteins | sample KBSCornC72_FD_184303 | JGI IMG/M metagenome (GOLD analysis project Ga0207674, IMG submission 184303) | Corn rhizosphere microbial communities from Kellogg Biological Station, Michigan, USA - KBS Corn C7-2 (SPAdes) (version 2) | ecosystem: Host-associated > Plants > Roots > Rhizosphere > Soil ...
GAGGCGGTATGTGAGAGGCTTGCGGCAAATCATTATGAGGCGGGCATCGTAAACAATTTATTTAGACGCCAATGCGGTCGGCAGACCGTCAAGACTGATCATGTTTTTCTCTTTTTTATATTCTTCCAGCCCATCTGGCCCTTTCTTTTCGGCCCACTTATGTGAATGATCACGTTCTCCGGCATAATTGTAATATGGAACACCAAACCCGCAGGATGTTTGAACTTTATGAATATCGGCAACTATAATTTGTCTCGTAGATGGCAGCATGTTAAAATGAGACGATAGTTCGAACCATGCTGTATCGTCCGGTAAAACCGCGTATCCTTTACCATACAGCCGCAGAATATTTGGCGGTCCGTCGAACGCGCAAAACATCAACGTGATCCGGCCATTTTCCAAAATATGCGCAGATGTTTCATTTCCACTGCCCACAATGTCCATGTAAGCAACTTTTGTGGGCGACAATATTCTAAAACTGTCAAGCCCCTTGGGAGAAAGGTTAATATGGCCTTCCCCACTTATTGGCGCCGTACTCACAAAAAACATATGCTGGGATTCAATAAACTCGCGATGATGGTTCTCAATTTGTGTGTTAAACCTGGCCATAATAAAACTATTAAGGCAAAGATAATTTCAATTGAGCAGCTCATTAGAAACTGCATCAAATAACAGTCAAGTAACTAAATTTGTGGAGATATGCAAGTAAAAGTGAAGATTTTTGGTCAACTTACTGATATTATTAAGAGTAATACGCTGACCTTGACTGATACTACTGATACAAAAAGTCTTGTGGATGAATTGAAAAAACAGTATCCGGCATTGGACCAGGCAAAATATATACTTGCGGTGGATAAGCAGACAGTAACCGAAAATACAATCCTCAAAGACGGTAGCATCGTGGCGTTGCTGCCTCCGTTCTCAGGTGGATAAATGAATGACAAAAATTCATATGAACGTTACCAGCGCCAGGTGATATTACCTGACTTTGGAGAAGAAGGACAACGAAAACTTCTTAATGCCAAAGTATTGGTGATCGGCGCAGGTGGCCTTGGGTGCCCGGCGTTGCAATACCTGGCAGCAGCTGGTATTGGAACCATTGGAATCGTAGATCACGACACCGTGTCGCTTAACAATCTGCACCGCCAGGTGATTTATTCCGTTTCGGACATTGGACTTTCAAAAGCAAAACGGGCATCTGCCATTTTAAATGGACTGAATCCTGATATCAAAATTGTTCCGTATGATGAACAGCTAACCGTTGAAAATGCATTGTCGATTATCGAACGATTTGATATCATAATTGACGGCACCGATAATTTTGCAACGCGTTACATGATCAATGATGCTTGTGTCATTCTTGACAAACCACTGATATATGGTGCCGTTTCCCAGTTTGACGGGCAGGTCGCCATTTTTAATTTCCAGGGCGGTGATGAAATGCCAGTGAATTATCGCGATTTATTTCCCGAACCTCCCAAGGACGATGAAGTATTGAACTGCGCAGAAGCTGGCGTGCTGGGAGTTTTGCCGGGAATAATTGGCACCATGCAGGCCAATGAAGCCATAAAATTGATAACCGGTTTAGGAGATCCTTTAATAGACAGGCTCTGGACATTTAATGCGTTAAACAACCAGGTTTACGAATTAAGGTTAAAAGCAAACCCGGAAACCCGTTTATTGATTCCGGACGGTGAAGCTGCTTTTGAACAAATGAATTATGAATGGCTTTGTTCGTCAGCAACTGAATCCTTTGAAATCGATGCAGAAAAGTTTGATGAGCTTTTGGAAAATGGAAAGATAGAAATTATCGATGTAAGGCAACCAAATGAGACTCCGGAAGTAAATGAATTTGAACATCGCAGGATTCCAATGCAGCAGGTCGAAGCTTCGGCTGATAGTATCAAATCCGATACGGTTGTTTTGTTTTGCCAAACGGGAAAACGGAGCAAGCAGGCCGTCATACTTTTATCAGGTATATTTGGATCCGACAAAAAGTTGTACAGTTTAAAAGGTGGTATTGTAAATTGGAAAAACCACCATCAACTATCATGAGTATGAAAGAAAGAAAACCTAAAAACATATTTGTCCAGGGTCCTATCGCTTCTTCTTTTGTGGGAGACAGTATCCAAAAACATAGCACACGGACTGACATTGGCGGACACAGCATTTTCCTCGGCCAGGTAAGGGCAGATACCATCAATGATAAAAAAGTGAAAGCAATTGAGTATACCTCATACGAAGAGATGGCCCTTGAAAAAATGCACGAGATAAGGGAAGACATTTTTTCAAAATATGAGCTGACTTGTATGCATGTGTACCATAGTCTTGGCAAAGTTGCCGCGGGAGAAATTTCCTTATTTGTTTTTACTTCGTCCGTACATCGAAAACCTGCCATTGATGCCTGCAGCGAAACTGTGGAAAGGATAAAGGCGGAACTGCCGGTATGGGGAAAGGAATTGTTTGAGGATGAAACATATCAATGGAAAGAGAATACTGAAGTCTGAACACTCATACTAAAGGATCGGCACTACAATGGTTAACATCACAAGCAAAGCAAGTACACTCAGGCAGGCAATTGCAACCGCCACTGTTACAGTTTCCAGGCAAGAAACAATTGAAGCAATCCAAAACAAACAAATTCCAAAGGGAGACATATTTGAATTCTCGCGTGCAGCGGGTTTGCTGGCCATCAAAAAAACCAGCGATGTAATTCCTGATTGTCATCCGCTGCCGGTTGAATATGCAGCGATCAAACACGAATTGAATGGACTGCAGATCCTCATTACCGTCGAGGTGCAAAGCATTTATAAAACAGGAGTTGAGGTGGAAGCCATGCATGGGGCCGCTATCACGGCATTGACCATTTACGATATGCTAAAGCCGATTGATAAAGGAGTTGAAATAAGCTCCATCCGGCTGGAAAATAAGAAAGGAGGCAAAACAGATTTTAAGGACCAGGTATCAGACAATTTAAAATCTGCGGTGATCGTTTGCTCCGATGGTGTTTTTCATGGCAAAAAAAAGGACAGCAGCGGGCAGAAGATAGTTGAGAAGCTTGCGAAGCTGAATATGAAAGCCGCTTTTCATAAAATAATTCCGGATGAATTCAACCTTATCCAGGAAACGGTAAAAAAACTGTGCGAAGAGGATTATAATCTTATATTAATAACGGGTGGTACTGGTTTGTCTCCAAGGGATGTGACGCCGGACGCAATCAGGCCATTACTTGATAGAGAAATTCCCGGCATCATGGAAGCGGCTCGCAATTATGGCCAACAGCGAACTCCGTATGCAATGCTTTCCAGGGGAATAGCAGGGTTTATTAAGAATACCCTTGTGATTACTTTGCCGGGCTCAACACGTGGTGTTGAAGAAAGTATGGATGCGTTGTTTCCATATATTTTGCACGTGTTCAGGGTGGCCGAAGGGATGAGACATAATTAGATTCTGGATTCTGGATACTAGATTCTGGATACTAGCATCTAGCATCCAGCATCTAGCGACCAGCCTTCACCTTAATCACCACCAGCTTTGAAACCGGAGTATTACTCTTTTCTGCAACGCTATTGATTGATACCAACACATTCGCCTCGGGAAAATAAGTTGCGGCACAAGTTTCGGGAATCGGGTAAGGAATCACCAAAAATTTCCGGGCTACCCTTTCCTTCCCATCATCATAGCTATAAAGATCTACAAGTTCTTCTTTTTTTAATCCCCTTTTGTTCATATCCTGCTGGTTCATCAGGATAATGCGCCTCTCGTTATAAATCCCTCGATAGCGATCATTGAGGCCATAAATTGTAGTGTTGAACTGGTCATGGCTGCGAATCGACATCATCATTAACTCGTCTTCCTTCAGAATAACGTTACTGACTTTTGTTATAGTGAAGTGTGCTTTTTGCGTCGCGGTATCAAAACTGCCGTCACGGGCACAGTTGGGAAGATAAAACCCGCCGGGAATTCTAATTCTTTCATTATACCTTTCAAATCCCGGGATCGTTTTTTCAATGTCGCTGCGAATATGATCATAGTGTTCAAGATATTTATCCCAGGTCACCTTACTCCTGCCACCCAGCGTTGCTTTTGCCAGGCTGCAGACAATAACCGGTTCGCTCAGCAAATTATCCGAAACCGGTTGCAGCACTCCTTTCGATGCGTGTACGACGCTCATTGAATTTTCGCAGGAAACAAATTGCTGTTCTCCCTTTAAAACGTCTTTGTCGCTTCTTGCCAGGCATGGAAGAATTAGCGCTTCCTCACCGTGAACAAGATGACTCCGATTTAGTTTCGTTGAAACATGCACGGTGAGTTTGCATTTTCTCAATGCCTCTCCGGTAAAATGAGTATCCGGCGTTGCAGATAAAAAATTACCTCCCATTCCGATAAAAACCTTTGCTTTTTGAAGATGCATGGCTTTGATTGCTTCGACTACGTCGTAACCCGGACGCTGCGGAGGAAGAAACTGAAATCTATCTTCTATCGCTTTTAAAAACTTTTCTGAAGGTTTCTCATTTATACCCATCGTGCGATCGCCCTGCACATTGCTATGCCCACGAACCGGACAAGTGCCGGCACCAGCGTGGCCGATGCTCCCTTTTAATAATAATAGGTTAACGATTTCTTTAATCGTATTGACAGCATTGACATGCTGCGTAAGGCCCATTGCCCAGCACGCAATAATTTTTTTCTTATCCCTTAAAATCTCTGCCGCTTCCCTGATTTGCTCCAACGGTATACCGCAGGACTTCGAGAGTTCATTCAGGTTTTGATTTCCGAGATGATTTATGTAAGCATCAAATCCATCCGTTTTATTTTTTACAAAGTCCCTGTTAAACACCTTGCCGGGATTCATTTCCTCTTCTTTCAACAGCAACAGGCAAATTGCCTGTAAGAGTGACATATCGCCATTGATCTTGACCTGCAAAAAAATATCGGCAAGCGATATTCCATTTCCCAATAACCCGCTTAATTGTTGTGGATTGCTGAAACCCATTAATCCAGTTTCGGGAAGTGGATTAATGGCAATAATAATAGCTCCGTTTGACTTTGCTTTTTGTAGCGCACTTAACATCCTCGGATGATTCGTGCCCGGATTTTGTCCAAGTATGATGATCACTTCCGCCTGGTAAAGATCTTCAAGTTTCACTGAGCCTTTACCAACTCCCAGCGTTTCTGTCAAGGCAACACCACTACTTTCATGGCACATATTGCTGCAGTCCGGTAAGTTGTTGGTCCCGAATTCCCGAACAAATAATTGGTAAAGAAATGCTGCCTCGTTGCTTGTTCGTCCCGACGTATAAAAAACCGCTTCATCAGGCGAGGCCAATTGATTTAAATGATCCGCAATTTTAGTAAACGCATCATCCCATGAAATTGCTTCGTAATTTTCAGCATTCTTTGGCAAGTATAAAGGCTCTGAAATACGGCCTTTTCTACCGATTTCATGATCAGTTAATGCTGCCAGTTCGGCCACGGTGTGTTTTGCAAAAAAACCGGCATCCAGTTTTTTCGAAGTAGCTTCCTCTGCAATGGCTTTTGCACCATTTTCACAATACTCAGTAAAGCTCTTTCTTTCGTCATCCGGGTCGGGCCATGCGCAACTGGGACAAGTGAACCCGTCCTTCTGATTTAATTTTTTCAAAGCCTTCCAACCACGGACAAGTCCTGCCTCGCCAGCTACCTGTCGAATGGCTGAAGCAACGGCTGGAAGCCCACCGGCGCTTTTTTTAATCTTGCCTAATTTCAGCCCGGTTAACTTCTCAGGGTTTTCGGTGCCACCTGCTTCGGGTTTGTTTTCTTTCATTCGTTGGATGGTGGTTTGTAAAGAACCAAGAAACCAAATTACAAAAACCAAAAAAAGTTTAAGCAACAAGAACCAAAAATCCTCCGAAGGAGTCCTTCGGACAGGAATAAAAAAGATTCAAATTGGTATTAATACCCTTTTGTTTCGGATTTCTAGTTTTAAATTTCGGATTTATTTGGTTATTGGATCTTGGTTCTTGACAGCAAGGTTCACTTCTAAATTCACAACATTATTCGCTCTTCGCATGAATAAACATTAAATCTTTCGTTGCGCAAAAAGCCGAGCAGGGTGATATTACTTTCCTTTGCAAGTTCAACAGCAAGGCTTGACGGCGCACCGACCGCAGCCACCACCTTTATTCCGGCCATCGAGGCCTTTTGTATCAATTCAAAGCTTGCCCTGCCACTCAATAATAACACAGTATTCGTTAGCGGCAATTCATCATTTAATAACGAAGCTCCAATCACTTTATCCAATGCGTTGTGACGACCCACGTCTTCCCGCGCCATAATAAAGTTACCCTCTAAGTCGAACAATGCCGACGCATGAATGCCTCCCGTCGTTTCAAAAACCGGCTGCCGGATTTTCAAATTATCCTGCAGCTCATAAAACATTTCCGCTTTCAACTGGCAATCCTGCTTTGCATTTTTATAGAAGGAAACTGTCTTAATGGCGTCAATGCTTGACTTGCCGCAAACACCACAACTCGATGTAGTATAAAAGTTCCGCTCAGCTTTCTGAATTCCGGGAACAACATTGTCCTCTAAGGCAAACAATAATTTGTTATTGTCGGGACGCTCCTGTTCTACAAACAGGATATCTGTAGCTCTTCTGATAATTCCCTCAGTGAATAAAAATCCGGCTGCCAATTCGATATCATGTCCCGGGGTCCGCATGGTGACAGAAATACTTTTTTGAACCCTGTTTTCTGCCCTACCATATTGGAGTTGTATCTCCAGCGGTTCTTCGATGACCAACTGGTCATCCATATCAGCAAAATCCTTGCTGGTTATTTTTATTACTCTCGCAGGAGCAGTGAATATGTTTTCCATAATGTCTTTAATTTTATTTCACAGAATAATTTTTTGGAACATCGTATTATTAAAGTTACTGTTGTAACGATCATAAACAACCTTAGTGCTATCAATTACCGGCCCATTTCCTGGTTATCGACGGAATTTATTTATTTTGCCCTGTACTTTTATTTAGCACAGCAAGGTGTGTATTTAATTTTTTTTAGATATTCAATTAGTTCTAATTTCATTGCGTGAAATAAAGACTAATATTTTGAATTAAACAACTTTTGCTTTTCTGTTATACACAACGATTTACTTGCTCTTAATAATTTTCTCTACACCTTTCAGCAAAACAAAGGAGGACTACTATGAATGACTCTAATAACCTCAGCCGTCGCAAATTCATTCAAACCGGTGCTGCCGCAGGCGGGGGGCTATTGCTGAGCTTTTATCTTCCAGCTTTTGGAAAATTCAGAAATGCCGGGTTACCTGCTCCCGTCAATTTTGTTCCCAATGCATTTATCCGAATCGGAACTGATGATATCATCACCGTGATCGTGAATCACTCTGAGATGGGACAAGGTGCATACACTTCTTTACCGATGATATTGGCAGACGAACTGGATGCAGACTGGAGCAAGGTCAGGTTTGAAGCGGCTCCTGTTGATCCAGCGTACAATCACACTGCATTTGGTATGCAAATGACAGGAGGAAGCACCAGTACCAATAGTGAATGGGATCGATTCCGAAAAGCGGGTGCAACGGGCAAATACATGCTGATCGCTGCCGCAGCCCAAACCTGGGATGTGGATGCATCAACATGTAAAGCCGAAAAGGGATGCGTGATTCACACGGGTACTGGCCGCAAACTTACTTATGGTCAGTTGGTAGAAAAGGCGAGCGCGATAGCTGCACCTGCCGAAGTAAAATTGAAGGACCCTAAAGATTATTTTTTGATCGGCAAACCAGTTAAGAGATTGGACACGCCGGAAAAGATAAACGGCACTGGTATATTTGGTCTCGATGTGAAAATTCCGGGATTGTTAACCGCTGTTATTGCAAGACCGCCGGTGTTTGGCGGAAAAGTGAAAGGTTTTGACGCCGCTAAAGCAAAATCAATTCCAGGCATTAAACATGTCTTACAAATGGACCGGGGAATTGCGGTTATTGCCGATGGCTTTTGGCCCGCCAAACTTGGTCGGGATGCATTGAATATCGAATGGGATGACGGCAACCTCGCAACATTGAATAGCAAAACGCAGGGAGAAGAATATGCAGCGCTGGCTTTGCAGCCGGGAGCAGTGGCCAAGAACGATGGTGACGCAAATGGCGCCATTTCAAATGCCGCTAAAAAACTCGAAGCCGTGTATGAATTACCTTACCTCGCTCATTCACCAATGGAACCATTGAATTGCGTAGCGGATGTGAAAGCTGATAGTTGTGAGATTTGGGTAGGAACTCAGTTTCAGACGGCGGAAATGATGACGGCCTCCCGCATTACAGGCCTACCCTCTTCAAAAATTAAGATCCATACAACATTATTGGGAGGTGGCTTTGGTCGCCGAGCGGTACTCGATTGTCATTTTGTTGCGGAAGCAGTACAAATCTCGAATGCGTTAAAGGTTCCGATAAAAGTGGTGTGGACAAGAGAAGATGATATACACGGCGGCTATTATCGTCCACGGGCCTATCACAAACTGAGTGCAGGTCTGGATGCATCGGGAAAACTTTTAGCATGGAAACAGAATGTAGTATGCCAGTCATTTATTGTCGGTACGCCATTAGCAGGAATGATGGTACAAAACGGTGTGGACGGGTTGACGGTGGAAGGTGCTGCTAATATGCCTTATGCTATTCCTAATCTTCATGTGGCATGGAACATGGCACCAAATGGAGTTCCTACCTTATGGTGGCGTTCGGTGGGAAGTTCACACACAGCATTTGCAGTGGAAGGGTTTATTGATGAACTGGCTAAGGTAGCGGGAAAAGATCCGTTTGAATTCAGGAGGATATTGCTTGAAAAAAGTCCGAGGCACAAGAAGTTACTGGAATTTGTGGCAGAAAAAGCTGGATGGAAAAAACCGCTGGCACCGGGAAGAGGCAAAGGCATTGCCATCCACGAGTCATTCGGTAGCGTCGTTGCACAAGTAGCTGAAGTTTCCATAACCAATAACAAAACTCTGAAGGTTCACCGCATTGTTTGTGCTATTGATTGCGGACAGGTAATTAATCCCGATACTGTCAGAGCACAAATGGAAGGTTGCATCGCATTTGGATTGACGGCAGCACTATATGGAGAAATAACATTTGACAGGGGACGCGTGCAACAAGGGAATTTCCACAATTATCGCATGCTTCGAATGAATGAGATGCCAAAAGTGGAAGTTCATATCATGGAAAGTACGGAACCAATGGGCGGTGTCGGCGAACCGGGTGTGCCGCCTGTCGCTCCTGCCGTAATGAATGCATTGTATACGTTAACCGGAAGAAGAGTAAGAAGCTTACCGTTGCGCCCCGATGATCTCAAAAAGAAAGCGTGATCAGCAGGTTCATTTCTTAACAACAAAAAAGAAACTAACTCATGATAAACTTAAAAGTAAACGGCAAAGCATACCAGGTGGATGTTGATCCCTCTACGCCCATTCTCTGGGTGATAAGGGACCATATCGGCCTTACCGGAACAAAGTTTGGGTGCGGTGCGGCGCAGTGTGGTGCGTGCACGGTCCACCTCAACGGCAATGGCATAAGGTCATGTGTAACTCCAGTATCAGGTGCCGAAGGAAAAGAATTGGTGACTATTGAAGGACTTGATCCAAAGCTGAGCAAACCTCTTCAGCAGGCCTGGATACAGGAAGATGTTCCTCAATGTGGTTATTGCCAGTCGGGCCAGATCATGGCCGCTGCTATTCTAATCAGGGATAAAGTCAATCCTACCGATGGAGATATTGACGGTGCAATGACCGGCAATATTTGTCGATGCGGAACCTACCAGAGAATAAGGAAAGCGATCCATGTGGCTGCTGACCTCAAAAAATCAGGCGTAAAGTAACCGGTCACCATACCCTATTACAGATTCACAACCATCATTGAGCTCAATTCGCATGATTTAGACTAACACTTTTAGTTAAAGACAAGTAAAAGCAATTGCGTATTTATTTATTGCTATTGTATTTACTTCGGTTGTATTGATATTCGCAAAGATTAAGGTCAAGCCGGTAATTGGACCTGCACCAAACAATACAATTAACCGGTTGAGAATCGAGAAAGTAGAAGACCAATAAACGATTACCTTTTCAATAAGGTTGATTCCTTAC
>Ga0207674_10011082_pt1 | contig 10136 bp, 8 predicted proteins | sample KBSCornC72_FD_184303 | JGI IMG/M metagenome (GOLD analysis project Ga0207674, IMG submission 184303) | Corn rhizosphere microbial communities from Kellogg Biological Station, Michigan, USA - KBS Corn C7-2 (SPAdes) (version 2) | ecosystem: Host-associated > Plants > Roots > Rhizosphere > Soil ...
GCACAGCACGGTGAGCGCGTAGTACAGCATGGTCGGGAGCGGGCGGTGGCGACGCCGATAGAGCCGCACCCTGTTGACTACCTGCATGACATGAGTGTGGTCGTTCTGGCCAGACTGACCGCCGATGTGCATGGCCACCGCTGCGGGCTCGTAGCGGGTCAGGAAGCCCTGGTCCCGAGCGCGGAGCGAGAAGTCGGTCTCCTCCGAGTACAGGAAGTATGACTCGTCCCAGCCGTCGAGGACGTCGAAGCACTCCCGGGTCACGAGTAGCACGGCGCCCAGCGCCCAGTCGACGACGGCAGAGCGCTCGTAGTCGGCCCGACTGGTGACGCACTCGGCAAGCAGTGGGACGCCGGTCCGATTGAGTCCTAGCGCGCGCAGGACGGTCGGCGCCCGTCGCAGCGACAGGAAGAGGCTCCCATCCTCCGACTGGATCCGAGGAGCGACGACGCCGGTGCCGGATGCAGCGGCCGCCGCGACGAGGTGCTTGACCGCACCGGGTTCCAGCCGCACGTCCGGGTTGAGGACAAGGATGTCGCCGGTCGGCGCGGCCTCGCGGACCCCTCGATTGATGCCGGCGGAGTAGCCGACATTCGCTGACCGGACGACCTTGCAGTCTGACCGCTCCTCCAACAGCGCGACGGTTCCGTCGGTCGAGCCGTTGTCGACGACGACAACCTCGGCCGACAAGCCATCCAGCGCCTGCGGCAGGGAGTCGAGGAGGGCCGCGACGACGTGGGCGCTATTGTGGGTCACCACGACGGCGACGACATCGACCGACACAGGCAAATCCTAATCCGCCCCTCCTCCGCGTGTCCGGTGCTCGAGGAAATCAGGGCGCACCATCGAGGGACAATCTCCCGGCCACAACCAAAAAAAAGGGCCGGCACCGTGCCGGCCCTCACTTTCGGGTCCATTCCTCGTCCTGTTTGCGCTACTTGAGAAGCAGAATCTTGCGGGTCTCGATTTCCGCTCCGGCCCGCATCTTCACGAAATACATACCGGAGCCCACGCCGCGGCCGGAATCATCCGTGCCAGTCCAGACCACCTGGTGTCCGCCGGCGGGCATCCCCGCGTCGACCAGACGGCGCACGAGCGAGCCGCGCGCATCGTAGATATCAATGCGCACGTGATGGCTTTCCACCAGGAAGTACTCGACCGTGGTCTGCGGGTTGAACGGGTTGGGATGAACCGAAATGGGTTCGGTCCTGGCGCCCGACCACAACGACGCATTGAAATCTGACATGTCGTGAGGCACGACCACCTGCGCCGTTGCCGAGCTTTCGTTGCCGGACGCGTCGCGCACACGGTAGACGAGCTCGTAGATGCGTCCGTCACCGTTGCCATTGCGCTCGGCGCGCAGATCGACGCATTGGTCGGGGGTGCCCAACGATGCGCTGCGATAGTCATCGGCCAGACCGGCCGCGGTTTCGTCCGACGTGACGGAAACCAAGGACCATGCCGGCGTACCACCTGCGTCCGACACCGTGACATTGGCACACACAGTCACAAACTTGTGATTGGGCGGCCACAGCATGGTCTTGTCCAGCGCCACCGCAATCTCGGGCGGCGTGGAATCCAGCACCGTGACGTGCGATGTGCACTCGGCCTGGTTGCCGGACGCATCTCGCGCCCGGAACGTCACCGGAGTGGTTCCCGGCGGAAACATCGACGGCGCATCATTCGTGATTACCGGCGCCGGGTCGGTGTCATCGGACGCCGTGGCGCCGGAGAGAAAGGCCGCGATCAGCGCGTTGCCGGCCGGCGTTCCCGCCGCCGAGGCCTGTTCGACCTGGATGTCCGACGGGCACGTAATCACAGGCGGAGTCGTGTCCACCGCCACCGGATCGTCGAACTTCACCAGGTACATGTCGCTGTTACCGAGGCTTGTCAGCATCCCGCCGCCGAAATTCACCGTGGAGGAAAAGATGCCGGTCGCCAGCAACGCGCTCGAGGCATCGAACGCGCAGGCATAGCCCCAGTCGTCCAGCGTGTTGCCGAAGTGCTGGCTCCAATGATGACCGCCGGTGGCGTCGAACACGGCGATGAAGATATCGTCATCGCCCGCGCTCGCGACCGCGCCACCGCCGAAGTTCGTGCTTCCCTGAAAATCGCCGGTCACCGCGACCGTGCCCACGGGACTCACCGCGACATCGAGCCCCTGCATGATGTTGGAGCTGCTGAGGAAATTGCGCGTCCACTGTTTCACACCGTCGCTGTCGTACTTGACGAGGAACGCGCCCTTGTCCGCACCCGCGACGACCACACCGCCACCCGCCGTCATGGCCACGCCCTGCCCGCTCTCCGAGATGCCGGCACCGCCCACGCGCGTGCTCCACATGTGCGTGCCGTCGGCGCGATACTTCGCAACGAACGCGTCGCTCAGTCCGCCGCTCACCAGATTGCTTCCGCCGAAGTTGACGGTGGTGAAGAACGATCCCGTCACCGCGATGTTGCCGGAGGCATCCACCGCGACACCAAAGCCTTCGTCGATATTCGTGCTGCCGGTCACCTTGCTCCATTGGTAGGCACCGCCGGCATCGAGCTTGAGGATGAAAATATCCACGCTGCCGGCGAACGGCGTCACGCCGCCGCCAAAGTCGATGGCACTACCGTAGTGGCCGGTGAGGATCATGTTGCCGGATGCGTCGCACGCGACATCGTGACCTTCGTCATCGCGCGTGGTTCCAAAGCCGCGGCTCCACAGCGGATTGCCCGCTGCATCGAACTTCGCCACGAAGATGTCGTCGCCACCTTTGCTCACCAGGGCGGCGCCGCCGAAGCCGACGGTGCTCTGGTAGGTACCGGTTATGATGATGTTCCCCGCGGCGTCGATGGCGACACCGCCGGCCACATCGGTTCCGCTGCCGCCGAAACGCTTGCTCCACAGCGGCGCGCCGGTGGGGTCGAAACGGGCCAGAAACACGTCGTAAACGCCCGCGCTGGTAAGCGTGCCGCCACCCAGATTCATCGTGCCTGTAAACGCGCCCGCGACCACGACGCCGCCGGTCGGGTCGACCGCCACGTCATACGCCGTGTTCATACCCGGCCCGCCGTAGGAATAGCTCCAGTGGTGGGCGGGGGCTGCGTTCAGCGGAGAAACATTGAGAAGCGCACTGGTTGCCAGAAGCCACGCCATGATGCGATGCATAGGGGCACCTCCTGAAACGCAGGTGCGAGAGGCGAGGATTCGACGCGCAGGCGCGGGTAAGCGCGAGGAGTCCCTGGATACGGGACTCACGCGCCTTCCATCCGCCGCCCTTTTCGCGGCGAATCGCGCGCTGCATCGTTTCGTGGAACGTAGAGGCTCGCGCCGGAGTCGCTTGCCTTTCGTCACCGTGCAGGAAGGTGAATGCGCATTTCCCATGCCCTCGAGCGAAGGCGTGGCTTGGGGAAGCCGCCGCGTGGGGCCGCACGCAGCGCAGGAAGAGTCTATTTCACGCGCTTGAAATCAATGAAGCCGCGTTCCACGTCGGTGCTCAAGAGCTTCACCCGAATACGTCGTCCGACCTCGAGCCCCTGGCCGCCGATCTCCAGCCTGCCTTCGACGGGCGGATGGAGCAGACGGACCCACGTGCCCTTGTCGCTGACACCCGTCACGATGCTGTCGAACTGCTCCCCGATCCGTGATTGCAGGAGAATGGCGGCCGCGGATTTCGACACCTTTCGCTCCACCTTTTGCGCCGCGTTTTCAGCCTGGGTGCAATGCCGGGCCAGCAATTCCAATTCGTCATCGGTGTACGGTTGTTTTTTCTGCGCGATCGCCGCTTTCAAGAGCCGCTGCGCAATCAGATCGGGATAGCGCCGGTTGGGCGCGGTGGAATGCGCGTAGTCTTTGACGGCCAGGCCAAAATGGCCGCCAATGTCTTCTCCGGGACGTTCGACGATGTATTCGCCCGAACCCAGAAGCTTGATGACGCCCAGGGACAGATCCGGAAAACGAAGCGCATCGTCGGCCTTCGCCTGCACGAGAAAATCCTCCAGTGCCTTCGCGTCCGGCTGCCGCGGGAGCGTCGCGCCGTGCTCCGCGGCCAGTGCGACGATCCCGTTCCAGTTTCTCGGCACGCGCACCACGCGACGCAGCGAAGAAAAGTTTCTCGCTTCCAGGTAACGCGCCGTGACACCGTTGGCCGCAATCATGAAGTCTTCGATGATGTCCTTGGCGCGGTTTTTCGTGTTCTCCTTGAGCGCCTCCAGATGATCCCCATGAAACACCGGGCGCGCCTCGATGGTCTCCAGACTGAGCGCGCCGCTGGCGTGGCGCAGCGCTTTCATTTTGCCCGCGATGTGGTCCTGAAGGCGGATCGTTTCATCCAGATTACCAACCGCCGCGATCTCGTCCGGCATGGCGGCGGTGCCGTCGAGCCACGCGGCCACGCTGTCGTAGGCGAGCTTGGCGTGATTGCGCACCAGCCCACGGTAGACATCCGAGCTCGTGAGCTCCCCGCTCTCCGTAAGCACCATTTCAATGACGACAGTCATGCGGTCGGTATCCGGGTTGAGCGAGGTGAGATCCGTGGAAAGCTTCTCGGGAAGCATGGGAAAATTCTCGGCAGCGGTGTAGACCGACGTGGTGTTCTGCTGTGCGTGGTGATCTAGCGCCGAATCCTTTCCCACCAGAGCATCCACATCCGCAATGGCGACGAGAACGCGGACACCGCCGGGCACCGCTTCCGCCACGCTGAGTTGATCCAGATCCCGCGAGTCGTCGTTGTCGATCGAACACCAGAGCAGATCTCTCAGGTCGCGTGACGATTCACCCTGGGGTGGCGCCGCTCCGTCGATCCGGTCGAGCTCCTTGAGAGCGTCGGCTGGAAACTTGGGCGCCAGCCCGTTCTCGAGCATGGCGCGGTGCGCAATGCGCTGCAGAAGCGCCCGGTGTTGTGTTTCGTGTTGATTCGACATGTATCAGGGCTGGAAGTGTCCGCTGTCGACGTCCTTCATGAAACGAATCACGCCGTCCATGTAGGTGGCCTGATCGTCGTACATCGCCATGTGGCTGCCGTTCGGACAGTAGAGGTAGCGGCCGTGCGCGACTTTTGTCGACATCATTTCCATGTGCTTCGGGTCCATGGTGTCGTACTGCGCGCCGATCACGAGCGTCGGAACCGTGATCTTGGGCAGATCAGCGGTGCGGTCCCATCGGGCGAGCTTGCCCTGGGCATCCAGCTCGCTCGGTCCCTGCATGGGAATATAGACCGCGGGGTTCACGTGTTTGAAGGCGCGCAGAAAGGGATCCGGCCACTGCGCGTACGGCATGCGCATGACGTGCTTCTCGTAATGATTCGGAATCAAGAGCTCCATGTAGCGCGGATTCCCGTAGTCTTTCCTGGCCTCGATATCCATGAGCTCTTTCAGCACAGCCGGATCCATCGTGGCCTTGAAGACCGTCTTCGCGTAGTTGCTGTACTCTGGAATGCTCGACATCATATTCGAAATGACGAGCCCCTTCATGTGCTCCTGGTATTTGAGCGCGTATTCCATGGCGAGAATGCCGCCCCAGGAGTGCCCGAGCAGATAGAAGTTGTCCTTGTCGAGATGGAGCGCCTGGCGCACCTGCTCGACTTCTTCCACAAAGCGCGCCGTGTCCCACAACGAGGAGTCGTCCGGCTGGTCGCTGAAGAACGAGCCCAGCTGGTCGTAGTAGTAGTACTCGATGCCCTCTTTGGGCAGGTAGCTGTCGAAGCACTCCATGTACTCGTGATCGAACCCCGGACCACCGTGGAGCAGGAGCAGCTTGATGCGCGGATTGTTTCCCGTGCGCTTGGTCCAGACATGGAACTCGCCTTTGGGCGTGTTGATCGCAATCAGCCTGACCCCGCCGGTCAGCACATCGTCGCGTCCCGTGTTGTCGAAGTAGGATGAGGCTTGCTGCGGCGCGGGTTGCGTCTTCTGCGAGCAGCCGGTGACGGAGAACACCGCAAGCACTGCGATCCAGAGCATCTTCATAGAAGGATCCCGATGGACGGAAAATGGACGGGCGGAATGAACCGCGGCGATGGCCGCCGGGCTTCAAGTCGAGCCCGGCGCCGATATCCTAGCAGAAGTTGACGATTTGTCCGAACAACTAGTCGTTTCAGGGGACTCGCGTCAGGGGAATTGCGTAGAGCTGCTGGTACAGGGTGAATTGTGACGATGCGCCGGCCACCGGATCCGCAAACTCGAGCAGGATCCCGTCGCGTTCGAAGACGAACCGATTCTTTCCAATGTATGTGAGCGGAAATGGTGCCTCGCCTTCCGTCTGTCCTTCCATGGCGTCGCCCGAGCGGCGCACGGTGATCTTCAACCCGTACGCTTCCGACGCGTACGCGCCCGCCAACGACGTTGCCGTCGCGGCCGTCAGCGCGACCGGTGTGAACGACGGCAGCGGCATATCGGTGGCGTACAGAATGTTCCAGACCAGGAAGAAGACACGATTGATGGGATAGTTGTGCCCGTTGACAGTCAATGCCAGCGACAGCGAGTCTTCCGGTACATATCCCACCAGCGCCGAGTGCGCGCCGATCCCCCCGTCGTGCGAGAAGCCGGTTTTCTGGGTGCCCTTGATGGTGAACGGGCCGATTCCCTTCCCGTTGATGCGCGTGCCGTCGTCAAAGCCACGGGTCATCTCGGCCAGTGATGCCTTGCTGATCAGTCGTCCCGAAAAGAGCGCGGAGAGAAACAGACTCATATCGCTCGAGGTCGAGACAATGCCACCGGCCGCACCCGCGTTCTCGATCACGTGATCGGGTTGCAGCTCCCAGTGACCGCCGTCAAAGAAGTACGCGCGCGACTCGTTGGCCGCGGGTGTCACCGCTCGGCCGAAGCGTGTTCGTGCGAGACCCATGCGATCCGCGATGCGTTTCTGGAGTTGTGCGTCGTAGGTCGATTTGGTTATCGCCTCGATGACATAGCCCAGGAGCAAATAGTTGCTGTTGCTGTAACGGCGTTTGGTGCCGGGTTGGAATTGCAGCGGGCGCGATGCAATGCGCTTCACAAGCGCGCTGCGATCGAGCTTCAGCATCGGATCCATACCCTGGCTGTAGTCCGGCATTCCGCTCGTGTGACCCAGGAGGTCCCGGATCGTGACCGAATCCGCACTCGCGAGCTCCGGAACGAATCGCGAGAGCCTGGTGTCGAGCGACAAACGCTTCTCGTCGACCAACTGGTAGATCATGACCGCGGTGAAGGGCTTCGTCACCGAACCGATTCGAAACTCCGTCAGGCTGTCGGAAGGAATCCAACCGGACGCCGTGCTGTCGCGATATCCGATGGTGCGCTGGTAGAAAACGCGATTCCCTTTTCGAACCGTGACCGAGCCCATCATGCGATGGCTCGTGTCCAGAATCGTAAAAAGACTGTCGAGCCGGGCTCGACTATCGGGCGCCGGAGGGGCTGCCCGGCTCGGGGTTTGACTGAATGACAATGCAAATGCGACGATGAGCAAGGCATGCTTCAGGCGGAACGGCATGTAGACTCCCGGCAAGAATCCTGTCGATTGCTGTGTTCGGACTGCGGTTAGACGGGGCTGAGGCTCCGGACGTTGCGCCTCGTCCGGGTTTTTTCCGGCGCAAATCAGTTCCTGCCGGCCCGCCGAATTCCTAGGTTGTGTGGGAAAGCGTACGAAAAAGCCGATGACCCGACCACGCAAGCAGAAGACTACCGAACCAGCCAACCCGGAGGCACCACTCAAGCGGCTGGACGCGGCCGTCATTGCGCCCAAGCGAGAACGCCGCTACCGGGCACGGGTATTTCAGATTTATGTGCTGGTGGCGGCCGGAGGATTCATCGCGCTCGCTATCGCGGCGCGCTTTGTCCCCTACTTCGCCGTCGATCTCGCCGTCACACGCGGTGTTCAGAGCTATCACGGTGTCGCGTTCGACCGCCTGATGCACGGCATCAGCTGGATCGGGTTCTTTCCGCAGTCGCTCGTGATCGGGCTCGTTCCCTGCATCGTGCTCCTCGCGACGGGACTGCGCTGGGAGTCTATCGTGACACTCTTTGCCGCGCTGTCGGAGGCGCTGGACGTGCTCATCAAAGTAATCGTCCACCGTCCGCGACCCAGCATCGACCTCGTTCACGTGATCAAGGAGCTCACCAGCCACTCGTTTCCGAGCGGTCACGTGCTGACGACCACGACTCTGTGTGGATTCCTTGCGTTCCTCTCATACACGCTCATCAAGTCGTCGTGGGAACGCACCGCACTCGTGAGCGGTTTCGTTGTGCTCATCCCGCTCATGGGGTTGTCGCGCATCTATGAAGGCCAGCACTGGTTCAGCGATGTGATGGGCGCGTACCTCCTGGCCAGCCTGTGGCTGGCGCTGACCATCAAGGTCTATACCTGGGGCAAGACCCGTTACTTCGTGCATCAACCCGTCGCGCCCGAGGTGCCGGCGACGTCTGCATCACAGAAATAACGCTGTTGTGCCCCGGGCCGGCTGCGGCTAGTTGACGGGAACCGGCGAGCTATCGACCGCGGCCGGCGCCATGAGTGCATCGAGACTCTGCGTGGACTGCGCGACGGCCTCGGCCGAGAACACATCGCGGTGTCGCAGCACGACGGCCTCAAACGACATGTCCTGCATGCCCATCTTCACCAGCGCATCGTAGCCGGCCCGACCGGTCGAATTCATCACGATGGTTTCCATCGCGCCAATGATGCCGAGCTTGGCAACCATCTGCCACTGGCGTGTCGCGCGCGTCTTTCTTCCGCGTTCCAGAGTCATCACGCGCTCCAGGGCGTAGACGGCCTGATAGGAATGCTCCTCGGCCTCTGTCGTCGCCTTGTGGGTGGACGCCTTGATCTCGATCGCTTTGCGGCGTGCCGCAATCGCGAAACCAGGCTGCTTCGCTTCGACGTTCAAGGCCACCTGCTCGCAGTCCTCGGACGTCTTCAAGTGTCCAACAAGCTTCATGATTTTATCGTCAGGCATGGTCAACCTCACCCGGATTGAGAACACTGCGGAGTTCCGCGGATGGCGAATGGGAGACCAGGCAAAAGAGGCAGGAGATGAAGCTGGCGCTCCTCGTTAATGACAGTGTCAACATAACACGATAAAGCCTCGAACGCTAAACAGCGAAAGAGCGAAAAGGAGCCCGGCCAGGCGCAACTTCTTCCCACCGGGTCACTTGAGCCGTTGGAGTCGCTTGTTGACGCCTTCGGGATGGAGCAGTAGCGTGCCTGCGGAGGCGACTTCGATTCAGAGCGTGCGGCAACGGAAGATTTGGCAGGTGCTGGCACGTGTCGCGCGGGCGCCGCTTGCCTGGCAGCTTGCTGCTCTCGTGCTCATCGGACTCGCGACCAGGTACTGGCTGGGCCCCCGGGAGGATGCCGCCCGGACCATCCGCTCCATGGGAGCGCTGGCACCGCTCATCACCGTCACGTTGCAGTGCGTCACATCCATGACGCCGGTGGGGTCCAGTCTGATCCCGACCCTCAATGGAATGCTCTTCCCCGTGCTCTTCGCAATCGCCCTGAACATGACCTCAGGATTGATCACCGGTGTCATTCTGTATTACTTCTGGCGTCATCGCGAGCGCGACCTGCAACTTCAGAAGCGGCTGAACTCACTTCCCCGGTGGGCGCAACGCTTCACACGCAATGATCTTCTCTCGCTTATCGTCATGCGCATGCTTCCCTGGGCCGGCGCCAACGTCTCCACCTTTCTCGCCGGCACAACCCAGGTTCCGTTGCGCGTTCAGGTGGTCAGCGTCCTCGTCGGCTCGCTGCCCGGTTCGATCATCTACGCATTGCTGGGAGCGGGGATCGTCGCTCTGTGACCGTGGCCGGCCGGCGCGATCATTCGTTCAAGACGAAAGTGACCTTGAGACGAACACGGTATTCCGTGATCTTTCCGTTGGTGATGACCACTTCGTGGTTCTTGATCCAGGCCCCCATGACGTTCTGCAGGGTCTGGGTGGCACGCGCAATGCCGACGCGCATGGCGTCCTCGAACCCTGTCGGTGAAGATGCGGTGATTTCTGTGACGCGAGCGACTGACATAAGTTCCCTCCTGGTTGGACCGGCCCCGGATCACGCACGACGTGTGGGATGGCGCCGGTGAACGATAACTAAGTCAGTCGCACGAAACGCCGCACAAATCAATCGATGCACACCATGAAATTCAGTCCAGTTTAGTATCTAGTTGTAGCGACTC
>Ga0207674_10011085_pt1 | contig 10134 bp, 10 predicted proteins | sample KBSCornC72_FD_184303 | JGI IMG/M metagenome (GOLD analysis project Ga0207674, IMG submission 184303) | Corn rhizosphere microbial communities from Kellogg Biological Station, Michigan, USA - KBS Corn C7-2 (SPAdes) (version 2) | ecosystem: Host-associated > Plants > Roots > Rhizosphere > Soil ...
GCGAGAGATCAGCGATAAAAGTCTCACAGCTATCCGCATCGTATTACTCGCTTCTTTCCAACATTTTACGCAAAATACTAGCAGGTTGCAAATCTTTGTTGCTGAGACAGTAGCCTTTTCTTTGGCCTTCATAGAGGGAGGTAATCTCTCTAAAGCCTAACGCCTCAAAAAGACGCTGGCCTTTTTCAGTTGCCCCGATTCCATACCAGTTCTTAATTTCGTATTGGCGCTGCAAGGTAAGCGCCCAGTTGAGGGTATGTTTGAGAGTCAATTCTCCCCGTACTCCGTCGAGGAGAGCGTTTCCCGAAGGCTTGATGGTGACAGAAGCGATATACACCGAAAGATCTGGCTCATTCCACGATTTAATAACATTGGCTAAAATATCTCGCTCCCTCATTTTGTCCTCCAGGAGCGGCAACATGATATTTTCGTCCAGTGGCATAAAACTAGAGTAGCCTACAACGCGCCCATTTTCTTTCAGACTCATGTAAATCTCATCATTCACATCCCGCCATTCCAGAAGCGTTTCATAAGGCACAATATCATTGTCGCCATAAAGATCACGGCCAATCGCTACCTCTGCCCAACTGTCGCTTATGGTAGAGTAGGAGAAAATCAGTTTTGGTGGCTTTTTCTGGCCTTTTCGTTTGGCACGCTCTATTAACACATCTATAGCATACTTTGGATACTTCCTGCCTCTTTGTTTGCCGGGATCTAGCTCATATGGTATTTCTCCTGCTTTTGCTTCTCTCAGAACTGTCGATCGAGACTTCCCCAGAAGTTCCATGACTTCTTCCAATGTATAGAACTCTTTCACGCTCATTCTTCATTTCCTCAAGCACCTATAACTTCTTCATCTCATAAATATATCATACTTGGTATTCGATAATTCAGCGCAACGATTTTGTATTTAAAAACTTGGGACTTGACACATATGACATTGACTATGTATACTGTAGATATCAAGTGTCAAGTTCTAAGTGTCAAAAAATAAGTGTATGCAAGTGTAGCAAGGGAGATATAATGGAGCATCATGAGTCATTTATTAACCACACCAACGAGACAACGCAACCATTACCCAACCTGGGCGCTTTGACCTTTCAGTTATTTTTAGTCAAGCATGGGCTGACCATCCTGGATGTCGCGCTGGCAGCTCAAGTGCGTCTGCTGATTGTCTGGAAAATCACGCGCGGTCAGCCTATCACGCCAGTTCAAGCGCGACAGGTGCGCGCCGCGCTCGCACAGCTCACCCAGACTGGCTATCGCGGCCAGATCGCAATTCGACAGGAGGGAGCCGATGAAGCATCTCATTGAGACAGGTCCATTGATCCACGTAGAAGAACGGTATATAGGCAAGAAAAAGATCTGGCATGTTGTGATCCTCTGCTCTCCGCTGGTGGTGGACTGGCTCTGCAAAACGTTTGCGGCCCAGATCGCCGATCAGCAACTACCCGCGACGATCATCTGGTCCGGCGCATCCTATCGCTATGGGCAGGGGATGGTTGTGATGGCGTGGTGGGAGAAGCCGTCTGACCATTTTGTTGAACAGTTGGAGATTGACAGCGAGGTAATTGATTACGTGCTGTACGAGATCCCGATGCCTGAGAACGAGAGGAGCGGTGTGGCCTCTTCAGGTGCCTGACCTCATCCATTTTGTGAAAGTGATAAGCAGAGGGTATCCAGTCCCATTTCCTGGATACCCTCTGCTTCTGGCGTCACATGGGTTGAGGCGCTGGCGAATAAATTCTACACGTCGTAGTACAGCGAGAATTCGATTGGTGTTGGGCGCAGGCTGACCTGATTGGCCTGCTCGCGTTTCAACTCGACATAATGTTCGAGCACATCGGTGGTGAAGACGCCGCCTTCGAGCAGGAACTCGTGGTCGTCTTCCAGCGCGTCCAGTGCTTCGTGCAGGGAGCCTGGCACAGAGCGGATCTCGCGCAACTCTGCCTTCGACATATGATACAGGTTCTTATCGACCGGGCCATAGCCATGCTCGGACGGCTCGATTTCGTTGCGAATGCCATCCAGGCCAGCCATCAGCAGAGCCGAGAAGACCAGGTAGGGGTTCGAGGCTGGATCGGGCGGGCGGAACTCGACGCGCTTGGCAGCGGGAACGTTGGTCAGCGGGATACGCACGGCGGCGCTACGGTTGCCTTGCGAGAAGACCAGGTTGACCGGAGCTTCGTAACCGGGAACCAGGCGCTTGTAGCTATTGGTCGTCGAGGCCGCCAGCGCCAGGATGGCCGGAGCGTGGGTCAGCAGACCGCCGATATAGTAGCGGGCCAGTTGTGAGAGGCCGGAATAGCCCTGGCAATCGAAGAAGAGCGGTTTTTCGTTGGCCCACAAGCTCTGGTGCACGTGCATCCCAGAGCCGTTATCGCCGAAGACCGGTTTGGGCATGAACGTGACCGTCTTGCCATGTTTGCGCGCCGTATTCTTCACGATATACTTGTAGAGTAGCAGATTGTCGGCGGTTTTGAGCAGCGTATTGAAGCGAATGTCGATTTCGGCCTGACCGGGACCACCGACCTCGTGATGCTGGGCTTCAACGCGCACGCCCATCTCTTCCAGCTTCAAGACCATTTCGGTACGCAAATCTTGCAGCGTGTCATTGGGCGCGACGGGGAAGTAGCCCTCTTTGACGCGCATGCGGTGGCCCAGATTAGCCGTACCGTTGCGCGAAGTGTTCCAGTGGGCCTCGTTGGAGTCTACTTCGGCGTACTGGCTATTATCGGAAGAATTATAGCGAACGTCGTCAAAAATGAAGAATTCAGCTTCGGGGCCGAAGTAGCAGGTTTCGGCTATGCCGCTGGTACGCAAATACTCTTCGGCTTTTTGCGCGATATAGCGTGGGTCGCGGCTGTAGCGCTTTTTCGGACCAGCAGGCCCATGGTGAGCAATGTTGCAGACCAGGCTCAGTGTGGGTTCAGCCGTGAAAGGGTCCATGATCGCCGTATCCGCGTCGGGGATAATCAGCATATCGCTTTCGTCGATCGTCTGGAAACCGCGAATGCTGGAGCCGTCGAAAGCCTTGCCCTCGATAAACGTCTCCAGTTCAAGCTCGCGGATTGGTGCGCTGAAGTGCTGCCACGTGCCGGGTAAGTCGGTGAATTTGAAGTCTACCATTTTTGCGCCACGAGCTTCAGCAAATGCGAGAACTTCTTCTGGGGTCATCGTTTCGCGCTCTCTCTTTCTTTTTTCCGGCTTCGTTGCTGGTCTCACTACTTTCACTCATTGAATGTTGCCTATTTTGTGCTGAACAGCAGGACGGACGTGAAGATCGTACCGTTCTTTCTACCATTCTGGATGTATCATACCTGCACAATTTCGCGGATACTATGGCCAGAGTATCTAAAAGAAATGGAGCTATTTTTGGGTAAAATGCACAAAAGAGATGCTTCCATCTCTCCGCTAGCGGGGTATCGAGGTCTATCGCCTTGCTAACGATTGGCAACAGGAAGTTTTCACTACCGGTCAGGTTATTCGCCTGGAGTCGCTCAACTTGAAACTAGATGTTGATGAGGTTTACGAGGGCGTGTTTCAATAACCATTTGCTTAGCAGATAGAACCAGCCATACTGTCGCTTGAGCATGGCTCGTTGCGCTTCTGACATCCTACTTCTCCTTGACCACAATCACCAGCGGCAAGTTGACATAAGAATCGATATTGATGCTCTGGTTTCCAGCGTTGACGAACAGACCGGTGGATGAGCCGCCATCGAGATTGAGCGCGTTGACGAGGTTGAGATCGGAATGAGAGAGCAAAGTGGCCATGTCGGCGAGGGTGAAATCCATGTCGGGGCTGGCAATGAGCAGCAGGTGGCCCTGTTTGTCAATCGCGGCCACGCTACGCGGTGAGGCTTTGTCGCTGCTATCGTCAAATGGTGGGCGCTGGCCGTTGACCATCAGCATAGGTGCGCATTGGGTGGCCTGCGTGATACCTTCGGAGGGATTATAGGGCTGTGCGCTCAGTGAGCGGAGATGGATATTGCCCTGTCCGTCCGCGTAGAGCATGCCGCCGAAGCCGCTATAAGATGTGCCGAATCTCTGTCCGTTCGAGATGACCAGCGCGGTCGCGTTGTCGTTGCTGTCAAAATAGCCGCCATTCATCAGGGCCACGGCCTGCTCTTTCTGCATCCACTGCTGCATCGAGAGTGGCTGGTTTGGTTGATAAGCCACGCTCAAGGTGACATTGTGAAGATCGAAGCGCACAATGCTGACCGTATCGCTCAACTGGTGGTTGCTGGGACTCTGCCAGGTTTCGCTGCGCACCTGAACGCCGGGCGCGGCCTGGGTCCAGATATTCAGCGAGGCCGTGGGAGTCTGATTTGTTGGGCTAAAGGAGAGATTGGGCAGAAGATCGCAGCCCGTGAGCAACGGGATAAGCAGCAGGCAGCAGAGCAGGCAGATATGCCGGATGAAGTATTTCAAGCGCATAGATAGTCCTTTATTTTGAACGCAGATATTCCCTGCGGCTTTTCTATATCCGTTGCTGGAACAGTTTGTCCTCACGCTCGGCTTCTTCCACCCATCTCTAAGTTTAATCGTTGTGAGAAGGTAAAGTATCACACTTTGTAGGAGAAATGGGCAACCGCGCAGGGCTGCCCATCCATCTCTGCGCCTATTTTTTCCAGGTAGCCGCTTCAATCGCGGACATCGTGCCCTTAAACTTCATCGCCAGGTCGAGCGCGGCCTGGTGGGCGGCGTTCTCGATGGTATCGTCGAGTGGAGCCAGATCGATGGTGCCATAGCGGCGTTCCAGGGCGCGTGTGATGAGATAGTCGGTGAACCAGGGATTTTTGGGCAGGATTGGCCCGTGAAGATACGAGGCAAAGACGTTTTTATACATCGCGCCCTCGCCGCCATCCTGGCCATTGTTGCCCCAGCCGACCAGCACCTTGCCCAACGGCTCCATGCTCTGGCCAAGATAGGTGCGCCCACTGTGATTTTCATAGCCGACGAGGACGTTCTGCCCTTTATAGTCAAATTTGCAGGCCATCGCCATATGGGTCATAAAGCGCTCGCTGCTACCCTCGGTATAGAGATCAAGCAGACCGACGCCATTGAGTCGCTCACCTTTGGAGGGTTGATAATAATGGCCCATCAACTGAAAGCCAGCGCAGACGCAGAGAAAAGTCACGTCGGCCTCGGCGGCGGCGTGCAACGACTCAGCTTTATACTGGATATCGCGCGCGGCCAGCTCCATTTCGCGGTCAGCCGCGCCATGGATCAGAATCAGGTCGTACTGCGTGAAATCGGGGGTCTGCTTGACGTAGACTGGATCGACCTCCGTTTTGATGCCGCGCCACTCGCAGCGTTTCTGGATTGAGAAAAGGTTGCCCCGGTCAGCCGCCACGCTCATCAGCGTTGGGTAGAGGTGGCAGATCTTCAGGATCATGCCGGTATCTTTCACTGGTGTATTCATGCTCTGCGTCTCCTGCTCTTATTATCCACGCGCGTCGGCTTCTCTCGCGTCAACCCATTCTCTCTCTGCCCATGAGAATTGCCTGCTGTTCTGTTCGTGTCTGCACTAGTATGCCTTACGGGCGCGAGCGCGTCAAGCTATTGGGAAGAAAACAGGACTCTGGGACTGATCTGAGGCCTGGCGTCGTTGTATTTACTTATATTTTGTTGTATGCTTGTCATAACATAGTAATACGCGAGATGAGCGCGGGATCTCCCCTGTAGCTCATCAGAGACGTGTCTGTAGGAACAGTGGATTTTTCTTGAATGGCCATAGCGGTTCGAGGAGGAGGAGCGGCGTTGCTTCTCCTCGTTTTTTCTGCGCAAAGCGTCCGAGTTATGGAGGTTATTCTATGGCAAAACGTCTGCTGACGCCCTCTCTCTGGGTCAATTGGAAGCCCTTTGGGATTGGCGAAACCAAGCCCCACCATTTTTCCGAGATCTTCAAGACCTGCTGGGAAAATAAACGTCATCCCCTGTATGCCTGGCGCTTGCTGACTCGTGGGTGCTGCGATGGTTGTTCGTTGGGAACGACCGGCATGCATGATTGGACCATGAGCGGCATTCACCTGTGTACGATTCGCCTGAATCTTTTGAAGCTCAACACCATGCCCATGATGCCCTGGCAGCGTCTGGAGAACGATCTGCCCGCGCTCCGCGAACTCTCCAGCACCCAGTTGCGCAATCTGGGACGCCTGCCCTATCCGATGGTGCGCCACAAGGGCGAGGCTGGCTTCCGCCGCGTCTCGTGGGATGAGGCGCTGGATCTCATCGGCACGCGTTTGCGGGCAACAACTCCTGAACGCATGGCCTTTTATTTGACGTCACGCGGCCTGACCAATGAAGTGTACTATGTTGCGCAGAAGGCGGCACGTTTCCTGGGAACGAATAACATCGATAATGCCGCGCGCGTCTGCCATTCGCCCAGTTCGGTTGCGCTCAAACAGACGTTGGGCGTCGGTGCCTCCGCCGTTTCTTATGCCGACTGGATCGGTACTGACCTGCTCGTCTTCCTCGGCAGCAATATTGCCAATAATCAGCCAGTCACCACAAAATATCTGTATTATGCGAAAAAAGCTGGCACCAAACTCGCGGTAGTGAATCCCTATCGTGAACCGGGCCTGACCCGTTATTGGGTGCCATCGGTGCCGGAGAGCGCGGTCATGGGCACAAAGCTCATGGACGACTTTTTCCAGGTTAATGTAGGCGGCGATGTGGCTTTCCTCAACGGCGTGCTGAAATATCTCATTGAGCAAGATTGGGTAGATCACGCCTTTATTGACGCGCATACGACCGGTTGGGACGAACTCAAGACCGCGCTTGAGCAGCAGGATTGGGAGATGCTGGTGCGGTCCAGCGGACAGACGCGGGAAGATATTCGCCGCTTTGCCGAGATAATCCATGCGGCGCGTACCGGGATTCTGGTCTGGAGCATGGGGCTGACGCAACACACTTTCGGTGTGGCGAATATCAAAGCAGTGGTCAACTTGGCACTTTCCCAGGGCTGGTTGGGCAAAGAGCATTGCGGCGTCGTGCCCATTCGCGGGCATAGTGGCGTGCAGGGCGGTGCAGAGGTTGGCGCGGTCCCCAATTTCTTCCCTGGCGGCGTCGCGGTCAACCCTGAGAATAGCCAGCGTTTCCAGAAAGAGTGGGGCTTTGAGGTCTCGGCGGTTCCTGGTATGCGCGCGGTCGATATGCTCGATGCCTCGTATGATGGCAAGATAGACATACTCTATTGCAGCGGTGGTAATTTTCTGGAAGTCTTGCCCGATCCGCAATATGTGCGCGAAGGCCTGGAAAAAGTGCCGTTGCGCGTGCACCAGGATATCTATGTTACCTCGCAAATGCTGCTCGATCCGGCTGAGACGGTCGTGCTTTTGCCAGCTCAAACGCGCTACGAGCAGAAGGGCGGCGGCACAGAGACCAGCACCGAGCGACGCATCATCTTTACCCCGGAAATTCCCGGTCCACGTATCGGCGAGGCGCGTAGCGAGTGGGAGATTTTTCAGGATCTCGCCGCGCATGCCTATCCCGATGAGAAAGAGAAATGCTTCTTCCCCGACGCCCAGGCCATTCGCAACGAGATCGGGCGGGTGATGCCAACGTATCAGGGGATCGAGCGCTTACGCAAGGCCGGGGACCAGGTGCAGTATGGCGGGCGGGTACTCTACCGCGATGGTCAGTTCAAGACGCCTGATGGCAAGGGCCATTTCTCGGTCGTGGCTCCGCCAGAGCTTGAGCTACCGGAGGGCAAGTTTATTCTGTCCACCAGGCGCGGCAAGCAGTTTAACAGCCTGATTCATGCGCGGAAAGATACCATGACTGGTAGTGGACGTGATGGCCTGCTCATCTCAGCCGAAGACGCGGCGGCGCTGCACGTGTCCGAAGGCGAGCGCGTGCTGGTGAAAAGCGACAACGGCGAGAGCATGGAGTGTCGCGTGCATATCGATCGCGTCAAGCCCCGTTCAGTTCAGGCGTTCTGGCCGGAGTGCAATGTCCTGATTCGCCGGCGAGCTTGTGATGTCCAGGCCGGAGTGCCCGATTATAACGCCATTGTCGAGATCGAGCCGCTGAAAGTCGGTGCGGCTGTGCTGACGAGTAGCGGCGCGTAGGGCGCGTGAGCTAACATCTGTCTCGGCTCTTTTCATGACCTGTTCCATCCACGATACGGAACAGGTCATTATTTATGGAAGTGAACAGGACTCAGGATATATACCTAGGTAATAACTATGGATTTTTGTATTCCAGATGGGCCTTTCAGGTCTTTATTGCAACCTACCTGGTGATAGATGCGTTCAAAAGAGAGTGGACTTTTAGATAGAGAGGAAGATAAGTATGTTGGTGAAATGGCTCAAATCGAGGAGTCGTTTTGAACGTTGGATGTTTGTCTGTGTGGCTCTGGCGGTTGTTTTACGTGTGGTGCTGATCGCCTTTAGCTGGCCCTATACGGATAGTGACGAAGGAAATATGGGCGTTCTGGCTATGCATGTAGCTTTTCGGGGCGAACATCCTATTTTCTTTTACGGTGCCAATTATCTTGGTCCACTAGAGGGCTATCTGGCGGCTCCGCTTTTCCGGGTATTTGGGAGTTCGCTCTTCCTCTTACGTTTACCTCTGGTACCCTGCTTCGCTATTTTCCTTATAGGCTTGTATTATCTGCTCGTTTTGCTCTATCAAGAGAAGCTATTTGCCCTGGTGATGGTCGCATTATTAGGGCTTGGTTCGCAGGATGTGCTGTTCTTACAACTCAGAGCCTCTGGTGAGTATCCTGAGCTAGAGATGTTTGTTGTCCTGATCTGTCTGCTCGGACTCTGGCTCGCGCTCACACTTCCCCCGGCAGAAGAGATGCCCACGGGCAGGAAACGCTGGTTGCGTATCGGCGTCTATTTGCTCCTGGGTATCCTGGCGGGCCTGGCGATCTGGGTGGATCTGCTGGCCGGACCATTTGTGCTGGGCGTCGTTTTGCTGCTCTATTTTTTCAATCGCCGCGAACTGAAATTTCTGCCTGGATTGAGCTTGATAGTTGGCTTAATCATTGGCGCGTTTCCGCTCATTTATTATAACCTTACCGCGCCCTGGTATGGAAATTCGCTCTTTGCCTTCGCTGGCCTTAATAGAGACGCTTTAACGCAGATGCAAGCGCTACATCTGACCTGGATACATCAGTTGAGCGGAATGTTCTTTGTCTCCCTGCCAATGGCCACCAGCGGCGGCTGGGGGTGTACCCCAAACTCGATGCCCGCGTTCGGCCCATTTACGCCCGCTAACCTCCCCTGCATTGCCGCGCAAGGAACCTGGAGCATTGTCTATATTGCGCTGGCTGTGTGCGCGGGCGTGCTGTCCTTTGTCGCTCTGAGGCGGTATGTGCAAGGGAAGCGTCATGGCTTCACCGCGACTCGTGAATTTGTCTGGGAAGAGCGCCAGGAAGCGCTTCGCCAGTATGGGCGGTTGATGCTGCTCGCCTGCATTGGCCTGACGCTCCTGCTCTACACCATCTCTCCACAACCTGCCGTCTATTCCGATACAGCGTTCCGTTATTTGACGTGCCTGTACCTTGCCTGGCCTATCCTGCTCTGGCCGCTCTGGCAAGGGATCAGCAGACGTAAGATAAGCGCGAAAAGGATCTTCCAGGTAGCGGTCTTCTTATTCGTCGCCGTCACGCTCTTCGGCGGTACTATCAATACGCTACTCCAGATGCCTACAACGCAGGCCCGCTATGAGCAGCAGCAGCGACTAATCCAGGATCTTGAGAATGTCCACGCGACCCGCCTCTACTCTGATTACTGGACCTGCAATATCCTGATTTTCCTCAGCAAAGAGAAGATCATCTGTAGCTCCCTGGGGACCGACATGCAGCCGGCCCAGGATCGTTACTGGCCGTATCATCTAATTATCCAGCACACTCCTCAGCCTGGCTATATCTTCGCCGTCGGCTCGCCAGAAGCGAAGATCATGCAACAACGAGTCGCCGCGAACCCTACGCATTATCGCGTCTCTCGCTTTGAGGGGTATATGGTGTACCAGGAGGTTTGAGTGGGAGTGTGCTAAATTGAAGGAAGAGTGAGGCGCTTCTGGAGGCTAACCAGGGCATTAACAAAAAATAATCACAAATAAATAGTAGCGAGTCCTGCTCAAAAAGCACCACTTCCAGAGGTATTGAAGCAAACAT
>Ga0207674_10011088_pt1 | contig 10134 bp, 9 predicted proteins | sample KBSCornC72_FD_184303 | JGI IMG/M metagenome (GOLD analysis project Ga0207674, IMG submission 184303) | Corn rhizosphere microbial communities from Kellogg Biological Station, Michigan, USA - KBS Corn C7-2 (SPAdes) (version 2) | ecosystem: Host-associated > Plants > Roots > Rhizosphere > Soil ...
CATCGAGGAGGAGAAGGTCACGTCAGCGCTCGAAGCCGGCGCATCGGGCTACGTGCTCAAGGACGCGGAGGCCGAAGAGGTCGCCGCCGCGGTCCGAGCGGCGTATGCAGGCGAAGTGCATCTGGACCCGGCCGTCGCACGACTGCTCGCACAGCGGATGCGTGCCAAGAAGTCGCCCGATGAGGAGCTCGCCGAGCCGTTGACCGATCGCGAGAAGGACGTCCTCCGCTTGCTCGGGCAGGGGATGAGCAACAAGGAGATCGGCACCGAGCTGTTCATCACGGAGCGAACGGCCCGGACCTACGTGTCCAACATCCTCGGCAAGCTCGGGCTGGCGTCACGGACGCAGGCAGCTCTGTACGCCGTCGAGCACAAGCTGGTCGACGGCCCGAAGGGGTAGCTGGCGCGGCGCCCTCCGGGCGGTCGGCGACCCGGTCGGGCGCCCGCGGCCCGATCTCCGCCAAACGCTCACCACACGAGCGTTCGTCACCGGCCACAACGGCGCGGGTGCACGAGACGCCGGCAGATACGTGTCATCTGCTCGTCTGATGCCACTTCTGGCACGGATCCCGTGACGAGTGCTCGCCTGGCGAGCATCTGACCGAACTTCTCGTCAACGGCTCGTCGTGACGGCCAGGGACGGGGTTTGCCATGGAGGCGGAACGCCGCGCCCGCACCCGCGACCTCCCATCCGTCGTCAACGAGTTGCCCGCACGAGCCGATGACGATGAACGACCGCCGTTGGCCGGCCACTCGAGCCGATGACGATATCGGCGCCGACCTCGTGCCCGCCGCCCTACTCGACCTTCAGCACCCGATACATCGCCTGTCCCCGCGGCGTCTCGACAGCGACCTCGTCACCGGCCCTGGCGCCGACCAGAGCCTTCCCGACCGGCGAAACCACCGATAGCCGTCCCGCCTTCGGATCCGCCTCTGCTGACCCGACCAGCGTGTACTCGGCTTCCAGTCCGTCGCTCTCGACGACCACCCGCGACCCGAGGTTCGCGCCCTCGCCGGCCGCTGGAGCCTCGATGATCACCGCGTCCCGCAACCGCGCCTCCAGTGCCTGGATGCGGCCCTCGAGGAACGACTGTTCCTCCCGGGCCGCGTGGTAATCCGCGTTCTCCTTCAGGTCGCCGAGCTCCTTCGCCGTCCGGATCCGCGCGATCACCTCCGGTCGCTTCACCTCGATGAGCTCCTTGAGCTCGGCACGCAGACGTGCATCACCCTCGGCAGTCAACGACACCGAAGACGCCTTCGCCGCAGCCGCTCCCGCCGCTCCCTTCGCCGCGTTCCCCGCAGCCGCCGACCGCGTCGCTCGCCCGGATGCGGCCGTGCGCTTCACGGGCGGTTCACCCCTCGCGCCGTCCGCGTCGCCATCGGGCACGACGACGACCCGGGTCGGCGGGACCTCGACCCGTTCCTCGGCGAGCAGCGACCCGGCCAGCCCGGATGCCTTCCGCTCGCCGGTCGGCCGGCGCAGGTTCGCCCACGGCAGCACGACGGACGTGTCGGGCAGCGCCGCCAGCTCCGCCTCAGGCAGCGCTGCCTCGAATGCCGACAGCAGCGCGTCCTCGTACTCCTCGACGGCGTCGGTCCGCGCCCACCAGACGCGCATCGATGTCCGCGGGTCGAGCGTCGCGAGCCAGTGGCCGCCGGAATGCGGCCGTCGATCGCCGAGCACTGTCCGCTGCATCGACGCGACCCGCCCGCTGATCGAGCTGGAGGACGCCCCGACATAGACGACAGCCTGCGACGGGAGCCAGAAGCCGCCGAGCCGCGCTGCCAGTGCCTTCGACGTCGGGCGCTCGCCATCCAGCATCAGGGATGGCACGCGTTCGATCCATTTGCCGACGCGCGTCAGCTCGATCGGCGCGCGCGCCAGTGGCGCGGCCAACTCGATCAGGAAGACGCCACCTCCGCTCGCCGGGACGGGTCGACCCGGCCAGCCCCAGACGGCCGGCCCGTCGGCGAGTAGCCCGACCTCACGCAGTAGCTCGGCCGCGTTCACCACACGAATCGCCTTGAAACAAGACAGCAGGACACCCCGGGATGGTAGCGGTGGCGAACACGCGCTATGGTCCCCGCTGCATGACCGCACTTCGGCCAGGCCGGACGGGGGTCCGGCGGGCCCTCCTGCTCCTGCCGATCGCGCTGGTCGTGACCGTCGCGTCCGTGGCTCTTCGCCCGGCGGCCGCCGCGACCCCGACTCCCACCGTCCGCCCGACCCCGAGCGCAACGCCGAGTGAGCCGGCCGGGGTCGATCCGCTCCCGTCCGTCGCCCCGACGCCCGAGACGAGTGCGACGCCGAGTCTCGCGCCGAGCCCCGGGCCGCAAGCCGGCAGCCCGCCGGTCGTCCGACCCCCGGTCTCGATCACGCGACCGCGTCTCGCGCCGCAGACGCGCCTCGCCCTGCAGGCCCGTCTCGATCGGCTTCGCCAGCGTTACGCCATCCCGGGCATCTCGGTCGCGATCGTCCTGCCAGATGGCGCGATGTGGTCAGGCGTGAGTGGCATGGCCGACATCCACACCAAGGCGCCCGTGACGCGCGAGACGTCCTTTGCCATCGCCAGCGTCAGCAAGACGTTCACGGCGGCGCTGATCCTCGCCCTCGCCGAGGACGGCATCGTCGACCTCGATGCGCCGGTCCGGCGATACCTCCCGTCCGTCAAGAAGATCTCGGTGAAGGTCAAGGTCCGGCAGTTGCTCGACCACACGAGTGGCCTTCGCGACTTCTTCTTCCACCCGTCGATCGACCATGCCCTCCTCTCGCGACCGGATCGCCGCTGGAACGCCACCACCGCGCTCAAGTACCTGGGCAAGCCGTATTCGGAGCCCGGCAAGAGCTGGCACTACTCGAACACGAACTACCTCCTGCTCGGCATGATCGCGGAGGCTGCCGGCAAGAAGCCGCTCGCCGATCAGGTCCGACAGCGTTTCCTCGTGCCACTGGGGCTCGACCACACCTGGTACCAGCCGGAAGATCCGCCGCCGACCGATGTGGCGCACGGCTATCGATTCACGTCGACATCGACGGCGGCCCCGGCGATCGACCTGACCGATGGGACGCCACTCGTCCCCTTCACCTCGGTCGTCACCGCCGCCGGTGGCGCGGGCGGGTTCGCCTCGACCGCTCGAGACCTCGCGCATTGGGCCCAGGCGCTCTACGGCGGTCAGGTCCTCCGGCCCGAGTACCTCGCCGCGATGGAGGATCCGAGCACGACGGCGGCATTGAAGTCATCGATCCCGTACGGCTATGGGACGCAGGTCGTCGAGATCGACGGCCTTCGGACATACGGTCATTCCGGTCGCCTGCTGGGGTTCCGCTCGGCGATGCGCTACGTGCCCGACAACGGCGTTTCGATCGCCATCGTCACCAACCAAAGCCGGACGGACCCGGCCCCGATCCTCCGGTCACTGCTGAAGCTCGCCCTCACGCCGGTCGATCGGACCTGCGTCTGCCGGGTGCGTCGCTAGGCGCGCCCGTTCGCGTGGCCTGACTGCCGGCCCCCCAGTGGCCGGACCACCGGCGGCATGGCATGAGTACGGAAGAGTCACTTGTCGCGCGCGCGTGTGAGCGGCACCGTGGGCGGCACGCTTGCGGGGGCAGCATGCCGATACGTGTCGACGCGTACATGGCCGGGGGCATCGCCAGGGGTGTCCTGGCGCGCGCGGGCTCGCTCCGCGAAGTGCTCGAGCACGACCGGGCCCTCACCCTCGAACGGGTGCAATGGCAACCACTCGGCGGCCGTTCCGGACCGAGTTCCGGTGTATCGATCCCGATCGATGACGTCTTCGTCGCCGTGGGTGACGACGATCCCGGGACGCCGGTCCACGCGAGCTGGCACGCCATCCGGCTGGAAGTCGGGCCCTACCTGGTCGAAGGCGAGATGCCGACCTTCCCGGGGTTCGACCCAGGCCGCGCCCTGACCCGCCCGACCGGCGACTTCGTCCTTCTCAGGGACGTCCGCGTCGGTCCACGGGACTCACCCGACCCGCTGGCATCGTCCGATACGGTCGGCCAGCACGCCCTCGTCAACCGCTATGGGGTCGAAAGCGTCGCGTGCGACCTGATGCTCGGTTTCTTCTTCCCCGGCGCCGCGATGATCCAGGCGGACGTCGCCGAAGCGGGCGCGACCTAGGGAGGCCTTGAGGATGCCACCCCGCGTGGTCGGGAGCGGCGCTCGCCGCTAGCGGCCTCGCGAGCGCCGGCCGCGGCCACCGGATCGACCGGCGCCCCCGGCAGATCCGACCCCGGCACCGGATCGAGAGCGCACCGGCTTCCGGCGCGCGTGATGCTCCCGCCCGACGTGGGCATGCCCGTTGCGCATCCCGACAGGTCGCGGCTCGATCGATCGGTCGGGCACGAAGCCCTCCTCGACCGTCCAGGGGATCGCCTGCTTGAGCATCCGCTGGATGCCGCGCAGGAGATCGACCTCATCGATACACACGAGGCTGATGGCCTCACCGGTCGCACCTGCCCGACCTGTGCGCCCGATCCGATGGATGTAGTCCTGCGGGTTCCACGGCAGCTCGAAGTTCACGACGACAGGGAGGTCCTCGATATCGAGGCCGCGCGCAGCGACGTCGGTCGCGACGAGGACGCGGATCTCGCCGGTCTTGAAGCCCTCGAGGGCTCGGGTCCGCTCGGGCTGCGACCGGTCACTGTGGATGGCCACCGCATCAAGGCCTTCCCGGTCCAGCCGTGACGCCAGGCGCGAGGCCGCCAGCTTGGTCCGTGTGAAGACCAGCACCTGGCGCAGGTCGTCGACGCGGATCAGGTGCGCAAGGAGCTCCTCCTTACGATCACGGTCGACGGGATAGACCAGCTGGTTGACGGCCTCGGCGGCCGTGTTCCGAGGCGCCACCTCGACCGTGGCCGGATCCCGCAGGATCGTCCCGGAGAGGCGGCGGATGTCGTCCGAGAAGGTCGCCGAGAACATCAGGTTCTGGCGGCGTTTGGGCAGCAGGTCGATGATCCGCGTGATGTCGGGCAGGAAGCCCATGTCGAGCATCCGGTCGGCCTCGTCGAGGACGAGCACCTCGACCTGTCCGAGGTTGGCGACGCGCTGTCCGACGAGGTCGAGAAGGCGACCGGGCGTCGCGGTCAGGATCTCGACGCCGGCGCGGAGCGCCTTGATCTGGGGCTCCATCGGCACCCCGCCATAGACGACGGCCGAGCGAAGCGGCACGGTTCGTCCATACGTCCGCACACTGGCGTCGACCTGCATCGCGAGCTCACGTGTCGGGACGAGGATCAGCGCGCGGACCGGATGCCGAGCTGGCGAGAAGGAATCATTCGCCAAAGCGCGCAGCCGGTCGAGGATGGGCAGGGTGAAGGCGGCGGTCTTGCCGGTACCGGTCTGGGCGGCCGCGAGGACGTCGCGACCTTCCAGGACGAAGGGGATGGCTGCTGCCTGGACTGGTGTGGGCTCGGTGTAGCCCTCGTCGGCCACCGTCTGCAGCAGATCGGCGGTCAGGCCGAGCGATTCGAAGGTCAAGTGTTGCTCCTGGGATCGATCCTGGCCGTCGGCTGGCGGGATCCGCTGGGAGCGCGACGGCGGCGCCCGTCGCGTGCGATCCATCGCTCCGGCCAGGCGGCCGTACGCGAGCATAGCGGAAAACGACGCCTTCCCTCAGGCCAGGAGAGCCGGACGAGCCGTCGCGCGACCGCCCTCGTGGTGCGCCCGGGCAACGAAAAGACGTTGCAACTTCTGCCGGAAGGCCCGTATGGGACCTCCGGCTAGAGACGCCTCCCCACGATGGGTGCGATACTCCGGCCTCGGACTCCCATCCACCGAGTCCCGGTAGACAGGCCCAACAGAAGACTCGCCGCCCCCCACGGCAGGACTTCCTGTCATCCCGTCGGGTCTCGACCCGACATGCCACCTGCGTCCCCCACGCGTGTGGCACCGCGCCTCGAGCCGTGCTCACCACGGCTTCGGATCGTTGGTCGACGCCTGCGCCTTGCACTGCCGTCGGGCGGCACCCCCACCGTCATCGCGTCCCCCACGCGGTGTTCCGGCAGAGAGGAGGCAAGGATTTGCCGGTTCGTCCCATCGGCGCCCAGCGGGCGTCCATCCGCGGATCACATCGGGTGATCGTCACTGCACTCATGGCGTTCGCTGTCATCGGTCTTGTCGGGCTCGCGAGTCCGCAGGAGACGCGGGCGGCCTCGATCAAGGTCGTGGTCGTGGTCGGGCCCGCAGGCTCCGCGACGTCGAGCTACCGCACCAGCGCTCACACCTACGCGAGTCTCGCGCGCTCCTACGGCGCGTCAGTGACCGAGATCTACAGCCCCTACGCGACATGGACCAGGGTCAAGGCCGCGGCACAGGGAGCGAACCTCCTGATCTATCTCGGTCATGGCAACGGCTATCCGAGCCCATATGGCGTCTTCCAGCGCTACACGAAGGACGGGCTGGGGCTCAACGCCACCTCCGGCAACGGCAACTACAACACCAAGTATTGGGGCGAGTACTACGTCGACCGCGACATCCAGATGGCCAAGAACGGGGTCGTGCTGCTGAACCGCCTCTGCTACGCGTCCGGGAACTCCGAATGGGGTTCGGCAAACCCGACGAAGGCGACGGCCATCAAGCGCGTCGACAACTACGGGGCCGGATTCCTGCGGACCGGTGCGCGGGCCGTGTTCGCCGAGGCGATCAACAGCATTTCGCCGCACATCCGGTCGTTGTTCACGACGAACCGGACGATGGACTCGATCTTCATGTCGAGCCCGAGTGCCAGCGGGGCGCGTGACTTCTATGTGACCTCGACCCGGACCTATTGGGCCAGGGCGCACATGGATCCGCCGCAGGCCGGCAAGTACTGGCGCGCGGTGGTCGGCAGCCTCACCTTGACCGCAGGCGCCTGGCGCGCGGGCGGCTGACGGCCGACCTTGGTTCGATCCCTACGAGGCCCGGCGGCGACGCCGGGCCTCGCGATTCCCAGGCGCTGGACATGCGGAGGCCCCGGTACGACGTGGGGGGTACGCCGCCCGGGGCCGGGGTCGGACGGCCCGTGGCCGTCCAGTGATGGTCGCTTGGGATCCGGAGGGGCTAGAGCGTCGCGGCGTGCGCCACGATCCCCAGGCTCGCGAGGATCAGCATCAGCAGGATGAGGATCGAGGGCAGGAGTCCGTAGACGTCCGCCTGGACCATCGGGGTCGAAGCCATCTCGGTCTCCTTTCCTTCGTTGCCCGACCGGTCTGATCGGGTCATCCATAGGTTCCGTCCCTGGCCCTCTCGCGCCAGCGGACATCCGTGTCGAACCGGGATGGACGAATGACATAGCCCGCGGCTGGGCGAAGGGCGACCCGCGGCCGACTACCATGCTCGTATGCCGACCACGATCGACCGACTGCCGTTCACCGGCGACGACGCCGCGGACCGCCTGCTCGTCGAGGAACCCCTGGCGCTGCTCATCGGGTTCGCACTGGATCAGCAGGTCACGGTCCAGAAGGCGTTCAGCGGACCGGCCGAGCTGAAGCGCCGGCTGGGGCACCTCGACGCCGCCAAGATCGCCGCGACCGATCCCGCGACACTCGACGCCGCGTTCCGCGAGCGACCAGCACTCCATCGATTCCCGGGCTCGATGGCAGGGAAGGTCCAGCAGTTGTGCGAGGCGATCGCGCGCGACTATGCGGACGATGCGAGCCGGATCTGGACCGAGGCCGCGGATGGGCCGGACCTCGAGCGTCGTCTCCTGGCCCTCCCGGGCATCGGCGAGATGAAGGCGAAGAGCATCATCGCGATCCTCGGCAAGCGGTTCGGCGTCGACCTCCCCGGCATGGACAAGGTGATGCCGAACCACCCGACGCTCGGCGACGTCGACTCGGCGGACGCTCTCGCCGCGTATCAGGCCGGGAAACGCGCGAAGAAGGCGGCTCTCAGGGCCGAGAAGGGCTGATCCTTACCTCGCCCATTCGGCCGCAGATCAGACCCACGACACGAAACGACCCCGGTGGGAGACCGGGGTCGTTCGCCTGCGCTTGAGTCGTCGTCAGCCGACCAGCCAGGGTCGGTGGTCGCGTTCGCTGATGTCGGGTCGTGAGTCGACGCCGTAACGGATCGACGCGATCGCGAGCAAGAGGAATGGGACGATGACGATGATCGCCGTCGCCGCGGCCGTCCAAGCGTCCATCTCATCCCATCCTTTCCGGTCCATTTCGACCTTGATATGGTTTCCACTCTTGACAGTGGACTGGTCCGGTGGGCATATTGGCATCGATGCCGGAGATGCCAAATAGCCATTCAGACCAAATTGGACTGAAAAGGCAATCGATGGTCACCGCCGCCGCCCTGGTCGAGCTGATCGGCCCGTGGGCGACCGGTGCCGACCCCCTCAATGAACAGCTCGCCGACGCGATCACGCGCGCGATCGAGGTCGGGCTGCTACCACCTGGCACGCGGCTCCCCGCAGAACGGGAGCTGGCCAGGGAGCTGGCACTCAGCAGGACCACGATCGTCGCTGCGTACGACCGGCTTCGGTTGGCCGGTCTCGCGCGGAGCCGGCAGGGCAGCGGGACGCGCGTGGCGGCACGCCGCCCCGACCTCCACGACCTCTCCCCGACACCGGCCGGCGACACGGACACCGAGGGGCCCGTTCGGATCGGCGGCGGCGTCGTGTGGACGAGCGGCTTCGCTCCATCGGACGACCCGGAAGCGATCCAGTTGACGATCGGTGCCCTCCCGGCCGGCCCCGCCGTCGGCGCGTCCATCGAAACGGCGCTTCGCGAGGATGTCCCGGCACTGCTCGGTGAGATGGGCTACGACCCGTTCGGCTGGCCGCCGCTGCGCGTGGCGATCTCCGCGTATCTCGCCCGCCTCGGGGTCCCGACCGATCCCGATCAGATCCTCGTGACGAATGGCGCCCAGCAGGCGGTCCATCTCGTCGCGGCACACATCGGCGGTCCGGGTAGTGCCGTCGTCGTGGAGAACCCGACATACATCGGCGCGATCGACGCGTTCCGGACGACCGGCAACCGCCTGCTACCGATGCCCGTGGACGACGAAGGACCGCGGGTGGAGGTCGCCAGCCTCCTCGCCGCGAGTGCCCAGGTCCGGCTCGCCTATGTCGTCCCGACGTATCACAACCCGACGGGCGTCACGATGCCCGAGAGCCGCCGCCGGGAACTGGCACGGTCAGCCGCCGAGTTCGATTTCCACGTTGTCGAGGACCTCACGCCGGATACGAGCCTCGGCCTCGATGTGCCGCCGCCGATCGCTGCCTTCGACCACGGCGAGCGTGTCATCACCCTCGGCTCGCTGAGCAAGATCGGCTGGGGCGGCCTGCGCATCGGCTGGATCCGTGCGCCGCGCGCGGACGTCGATCGCCTGGTGGCCGGCAAGATCGTCGCCGACCATGCGACGAGCCTGATCACCCAGGCGATCGCGGCGCGTGTCCTCGAGCGGGTCGACGAGGTCGTCGCCTTCACCCGGGAGGCGGCCGCCATGCGCCGCACGATCGTCACAGAGGCGCTTGCTGCGAAGCTGCCGGACTGGGAGTGGGTCGCGCCGGAAGGCGGCCTGTCCATCTGGGTCCGGTTGCCAGACGCCGACGCGGTCCAGTTCAGCAGACTCGCCGCGCGGCACGGCGTGATCGTCCGGCCCGGTCCGCTCGCCTCGCCGGATGGCGGTTTCCGCGATCACATCCGGATCGCCTATGGCGCGGATCCCGAGCGGCTCGGTGAAGCTGTGGACCGGCTCGCGGCCGCCTGGGCCGAATACGCCCCGCAGGCCCGCCGGTTCCCGAGGACCTCACTGGCGGTCAGCGTCTAGGCGTTCCTTCGGCCCCGCATGCGGGTGTGGTGCGCCCGCGCCCCACCGTGGGGCAACTGCAACGTCGGCATCGCCCGCGAGGACTAGACTGGTCGCTCCCCATGTCGGAGCTGCCGGACGACACGCCGCCGCCTGCACGTCGCCGCACAACGCGTAGCGGTCGTCGCCAGCGGTTCGTCCTGCCCGACGACCAGCATGACGAGCGCGTCGGCGAGGTCATCGAAGCGTTCCTCGATGGCCCGCCGCCCAAGGCCCGCCGCCGAATCCGGCAGGCGACCCGGCCGGCGAGACTTCGACCGACCCGCCTCCGCCCGGTGCCGCTCGATACGCGACCGGATTGGGACATCGCACT
>Ga0207674_10011090_pt1 | contig 10133 bp, 11 predicted proteins | sample KBSCornC72_FD_184303 | JGI IMG/M metagenome (GOLD analysis project Ga0207674, IMG submission 184303) | Corn rhizosphere microbial communities from Kellogg Biological Station, Michigan, USA - KBS Corn C7-2 (SPAdes) (version 2) | ecosystem: Host-associated > Plants > Roots > Rhizosphere > Soil ...
CCGGACGATCGCGGACTCGAACGCGCGCAGGCGGTCGCGGCGGTCCTCGTAGATGTCGTGCATCGCGCCGGTGGTCGACGCGACGTCCATCCAACTCGACTTCGCGGCGACCTCGTCCCAGACCGCGCCCTGGTCGGCGCGCGCGGCCATCCCGGTCGCGACCCGCGCGTGCGCGGCGCGGTTCTTCATCGCGCGCAGCGACGGGTACGCCGCCTGCGGCGCCGGGCGGAACGCCTCGCCGTGGCGGGCGCCGTCCCAGCGGCCGTGCTCGACGCAGCTCACCGGCACGCGGAGGCTCCGGCCGGCGGCGACCAGCACCGACACGTCGAACGTGCGGTTCTGCTGCGCGCCGAGGACCTCCTCGCCCTCGTAGAGCAGGACGTTCGCGTCCGTCGGGTTGAGCACGACGAGGTCGCCGACCGAGGCGCCGTCCTCGAGCTCCTTGACGAGCAGGCCGCGCGCGACGCCGTCGGCGAAGGCGACGTACTCGGTGACCGGCGGCGGCCCGAACAGCGGGAACACGGCGAGCGCGCCGTGGACGTCGGGGTCGCCGGCACGCAGGGGCGCGGCGAGGAAGTCGGCGAGGGTGGGAAGGGTGGATTCGATGGCGGACATGCGGGGCTCCTTTCGTCACCTCGCAGGTCGCGCCCGGCCCTTCCGGTCTGACAGTCCGTGCGCGGGGCGGCGGGGGCGCGCCCCGCGCACGGCGGCAGCGACTCAGCGGACGTTCGCCGGGGAGCGCGTCCCCGGGGGAAACGCGCTCGCGAGCCGCGTCAGCGTGAGGGCGCCGAGCAGCAGGCCGAAGTCCCGCAGGGCGATGTCGCCGTAGCCGCCGACGAGCAGCAGGTTGACGATGATCCCGCCGAGCCAGGCGGCGACGAGGTAGCCGCCGAAGCGCGGGGCCACCGCGACGACGAGGCCCGCGACGATCTCGACGACACCGACGATGTGCATCCCGGTCGCGGCGCTGCCGGGGAGCAGGCTGTTGAACGTGTCCGAGAGGTACCGGGTCCAGTCGTCGGTCAGGACGTTCGCGAACTTGTCGAGGCCGAACAGGATCGGCGCGACGGTGAACGCGATGCGCAGCAGCAGGAACGCCTGCGCGGCGGGGTCGGCCCGCAGCTGCTCCGAGCGCGGGATGGGGGCCGGTCGCAGCACGGTGGCGGCGGTGCTCATGTCTTCTCCTCCGTGAGTGGTCGTGGGGTGCTCACGACCTCCTTTGCGCGCCGCCGGCGCCAATCCTTACCAGGCGGCGCCCGGAGCCACGAGCGGGTTGCCCCAGACCGACTGGTCCTCGGTACCGAGGTGCCAGACGCCGACGCCGCCCAGGCCGCGGGCCTTGGCGAGCGCGAAGCGCTGGCCGATCGCCTGCGCGTCGAGGTACCAGACCGTGTGGGTCTGGCCGCCGGCGCTGTAGGTGAACGTCGACTCCTGGGCGGCCGCGTCGTAGCGCGGCGTCGCGCCGACGCGGGCGATGAGCGCGCGGATGTCGGCGTACTCGAGCGGCGTCGCCTCGTTGCCCGCGCCGCCGGCGCCGGTCCAGTCGAAGCCGTACATCGGCGCGCCGAGGATCCACTTCTGGCGCTGCGGCATCGACGCGACGTAGTCGGCGTTGGCGGCCGCCCACGCGATGTCGGCGATCGGGCCCGGGGCGGAGGTCGCCCAGTGGACGCCCCAGTTCATGACGAAGATCCAGTCGACGTTCGCGACGAGTGCGGGGTAGTCGAAGATTCCCGACCGCGGGTGCGTGGGGCTGTCGGCCGCCTTCGGCGAGACGGCCATGCTCAGCAGGCGGCCCATCGCGTGCAGGCGCCGGCCGAGGTCCGCGACGAAGCTCGTCAGGGCCGCGCGGTGGCCCGCGGCGCCGGCCTCGAGGTCGAGGCTGATGCCGTCGTAGCCGTAGCGGCTCACGAGGCCGACGAGGCCGTCGAGCGTGCTCGCCCGGGTCGTCGGGTCGTTGAGGATGGCGTCGATCGCCGCCGCGCTCTGGCAGTCGAAGCGGGCGAGGACCCTCACCCTGCGCGCCTGCGCCCACTGGGTGACGAGCGGGTCGTCGCGGCCCTGGATGGCCGACGTCGTCCGGTTGCACTCGAAGTACGTGGGGTGCACCACCCCGATCCCGCGGTAGTGGGCCTGGAGGTCGATGAACGACTGGTCGGTCGTCGCGAGCAGGTAGGCGTGGGCGTTGCCCGTGGTCGGGACGGGCGGCGCGGTCGTGGCGCTCGCGCCCGCCGACATCGCCGAGACCTGCGAGCGCGCGTCGACGGCCTGGACGGTGAACGTGTAGGCGCGGCCGGCGGCGAGGTTGCCCGCGACGTACGAGGTCCCCGCGGCCTGGGCGAGCAGCTGGCCGTCGCGGAAGACGCGGTAGCCGACGATCCGGCCGGCGCCGCCGGTGCTCGGCGCCCATGTGACCCCGATCGCCGAGTCGGAGACCGACACCGCCGTCACGCCGGCCGGCGTGCCCGGGGCGCCCGTCGTCGTGTTCACGGCGACGGGCCTCGAGGCCTTCGAGACGTGGCCGCGCGTGTCGACGGACGCGACCGTCAGCGTGCTCGGCACTGCAGCCGGAACCGCGACGTCGGCCGCGGTCGTCTTCACCTGGCGGTAGGTCTTGCCGTTGCGCATCACGCGGTAGCCGGCGAGCCGGCCGTCGCCGTCGCGGGACTTCTTCCACGACAGGCGCACCGCCGTCGCCGAGAGCTTGGCCGCGCCGACGCCGGTCGGCGTGGTCGGCGCATAGAACTTCGCCGTCGCCCGCAGCGCCCGGCCGCAGCGCGGCGCGCGGGTCGTCGCGACGCTGAAGCGCAGTCGCTGCCCGGGCTTCACGCGCACCTTGGTCCGCCGCGCCGTCGTCGTGCGCCGCGCGCGGCCGTCGACGGTCACGCGGTAGCGCAGGCGGCCGTGGGCCTTCGTCGGCTTCGTCCACCGCAGCCAGCCGAAGGCGCGGCCGCGGTCGCGGGTGAACGTGACCTTCGCGGGCGCGGCGGTGCGGCAGGCCTTGGCGGCGGAGGTGGCCGCGGCGCCGCGGGCCGGGTGCGCGAGCATCGCGAGGAGCGCGAGCGCGACGGCGGCGAGGAGGGGCAGGGGCAGGCGGGTTCGCAAGGGGAGCATTCGGGAGGGGGCGGTCGGGGGCGGGGCGGCTGCCCCTGGTGTGTACGGGCCGGGAGGAGGGGCCGCAGCCGCCGGTCCCCCGATCGGGCGGGCGCGCCCGGGGCGGCGGTAGGGTGCGGCGCGCAGTGCGGGCAGGCCGGGGCGAACACGGGCCGCGGGTCCTCGTCGCCGGCGGCTCGATCGGCGGGCTGACGGCCGCCCACGTGCTGACCGGCGCGGGCTGTGACGCGACCGTGCTCGAGCGCTCGCCGGTCCCGCTCACCGGCCGCGGGGCCGGGATCGTCCTGCATCCGGCGACGGTCCGCTGGTGGGTCGAGCACGACGTCCGGCCACTGGCCGAGATGAGCGCGGCGATGCGGCGGCTGCGCTACCTCGACGCCGCCGGCGCCGTCGCCCACGAGCAGGAATGCCGCTACCGCGTGAGCTCCTTCGACGCGCTCTACCGCGACCTCTCCGGCCGCCTCGACCCCGCCCGCCACCGCCGCGGCTGCGAGGTCGCCGACTTCGCGATCGGCCCGGACGAGGTGCGCGTGGGGCTCGCCGACGGCACGGAGCTCGGCTGCGACCTGCTCGTCGGCGCCGACGGGATCGGCTCGCGCGCCCGGAGCGTGCTGCTGCCCGAGGTGGAGCCGCGCTACGCGGGCTACGTCGCGTGGCGGGGCACGGTCGTCGAGCAGGACCTCTCGCCCGCCGCGCAGGACGCCCTGCTCGGGGCGATCGTCTACCACCTCATGCCCGGCAGCCACTTCCTCGCGTACCCGATCCCGGGCGCGGACGGATCGGTGCGGCCGGGGCGGCGCCTGACGAACTGGCTCTGGTACCGCAACGTCGCCGAGGGCGAGGCGCTCGAAGCGCTCATGACCGACCGCTCGGGCGTGCGGCGGCCCGTGTCGCTCGCCCCCGGCGCGGTCGCCCCGGAGCGCCTGGCCGAGCTGCGCGCCGACGGCGACGACCGCCTGCCCCCGCCGGTCGCCGAGCTCCTGCGCGCGACGCCCGAGCCGTTCGTGCAGGTCGTCTTCGACATCGAGGTCCCGCGCATGGCCTTCGGGCGCGCCTGCCTGATCGGCGACGCGGCGTTCGCGCTGCGCCCCCACGCCGCGGTCGGCTCGGCCAAGGCGGCCGAGGACGCGTGGCGCCTCGGGGACGCGCTGCGGGCCTGCGAGTTCGACGTCCCGGCGGCGCTCGCCGCGTGGGAGCCCGACCAGCTCGCGCTGGGGCGCGGCGCGCTCGGCCGCACCCGGCGGGCGGGGGAGCGGGCGCAGCACACGGGCGAGTGGCAGGTCGGCGAGCCGCTGCCGTGGGGCCTCCACGCCGTGGGGGACTCGTCCCTGGACTAGTCAGCCGGGTGCCGGGAGCCGCGGACCGTCCTGCGTGAACCCGCAGCTCCGATGTCATCCGGATGACATCCGCCGAAGATCATCCGCGGCGCGCGACACCGACGGGGTCGCGATCCTGGCTCGACCGCGACCCCGCCGGATGATTCCTCCGGCCGCCGGGCCTGCACTCCCGTTGTCCGAAGGCGCGCCGGCGCTCCGTCCACCCTGTCCGGGGCGGCCGTCGGGCCGGTGGATCCCGATGAGACCGCCGCTCCGCGCCGCGCTTCACGCGCGACGCCACGACGTGACCGGGGGCGCCGCGGGGGCGTCGCCGGCCGATCGGGTTCGAAGACGGATGGTGCAGGGCGGACGCCGTCGGCGCATGAGGCGACCGCGTACACCGGATGCGCGAACCGCGAACCTGGCGCGTCACCGGGCTGACAGCTCGTCCGCCGCCGAACCGCTCGCTGCCGCGCCGCCGCAGCACCTACCTGCGGGGCGCACGGCATGGTGCACGAAGCCGCACCAATGATGGCGATCAATTCCCTGAGCGCCGCTGCCGCGGATCGCCAACCTGTGCCAAGCCGAGCCCGGGACGACCCGGGTTCCTCCCGTCCCGCACTGTCATGGCCATGCCTCACCTCGAACCCGTGCCTGCCGACCTCATCCCGGAGGACGGTGCGACCGATGTCGTCGTCGCGCCGCTCCTCGACCTCGATCCCAGCCTCGCCGGCGACCTGACGCCCGCCCTGCGCGAGCAGGTCCGCGGCTGGCTCGTCGTGCGCGTGCTCACGCTGCCCCGCGGCCCGTGGCCCGCGAGCGCCGACCGCGAGCCGGGCCTCATGGGGTTCCTCGTGCTCGACGGCGTGCTGACGCGCAACGTCAGCCTCGGCCGGATCGCCTACCCCGAGCTCCTCGGCCGCGGCGATCTGCTGCGCCCGTGGCAGACGGAGGCGAGCAACCGCCTCGGCCCGATCCAGGTGAGCTGGCAGGTCCTCGAGCCGGCGCGCGTCGCCGTCCTCGACAAGCGCTTCGCCGGCATCGTCGGCCGCTGGCCCGAGGTCGTCGACGAGCTCCTCGGCCGCGCGCTCAACCGCGCCCGCGAGCTCGACCTCCACATGGCGATCGCCCAGCTGCCGCTCCTCGAGCTGCGGCTGCTCGCGCTCCTCTGGCATCTCGCCGACCGCTGGGGCCGCCCGATCGAGGACGGCATGCACGTCCCGATCCGGCTGACCCACAGCCTGCTCGCCGGCATGGTCCTCGGGCGCCGCCCGTCCGTGTCGACGACGTTGACCGAGCTCGCGAACCGCGGCCTCGTCTCGCGCGTCGAGGACGGCTGGATCCTCCACGGCGAGTCGCCGACCGAGCTGCACAAGCTCTCCCGCCGCGACAGCCACGGCGGGGCGAGCATCAGCGGGCCCCGCGCGCGCTGAACGACCGCGCGCGCGGCGTCAGGCCACGACGCGCTCGCGCAGGATCCCGGCGGCCTCCGCCGAGAGCTGCGGCGCAGCCAACGCGCGCGCGCGCAGCGACGGGTCGCCGAGGATGGCCCAGGAGACGAACGCGGCCGTGACCCCGTGGTCGGGCCGGTCCGCGACCTCGACCGCGTCGCCCGCCGCGAGCTCGCCCTCGCGGACGATCCGCAGGTAGGCGCCCGGCTTCCGGGCGAGGGCGAACGCCCGGACCATCTGCGGGTTGCGAAAGGCCAGGCCGAGCTTGAAGCACGGCAGCCGCGGCTGGCACACCTCGAGCTCGACCGAGCCGATCCGCCAGCGCTCGCCGATCACCGCGCCCGACACGTCGACGCCCTCGACGCTGAGGTTCTCGCCGAAGATGCCGGGCTCGAGCGGGCGCTCGAGCTGCTCGGCCCACCACGCCGTGTCCTCGCTCGCGTAGGCGTAGACGGCCTTGTCCGGGCCGCCGTGGACCGTCCGGTCGGCCTGGTCGTCGCCGGCGAGATTGACGCCCGCCACGCGCACCCGGCCCGCGACCGGCTGCTTGCCGATCGCGCTCTCCACGGGTGCGCCGCTGCGCCGCACCGCGATGGTGCGCGGGCGCCCGACGTTGACGGATACGACCTTCGCCATCAGGCAATGGTCGCATGACGCCGCCGTATCGTTACGGCGTGCCAACGATCTGGACCGTCGGCTACGAGAAGCTCCTGCCGCCCGCACTGGTCGCGGAGCTCGAGGCCGCCGGCGTCCGGCGCGTGATCGACGTGCGCTACCGGCCGCAGTCGCGCCGCCCCGGGATGTCGAAGACCCGGCTGGGCGAGCTTCTCGCCGAGCATGGCATCGCCTACGAGCACCGGCGCGAGCTCGGCACCCCGCCGGACATCCGCTGGTACTTCAAGAACGGGCGCAGCGACGAAGGCGCGACGCTGTACCGCGCCCACGTCGACGCCGAGACGCCGGAGGCGCTCGACGAGCTCGCGGCGGAGCTCGACGCGGCGCCGCCCACGGCCCTGCTGTGCCTCGAGGCCGAGCCCCGCGGGTGCCACCGCCGCGTGATCACCGAAGCGCTGCGCGAGCGCCGCGCCGACCTCGCCGTCGTCGACCTCTGACCGCGCGCGCGGCCGGGCGGTGGCATGATCGCCGACATGGCCAGCGCAGAGAACGTCGCCGCCGGCGCGCGGGCGGTCTTCTTCAGCATCGTCTACCCGGACCCGCAGGACGGCTTCGTCACCCGCGACGCCGCCACCGTGTTCGACCAGGTCGATGCCCTCTTCCGCGCGTCGCGGGCGGTCGCCGACCCCCAATGGCTCGGCGCCGCGGCCGCGGGCGACACACCCGCGGAAGTCCCCGCGCCGAAGCCCGCGCAGGAGCCGCTCGTCCGGCGCATCCACATGGACTGGCGCCACGTCGAGATCGCGGCCGAGCTGCCGTGGGAGTTCATCGTCGGCGGCGGCCTCGTCGGGCTCGTGACGATGACGATCGCGGTGGCCGGCTCGCCCCCGACGATCCAGGTGGCGATCTCCCAGCTCCTGGCCGAGCAGGCCGACTGGCAGCAGAGGCGCACGGACGCCGAGCGCGGGGTCATCGACCGGGTCGCCAAGGACGTGCTCGAGCGTTCGCGGATGCGCCCGGCGGACGCGCGCGTCTACCTCGGCGAGGAGGACGAGTTCGAGGGCTGGACCGCGTAGGACCGCCGGGTGGCCAGCGCCCTCGGCGAGGCGGCGATGCAGGCGGCCCGCGACGCGCGGGTCGACCTGGGCTTCGGCCTCGACGGGCCGCTCCCGGACCTGCTGACCGCGATCGAGGGACCGGGCGGCGCGCACGTCGTCGTGCTCGACCTGGGCGAGGACATCGCCGGAGCGTGCCTGCAGCGCCCGCCGGACCTCGTGCTGCTGTTCGTCAACGGCGCCCAGGCGCCGGTCCGCCAGCGCTTCACGCTCGCGCACGAGTTCGGCCACCGGCGCCTCGGCCACGCGAGCGTCATCGACCGCGTCGTCGATGTCTCGGGCGGCGCGAAGGACCCGTCCGAGGTCGCGGCCAACTACTTCGCGGCGGAGTTCCTGATCCCGCGCCCGGCCGCCGAGCGGTGGGCCGACGGCCGCGCGCCGGGCCTCGACGACGTCGTGCGCCTGGCGTGCGCCTACGGCGTCAGCGCGAAGATGGCCCGGGTGCGCCTGGAGACCTGCGGTGTGCTCGTCGACCCCCAGCGCATCGCTCGCCTGGACCGCGAGATCGACGAGGAGAACCTGCACCTCGGGCTGGCCGGGGTGCTCGGCCTCGAGGATCTCGCCGACGGGCTGGCGGCGGCCGCGGCGGCGCGTCCGCGGCTCCCGCCGGCGCTGCACGGCAGCGCCCTCGGCGCGGTGCTCACGGGCGAGCTCACGGTCGCGCAGGGCGCAGCGCGCGCGGGGCGCACCGAGGCGGACTTCCGCCGCGCCATCGAGGACCTCGGCCTGGCCGGACTCGTGCCGTCCGCGTGAGCGGCGCGTGCCTCAGCGCGCGCCGCCGCGGAAGAGCTCGTCCACGTCGTCCCACTCGCTCCCGGCCGGCGCGGCGAGCGCGTCGGCGATGACGTCGAGGTCGGCGCGCAGCGTGTCCGCCGCCGCACCTTCCGCCCGGAAGAGCGCGGGGGGCGCGGCGACCGCGCCCGCCCCCTCGAGCGCGCTGCGCGGGACCTCGAGCACGCGGGCGAGGCCGTCGAGCAGCCGCGCCGAGAGGCCGCGGGGCTCGAGCGCCCCCGCCTCGAGCTGCTCGAGGTAGCCGCGGGTCTTCGGCTCGCGGTCGGCGCCCAGGCCGAGCGTGCTCACGAGCCGGGCCGCGAGGTCGCCGGTCGTGAGCGCCGCCCGCTCGCGCAGGCGCGGGAGCAGCTGCGGCCACAGGCCGCCCGGCGTCTCGAGCGCCGCCGCGGCGGCGAGCACCGCGGGCTCGGCCCGGATGGCCTCGAGGGCCGCGTCGTCGAAGTCGGGCGCCGGCGCGAACGCGAGGAACGTCGCGATCTCGCCCGCGAGGGCGTCGCGCTCGGCGTCGGGCGCCCGCGCGAGGTAGGTGTCGACCTCCGGTCTGCGCCCGGCGTTCCAGGCGTCGACGAAGTCGCTGAGGATGCGGTCAGTCTCGGGGGGCACGGAGGATCTTCTCCAGTTCGATCATGCCGCGACGGCGGCGCTGGTAGACGTTGTCGACGGAGATGCCGAGGCGCCCGGCGATGGCGTCGGCGTCGAGCTTCTCGAACCACGTGAGCTCGAGGACGGTCCGGTAGTTGTCGTTGCGGACCTGGGCGATGCCCCACCGCGCGAGGCGCTCGGCCTCCTCCCGGCCGGCCTCGGCCTCGGCCGCCTCCTCGGCCTTGGCGCGCAGGTGCTCGTCGTAGCGGGCGAGCGCCGCGTCGTACGGGCCGCCTTCCCCGTCGTCGTCCCAGGTCGTGTCGAGGCTGCGCGAGCGCTTCTCGTGGCGCAGCTCCTTGCGCCCGTAGTCGTGGCACGTGTTCCAGACGACGCGCACGAGCGCGGCGCGGTACTGGCCGATCTCGCGGGCCTCGAAGGCCGCGCCCATCGCGATCGCGCGCAGGTAGGCCTCGGTCGCGGCGCTGCCCGTCTCGTGCGGCGGCAGGCCGGTGCCGCCGGCGAAGCGGAATGTCGCGCACAGGCCCTTGATGCGGTCGAAGTTGCGGAGGGTGAGGCGCTCCCACACGCGCGCCGCCTCCGGGTCGTTGCCCTGCGCTCGCGCGGCGTGGTAGCGACGCAGCAGCAGATGTTCGGGTTCGTCAGCCATCCACGGGTGGGTCGCGCGCCGGCCAGGCAATCTGACAGCCCGACTGTGACCACCGTCACGCAGGCCGGGCGGGTTCGCGGCGATACCATGACGGAGAGGTCGTACGCGGTGGTGTAGTGCTGAGGGTGGGGCAGGCCTGTCGAGTTCACGTAGTTCGTGTTCTTCATGCCGAGCCGCTGCGCCTCGCGGTTCATCATCTGCGCGAACACCTCCTCCGATCCCGCCACCGCCTCGGCGAGCGCGATGCACGCGTCGTTGCCCGAGTGCACCTCCATGCCGCGGATCAGCTCGTCGACGGTGACCGGCTTCTTCGGGTCGAGGAACATGCGCGCGCCGGGCGCGCGCCAGGCGCGCGCGGAAATCGGCACCTGCTGCTCCAGGGTGAGCTTCCTGTCGCGCAGCGCGCCGAACACCAGGTAGGCGGTCATCAGCTTGGTGAGCGAGGCCGGCTCGAAGCGCTCGTCGGCTCGCTGCGACGCGA
>Ga0207674_10011092_pt1 | contig 10133 bp, 12 predicted proteins | sample KBSCornC72_FD_184303 | JGI IMG/M metagenome (GOLD analysis project Ga0207674, IMG submission 184303) | Corn rhizosphere microbial communities from Kellogg Biological Station, Michigan, USA - KBS Corn C7-2 (SPAdes) (version 2) | ecosystem: Host-associated > Plants > Roots > Rhizosphere > Soil ...
ATCGGGGCGGCGGGGGTCGAGGAGCGGGATCAGGACGTCGGAGAGCATGTCGCCGGCGAGCAGGACGCCGCGGTCCGCGAGGAGGACGGCGGCGTGGCCGGTGGCGTGCGCCCCGTGCTCGATGATCTCGCCCGGCACGGGCACGGGGTCCGCAGGCAGCGGGGTGACGAGCCCGATCAGCTCGACAGGGATGCCCGACGCGCTCTGTGCCGCCATCTCCTGCGCCCGCTCCCGGGCTTCACCGGCAGCCCGGGCACCGGCGTGGGTGGCGTAGCGCGGCACGTCGCCGAACCGGGAATGCCACAGCAGATGGTCCCAGTGGGGATGGGTGGAGAACCCGGCGACCACGGGAAGGCCGAGCCGGTCCAGGTCATCGGCGAGCTGGTCCAGATCGGAACCATCGATTCCCGGGTCGACCAGGGTCAACCCGGCCTCCCCGCGCACCACGATGGCATTGCTCCACACCCACGCGCTCTGCCGGACCCAGACGCCGTCGGCCACCTGACGCAGCATCGGATCACTCTGTCACGCGGCGTGCCCTTCTAGTCGGCTCGCCGTTCGCAGTCGCGGAGCAGGTGTGCCGCACGCTCCAGCCCGACGCCCAGCTCCATCGTGGACGTCATCGGCACCGACCGCGGGTCGACCGGTGAGGCCGCGACCCGGGCGGGTGCCACGGTGACCACCCCATCGACGCGGAGCAGGCGGATACCGAGGAGCCGCGCCAGCAGGTGGGTCTCGACCAGCACGCCACTCGAGAGCCGGCCGTCGCCGTCAGGCGCGAGCGCGGTCCCGCTTCTCGACCTCGGCGACCCAGGTGGCAAGGCTTCCCGACGACCCGTAGCTCTCCAGGCGTTGCGCCGCCCTGCTCGCGAGCTGCCGAATCTCCTCATACCGTTCCTTTCCGGCTCGAGCCCCTAGGACGTAGCCGACCGCCAGCGCGCCGAGCGCCGAGAGCTTCATGAGCCCTCCACGCGCCGCCTGATCGCCGACGTGACGGCACTGGCCGCCGAGAGCGCGACAAGGGTGGCGCCGGCCGCGACCCCCGAACGCACGAGGCTCGACCGCTCCGGATGTGGCACCACATCAGGGAGGTGATCCGTGACGGAGTCGGGGCCGAGACGCTGCCATGCCTGCTTGGCGAGGTCGGTCGGGTTCACTGCTTCTTCTCCAATGCGGATACCAGCTGCTTCTTCGACATCGACGAGCGTCCCGGGACGTCACGCTGCTGAGCGAGGTGAAGCAGGTCGGACTTGGACATCGTCGAGAGGGTCCCGCCCTTGGAGCTGCGGTTCACCTTCCGGGTGACGGTGGCGGCCTCCTTCTGGGTCCGGTCACGGAGCTGACGGGCCTGGGTGACCGCCTGGCCGGCCTGCTTCAGCCCGGACTGGGTGGCCGCGCTGATGCGCTCGGCATCCTTCCGGGCGCGCTCGGCAGCACCCTGGGCGAGGGCGGCCGCCTCCTCGGCGAGCTCACGGGCACGCGTCAGGCGCTCGGTGGCCTCCGCGAAGCGTTGGTGCGCCTCCTGCTGCGCCCGCTCCGCCTCGGCACGAGCAGCGTCCGCACGCTGGGCCGACAGCTCCTCCTGCTGCTCCAGGGCGCGCTCGCGCTCCGCCTCGGCCTCGCGGCGTGCCTGGGCCACGTGCTCCTGGGCCTCCTTCTCGGCCGCGCCCACCCGTCGTTCGACCTCGGCGGACAACTGTTCCCGGACGTCCTGGAGCCGCTGCTGCTCCTCTGACTCGACGGCCTCGGCGCGCTCGGTGAGCTCGTGGGCCCGCTCCGCGGCCTCGACCGCACGGTCCTCCGCCTCCTGGGCCCGATCGGCGCCCTCGCGAGCCTGGGTCAGCCGGTTCTCGACCGAGTCCTGACCGGGCATCGCTTCCCGTACCGCGTCGCCGGCCCGCTGGACCAGGCTTCTCGGTCCACCGTTGTCGGCGGACGTGTTGCCGCGTGTGCTCCCGTTCGTCGTACCGTCATGCGGCAGGGCCTTGCCCGCCAGCCATGAGGCGTTGCGTGGGATGTCCTTCGCCCCTGAGACCAGAGTGCTCAACACTCCGGTGGCGCCATGCGTGTGGTGTGCCACGTGGTTCTCCCTCCCCGTGGCGCGGTCGTCGGTCCGCGCCGTGGCACATGCCGTACCCGGGCGATCAGGTCCCATGCACCACGAGGATGCCGGCGGCCCGAAGTCCCGCCGTACGCCGCGAGGCTCCGGCGACGTCGGCCGCCCAGGACGAGTCGCCCGCGAGGGGGTCGTCGTGGCAGAACGGGTGGCGCCGACCCGGAGTCGCGAAACGATGTCCCGTGGTCGGAATCGACTACGCGGAGGGGTCCCGCGGGGTCTGGCCGCTCATAGGTACCCGATGCGATGCTTCCCCTGCGGAGTCGCCAAGGGGGGATGGCTCCACCTGTCATCTGGGGGAAGTCAGCCATGCATGATCTCGGGCAACGCGCGCCCGTTCCTGCCGTCGTCAAGCACGGGTTCTCGGTAGCCGAGCGGCTTCTGCTCCTCGCCGGACTGACGTCGGCCCTCGTCCTGCTCTGCGCCGCCCTCGGCGGGCCGTGACTCGTCCGGGTCGACCGCTTCCGTCTCCTACGAGATGCCCCGGCGCCCCGGAGTGTGAGTGCGAGTTTCGGCTCGACGCCCGAAGGAGCTGCTCGTCCTCGGCGTGACTCGGAAGCTCCCGGAAAGCGCCGGCTTCACCGTTCGCTGCCTTCAGCCTCTGCGGTTCGTGGGTACTTGCCCGCGACAACCGCTTGAAGGAGACGATGTTGCCCGGGAAGCTCCGTCCGACGTACGCGAACGTCACCTCGACGCTGGCGCTGATCGTGGCCCTCTCCGCGGGCGCCTTTGCCGCAAGCAGTCTGCCGTGACATGCGGTGGGCCCCGCACAACTCCAGCCGGATTCCGTCAGCGGACCCAAGGTGCGGGACGGCAGCTTGAGGGCCAAGGACTTCGGACCAGGCTCCTTGCCATCGGGCGAGCCCGGGCCCGTCTCCCGCTCGGCAACGGCCAGATGGCGTGCTCCGCCCGAAAGTCTTTGCTGTGCGGTCACCGGGCGACCCTCAGTGGGCGTGACCGCCACATGCAGAGGTTCCCGAAATCTCGCGGAACCTACGCGCTGTCAGGATCGCTCATGCCGATGCGCTGAGCGGACGTGGCATAGCCCCCAGGTGGAGGTCTCTCCCTCGTCCGCGTGTGCGAAGACGGTCGAGCGACTACTTCTCGTCGTACGGTCGCACCCGGGGCTTGCGCAGCCTGAACGTCGCGAACGCATCGGGGGAGGGCACCTGGCGCTCGCGATCGGTACGGGGACGCCGACTCGGGTCGACACCGGACCTCAGGTGCGCCCGGAACGTACTCGTCCGGCTGAACGACCACACTCCGGCCACCACGAAGACGATCAGGAACACGATTTCGAACCAGGCCACCATGTCGAAACCTCCCTCCCCGAGGTGCGCACAACCCTACGCGCAACTGAGCGACCATGACGGGGGTCGCGCAAGGGGCTGTGGCTCACGTGCAACGCACGCTCCTGCCGCTGTCCGTGCGCACTCAGATGCCGTTGACACCTCCATCGGCAGGCGAGGACCGTGGGATGCGGGAGACCCGAGCGGGGAGGCGCCATGGCCGGCGTACGAAGGGCCTTGATGGTGGCTATGGACGCATACAGCGATCCGAAGCTGACCAGCCTCAACGCGCCCGCCCACGATGCGCGAGCCTTGGCCGATGTGCTCCGCGACGAAACGGTCGGCTGCTTCGAGGTCCAGACCGTCCTCAACCGACCAAGCCACGAGGTCGAACTCGCGATCGCGGAGTTTTTCGGAGCCGGCAAGTACGGAGACACCCTCCTCGCCCACTTCTCCTGCCATGGCGTGAAGTCCCCTACCGGGGAGCTGTACTTCGCGACGAGGGACACCAACCTGTCCGACGCGTTCAAGCTCAAGGTCACCAGTGTCCCTTCCGCGCTGGTTCGCGACGCCATGGAAGAGTCCCGAGCCAGCCTGATCCTCTGCCTGGTCGACTGCTGCTACTCGGGGGCATTTGTCAAGCTCGCCAAGGCGGCCGACATCGTCGACCTCACCGAGCGGCTCGGTGGGAAGGGCAGAGCGGTGATCACCGCGTCGACGTCGCTGCAGCTGGCTCTCGACGGGGAGGAGGAGCCGTCCCTATTCACCCATGCGGTGATCGAGGGTCTTCGCAGCGGTGAGGCCGACCGCGACCTCGACGGGCTCGTCTCGCTGGACGAGCTGTACAGCTTCGTGCACGAGCAGGTGACCTCGCGCAATCCGAACCAGACCCCGGTGAAGAGTTTCGACGTCCAGGGCGAGGTATACGTGGCTCGTCGTGCTACGCCGGTCACCAGGCCCGCCCCGCTGGACCCGGACTTGCTCGTCGACGCACGCGCCCAGGTGGTCTACAAGCGCCTAGGTGCCGTGACGGGCTTGCGCGCCGTTCTGGATGAGGGGCACCCCGGCCGGTCGCTCGCGGCCCGGCTGGAGTTGGCCCGGATGGCTGGCGACGACGACAGCCTGTCGGTGCGCGGCGCGGCACAGAAGGTGTTGGACGCCGCCGGCGACGTGCCCGCGCCGGCCATACCCGACTACGAGCCGACGGCGGTCACGCGTGGGGCGCCCGCCGTCGAGGACGCGCCAGTCACCAACGATGCTACGGACACCGACACCACCGACATGGAGTCACCGTCGGAGGACTTGACCCCTTCCAACCCGACGCCAGCGAATCCCACACCGACGCCAGGACGCGACGAGCAGGAAACCGTCAGGGAGCCTCCGTCCCCTACGCGGGAGGAACGGCAGGGCGGGGTGCGGACGAGTCCTCCGGCCGAGACCATTCGCGCCGGTGCCCTGGCCCGTGCGAAGCGGACCCCCGAGCCAGCCGCAGGCCTCCGACGCCGCCTGGCGGACAAGCGACCACTCCTGCTCGGCCTCGGCGGCGTGGCGGCCGTCGCGGTCCTCGCAGGCTCGGCCTACGCGCTCTTGCGCGATGATGGCCAGGAGACAGCAGGCCAGACATCGGTCCCGGTCCCTGAGGACGTCATCCTCGTCTCCATCGTGGAAGACAAGTTCCCGAAGCTCCACGGGATCTCAGCCGAGTCTGGAGGGGACCGCGGACCCGTGACGGGTCTCCTCGACGGTTCGCAATCAATGCCCTCCCAGAGCCGTGACGGCGACCTTCTCGTCTACCGCTGGGGGCCCCCTGACGGCGAAGCCTGGCCCAAAGACAGCGGGAAGCTGATGGTAGCCGCCGACGGCAAGCAACCCTCCCGTCTTTTCACAGCACCGCCAGACGGTCTGCTGTGCACGACACGCGTGGGCTGGAGCCCGAGCGGCACACGAGTCGTTTTCGCCTGTCAATTGGATCAGGACAGAGACGGTAAACGCGACCATCCCGAGACGGATATCGTCTACACAGCGAACATCGATGCTGACGGTCATATCGACTCCGATCATCTCAGTAAAGAGTTCGAAGCCGGCGACGCCGGATCTCCTGGGTCGGGCATCGACAATGTCGGGTACACAAGCGACGGCAATATCGTGTCCGACTTCACGAACGGCAAGAACCCGGGCGTCTACGTGACAGACGCGAACGGCGTTCCACAGCCTCTCACCACTCAGGACGACCTCGATGTCGCGCCGTCCCCGACCCAGGATCTGGTCGCCTTTGTGCGCCATGGGGCTCTCTACGTGGCGTCCCTCGACGACACCAGAGAACCACCGTGTCCTTCGGGCGAGAGATCGTCGGACCCTGGCACCGGCACCCAGCTGTGCAAATTGACACCCTCGAATGGATCCGTTCAGGACCCGTCGTGGTCCTGGACTGGTGCCGCGATCGCATATGGGGCCGATGACGGCACCGGGTACACGGTTCACATGATCGACTTGACGAGCGGTGACGCATCGACAGTTTCAGACGAGAAGATTGCGAGCGCCCCCCTGGGGTGGGGTCCGCGTTGAGGCGCGCGACGCCGAGGGCACGACCGCGCCGCCTCGGACGCTCCGCTCGGAGGCTAATGCACTCAGGCTTGGAGACCACTCGACAAGCCTGAGACTGATCGCGGGCGGGTTGGACGGCCATCCAGCCTGGTCGGGAACGCAGGTTGTTCTCAGACCCAGTTGAACACTGGTGTCTACGGCGCGTCGGCGTGAGGCTGCCGCTGACTCACTCCGTGGGGTTTCCGACCTCGCTGGCGTCCCGGCTCGTTAACGCGGCGACGTAGGCGGCCACCAGAGCATCCTGTTGCTTCTTGTCGGCCACAACGGTGATGCTCTTGTCGCCGATCGTCATCTGCAGCGGTGGGGTCGAAGACGACCGGCCGGCCAGCCAGTTGCGGACCACCTCAAGCACCTTCACGACCGCTTGGACTCCCGGTCCCACGCCGACGACGAGCGCCCCGATGGCCGCGATATCGAGACCTTTGGCGCCCTCCGGCGCTGGACCGGCGGACGCCTGCTCGACGCGGTCCACCTCGTCGACCTCGAGGATCTCGTCGCGCAGCGCCCTCGTGAGCGCGTCGATCTCCGCCGGGTCCGAGTCGGGGCCGCTCATGAACTCGACCCGGATGTCCTCCGTCATGCCGCGCGCTCCTTCCGTTGCGACCGAGGCTACTCACCCTGCAGCCTGGGCGGGAGCTGCTGTCGCGGGTTGTCGAAAGTCAGCGGCAACCTGGCCGCCTGCGCTCGACGACCTCGATATCACGGGCATGGGCCGCACAGGGTGCCTGGTCTGCTCCTGCCCCGCGTGGGTATGGCTCTCTTCCGGTCTGCGGTCCGTCGGGCTCCGTGACGAGGCGTGGCTCGAAAGGAATGCCCAGCCGGTAGTAGCACTGGCCACCTCGCCGTACGTGTCGGTACGACTAACCGGCAGTCTCGGCACAGGCTGACGACATCTGCTCGGTCCGTGCGCCGCCCGTCTGCGTGACCGCATCGCGGCGGACGGACGCAACAGCCCACGCGGGCAGCAGGAAGTCAGGGCCTGCGGAAGCGTGCGAGCGTCGAGCTCCGCGCCGGTGCCCAGCCAACCCCGTGAGTCCGCCGAGCAAACCGGCGAACTTTGAAGGGCGCCCTCCCGCCTGCGGCACAAATCCGTCACAGCGCCCGAAATGATCACGCCGCGGTGCACCCGCGACGTTCGCTTGAGGATGGAGGCGTGTGCGCCTTGACACTCCCGCAACCCGAGCGTACAACGCAGGGAAGGAGTTGATGAGGCCGTCGGGCCCAGGTCCCGTCGTCTACGGGGGAGACTCCATGTCGCAGCAGGCCGTTGACCTTTTCAAGTTCGTGGCGCTGCGCTCACCGGACGAGCCGCAAGCATCTGCTCTGTCGCTGGGGTATATCCGCGACGATCGTGTGGATTTGGTGGACAGACATCCGCTGCCGGATGTGACCCCCGATCGAGAAGACTTCGGCGGCGCGCGACCCACAGAGTTGGTTCTGATGAGGGGAATGCCTCCCACCACATCCTGCTCGGGAAGAAAGGATCGACATGAAGATTTCACGCTCCTCGCGACTGGCGATCGCGGTACTCACTGCAGGCCTCATAATGGGCGGGACCGGCGGCGCTATTGCCACGGGACAGATTGGTTCGCACGACATCCGCAACGGTGCGGTCACGACTTCCAAGCTCCACAACAAGGCGGTTACCTCTCCGAAGATCCGACATGGCGCCATCACGACGGCCGACCTAGCGTCCAGCGCGCGCGGAGCGAAGGTCGTCCAGTACGTCGCCAGCGGAGCGTCGATTAACGCCAACTTCGTCACCGTCCGGCTTCCGGGCATCTGGACTGTGTCGAAGCTCGGGAAAAGCTCCTGGTCGGTGGAGCTCGTCTCACTCCCCAACCCCGGGACCGGCCTGTTCGTCCTGTCGCAGTCGGCCCCCGCGGGCGAGGGCACGGCCGACGGGTTCTACATCGTCGTCAGACATCACAAGGCGAGAGTGTTCATCAACGCGCCCTCATGGTCCGGTATCGACACCATCCGGATCACACGGGCGATCTCAACCAGCCAGGTTTCCGCTTCGGTCTCGAAGCGAGCCCCGCGGGCCCAGCCGCCGGCGACCCGCTGAACTGGTCCGACCGACGCCCCCCGGAAGCCGGAGATACCGGCGGGCGTTTGCTTGCCGCGGTGACACCCGTGCGGGGGGTGGGCGATACTGGGTTCGAACCAGTGACCTCTTCGGTGTGAACGAAGCGCGCTACCACTGCGCCAATCGCCCGTGCGGACGCCGACTTTAGCGCACCGATCGCGGCCTTCCACATTCGCCGACGGTGCCCACCGGGTGCCCGTCGGCAGGCGTCACTCAGGCGCCCAGCAGCTCCGGCTCGCGCTCGTACCAGACCTTGCGGACCTCCGTTGTGATCGGGCCGGGTGCGCCGAGCTCACGGTTGTTCCAGCGGTGGATGGCCTGGACGTCGCGGGTCGTCGAGGTCAGGAAGGCCTCGCTGGCGCGCTCGGTGAGCACCTCGATCGGCTCGTCGACCTCGCGCGCGCCGTACCAGTCGAGGATCAGCCGACGCGTGATCCCGGCCAGACACCCGCTGGCCAACGTCGGGGTACGGAGCTCGCCGTCGACGACGTAGAAGATGTTGGTTCCGGTGCCCTCGCACAGGTGGCCCCGGAGGTTCGCGAAGACCGCCTCACTCGCACCGTGGGCGCGGGCGTGGGCGAGGGCCCGCACGTTCTCGCCGTACGACGTGGTCTTGAGGCCGGCGAGCGCGCCGCGCTCGTTCCGCGGCCAGGGCACGGTGACCACGGCGGCGGTCTCCGGCCAGGGGTCGATGGGGCCGGCAACGACCATCAACGTGGACGGACCGTCCCCCCGGTCGGAGCCGAGAGGCGCCAACGGCGGTATCGACGGTGGTATCGCGGGCCGCATAGGACTCGAACGACACCACAATCCGAATTTATTCGCGCGGCGTCTAATCGACAACCGTATCGCCGTACTCTGGCGAACGCGGGCGGGAACGGACGCCGCGTTCCATCGTCTTTTACGCGTATCTAAGCAGCAGGTCCGGCTAAAGCCGGACACTACGACGGAGTGGTAACAGTGACGATCATGCGGCTGCCCTTTCTGGGCTTCGTGTGCGCCTGCATGTTGTTGGCAGGACATGCACTTGGCGGCCAGACGCCGCCCGGGGCGCCGGCCTCGACGGGTCAGGCGAAACCAACTCCACCCGCCGCAACGCCCGCGCCGCCAACGACGCCTTCACCAACGACACCTCCATCGCCTCCGGCGCGTCCAGCATCGGCGCTGATTCCAACGCCGCCACCGCCGATAGGGATCCCGCCCGAACAATTGCCGCGTTTCGAGGTGGAGTCGGTCAAGAAGTTCGAAGGGCGCGTGACTTCTTCGACGCTGAGAACACCTGGCGGCGGACGCGTCACGGTTCTCAACCTGCCGCTGCGGACGATCCTCATGCAGGCGTTTGGAGGGCTCCGCGACTACCAGTTGAGCGGCATCGCCCCCGCGTGGATGACGTCCGATCGGTTCACCATCAACGGAAAAGCCGAAACCAACGCCCCGCGTGACCAGGTGATGCTGATGCTGCGGGCGGTGCTCGTAGACCGCTTCAAGTTGAAGTACCACGTCGAAAAACGCGAGATGCAGGCCTACGTGCTCACCACGGCCGAGTCGGAGTGGAAGCCGACTGCGCGCATGAAAGAGGTCGATTGCAGCAACTTCAAGCCGCCGACCGGACCCGGTCCGATTCGCATCGATCAAATGCAATGCGGCGGCATGACCTCGCTGTCAACCAACGGCATCCAGATGCGCGGCATAACGATGGCCAACTTCGTCAGCCTGATCGGCTCGCTTGGACAGCTCGGCGTCGTTCACGATAAGACCGGTTTGACGGGGACGTACACCATCGATCTCGACGCCTCCCCGACCGCGCTCATTCGGAGTCTGTCGAGTTCGATTGCGCTCTCCAACCCGTCCTCCACGAATCTGTTGCCTGAAGTAGGAGAGGGCCGCTCGCTGAGTGCTGCGGTCCGCGATCTTGGCCTCAAGCTGGATCGACAGAAAGAAATGGTGGAGGTGCTCGTCATCGAAAGCGTGAGCCAGCCCGATGAAGATTAGTACCGCTCTTCTGCTCGTCCTGCTCGCGCGTCCCGGGTTCGCC
>Ga0207674_10011095_pt1 | contig 10132 bp, 13 predicted proteins | sample KBSCornC72_FD_184303 | JGI IMG/M metagenome (GOLD analysis project Ga0207674, IMG submission 184303) | Corn rhizosphere microbial communities from Kellogg Biological Station, Michigan, USA - KBS Corn C7-2 (SPAdes) (version 2) | ecosystem: Host-associated > Plants > Roots > Rhizosphere > Soil ...
TCAGCCCCCCTCGCTTGGTAGGACGCATATGCAGCCTTCTGGCGGTTCAGAGCGATGGTATCGACCCCATGGGTAGTCCAACCGCCGATCGCCGCGCCCAAGGCAGCAGCGAGCAGATAAGGCCAGATCTTGGAGAGGATGGCCAGAACTGCAGTCACGCGGGATTGTCCGAGCTCGAACGCTGGCGAGAAAACCAGAAATTCATGATGAGCCCCAGTGCACCCGTGAGGATTCCGATCAGAGTCTGAACCATGTCGTGAAATTCACCGGGTACCTTCACTTTCCCAAAGAGGAACACATACAGCACGTTGAAGTATCCGACGATGAAAACCACGGATAAGGTCGCTTGGAAATATGCAGTGGCCCGGTGACTCAAGATTCGCAGGTTCACTTATGCGGCACCCAGATATCAGTTTCCAGCATTCGCATTGCCCTCTCCGCTCGTGTGTGTGTTTGTACACGCCACCAATCAGAGTCTCGGCCCGCCGCAGCGGCTTTCACGTAATCCTTGGCTCCTAGGGCAGTCATGAAATCAGGCCAGTGCAGCGGCTTTGTGGTGAGCTGAAAGGCCATGGAGATCAATACGGCCTTGCGTATGTCGCTCAGTTCGTCAAAGTACGGGAATCGGGCCGCAATCGAGCGAGCATTGGCGGAGTCGTGCGCGAACTGCGCATCAATTGCAGCGTCACACAGACCGGCACCCAATTGGCTTTTATCGACCAGGCACCCGATTCCAATACTCCAGTACCCCAAGGAGTCCCGATAGACACACGGGTCTCTGCCCTCTTCCTCGGCAACGAGTTGTTGGGCGAGATCGCTCATCTGCGCTCCAAAGAACCCACCCGCATCTCGAGGGCTGTGCATTGATTCGCTGTCCGATGTACCGCCCCTCGCAAGCCAGTTTCATGGGTGCCGATATCGGCTTTCATGCGTTCGATATCGTGATCGTGGCCTTCAATCAGAGCATCCCGATGGCGACACTCAGACACGTGCCCCCATAGTTGGGTGGCAAACCATCCCGTGATAGCGATCTGAATCGTCACCAGAATGCCCAGCGCCCACAGCAGAGTTTCCATGTATCAACTGGCGGGATATCCGCCACAAACCTCGTTCACCACATCTAGGAGCTTCTGCCGATCAGCCGTAGTCCACTGGTTTGTTTGCTTGGCCAGGATGGCGCAAACCTCGTCGGCATCGTCCGTGTCATTGACGACGGACTGCGCATACTCCGGATTGAAATGCACATCGCGCATCTGGATATCGAACGCTGCTATCTGCGCCGGATTGGTCGGCACAGAGGTGAATTGCAATCGCGCCTTGACCAGGATCTGACACACTACTCCACCCATGTTACTTTCTCCGTTGGTAATCCATATTGCCGGATGGCCCATTAGTCAGGTCTCCGGGTTGACGAATGCCCTCTCTCAGCAAGAGCGCCGACTGATCCATTACCTGTTGTTGCAAGACGCGCGATTCTCGTTCAGACCGCCACAGTTCTTCGCGAATCTTTGTGTTGTCCGAATTCGCCCATAGCGAGACTACGAACGCAGCAATCGCGAAGCCAAAGGCGATGATCGCCAGCGTCCGCTCTGAGATATTCACCGTTTGTGTCTGTGGAGCGGTTTTTACAGTCTGCGTGTGCACGGGAGCACTGTTGCCATGGACTGAATGGTCCACAGAATGAACGTTCATCGCGTTCGTTTGCTCCCAGATCTCTTTGCGCGCTTCATGGACGAGTTCTGCATCCTGGCGATGACGGGCCGCCATTTCAGGATCATCTGTTTCCTCACGTGCCTGCTGGTGCAGACGGTCCCCGAAGTCTAGTAACCGATCGATGAGATCATGGATTCGATCTCGCGCTCGTTTTAATGCTTCCATCATGCCTCACACGTCAGTGTCTAGCTCGATGGCTTTTGAGTTCTGATACGGAGTCAACCTGCTCCCACCGTCCCTTTTGACGATCTACTTCGCTGCGCAACTGTTCGACTTCATTCTTGAGTTGCGAGAATTGCTCGTTCGTCACCGCAGGGGGCCTTTTGGCAATCTCATCCACCTTGGTCTCGATGGTCCCCATCCGGGATTTCAGATCGTGCCACCCCACAGCCCCGCTGATGATGACGCCCAAGCCACCAATGACGAGACTCGGGTTAGCGCGAACCCAACTCCAGAATGGTGAGACCCGCTTGAGCGTGCGTGTGGTGGCATGCTCGTCGTCATTCACTCAATCAACTCCGCGCGCAGTTGACCGTTGTAAGCTTCCGTAATAGTCCCGGTGAGTGCAATATGAGCACGTAGGTAATACGTCGTCGTGCTGAAGACCTGGATTTCTGTGAACGCACTGACCCGCGCGTCCTGAGATGCGCCAAAGGACTGGGTCTGGGCGGCACCTTCAACCAGACTGGACACACTGTTTGACAAACCACTTGCGGCAGAGTTGGTCGTTATCTGACAGGCCAGCTGAGTGGCGGATCCGCCTCCGCTGCTGACGATAGTCTGCACGACCCCGGAAAGACGATAGGTCCCCGGGGCCAAACTCAATTGAGCGGCCGTTACATCCCCTGTTGCCGACACGCTACCCTGCCCCGCTGAATTGGTCTGTATGCGTCCCGCCGAGGGAATCGGGCCTTCGGATAAGTTGGAATTGCCCTGATAGTAAACATTCTGCCAATTGGCCAGCGGGGGCATATTGACATTGCCGCCAAAGCACCCGCGGATTATGAGACCCACTCCGCCACCATTGTCGTTGATGAACATCTGACTACCGTTCATCTGTCCAGGCCCTGCGGATTGCGAGACACTGACGGTATAGGTTCCGATTCCACCCGTTCCAGTACCATAGGCGGTGATGGCTGTATTGGCAGCCACTCCACTGGAGAGCCCGCATCCCAAGGTGAGAGGCGGTCCACTGACGATACTGAGAACCGTCAGAGTCGTGCCCACGATCTGGCCTGTAAATACCGTTCCCTGCGTGACTTCCTGATAGACGCCATCGAATGTCAGAGCGCGGTTGTCCTGACCATTGAGTTGGATACCCCAAGTATTCTCAATGATGCTGTCGTGGAAAGCACAGGAAACCGATTCGGTGAGTTTGATGCCGAAACCGTTCGGGCAGCTTCCAAACTGGGAGCTTCCATAGTCCCGGATTGTCGTGTTTTCATCCGCTACAGAGGCTGCATAGCATTCGAGCGCATGCAATCCAGCGGTCAAAAATTGAACGTGGAAGAACGAGGTATAGCCACCGCGTTCGATATAGCAACACCGCCCACGCGCATTCGTACTCGAAACGTTGATCAGCGTGTTGAGATACGGATGCGCAGGGGATGTCGCCTTGAAGCTGATGTTGTCGCCTGTCAGTCCCGCGGTGGCACCGGAGTTTCCGCCGTCTACTCGCATATCCTGCAGGATCGTACCGCCGGTACTCGTGACGATATCGAATGTGGATCCGCTAGAACGTTTGATATAGCCGGATCCTCCCCATACGCCCCCCAGGCCTTTCACGGTGATGTTGCTGAAATCGACGGAACCGGACACCAGTAAAATATCCGCCGGAAGCTGCAATACGTAATTGCCCTGTCGGCAGACGTTGGCGGCCGTGTTGATCGCCACCGTCATATCAGTGGTGCCGGGATTGGTATTCGTCCCGTAACGGTAGACATGGCCCACCGAATAGAGAAAATTGACGCTGCTAGCCAAAACACCCGCCGCGGCTTCCGCTGTTGTCACCGGATGGATGACTGGAAGGACGGCGCTATAGTTGAGATCTGCGTTGTAGGGATCGCCGCTGCGGATCACTGAACCGGGTACTGTCGGATCGACCTGGTCCGGTTCGTAGATGATGTATTTGTACTTTGGTAGGGAATCATCCAGCCAAACCGCTGGCAAGTTGCCATCGCCGTCGGCCTGGACTGGATTCTGTAAAGCGATCGTCAAAGCCGCATCGGCATAGACCGCCTGGGGCGTGGTAGTCTGGGTGGCGAAGAAGCCAACGAACCCGCCTGGAATGGGCGCGTTGAGATTATCCGTCACCCGATAGAATGGCGGAGCGAACAACAAACTCATAGGGATCCTATGGAAAGCTGGCAATGGGGGCTACTACTACGCCCACTGATACTGTTGATATTTCTGGGCGGGATCGTCGCGCCACTGAAGTGGGCGATACTGAAATGCGTGAAAAACCCGCGTGTCCGACGGGTGTTACTGATTCGCCTCAATTAGCGGCAGAGTTGCGGCCGTTGCGGGCAATACCGCTCGAGGCGACTGCTTCAGTGCATTCAAAGTGATGGTTCCGAGTGCGCCGGGGGCATAGTTGGGCTGAGCCAAGAACCGATTGATCGGCTGAGCGAGCAATGTCTTGCGCGCTGCGGCGGAGGCGACTGGCAATGCAAGCAATTGGGGTTGCCCCAGCAGAGCCCCGCCAGCGGCGCTGGCAAAGGCGAGCTTGGAAACACCAGGTCCTTTGACCGGTTCTCCCGCAACTTCCCCGAACGCCTGTCCAAATTCGCCCGCTTTTCGCAGTCCGCCATCGATACCCGCATTGCGCTCGAGCTGCTTTGCCAGAATTCTGGCGTCTACATTTCCGGTTGCCTCGTTCAGCGCCGCATCAACGGTGTAAGTCTTGGCGATGGATTTGCGGGCGTCCTGAAACTGCTTCAAAAGATCCGGTTTGCCGCTGGCATCCAAATGCCTTCCGATCATCTCCTCAAGCGCATTCGCGCCCTTGGACTGAGCCTGCGCAAGCGCGAGATCCTCCGGATTCGCTGAGCGCCCAGCGAGTTTGAAGTTAGCAGATGCCTGTTGCCGTAATCGCTTTGCGTATTCCACAGCCTGTGCGGCACTGAAACTGTCTTGCGCCAAGGAATTGACGAGCGTATCAATCTTGTCGGCGGCAGGAGTAGTTGCGCCGGGAAATGCCTTCGCTACGTCCTCTGAGGCATTCGTAATGCCGGTGAGTGCGTTCAGATAGTCTGAATCCGTTTGGATCGTTCCGGCCTTCTTCACCTGCGCATAGACCTGACCTGCTTTTGAGCGCACGTCCTGTAAAGCCTGCTGCGTGATCGGCTGATTCGCCGGTAGACCCAAATCCTCAGCCGCAAGTCGATTAGTAACTGCCTGATTTTTGACCTGCGCCGCCTGCTTGGTGGCATACCGGCCCGATGCACTCTCGAGTGCGGTATTGGTCAGTGAGGGATTGGTCGTTGTAGGTGGCACCACGTAGCCGGCTTCCTGCGATGCTTCGAGAGTGGCATCGCGAACCGAATTGGCGGCTTCCGCCTGCGCAGCGGCGGCAGAACGCTTCGCGAGAATCTTCTGAGCTCCCGCAGCAACCGCATTGCCTACCACCTGGCCACCCGCTCCCAGAGCCCCGCCGAGGACCGTATTGCGCACGGTCTCACCCGTGGATACCGAAGGCTGCAAAGCCCCTGTGGCGGCTCCTATGAGCCCTGCCCCAGCCACGGTATTGGCACCTGGAATAGCCAACGCAGGTAACGTGGAAGTAATATTCCCTTCGATATTCCCGAGTTTGCCTGCAGTGGTTGCCATGAGCGGGGCATCACGCTCACGCGAGTCTTGCACATCCTGGCGACTTACGAGCCCCAGATATTGACCCGCGCCACGGCCGAGATCGGCGATCGCTTTCCCTCGGCCAGCAAGATAGTTGCTGACCATGGCGCCAATCTCAGATCCCACTGGCGAGTTCGAATTGGGATCTGGCGTTGCGATAGGTGATTGAGCCGCTTTCGCATACGCAGATCCGGTAGGCACCATTTCCCCATTCACGGCATCAAAATTCCGAGGCTGAGGCGTGGCCTGCGAGCGGATGTAATCGGCCAATTGTTTCGCACTTGCGGTGTCGCCTGCCGCATCTGCTTTCTGCAGCGCTGCGTAGACGTCGGTGAGGTCGGCCATTACTTATATTTATCCAGCAGTGATTGAATATTCGCTGGATGTGGTCCGGCTTGGGGTTGTGCCGGAGCCTGCTGAGTTGTCGGCAGTCCCGTTTGTTTCGCGAAGTCCATGAGCGTCGCGTTCGGATTCTTCGACTGCTGTAACTTCGTAATGTCGTGCTGCGTGAAGGGGATTGCCTGTTGCACGTCCGACACAATTCGTTCGATGAGCTGACGCTGGGCGGGTGCCAACTTCGGGTTGGACAGGTTGGGCTCAATACCCTTTTCGATAATCTGCCGCGTCTCGGCCAGTTTTCGAAGCTTCGTGAGCTGCGAATCGCCTTCATTCAGCGTGATGCTGTCCATGGAATGCGTGATGGAGCCATTGGGCGCCAGGCCCGCGGTTTCGATCGTCGAAAGCGACCGGGAAACACCCGCAATCATGGTCTTGTAGTCTTGGGCTTCCTGACTCGTGATCTTTTGACCCAACACGCTCTTGACCGAGCCCATCAGGGTCGTTGCGGGTTGCGCGCCGCCAAACCAGCCGGTACTCGTAGTCACGGGCAGTTCGGCAATGTTCTTGAGCGCCGTCACCGCTTCGTTTGCTGATGCAGCCACCCGGTTGAACATCACACTGGAGCGTGAATCCATGCCGGCAGAGGTTGCATTCGGATCATGCGGGCCGCCAACGATGGGTCGCAGTGCACCCGGATTGTTCGGGTCGCGCTCATAGCCTGCTGGAATGCCGGCTCGCGCGGCTTCGAGGTCCTGACCGCGCATCGTGATGTTCTGCCCCCTCGCCTGCTGTGCCCGTTCAGCGGCCGCGCGCACATTGGCCGCGTCGATCTCCAATTGCTTGCGCTTGAGCTCCCCGCCGGGACCCAACTGCTTTTGGTTTTCCAGTGCGCTCGCCTGCTGCGCTTCAAACTGTTTGTCAGGGGACACCAATTGCTGAGTAAGGGCCTTGATCTGTGCATCCAATGATTGCGATGCTTGGGTCGCGTTAGCCTGAATCTGTTGCGGCGGCAGGTGTTCCCATCCGTCTGGATGGCCTTGTACACCAATACTCTGCAACTGTTGTGCAACTTGCGGCATCTTGGTTGGATCTGACGCTACTTGGTCAGTCAGGAACTTCTGCTGCTGAAGCCCATGCAATTGTTGCAGTAGCTGAAATTGATTGTCCTGTGCGCGGGCCTGCCCAACCTGTGTGGATGCTTGAACTCCAGCCATCCCACCACCGGCTTTGACCAAATCTGCCAGACTGGCGTTCGGATTATCCTTCAATGCTTGGTCTATACCCTCCTGATCATTACGACTCTTCTGCGCTTCCTGCAATTGCAAGTCACCCATCTGCTGGCGCAACTGCTGCCCCTTGATGGCATTGGCTTGCTGATAGATGTCGCCCAGACTGATCGGGTTATAAACAGCCATGTATTAAGGTCCCAGCGGCGCTTGGGTGGTGGAAGTACCCGGGTTCAAGTATCTGTAAAGTAGATAGTTGCTCGCGAGTCCATTCGTGGTATTCGCAATCGTTTGTCCGTTCTCGTTGTAGGCTGATGCTCTGGCATTTCCTGCCCCGGTGATCGCGGCGCTATTCTGGTTCGCCATGTTGGTGCCAGCGGCCGTTGTCGCATTGGTCGCCGCCTGCCCTGCTCCTGCAACTCCGGCTAGGCGATTGACATAACCGCCGAAATTCTGATCAGCCAATCCAGTGGCATAGGTTTGCCCGGCTTTCACGGCTGCTCCTGACAACAATCCACCTCGAGCAGCAGCCGACCGATTGATCGCGTCCTGGCCTTGGCCGAGGGCAAATTGATAATCAGGCGATGTCGTGAAGGAGGAAAAATCGGCTTTCCCGCTTCCTTTGACCAGATTTCCGTTTTCATCCGTAGTGTCCAGACCATAGAGCTTGGCAATCTGATTCAGCGCGCTCGTACCCGTGTTCCGATACGGCGCATTGTCGGCACGGGCCTGGTCATACTCACGTGATTGCTCACCGATCGATGAATTGGCCGCTCTATTGGCCGCTCCGGCCGCCTTATTGGCCGAATAGATCGAGACACCGGCTCCTACAACAGCGGCACCCGCGACCGCAACAGCTACGAATGACATTCGAGCGCCTCGTTTTTAACTTCAACCATGGGCAACTCTTCCTTCTCGACCAACTGCTCCTCGATCTGGTCCAAATCGGTCAATTCAGTCGTATGAACGTTGATACAAACAGAATCGGCATGGGCAAGACCCACTCGTTTGATGCCAGGTTTTGCGCAAGCGACGTAAGGAGCTTGAACACGCCTCATGCCTTCTTCGGTCCAAAGAGTCATATCGCCCTTGAGCAGCATAAAAAAGTGCTCTGACTTGTGAACCTTCCCCACCAGGGTTGTTCCGGCAGGAATGGTGATCTGTCTCGCATACATTCCCTTGACGAAGAAGTGCTGCGTATCCAAGGCAAGCTGAGGCAACTTCGCGAGTTCAGCCTGAAGCCGTAGAATCGTTTCCCGGCTGGGGTTGGGAAGAATGGTGAGTTCGTCACTCACTGCTTCCAGACCCTCACCCGCAAAGTCGCACTACCCAAATCGATGGTAGATCCGGTCATATTGAGGAATAAGACAACGATCGTATCGGCTGAATCCACGGATGCGGTCAGGATGATACCGCCCAAACTTCCACCGAAGGATGCTTGCGCAAAGTCACCCACGGCAGCCCCCGTGACTGTCACGGTCGTTGCGGTCTGAGCGCCCGTCGGCAGACTGGGCGGATCGAATGACTTGGAGCCATTGAGGACGTTCGCTAGAGCGACGTATCGGGCATCCGCATTGGTTTGCGTGATATATGGCGTCAGTGCGGTTGCAATTGCGGAGGTGACTTCCGTATCCCGTGCGAGGGTTGCAGGAATATCGGTGTCGGCAATCGTACCGAAGCCCAATATTCCGCCGCGATTGACTAGAAAGCTGTCGGCAGTGGAGACGATATCGGCCGGAGGCCCCGAAGTGGCGGCTACGCGCCCAATCACACTCGCTGGCTGACTATCGCGGAGCTTGGCGTTTGTTACCGCTTTATCGGCTACCGTAACCGTTGTCACTGATTCAGGATCGGGCGCAACTGGAACAGTCCGGCTCCACTGGTCCCAACTGCGCTGATCGGTCGGGAAATGCTGAGAGCCTTTACCGAGCGGCATTACGGACCATTCAGCAGAGCTTGAATGAGTGTGCGGCGCACGGGATCCGACACAGACGCCTTGTAAACCCGATTCCCCAGCCGAGGGGTGCCCAGCCGATTGAAGATCGCCTTGCGCTTGAAATCGCCTCGTTGGCCCAAGGGCTGGCGAATCTCGCTGCTCCAGGTCCTCCCGCCGTCCTCGGAATATTGCAGCATCACTTGGGGATCGACACCTTGCCCGTCAATCGTGCCTACGCCGGACTCATATTCCAGTTGCAATGAGGCATGCTGAACGTTCGGCGTGGTGGGCGAGACGATGCTCGAGACCAGGGGCTCATCCCATTCCCCGAACACATCCGCCGATAGAATTCCGATGCGGTTGGAGTTCGCATCGCCCACGATGGTGATTCCCTCGCCTCGAACGACAAAACCCACCGTCCAGTTCTTCATCCCATAGGTCTGACGCTCGTGCCACAACTGGGTCGAGGCGTCATACACGAAGGTGTTATCGGCGTAGGAGAAACCCACCATCGTATGCCCGTTCTCCACCCAGGACAGCGCAATGCAGTCCTTGGAAGTGAACTTGGCGATGGCCTGTTCAATGGCAGTGGTGGAAATCCTGGCCGGTGTGTATCCGTTTACCCGCCGCAACGTGCCGTCAGAAGCTGCAAAGAACACCGAATTGTCGGCCTTGGTAATAGCGAATCGGGAAGCGAGGCCTATCTCCATGTAGCCCGAAGCGGTCCGGGTCAGTGGGAAATCAGCGCTGCCGGAGTTGTACCAAACCTCGAACTTCTGCCGGCCTCCGAGAAAGACTTCCCGATGATCAACAATCGCGCCTACGATGTCATCGGGTCCCGATTCCGTCGTGGCAAAATCCAAAGCATTCCATCCGGTGGGATCAAAGGCCGTATGGTTGATGTAAAACTTCCCATCTCCCGGACCCCCGATGAAGTATCCATCCAGATAGGTCATCCATACATAGCCTGGGAAATCAGCACTGGTGATCTGCGTCACCGAGGCACCGTTGTAAATATACGTTGGCCCATTGACTGACATCACGACGTGAGTGCCGTCGCTTTCCATCG
>Ga0207674_10011099_pt1 | contig 10130 bp, 7 predicted proteins | sample KBSCornC72_FD_184303 | JGI IMG/M metagenome (GOLD analysis project Ga0207674, IMG submission 184303) | Corn rhizosphere microbial communities from Kellogg Biological Station, Michigan, USA - KBS Corn C7-2 (SPAdes) (version 2) | ecosystem: Host-associated > Plants > Roots > Rhizosphere > Soil ...
CCGATTGGGCTCGTTACCAACATCGATATGCTCGGGGAGGACCTGCCGCCCGACCAGCGAAAGGCGCACAAGGACAAGGTTCTGGCACTGGTGAAGCGTGCGCTCCACGAACTGAAGGGCAGCCACGATTTCGGCGCATCGCTCTACGCGCTGGCGGAGGACATGCTCGCCGTGAGCAAATGCAAGGATCTCGTCGTCAACAAGGGACACTATTTCGGCACCAGTTACTTCACCGAGGAGCCCGGCTTGAACGACGCGGACAAACGCGCGCTCATCGCGTTCCTGAAAACGTTCTGACGTGAACCGGCGCGACTTCGTCAAGTCACTCGTGGTCGTTGGCGCCGCCGGGCCGCAGGCGCTCGCCGCATCGGCCCAGAGCGATCCTGATTACGTCGTGGTCGGTTCCGGCGCCGGCGGCGGCACGGTCGCCGCGCGCCTGGCGGAAGCCGGCTATTCGGTCGTCGTCCTGGAGGCAGGAGGCGATCCACGTGAGCCGGAATCGTTCCACTACGACGTGCCGGCCTTTCACCCGTTCGCCACCGAAGATGCGGCGATGCGCTGGGACTTCTTCGTGCGGCATTACAACGACCCCGGGCAGCAGAAGCGCGATCCCAAGTACGTCGCGGAGCACGACGGCATCTGGTATCCGCGCGCCGGCACGCTGGGCGGCTGCACCGCCCACAACGCCATGATTTTGATCGCGCCCAGCGACTCGGACTGGAATCAGATCGCCGACCTCACGGGCGATCCATCCTGGCGCGCTGATGCGATGTGGAAGTACTTCCAGCTCCTCGAGAATTGCCGCCATCGGCAGCGAGAGCGGTTTCTGCGCGGCATCGGTGCGGATCGCAGCGGTCATGGCTGGTCGGGGTGGCTGCCGACCGAAAAGGCCGCGCCGCATGAGGCGATCGCCGACGATCAGGCGCGCCGGCTCATCGCACAGTCGGTCAGCAACGGCCTGAAGGAGTTCGGGGTCCCGTCGCTCTCCAGGCTCGAGGCGCTCGGCGATCCGAACGACCGCCGCTCGGCGAGATTCGACGAAGTCGGGGTGCGCTACACGCCGCTGACGACGAAAAACCATCAGCGGTTCGGCTCCCGCGAGCGGCTGCTGTCGGTGATGAACGACCATCCGGATCGTCTGCGCATCGAGCTGCACGCGCTGGCGACGCGGGTGATTCTGGACGACAACAACCGCGCGGTCGGGGTCGAGTATCAGAAGGGTGAGCGGCTCTACGGCGCTCACCCGAATGCGAACACTACCGCTGCCGAGACGCGGATCATCCGTGCGCGGCGCGAAGTGATCCTCGCGGGCGGGGCGTTCAACACGCCCCAGCTCCTGATGCTGTCGGGGGTCGGCGACCCGCACGTCCTCGGCCGCCACGGCATTCCCACCCGGGTCGCGCTTCGCGGCGTCGGACAGAACCTGCAGGACCGATACGAGGTGCCGGTCGTGAACCGGATGGTCACGCCGTGGGACATGCTCCGGGGGGCGCGCTTCGATACGACGGATCAGCAGTTCAAGAGATGGACAGAAGACAGGGACGGCGTATACACGACCAACGGCGCGCTTCTCTGCGTGGTGCAGCGCTCCGCGATAGGGAAGCCCGTTCCCGATCTGTTTTGTTATGCAGTGCTCGCCGACTTCCGCGGATACCAGCCAGGCTACTCGGATGCTCTCCGCGACCGCCACGATGCGCTGACCTGGATCGTCCTCAAGGCGCGCACGAACAACCGCGCGGGAAGCGTCACGATTACCTCGCCCGATCCGCGCCTTCCTCCGCGGATCGACTTCCGCTACTTTCACGAAGGCACCGACGCCTCAGGCGACGACTTACAGGGAGTGGTCGATGGCATCAGGCTGGTGCGCCGCATGAGTGCAGGGATGAAGCCGCAGCTGATTGCGGAGGAGCAGTTACCCGGCGAGCACGTCACGAAGGACGAGGACTTGCGGCAGTTCGTGCGAGACCATGCCTGGGGTCACCACGCCTCCTGCACGTGCGCGATCGGACGCGAGCAGACAGGCGGAGTGCTGACGAGCGACTTCAAGGTACACGGCACGCACGCCCTTCGAGTCGTCGACGCGTCCGCGTTCCCGCGCACGCCGGGTCTGTTCATCGTGGGCGCGATCTACATGATGGCGGAAAAGGCGGCTGCCGTGATTGCCGCCGACGCCAAACGCAGTACGCCGGCCGTCTGACGCTCGACGTATACTTTCTCCTTCATGTACCGAATGGTCCTGGTCGCGGCTTTCGTCGCCGGGGCGGCAGGCTGCTCGAAGTCGGAGACCGCCCAGGCCCGCAGCGGAGAAGCGCCGCCGAAAGCCGTCCGTGTCGAGACCGTTCGGCAGGAATCGGTCAAGCGCGCGGTCGACGTGGTTGGTACCCTTGCACCGGTGGATCAGGTGACCATCTCCTCGGAAGCGGACGGCAAGGTGAGCCGTATCCTCGCGGATCTCGGCGACCGCGTAAAGGCCGGTCAGGTCCTGATCCAGATCGACAGCGAAAAGCAGCAGTACACGTTCGAGCAGCAGCAGGCTGCGCTCGCGCGCGCATTGGCGCAGTACGGCGCCACCGATCCAGAGCATCTCCCGGAAATCGAGCGAACTCCCGACGCGATGCGCGCCAACTCCGATCTGATCCAGGCGACGCAGGCGTTCAACCGCGCGACGGAGCTGTTCAAGCGGAACCTGATCTCGCAGCAGGCGCTGGACGATGCGCAGGCGGCGCTGCAGTCCAAGCGCGCGATTTACAACTCCGCGCTGCAGACGGGCAAGAACCTGCGGGCGAGCATCCAGGCGTCACAAGCGGCCATGAAGCTGGCGGACCGCCAGCTCCGCGACACGCAGATTCGGGCGCCGTTCGACGGGTTCGTCGAGAAGCGGATGGTCAACCTGGGCGAGCTGGTCAAGACGCAGACGCCGGTGATCGCGATCGTCCGCCTGGACCCGCTGAAGGTCACCGCCGAAATCCCCGAAAAAATGGGCCCCTGGATCCACACCGGCGAAACCGTGAAGCTGCAGGTGGACGCCTACCAGGGCAGAACGTTCGACGGCAGGGTGTCGCGCATCAGCCCCACGGTGAACACCTCGACGCGCGCCTTCCCGTTCGAGGCGCTGGTGCCCAACGCTGACGCGACGCTGAAGCCAGGCACGTTCGCCCGCGTCCACATCGAGAGCAGCAAGATCGACACTGTGCTGACCTTGCCGTACTCGGCGCTGCAATATCGATACGGCGTGAACCGCGTCTACGTCGTCGAGGGCGACAAGCTGGCGATGCGCGAGTTGAGCGTGGGCGAGCGGGTCGGGGACCGGATCGAAATCCTCGGCGGCGTCAAGGCCGGCGAGCGCGTTGCGATCACCGACGTGGACACGCTGAACGATGGCGCCCCGGTAAGTGTGACGAAATAGGATCTCGTGCTCTCAGACCTCTGCGTCCGCCGCCCTGTCTTTGCCACGATGCTGGTGATGTCGCTCGTGGTGCTCGGCATCTTCTCTTTCCGCGAGCTCGGCGTCGACCTGTATCCGAAGGCGGACCCCGCCACCGTCAGCGTCGCGCTCACCCTGCCGGGCGCCAGCCCCGACGAGATGTCCACGTCGGTCGTCGAGCCCATGGAGGAGGCGATCAGCGGCGTCTCAGGGATCGACGAGATGCAGGCGCGCATGGCCGAAGGCCGCGCGAACATCACCGTGCGGTTCGTCCTCGAGCGCGATCTGAACGACGCTGCAAACGACGTGCGCGAGAAGGTCGCGAGCGCCATCCGCAGCATGCCGCCGCAGCTGCTGCCTCCCGTCATCACCAAAGTCGATCCCGATGCCGACCCGGTGATGTCGCTCATCGTCTCGTCGAACGCGATGAGCCTGCGGACCCTGACCGAGCTCGCCGACAAACAGATTGCACGGGTGATTCAAACGGTCAACGGCGTCGGCGAGGTCAGTCTGAATGGCGGCCGCCGCCGCGAGATCCACGTCGTCGTCGACATCGAGAAGCTGAATTCGTACGGGCTGTCGATGTCGCAGGTGCGCGACGCCATCGTGACGGAGAACGTCGAGATCCCGGGCGGGACCGTCGAGCAGGGCAAGGGACAGCTCCTGTTGCGAACGCTCGGCCGCGTCGACGCGGCGCAGGACTTCAACGAGATCGTCGTCGCGACCCGGAACGGAACACCGATCCGCGTCTCGGATATCGGCCATGCCGAAGACAGCTTCGAACGCCCGACCAGCGCGGTCTGGCTGGGCAAGACCCCCGCCGTGATGCTCGACGTCCGCCGCGCGATGGGGGAGAACACCGTCGCGGTCATCGAAGGCGTCCGCGCGAAGCTGGCGACGGTCCAGCGCTCTTTACCCTCGGCCGTCGAGGTGACCGTCATCCGCGACGACTCGAGGTTCATTTACGCGTCGATCGCGTCGCTCGAAGAGCACCTGATTTTCGGTGCGCTGTTTGCGACGGTGGTCGTGATGATTTTCATCCGCAACCTGCGCGCGGTGCTCATCTCGGCACTGGCGATCCCCGCCTCGATCATCTCCTCGTTCACGCTGATGAACATCATGGGGTTCACGCTGAACAACATGACGCTCCTCGGCATCACGCTCGCCGTCGGCATCGTCATCGACGACGCGATCGTCGTGCTGGAGAACATCTTCCGATACATGGAAGAGAAGGGGTGCTCGCCGTTCGAGGCCGCGATCGAGGGCACGCGTGAAGTCGCGCTCGCCGTGATGGCGACCACGCTGTCGCTGGTCGTGATCTTTCTGCCGATCGCGTTCATGAACGGGTACGCGAAGCGGTTCATCAACCCGTTCGGGTGGACGATTGCCTTCGCGATTCTGGTCTCGATGCTCGTCAGCTTTACGCTGACGCCGATGCTCAGCTCGCGCTTCCTGCGGCTGGCCGACGGGGCGGCGGATCACAAAACCAAGGAGCACGGGTTCTTCCATTGGCTCGATGGCTGGTATGCGCGCCAGGTGGACTGGGCGCTGGACCATTCGGGAATCATCATTGCGATTTCGCTGGTCACGGCGTTGCTCGCGTACCCGCTGAACCGGATGGTCGGCCGCGAGTTCGTCCCGACGGAGGACATGGGCGAGTGGATCGTGCACGTGGACGCGCCCGAAGGGACATCGCTGGAGGGGACCAGCGACGTGGCCTTCAAGCTCATGGAGGAGCTGAAAGGTATCGAGGGCGTCGCGCAGATCGAGCCGTCGGTCGGCGTCTCCGCGAATCTGTCCTCGCCGACCCATATTCATTTCCTGTGTCAGGCGCTGCCGATCGAAGAGCGCAAACACACGCAGGCGCAGATCATCACCGAGATGCGCCGGCGGCTGGCCGCGCACCCGAGCTACCGCCCCAGCATCAGCTCGCGCACCGCGCTGGGCAGCGGTGAAGGGACCGGCGGATTCGCCATTGCCGCGAATATTCTCGGCCCCGACCTCGAGCAGATTGCCGAGTACTCGAAGCGGGCGCTCGAGGCCGCGCGGAACGTTCCGAGCCTGACCGAGGTGAAGATCGGCCTGAACGTCTCCAATCCCGAAGTTCACGTCGCCGTCGATCGCAAACGGGCCGCGGACCTCGGAGTGCGGATGGCCACCATCGGCAACACGCTGCGGCTCGCGGTCTCGGGCGACGATCAGGTCTCGTTCTACAAGGAAGGGCAGGAACAGTATCCGGTCAAGGTTCGCGTGCTCGAGAGCCAGCGTGGCGACATCGAGGAGATCGGCCGGCTGACCGTGCCGTCGGCCGCCGGGCCGGTCCGCATCGACAACATCGCGACACTCGAGCGCGGCCTGGGCCCGACGACGCTTCAGCGATCCGACCGGCAATTCACCGTCAATATGATCGCGGACGTGGCGCCAGGGCACGCGCTGGACGAAGCGTCCAGCGACGTGCGCAAGATGCTCGCCGGGTTGAAGATGCCGCCGACGATGTCGTTCAAGCTGCAGGGACAGTCGAAGATCCTGGACGAGACGACGGCGAACATGATCATGGCCATCGGCCTCGCGATGATCTTCGTCTACATGGTTCTCGCATCGCAGTTCGAGAGCTTCCTGCAGCCGATCGTCATCATGCTCGTGCTCCCCATCGCGGTGCCGTTCGCGTTATTCACGCTGTGGATCACCGGCCGCACCCTGAACCTGTGGAGCGCGCTCGGCATGCTGCTGCTGCTCGGGATCGTGAAGAAGAACTCCATCCTGCAGGTGGACTACGCGAACGTGCTGCGTGCGCGGGGTCTCCCGCTGCGGGACGCCATCGTGACGTCGTGCCGCACCCGCCTTCGTCCGATCCTGATGACCACCACGGCTATCATCGCGGGCCTGATCCCGACCTCGCTCGGCCTCGGGATCGGCGGCACCGGGCGGGCCGCGATCGCGGTGACCATCATCGGCGGCCAGTCGCTGTGTTTGTTCCTGACGCTGCTGCTCGTGCCAGTGGCCTACGTCAAGGCTGAGGCGCTCGAGCGCGCGCTCGTGGGCGACAAGGCGAAGGCGTGGCTGGGAAAGATTTCGCCTAGAAACTGGCGCACCAGGTCTATTTCGGGGCAGGCACAATCCTGACGGTGACCGCTTCGAGGCCGAACACGTCGTCGCCGAGCGCATCGACGACGACGTGCAGCCCGCGTTTCAGAGCGGCGCGGGCGATCGGCTTGCCGTCGCGCTCGATCTTCGTCTTCGCGGTGATGTCGATTTCGACGATCGGCGGGTAGCCTTTCTCGTTGGTCTTCACCTTCAGCACGCTGTTCTTCTGATCCATCTCGATCACCGGTCCGATGACGCGATATCGGTCGTGCGCACCCGCGTAGCCTCCGAGGGCAAGCAGAACACCCGCCGTGATCAGGATTGACAGTCGCCGCCTCATGGCTTGCGCACCTCGTGCACCTGGCGTGTCCGGTTCGAACGGTATTCGACCGCCGAGGTGTAGAACCCGGCGGTCGTCAGTTTGACACGAATGGGCGTGTTGCCGGGGTTCTCCCAATACCATCCGTGCATTCCCGAAAAGGCCGCCGTCAGCGTCCCAGACGCGCGCCGTTTCGTCTGACGCTCGATGCTGACTTCATTTCCGGTGGACGCGCCGTCCGGCGCCCCGTGAAAGTCGGCGATCACCGGCAGCGTCGCCTCCCACGCGTAGAGCATCGTGGCGGTCTGCGCGAGCCGGTATTTGTACTCGACGTAGTCGTATGGAGCTATTTCGATCTCCGCGACGTCGACGTGGATGTTCGTGTCGCCGCCGTTTGCAGCCGGCGGCTCCTCGACTGACGCCGGTTGGGGACGTACGAGCCCCAGCGCGCGACCTGTTCCGAGTGGATCGATTCCGTACTCGGCGGGAAGCACGGCGACAAACAGGATCACGCCCGCGACGGCGAGAGCCGTGATGGTCGCGAGCGCGACTGACGATCCAGTCGGCGTGCCTGGCGTCACGCTCATTGGGCCGTCAGGAAGAAACCGGCGAGTTGGTAGCCCACGAGCGTGAATCCTCCAGCCATCAATGCCGTGTTGGCGACGAACGCATGCCGCAAGAAGCTTTCGTGCCGCCGCCACGCCGTCAACCCGAGCAGGACGGCCATGAGCGCCAGCATCTGGCCAATCTCGACGCCGGCGTTGAAGCTGACGATATTCGTGACCAGCCCGTTGGGCGAGAGATGCAGATCCTGTAACTTCGTGGCGAGACCGAGCCCGTGGAACAGCCCGAACACGAGGACCGCTATCCGCGCGTCGGGTTGCATCCCGAGCCGACCGAACCCGCCGAGGTTCTCGAATCCTTTGTAGACAACCGAGAACCCGATAATCGCATCGATCAGGAAGGGGTTGGCGCGAAGTCCCCCGAGCGCACCGGCCAGCAATGTCGCACTATGCCCAAACGTGAACAGCGTGACGTAAAGCAGAATGTGCTGGGGCCGGTACAAAAAGAACACCACACCGGCCAGAAACAGCAGATGGTCGTACCCCGTGACCATGTGTTTCGCTCCCAGGTACAGCAGCGGACCGACCGCGGCGCCGTGCAGGGACCGCAGCAGCCGCGCGTCGCGGCTGGTCACCCCATGCGCGCTCAGGACCGCCGGGGCAGCAACCAGGATGAGGATGAGTACGAGGGCGGCCAGCTGTTTCATTGTCGCTGCGCGTTCTCGGGGATCTTCGGCACCGCGTAGATCTCGTAGTCGTACCCCAGATGCCCGCCGAACTTCCGATCGGCGTGGAAGCGTTGGACGAAGCCGAGTCGGCGCAGCATGGGATTGCCGAAGTACGGTTCCGGAACGACCAGCCAGTCGGCTCCGACGAGCTGATCGATCGCACCCGCCGGCATCATCGTCTCGAAGTCGAGGCGGCGAACCTTCAACTTCGATTGCGTGAAGTCCAGAAAGTGAAGATCCGACGCCACAACGCTGCCGGGGGCCGCGTGCGACTCGAGCCACTGTTCGGCGAGTGCATGCGTCGAGGGGGTAACCCGGCGGCTCAACGACACCAACCCGTTCCAAGCCGGCTGAGCAACGGCCACCGCGATAACCGCCATCGTCGCCGCGGCCTGAATGGCCCGCGCGCGTCCAAGGCGGAGCGACCCGGCAGCCGTCGCCATGATCCGGACGACAGGCGCGAGTGCTGCGGCGCCGGCGATCGCGACGAAAGGCACGAGAGGAAACACCCAGCGGGGAAACTGCGCCGGACGCCGGGTCATGAACCAGAGGTAGATCAGCGGAAAGCTGACAAAGATCCACAGCGGGACGCGGCCCGTGCAGAGCGCGTAGATCATGAACGCGGCCGCGAGGACGAGCAGCACGACGCCGGGCCCGAAACGCGACAGCACCATCAGGTAAAACGCCGCCGGGTTTTCAGTCGCGGCCCAATGGCCGCTGGCCGTCAGCGCGACCTGCGCCACCAGCTGGTGCAGAAAGTTGGGAAAATCCCACCAGACGAAGTGATTCGAAATCGCAATCGCCGCGGCGAACGCCAGTACCGCGATCGTGGACCGCCGGACGCGGTCCCCGGCCGCGTCCGATGTTGCCGCCGCGATCAGCACCGGGACGAGCGCGAACATGCTCGAATACTTGATCCCCGTGGCGATGCCCGCCAGCGCACCCGCCGCGACGAGCCACGATCGGGTCCTGATGTCGTGAAACGCGAGCGCCGCATAGACCGCGGCGAGGACCGCCAGGACCATGCCCGGATCGTTCCTCACGACCGTCGTCGTGTCGACCGACAGTGGGAGGATTGCCACGAGCAGCGCCGCAAGGAGTCCGGCGAACGAACCCGACAGCCGTTTTCCGATCAGCCCGGTGAGCCAGACAATGGCGCCGGCGACGAAGACGTTGGCGATCCGAGCCGCGAGAACGTAGCTGCCTATCGTGAGGTGATCGGACGGCAGCTCGACGCCGTTGGTCAGACCATGCACGTAACCGACAAACGATGCGGCGGCGAAGAGCCAGAAGACCGCGCCGGGATAATGCTCGACGGTAAGGTGCTCGATCGTCCCCGTATCGAAAAAATGTTTGACGCTCGACGCCAGCCGATTCTCGTCGATGTCGACGGGCGTGTGCCCGAGATCGGCGCCAAGGCCGAGGAGCCTGACCACGAAGGCGAGCACGACGATGGCAGCCAGCGCGAACGCGAAGGCATGACGTCTGAAAATCGTACGAACAGACGCGAGCGACGTCGTCGACGCAAGATGGGCAAGTGCGACCAGCAATCCCAGGATGACAGGCGAGGGCAGCCACGAACGCCCGTAGCCTGCCAGCCTGAGCAGGAGAGCGATCGCGGGAATGAGCGCCAGCAGGCGAAAGGATGAGTGCTGAATGATGAATGATGAATTAAATGATGAAAGATTTCATCACTTAACATTCATCATTCAGCATCTCGTTTCTCAGTGTTCAGAACCGGACGCGCAGTCCGAGGCGAAGGACACGCCCCGCGGAGAATCCTTCTGCATTGCCGACGTTATCCGCCCCGAGCACCGCGGTGGAGCCGTTGTTCTTCTCGCCGCCAAGGATGTAGTCGCTCAGATCCATGAACCCGCCGGTCCCGAGCCCGCCCACGAAGAACTGCGGATGGTTGAACGCGTTGTCCAGCAGCGCGCTGAATTGCACGGTTGTACCTCCCGTTCGCAGGACGTCTTTATAGAACGCGAGGTTCACAATCCAGGTACCGGGGC